>FLNY01000036.1_pt1 | contig 26564 bp, 23 predicted proteins | sample 1140381 | NCBI WGS metagenome assembly FLNY01 (sample SAMEA3878172, study PRJEB12797) | bioreactor metagenome | biome: Moose rumen | place: Sweden | collected 2011-10
GCATATACCTCGTGACGGGGCTGAGGTCAAACATGAAGAACAGGCTGATGCCGTTTTACGACAAGATCATGCTCAGAAAAAGACATATTATCGAGACCATCAACGACATGCTTAAAAATGAGGCGCAGATAGTGCATTCAAGACACCGTTCACTGAATAACTTCATAATGAACCTCATATCGGCACTTGGCGCTTACTGTTTCTTTGACAATAAGCCTCAGGCTTTGCAAGGCTATGTCATAGAGGATACAAAACAACTCTCTTTATTCTGATCTTATCCCGAACTGGGTATTACCTTGTAATCGCATACTGATTACCGTCTAATTGCATACTGATTACTTTGTAATTGGATACAGATTACGATGAATTTACATTCGGAAGATAAAAAAGCGGATAATTGCACTAATACAATTATCCGCTTTAATATTAAGTAGGTGTACATAAATTATAAAATAATTCTGCACACCTACTTATTGTAAATGAATGTGTTATTCTTTTGCTGTACTATAATTTTATTTTTTTCTTGACGTAGTTTCCCTCATTGCTCAGTCGATTGAGCGATGTTACGACATACATATATTTTGTTTTTCCGTTTTCATAAGGAAGCTTAATCCACGTATCGCTTGTTATTCCCACAATGTGAGTAGGGTCGTCTATGTTGATTTCTTCTTTCGCACCAAATTGATATACCACGTATTTCTCTGGTTTATCACGCCAATCATTGTATTTTGGAGCTTGCCAGAAGAGCATATATCCGTCACTTGTCCATACAGGCTTTAGTTTTGATACCACGCCTGGTTTAGTGTCGTCAATAAAAGGCATAAGAGGTTGCAGTGCTGGCGTCCTCCAGTATTTAGTTCTTAGCATTGTACCATAATTGCCTATATTGTCAACCGCAGCCTTGGCATACCAAAGCACAGTGCCGTCAATATTTGGTAGGATGCTGTGCAGATAATATTTTGTAGCCATCTGATGTTGCTGAGGATTATTCAAATCTGCATTTTTTACGGTTCTCTCCACGTCTTCACCGATGTATAACGGACGCCCTGCAGCATATTGGCTCCACCAGCGTATCAAGGTGTCGTAGTCGGCAGCACGGTGTCCGATTTCCCAGTATAGCTGAGGTACGCAGTAATCCAGCCACCCTTGACTTATCCAAAGTAATACGTCTGCATATAGTTCGTCATAATTCTGTAGTCCATTGGTGGCAGAGCCTCGCTCGGGGTCATTCTTCTGATTTCGGTAGATGCCGAAAGGAGATACACCAAACTTTACCCATGGTTTTACCTGATGTATAGTGTCGTAAATCTGTTTGATAAACAGATTGACGTTATCACGTCGCCAGTCAGATATGTTTGTGAAGCCTCTGGAATTATTTCGGAAATCATTTTCATCAGGAATGACGCAACCTGGGGCAGGGTAGGGATAGAAATAGTCATCTATATGCAGACCATCTACATCGTATCGTCTTACTATATCTGCAGCAATCATGCATATATAGTCACGACTTTCTTGTCTTGCAGGGTTTAGAATGTATAATCCATCGTATGGGAAAATGAGATTTGGTCTCTGCATTGCGATATGGGTATGAGCCAATTCCTTCGTGACCTTTGTCTTCGCACGGAATGGGTTTATCCATGCATGCAATTCCATACCACGCTTATGACACTCCGTTATCATCCATGCCAGTGGATCCCAATATGGTTGTGGTGCCAGCCCCTGCTTTCCAGTAAGAAAGCGACTCCAAGGCTCATATTTACTTTCGTAAAGCGCGTCGCATTCTGGTCTCACCTGAAATATTATGGCATTAACTCCGTCTTTCTGCAGTTCGTTCAACTGATAGGTCAGAGTGCGTTGCATTTCTTCTGTGCCTATGCCTTCAAACTGGCCATTGACACACTGTATCCAAGCACCACGAAACTCACGCTTTGTTATGGCTTGTGATTCCAAAATGAAGCATGTTGACTGCAACATAAGTATAAAAGCCAATATTAAAGGCTTTATGATGTTAAGAGTGTGAGTGTTCATAGTTTTTGGTTTATAGGTTTTCTGCATTTCCTCCAGTCTCAGTTGGTTCTGTTGCAGACTGTGGAGTTGATGTTCCTTCAGTCTGTATAGGATTGCCATTTTCGTCTGTTGCGTCCTCTCCTGCTATTCCGAGAGAATCGCCATTGATAGAGTCATTGCGCAAACTACTGCGATAATAACACTCGTATGCAGCACGATTGCTTATTCCTGCCGGTGTTTTATATTTACCATGGTACTTCTTGAAATTGTTATCGGCAAGCAGGTATTCAAGGAAATAACCACATAATGGCAATGCAGCACGTGAACCTTGTCCGAGAGCACCTGTGCGGAAGTGTATGCATCGGTATTCGCCGCCTACCCATGTGGCGCACACTAAATTAGGCGAAGTGGCTACAAACCAGGCATCAGAGTGGTTGTTTGACGTTCCGGTCTTACCTCCGAAATCAGTATCTGTGTATTTTCCGACCCAAGTCCAGAGAGGCTGTGATGTTCCGCCAGCTTCGATAATTCCCGCATGTAACATTTGCTGCATATAGAAGGCCGTTTCTTCTTTTACAGCTTTCTTCGTTTCTGTTGGTGCTTCATATATAGTTTCACCATTGCGATCAACAATCTTTGTAATTAGAATAGCTTGTTCGTGGGCCTGACCATAGTTGGCTATGCAACTATATGCATTAGCCAGTTCCAGAAGATTGACATCACTTGAACCCAGAGCCAATGACGGTTCTTCGTCAAGTTTGCTTTTTATTCCCATCTCGTGAGCGGTATTGGCAATGTTTTTTATTCCCATCTGCTGTCCGAGACGCACGGCAACTGAATTTACACTTCGTGCAAAGGCTGCACGTAGTGGCATGGAATCGCCAGAGAAACGACCGTCAGAATTCGTTGGGCGCCATATTACGTTCTTCTTTTCTTTTTTGTCCCATACTTCCATCTGGAAATATTCGTCGCGACGACGGTCACATGGTGTCAGTCCTTGTTCCATGGCTTCTGTATATACGAAGAGCTTGAATGTAGAGCCAGGCTGACGCATTGACGTTACCTTGTCATACTTCCAGTGGTCGAAGTCTATATCGCCAACCCAGGCTTTGACATAACCTGTCTGTGGCTCCATTGCCACGAATCCGCAGTGCATGAAACTAACCATATAGCGTATGGAGTCCATGGTTGACATTTCCTTTTCTACCTCTCCCTTTTCATAATCAAATACTTTTACTGTATGAGGCTTGTTCAGATAATAGTCAATAGAGTCCTGATTGTTGTTATATTTACTTGCAAGATATTTGTATGCAGGCTGTTGTTTTGCAATATCTTCTATGAAATTAGCAATAACTTGATGGTTTTCATCCTGCCAAGGTTGCATTCCTCTCCAATGCTGGTCGAAACGTTGCTGTATGGTTTTCATGTGTTTCATGGCAGCGCGCTCTGCATATTCCTGCATCTTGGTGTCAAGTGTAGTGTATATCTTCAGACCGTCAGTATAGAGGTTTAATCCTTCAGGCAGGATTTCTTCTTTACACAATTGCTTAATATGCTTGGCGATAGCCTCGCGAAAATATTTTGCTTTTCCATCATAATTGTCTTCAACGTTGAATTCAGAAACGTCAATACCTTTATTCTTTGCTTCAACGTATTGTGCAGCTGTCAAGTCACCATGGACTCTCATATTCTCCAGTACGACATTGCGTCGTGTCAGGGCATTCTCTGGATGTGATATGGGATTGTAATAGGTGGTGGCTTTCAGCATGCCGACAAGCACTGCTGCCTGTTCTACTGTCAAGTCCTTGGGCATACAGTTAAAGTAGGTCTTTGATGCAGTCTTGATTCCGAATGCATTATGACCGAAATCTACAGTGTTGGCATATTGTGTCAGAATTTCGTTCTTGCCGTTTTTTCTTCCCATAGTCCAACTGAAATATGCCTCAAGCTTGAGTGCAAGAATCCACTCTTTTGTCTTAAGTATCAGCATTTTAATGCCTGGTATGTTACCTAATAGTCCAGTGGAGTAGTCTTTACGCGTGCGGAACATGTTCTTTGCTAACTGTTGTGTTATAGTAGATGCGCCGCGTGCTCCTGCTCCAGTGGCTGCGTCCTTAGCAGCACCAAGCATTCCCAATGGGTCTATACCCCAATGACTGTAGAAGCGCTCATCTTCCGTATCGATAAGTGCTTTCCAAAATATGGGGTTAACTTCTTCATATTCTACTGGCGTGCGGTTTTCATTGAAATATTTTCCCAATAAAACCCCGTCAGCTGAATATAATTCCGAAGCTTCTGGTGTCTGGTGTTTGCTTACCTCTGCCCAACCAGGTGATTTTCCGAAGAGCCAAAAGAGGTTAAGGTCAACTGCTCCGAGATAAAGCAGGAATATGACAATCACTGTTGCAAAAGCTGATAATGTCTTTATGTACCAAGGCCTGCTCTTAAAACAGTTTTTGTATAAGTTCCACATTCGTCCCATGGCATTTCCACAGGCAGTTAGTATTCTTGAGAGTATTTTCATAGCGTGTGTAGGTTGTATTTCTTTGTTTTTTGAAAAATATTTTGTTTTCTTAGTGCATAGTTAATGCTTTTTTTCAGCAAAATCATTTATATGCTACTGATAATGAATTGAAAAATTTCATCTGCATTGTCAGGATGAAACCACGTCATCTCTGCGTCTTTCTTATACCACGTAAGTTGTTTGCGAGCATATTCACGTGTATGGCTTTGTATTTGCCTGATGGCCTCTTTAAGATCTAATTCACCATCTAAATATCGGAAAATTTCCTTATAGCCTACGGTGTTTAGCGCATTTTCGTTTCTGTATGGCATAACACCTTGGGCTTCTTCAAGCAAACCATTGTTTATCATTTCTATGACTCTGTTGTTGATACGTTCATATAGTTCGCCATGGTCATAGATGATTTGTCCGCGCTTGATTTTGGCAATTGTGTCGCGTGTTAGTCCTATTTTTATAATATTGAACGCTCTTTTTTTCTTCGTCCCTGTAAGGTAAGAAGAGTATGGTTTGCCAGTTTGATGACAGATTTCCAGCGCATGGATGATTCGTCGAGGATTTTGCTTGTCAATAGTCTCCCAATGTTCAGGGTCAAGGAGTTGCAGCTCTTCCGCAAGACATTCAATACCTTCTGTTTCCAACCTTTGCTTCATCATAATTCGAATATCATCCCTCACTGTTGGTATATCGTCAATACCTTTGCATACAGCATCGATATACATCATAGAACCGCCTGTAAGTAGAGCAATGTCACTCTTCCATTCGTTGAGTAATGACATTACTTCCTGCTCATACTTAGCAGCAGAATAGTAGTCGCTTATGCTTTTCGTTCCTACGAAGTGATGCTTTATGCGTTGTAGTTGTTCATTAGTTGGAGCAGCAGTGCCTATTGGTATCTCACGGTATATCTGCCTAGAGTCTGCATTGATGATTTCTGTGCCTAACTGCTCTGCAAGCGACAGACACAATTCCGTTTTTCCTACGCCCGTTGGGCCTGTAATGACAATAAGCGTATTCATTACCTTATGATGCCGCGCTCTGCTTTCTCTATGAAATCAAGCACATACTGTATTTCTGGAGTTATTTCCATGGTATTGCGCACAGCCTCAAGTCCCTCCTTGATTACTCCCTTAGAGTATATGGCGTTGTAAGCTTCGCGCAGAGCCAGAATCGTTTCGTTAGAGAACCCACGGCGACGCAAACCTATAAGATTTAGTCCAGCAAAGCGTATGGGCTCTTTGCCTGCAATAATGTAAGGTGGAATATCCTGTGAAGTGCGGCAACCGCCTTGTATCATGACATAGCCTCCGATGTGTACAAACTGATGTACCAATACGCTTGCTGAAATAATTGCGCAGTCGTCAACAGTCACTTCTCCTGCAAACTTCGTAGAGTTGCCAATGATGCAGTTGTTGCCTATTACGCAGTCATGAGCTATGTGCATGCTTTCCATCAGCAAGTTGTTTGAACCTACAACGGTTTTCCCCTTCGAGAAAGTACCGCGGCTGATAGTTACATTCTCACGTATGGAATTGTTATCACCTATTTCGCAGGTTGTTATTTCGCCGTGGAATTTCAAATCTTGCGGTTTCGTGCTCAAACTTGCTCCAGGCATTATTTCATTGTTGGAGCCCATACGTAGTCCTTGATGCAGCGTTACTGCGTTCTGCATTATATTGTTGTCGCCAATTACTACGTCGGCATCGATGTAGCAGAAAGGACCTATAATGTTGCCATCGCCAAGTTTTGCATTAGGATGAACATAGGCCAAAGGACTTATCTGGTTTGCCATCTTTTTAATTAGTAATTATAGAATTAATAATTAACAGTTGCTATATATGATAAAAGAATTGATAATTAATTATGCAGAATGTTATAACACTGTAGCAGTTTTGTTTTTAATTATCAATTCTTTAATTTTTATGTTTTTATTTGTTTTTTACAATCTGTCCTGTGAATGTGGCTTCAGCTACCAATGTGTCACCTACAAAAATGTATCCTTGCATAGATGATATGCCATGGCGCACAGGTGCAAGCAGTTCTACCTTGAATATCAAAGTATCGCCAGGTACAACCTTCTTGCGATATTTCACGTTGTCTATTTTCAGGAAATATGTAGAATATTTCTCTGGGTCATCGAGCGTGTTAAGTACGAGAAGACCACCACATTGTGACATTGCTTCTATCATCAGCACGCCTGGCATCACTGGCTCTTCGGGGAAGTGACCTTGGAAGAACGGTTCATTGCTTGTTACATTCTTTATACCGACGATAGTAGTACCACTGATACTGATAACCTTGTCAACCAGTTGCATCGGATAGCGATGTGGTAGCACTTCGCGTATGCGGTTTACGTCAAGCACAGGCTCTTGGTTAGGGTCGTATATTGGAGCCTGAATTTCATGTTTGCGGATTTCCTGACGCATAAGTCGAGCAAACTTGTTGTTTATTGTATGACCAGGGCGTGTTGCAATGATTCTTCCTTTCAATGGCTTGCCAATTAGTGCCATATCGCCAATGATGTCAAGCAGTTTGTGGCGTGTACATTCGTTCTCCCAAGACAATGGCTTGTGCTGCAGATAACCAAGTTTTGTTGCATCCATGTGTGGCACACCAAGGTAGTCACATAGTTTGTCAATATTCTCCTGTGGCTGTTCATTCTCATATATGACGATGGCATTGTCCATGTCGCCTCCCTTGATAAGTCCTGCTTGTAACAATGGTACTATATCGCGTACGAACACGAACGTTCTTGCAGAAGCAATTTCCGTAGGGAATTGCTCCATGTTTTCGATTGTTGCAAACTGAGAATTGATAAACTTCGACTCAAAAGAACACATTGCTGTAATAGAGAAATCCTCATCAGGCAGAATGGTAATGCAAGAGCCTGTTTCCTCATCTTTTACCTCTATTTTTTTGCGTATGATATAGTAATCTTTTGGGGCATTCTGCTCTTGTATTCCTATTTCCTTAATCTTCTGCACGTATTGTATTGCAGAACCGTCAAGGATAGGAAACTCAGGACCGTTTACCTGTATCAGACAGTTATCTATACCCATAGCATACAATGCAGACATTGCGTGTTCAACGGTACTTATGCGTATATCGTTCTTGCCAAGTACGGTGCCTCGTTGAGTATCGACAACATTCTCTGCAACGGCATCAATTATAGGCATGCCGTCTAAATCAATACGCTGTATCTTATACCCTGTGTTTTCTTTGGCAGGATTAAAAGTTACTGTTAAATTCAGACCTGTGTGCAGTCCCTTTCCACAGAGCGAGAAACTGCCTTTTATGGTATTCTGCTTATACACTTCAGTAGTAGTAGTTAATAATTAATATTAGATGATTTATAGTTTCCTATTTTGTATCTTCGTACTATTTTTCAAGTTGTTTCTTCAATTCGTCAATAGTTTTTTGCATCTCATTCATTTGACGATACATATCAGGCAAACGTTTAAACACGGCTTGCGAGCGGAAGTAATTTGTCATGGTCAAAGGTGGAGTGCCTATCAAACTTTGGTCTGATTTCAAACTGCTTGGAACACCTGACTGTGCCCCGAGTTGTACGCGGTCGCCAATCTCGATGTGGCCTGCAATACCTACCTGACCACCAAACATACACCATTCTCCCACCTTAGTAGAACCTGCAATGCCTACCTGTGATGACATAACGGTATTTGCACCGATTGTGGTATTGTGTGCAATCTGCACAAGGTTGTCGAGTTTTACACCCTTGTGGACGTATGTAGCGCCCATTGTTGAACGGTCGATGCAGGTGTTTGCACCAATCTCAACATCATCCTCAATTATTACGATACCAAGTTGTGGTATTTTGTCGTAGCCATGCTCTGTCGGTGCAAAGCCGAATCCATCAGCACCAACAACACTGCCTGCATGCAGTATGCAGTTGCTACCTACCTTACAGTCGTGGTATATTACAGCATTGCTGTAGATTTCCGTATTGTTACCAACGGTTGCATTCTCACCGATGGTTACGTGTGGATGTAATACGCAACCGTCACCGATGGTGACACCTGGACCGATAGCCACGAACGGGCCAATATAGCAATCTTTGCCCACCTTTGCTGTAGGGTCGATGAAAGCCAAAGAATCAATGCCTTTCTTCTTCGGTTTCATAGAAGCATACATTTGCATCAGTTTTGCTACAGCTTCATAAGCATTCTTGACACGGATGAGAGTAGCCTTAACGGGGTGTTCCAATTTTATGTCCTCGTCAATCAATACCACACTCGATTCTGTCTCGTATATGTAATTCAAATACTTCTGATTTCCGAGGAATGAAATTGCTCCAGGCTTCCCCCCTTCAATCTTAGTGAATGAGTTGACTTTGGTCTGTGGGTCGCCTTCTACTGTGCCTTGTATCAGTTGGGCTATTTGCTCGGCTGTAAATTCCATCTGTTTGATAATTATTTAATATATGTATTGCTGTAGATGCTCCTGATTAAGTAATAAAAGAATACGATTATATAGTAAGCAATTCTTTCTCCATCTGCTTCTGCAGTTCCTTTGCTTTTTCCGCTGCCACGGAAGCAAAATTCTCTGTATTGTCAGCGAAGATGATACCGCGACTTGAATTTACGAGCAAGCCACAATCTTTTGTCATACCATATTTACAGACTTCTTCAAGTGAGCCGCCTTGTGCGCCTACACCTGGCACGAGTAAGAAATTGTCAGGTGCGACCTTACGGATGTCTTTGAACATCTCACCGCGTGTAGCACCAACGACAAACATCAGATTGTCTGGTGTTCCCCACTGCTGACTTTTCTTTATTACTATCTCAAACAAACGCTGCCCGTCAGTGTCTGTCGTTTGTTGAAAATCAAACGAACCCTTGTTTGATGTCAGTGCAAGCAGTATGACCCATGGTTTTTTCTCCGTTTTATAATCGAGGAAAGGAACTACACTATCCTCGCCCATGTAAGGTGCTACGGTAAGAGCATCGACCTTGTATTCGCCAAAGAAAGTTTGGGCATACATCTTTGACGTGTTGCCTATGTCGCCACGCTTTGCATCAGCTATGATAAACTGGTCAGGATAGTTTGTCTGAATATACTTTACTGTTTTCTCAAAGGCCACCAATCCTTTTATGCCATAAGCCTCATAGAAGGCAAGGTTTGGTTTGTAGGCTACACAATACTGGGCTGTTACGTCGATAATTTGTTTGTTGAATGCGAAGATTGGGTCTTCCTCTTTAAGCAGGTGCTGTGGCACTTTTGCAAGGTCAACGTCAAGTCCTACACAGAGAAAAGACTTTTTCCTAAATATGTTTTGTATTAGTTCTTGTCTTGTCATAATTTCTTATTATTTGTCTTTTGGCATTTCGGTGTAAGGAATGTCCTTAAACTGCTGCTTTTCTTGCTGCAGTCTCGTTATGCGCTCGATAAACTCAGAGACGGGCACTGTACGCTCATCCTCTTGGTCACCTTGCTTTTTTATCGTAGTGAATACTCCCATCTTTCTACAGCTCCGCCTCCTTCATTCGTTCTGCATTTTCTGCCACGGTCAGAGCATCAATCATCTGTTGAATGTCACCACCGAGGAAACCGTTGAGGTCATGGGTTGTGAAACCAATTCTATGGTCGGTCACGCGTCCTTGTGGGAAGTTATATGTGCGAATCTTGGCCGAGCGGTCGCCAGTTGAAACAAGCGTTTTGCGTCGGTTGGCTATGTCATCCATATACTTCTGATGTTCTCGGTCATATATATATGTACGCAGGCGCGAGAGCGCACGCTCTTTGTTTTTAGGCTGGTCACGTGTCTCTGTACATTCTATAAGAATTTCCTCAGTCTCACCAGTATTGGGGTTTTTCCACATATAGCGGGCGCGAACACCAGATTCAACCTTGTTCACATTCTGACCACCAGCACCGCTGGAACGGAACGTATCCCACTTAATCTCGCCTTCGTTTATCTGCACGTCAAAAGGCTCCGCCTCGGGTAATACAGCTACGGTTGCAGCCGATGTTTGCATACGTCCGTTGCTTTCTGTTACGGGCACTCGCTGAACGCGATGCACTCCAGATTCATATTTCAGTATGCCATACACTCCATCGCCACTTACGGCAAAGTCTATTTCCTTGAAACCGCCCACAGCACCTTCGTTGGCATCTGTTACGCTCAGATTCCATCCCTTGGAATCACAGAAGCGTTTATACATGTTGAATAAATCTCCTGCAAAGAGACATGCTTCGTCACCTCCAGTGCCTGCACGTATCTCCATCTGCACATTTTTCCCATCCTCAGGGTCTTTCGGCACGAGGGCTATCTTTACCTCTTCTTCGATAGATGGAAGTGCTGCTTCATTCTCGCTAAGCTGCTCGCGAGCCATCTCTTTCATCTCAGGGTCAGACTCATTCATTATTATGTCCTTAGCCTCGTCTATCGCCTTAAGGCAACTGATATAGCGCTTGCGAATAGCCATGATGTCACCCAGGTCTTTATATTCACGTGTTAGTTTCACAAAACGTTGCTGGTCGGCAATGACTGATGGGTCGGTAATCAGCGTGGTAACCTCTTCGTAGCGAGCTTCAAGGCCGTCAAGTTTCTGTAGTATGCTATTGTTGTCCATGTTGCTTTTAATAGTTGAACTCTCCATACTCACTCTTGATGGTCAGCGACTTTGCGCCTTCTTCGATGTGACCTATTATCTGAGCATCAATATTGAATGATTTGCTGATGTCAATAATCTTTTGCGCTTGGTCAGGTCTGACGTATATTTCCATGCGATGTCCCATGTTGAATACCTTATACATCTCCTTCCAATCTGTACCGCTCTGTTCGTGTATCAGTCGGAACAATGGTGGTACGGGGAACATATTGTCCTTAATAACCCGACAGTTGTCACTGACAAAGTGTAACACTTTTGTCTGTGCACCGCCAGTGCAGTGTACCATGCCGTGTATTTCTGGTCGCATTTCGTCAAGTATGCGCTTGATAACAGGAGCGTAGGTGCGGGTAGGGGAGAGTACGAGTTTACCGGCATTGACAGGAGAGCCGTCTATTTCGTCCTCAAAACGGCAACTGCCAGAATATACAAGATCCTCTGGTACAGCGTGGTCATAACTCTCGGGATATTTGTCTGCATAATACTTTGCAAAGACATCGTGGCGTGCAGAGGTTAATCCGTTGCTGCCCATTCCGCCGTTATATTCTTTCTCGTATGTAGCCTGACCAAAACTTGCCAGACCTACTATTACGTCATCAGGACTGATATTGGCATTATCAATCACATCACTGCGCTTCATGCGGCATGTGACCGTAGAGTCAACGATGATAGTACGTGTCAAATCCCCCACGTCAGCAGTCTCTCCACCAGTGGCATAAATGCCTACGCCCATATCGCGCATTTCCTGCAACAGCTCGTCTGTGCCGTTGATTATTGCAGAGATTACCTCGCCTGGCACAAGCATTTTGTTGCGTCCGATTGTGGAACTGACAAGAATATTGTCCACGGCACCTACACAGAGCAGGTCGTCGGTATTCATTATGAGCGCATCTTGTGCAATTCCTTTCCATACGCTGAGGTCGCCCGTCTCCTTCCAATACATGTAGGCGAGGCTTGACTTTGTACCTGCACCATCGGCGTGCATGATGTTGCAATATTCTTGGTCGCCTCCAAGTATGTCGGGTATTATTTTGCAGAATGCCTGCGGAAATATGCCCTTGTCAATGTTCTTGATGGCGTTATGCACGTCTTCCTTTGCGGCGCTTACGCCACGAAGCATATATCTGTTGTCCATTGTGGTTTTATGTCTTTCGTTTGTATTATATGTATATTTTGTGCAAAGTTACACAAAAATTATGAATTATCCAAAATTAACGGCTGTTTTATGCAGGCTGTTTTTAACAGAAATACCTATGTTTGTACTTTGATTTTGCTGTATTCACCTGAAATACAAATAATTATATCTATAATAAAACTTGTAGTCGTCTTTGAAATCGAATTTTTCTCGTTTTTTTGTGTTTTAGGTAATAGAAATAGCAAAATGTAAAGAAAAGAGTTCTTTTGCTTTCAATTTGTATTTTTAATCCATCAATATACTGCTTTGAGGGAAAAATAATTAAGACAGCATGAATAATATGGGAAATTTTCGTGAGACAGCATTTTGCTGAATAGCAGTATATTACTAAAAAATGATTGTTTAAGCAACAAGTAAAGGCTATCTAATTACATAGTAATCACATTCCTTTTAGCTTGTGAATACATAGCTTTTACACAGTGAGAACTATCCAATCACATTGTAATGTTGATGCAATTGCGAAAAATAACCACGTTGATAACCAAAATAGTGATTATTTGTTTCAGAAAAGTAGTTGGTGTATTGTGATTTTATTCTAAAACGCTTGTTTGAGGAAATATTTTTAATTTAGCAAATAGTAAGTAAATACGCTATTTTTGTTGCATAATGATATTTTTTATATAAACAAATAATGTCACAAAAAAAAGAAAATAAAGAATTTATTCATTAAAAGGGTTGCGATTTCCAATTTTTATTGTTAACTTTGCCATATAATACGAGAAAATTCATCAAAACTATGGAAAAGCAAAATTTTGTCACCATTGCCGATTTGTCACGAGATGAGATTATGTATCTCATCTCCATGGCTCAAGAGTTTGAGCGTCATCCCAACAGGGAATTGCTACGTGGTAAAGTGGTGGCTACATTGTTCTTTGAGCCAAGTACACGCACACGTCTGTCGTTTGAAACTGCTGCTAACCGATTGGGTGCACGTGTGATAGGTTTCTCCGATGCAAAAGTTACAAGTACCACGAAGGGAGAGACACTAAAGGATACAATATTGATGGTGAGTAATTATGCAGATGTCATTGTGATGCGTCATTATATAGAAGGTGCTGCACAGTATGCTTCTGAAATTGCACCAGTTCCTATAGTAAATGCTGGAGATGGTGCACACATGCACCCCTCGCAGTGTCTGCTTGACTTGTATTCTATATACAAAACGCAGGGAACACTCGATAATCTGAACATTTACCTTGTTGGAGACTTGAAGTACGGTCGAACGGTTCATTCACTTATTACTGCTATGCGCCATTTTAATCCGACTTTCCATTTCGTGGCACCGAAAGAACTTGCTATGCCTCAGGAGTATAAACTCTATTGTTGTGAGCAAGGAATTAAATATGTTGAGCACACTGATTTCAACGAACATGTGATTTCAGATGCCGATATTATATATATGACTCGTGTGCAGAAAGAGCGTTTCTCTGACCTTATGGAGTATGAAAGGGTAAAAAACGTGTATATACTCAATCGGCAGATGTTGTCGTTATCGAAGGACAATATGAAGATTTTACATCCGCTTCCACGCGTCAATGAAATTGCATACGATGTTGATGATGATCCACACGCGTATTATATACAGCAGGCTCAGAACGGTTTGTATGCGCGAGAGGCAATCTTCTGCCATTGTCTTGGAATAACACTGGAGGATATAAAGGCAGACAAAACAATCATTTAGTACAGTAGTTTTGAAGTATTTTAACGCAACAAATATTTTGCTATGAATATAAAAGAACGTCTTGTAGCGGCCATAGAAAATGGTACCGTGATTGATCATATACCAGCAGAGAAAACAAATCAGGTCGTAGCCTTGCTTGAATTAAATCGTTTGAAAGACCCTGTTACTATTGGTCTGAATTATCCATCGAAAAAATTAGGCAAGAAAGGTATTATAAAGGTAAGTGATAAATTCTTTACAGACGAGGAGATTTCACGCTTGTCTGTTGTTGCGCCCAACGTGGTACTAAGCATTATCAGAAATTATGAGGTGGTGGAAAAGAAAACCGTGGAAACTCCGGATGTACTGCGTGGTATTATTCGTTGTAACAATCCTAAGTGCATTACCAATAATGAGCCCATGGCTACGTATTTCCGTGTTGTGAATAAGGAACAGGGAATAGTTCGCTGTCACTACTGCGATAAAGAGCAAGATATTCGTACAGTTGAAGTTTTGTAGGGTAGGTAGTTTGTGAGATAATCTTGAAACAAGAGTTTTTTTTGATTTCGTTTTTGTAATTGATATAAAAAGAATATCCTGCATCATCATTATAGATGAATGCAGGATATCTTTTTTTATTTGTGTTGTTGACAATGTTTATTATACAATGCCCTGAGCCATCATCGGGTAAACCTTTGATGGCGTTGCCATTGCTTATACAATGCCCTGAGCCATCATAGCTTTGGCAACCTTCATGAAGCCTGCTACATTTGCACCCTTCACGTAGTTGATATAGCCGTCAGCCTCTGTACCATACTTCACGCAGTTGTCGTGAATGTCGTTCATAATCTTGTGCAGGTAGTTGTCAACCTCCTCAGAAGTCCAACGGAGACGCTCAGAGTTCTGTGACATCTCAAGACCTGATACAGATACACCACCAGCGTTAGCTGCCTTACCTGGGGAGTAAAGGATCTTAGCGTCCTGGAATACCTTGATTGCCTCTGGAGTTGTAGGCATGTTTGCACCCTCAGAAACTGCGATTACGCCGTTTGCTACGAGAGTCTTAGCTGCCTCCTCGTTGATCTCGTTCTGAGTAGCTGATGGAAGAGCGATGTCACCCTTCTCACCCCAAGGCTTCTTACCCTCAACATACTTACAACCGTATTTCTCTGCGTACTCCTTGATACGGCCACGCTGTACGTTCTTGAGCTCCATAACGTAGTCGAGCTTCTCACGTGTAATGCCGTCTGGATCGTAGATATAGCCGTTAGAGTCAGAAAGTGTAACGACCTTAGCGCCGAGCTGGATACACTTCTCAGTTGTGTACTGAGCAACGTTACCTGAACCTGACACGAGAACAGTCTTACCTGCGAGTTCAATACCACGAGTCTTCAGCATGTTAACGAGGAAGTAAACGTTACCGTAACCTGTAGCCTCAGGACGGATGAGTGAACCACCGAACTCAAGACCCTTACCTGTCAGCATACCAGTGAACTGGTGTGTGAGCTTCTTGTACATACCGAACATGTAACCTACCTCACGGCCACCTACGCCGATATCACCTGCTGGAACGTCCTCGTCAGCACCTACGTGACGATAGAGCTCTGTCATGAATGCCTGGCAGAAACGCATTACCTCAGCGTCAGACTTACCACGTGGTGAGAAGTCAGAACCACCCTTTGCACCACCCATTGGGAGAGTAGTCAGAGAGTTCTTAAATGTCTGCTCGAAAGCGAGGAACTTCAGGATACCGAGGTTCACACTCTTGTGGAAACGGATACCGCCTTTGTAAGGGCCAATCACGTTGTTGTGCTGGATACGATAACCCATGTTGGTCTGTACGTTACCCTTGTCGTCAACCCAAGAAACGCGGAACTCGATTACACGATCAGGAATGCAAAGGCGCTCAATGAGGTTTGCCTTCTCAAACTCTGGGTGCTTGTTGTACTCCTCCTCAATAGTTGGGAGTACCTGTGAAACGGCCTGAATGTACTCTGGCTCGTTGGGGAATCTCATCTTGAGGTTCTCAATCACTTTCTGTGCGTTCATTTTCTTTTACCTTTTTTATTAAGTTTATAATGTGTCGATTTATTACAAAACGACTTTTTTTCTTAAGACGATGCAAAATTACAAATATTTTTTCATTCAACCAAGAAAAATAGCAAATAAATCACAAAAACATGTAATTTTTATTCTTTTGCTTACTTTTTGTAAAAATTAAGTAGGTTTTGTTGTCAAAATGTTATTTTCTCTTGTTCTGTTGTTTTTATAACTGAATGCCTCTGTAAATATGGTATTTAATAAGTATAATAAAAGTGTAAACCTTACTTTGCAAATATTAAGAATATTGAGCGGCTCACCTAAATTTGGGTGATTAGATTTTGTTATGTTAATATTTTTTTGTAATTTTGCGCTCGCATTTTCGAAAATTCATCATTAAAATACACACTAATTTTTATGTATTTCACTTTGTTTATCACCGTTATCGTGACGGCTGTTTTCTTGGTAGTGGCTGCCTATATTATGGCAAAACTGCTTGGACCGCGTACGTATAATAAGGTGAAGGGTGAGCCTTTTGAATGTGGTATTCCTACGCGTGGGACTTCATGGTTGCCAATGCACGTTGGATACTATCTTTTTGCCATTCTTTTCCTTATGTTCGATGTGGAGACAGTATTCCTCTATCCATGGGCAGTGGTAGTTAAGAATTTCGGTACCATGGCATTGTTTAGCATCGGATTTTTTATGCTGGTACTAGTATTTGGCCTGGCTTATGCCTGGAGAAAGGGGGCTTTGGAATGGAAATAAGAAAGCCTTCTATTAAGAGCATTCCCTATGAAGAGTGGAAAGACAACGAGTCTCTGGAGAAAATTATCAACGAGTTGAACGAAGGTGGCGTTAATGTCATTTTAGGAAATCTTGATTCTCTTATCAACTGGGGACGCTCTAACTCTTTGTGGTCACTGACATTCGCAACTTCATGTTGTGGTATTGAATTTATGGCTTGCGGTTGCGCTCGTTATGATTTCGCACGCTTTGGCTTCGAGGTTACACGTAACTCTCCACGACAGGCCGATCTTATTATGTGTGCAGGTACTATCACTCACAAGATGGCTCCGGTGCTTAAACGTCTTTACGACGAGATGGCTGAACCGAAGTATGTTATTGCTGTCGGTGGCTGCGCAATCTCTGGTGGTCCGTTTAAGCAAAGTTACCACGTAGTACGTGGGATTGATGAGTTCCTTCCAGTAGATGTTTATATTCCAGGATGTCCTCCACGCCCTGAAGCAATACTCTATGGTATGATGCAGTTGCAGCGTAAGGTGAAAGTGGAGAAGTTCTTTGGTGGAGTAAACAAGAAGCAGAAGAACCCCAATCCATTAGTGATAAAAGATATTCCAAAGAAATTTATTGCAGAGATGAAGCAAGGTGTTGATACCTGTGTCAAGGCAGTAAAGAAGGAAATAAATGATACTTTTAAGTAAGGAGGGACAGACGAAATGAAACTGAATAATATAGAATATTCTTTCAGTGAGTTTGCCAAAGAGATGGCAAAACTCCGTGTCGAGAAGCATTTCGACTACCTCGTTACTATAATTGGTGAGGACTTTGGCGAAGGACAGCTCGGGTGTATCTATATAATGGAGAACACTGACACGCATGAGCGTATTTCTGTCAAGACAATGGCAGAGAAAAAGGGTGATGACTATGTCATCGACACGGTCTCGAACCTTTGGAAAACTGCTGATTTGCTGGAGCGTGAGGTGTTTGATTTCTATGGAATTAAATTCCTTGGTCATAAAGATATGCGTCGTCTGTTCCTACGCAATGACTTTGAAGGCTATCCTTTCCGTAAGGATTTCCAAGTAAAGGAAGGCTATTCGCTTGAGGACGATGTTGAGGTCAGTGAGACTTCGCAGTATTCGCTCGATGCAGAAGGTAACATTGTAGAGAAGAAAGTTCCGCTGTTTAAAGAGGATGACTTTGTAATCAATATAGGTCCGCAGCATCCTTCTACCCATGGTGTGCTTCGTCTTGAAACCATACTTGATGGTGAGACTGTAAAGAAGATATATCCTCATCTGGGATATATACATCGTGGTATAGAGAAAATGTTTGAAGATTTGACATATCCTCAGACATTGGCTATGACCGATCGTCTTAACTATCTGTCAGCCATGATGAACCGTCATGCTATCTGTGGAGTCATCGAGGAAGCGCTTGGCATAGAATTGAATGACCGCATCAAGACCATCCGTACGATAATGGATGAGTTGCAGCGTATTGACGGACATCTGCTGTTCCTTGGCTGCTACGCTCAGGACTTGGGCGCTCTGACAGCTTTCCTCTACTGTATGCGTGACCGTGAGTACGTACTCAATGCCATGGAAGAAACAACTGGTGGCCGACTAATCCAGAATTACTATCGTATTGGTGGTTTGCAGGCTGACATTGATGAGAATTTTCAGGAGAACGTGAAGAAACTCTGTGCATATCTGAAGCCAAAACTTGCTGAGTATATGAACGTATTCGGAGAGAATGTCATAACTCATCAACGTCTCGAAGGTGTGGGCGTTTTCACGAAGGAACAGTGCATCGACTATGGTGTAAGCGGTTCCAACGGACGTGCCTCCCAGTGGGCTAATGATATTCGCAAGAACTACCCATACGATATGTATGACAAGGTAGAGTGGGAACAGATTATACTTGATAATGGCGATGCTCAAGATCGTTACTATATGCGTGTGAAGGAGATTGAGCAGTCGATTAAGATAATCGAGCAACTTATTGACAATATACCGGAAGGCGATTATTATATCAAGCAGAAGCCAATCATCAAGTGCCCGGAAGGACAGTGGTACTATGCTGTTGAGGGTACGAGCGGTGAATTTGGAGTTTATCTTGACTCTCGTGGAGACAAGTCGCCATTCCGTATGAAACTGCGTCCGATGGCTCTGTCGCTTGTAGGTGCTCTCGATGAGATGTTGCGTGGTACAAAGATCGCAGACCTTATTGCTGTAGGTGCAGGTCTTGACTATATCATACCTGATATTGACCGATAGTCTCACTATGCTTGAAGTTATTAGTTATAAGTTATGAGAATACTTCCAACTGTAAACTAATAATTCACAACTCAAAACTTAAAAATCGTTTTTTACAATGTTTGATTTTTCAATAGTAACAACATGGTTGCACGAAATGCTGCTTACGGGCTTCGGATTGTTTGAAGTACCAGAGTGGTTAGTGCTTACCATTGAGTGCGTGCTTGTAGGACTGCTCATCATTGTGGGATATGCCCTGCTTGCAATAGCACTTATATTCATGGAGCGCAAGGTCTGTGCCTATTTCCAGTGCCGTCTTGGTCCTATGCGTGTAGGGCCGTGGGGATTGCTACAGGTGTTTGCCGATGTGCTGAAGATGCTCATCAAGGAGATTTTCTTTGTTGATAAGGCCGACAAGTTACTTTATGCACTCGCCCCTATACTTGTGATAATGGGTTCGATAGGTGCTTTCTCTTTTCTACCATGGAACAAAGGTGCCATCGTGCTTGATTTCAACGTAGGCATATTCCTTTATACTGCCTTGAGTGCTATTGGCGTAATAGGTGTGTTCCTTGCTGGATGGTCTTCCAACAACAAATATGGCGTGGTATCTGCCATGCGTGGCGCAGTACAGATGATATCCTACGAAATGTCATTGGGACTGTGTCTTATCACTGCAACGATACTCACAGGCACCATGCAGGTAAGTGGTATCGTAGAAGCACAGCAAGGGCCATTCGGCTGGTTGATATTCCAAGGACATATCCCTGCAATCATAGCATTCTTCATCTTCCTCATCGCTGGTAATGCTGAAGCAAACCGTGGTCCGTTTGACCTTGCAGAAGCAGAGTCAGAATTGACAGCAGGTTATCACACTGAGTATTCAGGTATGGGTTTTGGCTTCTACTATCTGGCTGAATTCCTTAATCTGTTCATAGTTGCAGGCATGACAACCTTGATGTTCCTTGGTGGTTGGTGTCCTATACACATTGGTATAGAAGGCTTTGACACAATGATGGATTATATTCCAGGCATCGTATGGTTCCTCGGAAAGGCCTTCGCTGTGGTATGGTTGCTGATGTGGATTAAGTGGACGTTCCCACGTCTTCGTATCGATCAGATATTGAAATTAGAGTGGAAGTACCTCATGCCACTAGCTTTATTCAACCTCGTGCTGATGACCGTCTGTGTGGCATTTGACCTTGTCGGTTCGATATATTCTGGCATCGTAGTGGCACTGATTTTTGCTTTAATCGCAGCAGTTATCATGGTGCGTGCATTGAAGTTCCGCTCGGCATTTGCTAAAGAACAGAAACTTGTAGGCGTTGACATCGCCGTAAAAACAGATAAGAAATAAGATATGGCAAAGAAAAATTCATATTTCGGCGGTGTCGTGGCAGGAATAAAAACCCTGTTGACGGGTATGGATATCACGATGGGTGAATATGTCACTCCTAAGATAACCGAGCAATACCCAGAGAACCGCAAAACACAGCACGTGGCAGAACGCCATCGCGGCACGCTTGTCATGCCTCATGATGAGAATGGCAAGAACAAGTGTACTGCATGTACGCTGTGTGAAAAAGCTTGTCCTAATGGCAGCATAAAGATTGTGTCACAGATGGTGACAACTGCTGATGGTAAGAAAAAGAAACTTCTTACGGATTATCAATATGATCTTGGCGACTGTATGTTCTGCCAGTTGTGTGTTAATGCTTGTAACTTTGGAGCAATCAAATTTGTCAAAGATTTTGAGAATGCGGTATTTAGCCGTGATGCGCTGAAGCAGCACTTGAATATAGCACCTTCTGATGAAGAGATGGCACAGTATGCAGAGAATGCAAAAGTTGCTGCAGCCAAAGCAGCGGAAGCAGCAGCTGCGAAGACAGCAGAAGCAGCAAAAACTGCTGAAGAGACAATGGCTTCTCATGAAACAGCTGCAAAGCCTAATGAAACTAATAATAATATAAATAATAAGGAGGAGGCAAAATAACGATGGCAAATATAATAATGTTCGCTATATTGGCAGCAGTGATAATCTGCGCAGCCATCTTCTCTGTGATGACAAAGAGTATCATGCGTGCCGTAACGGCTCTGCTCTTCGTGCTTTTCGCTATCGCAGGTCTGTATTTCCTACTTGACTATACATTCCTCGGTACAGCTCAGCTCAGCATATACGCAGGCGGTATGACGATGATTTATATCTTTGCTATTCAGCTCATATCTAAGCGTCGTCTGCAAGGACTGAAGGAGAAACTTGACTTGAAGCGTATGACGGTTGCAAGTCTGGTAGCACTCGTTGGCTTTGTTACGGTAGTCGTTGCACAGTTGAAGTCAGAATTTTTTGAGAAATTTTGCTCAGTAGCAGATGTTGAAGTGCCGATGGAAGCAATTGGTAACACTCTTATGGGTGCTGATAAATATCAGTATGTGTTGCCATTCGAGTTTATATCGTTGTTCCTCCTTGCATGTATTATCGGAGGACTTGTAGTTTCACGAAATCAAAAGGAGGATAAATAAGTATGGTACCAGTACAATGTTTCTTCGTGCTTAGCGCGATACTTTTCTTCATCGGCGTCTTTGGTTTCGTAACGCGTCGCAATATGATTGCAATGCTTGTCAGCATAGAGTTGGTGCTCAATGCTGTTGACATCAACTTTGCTGCATTCAATCGTCTGCTCTATCCTGAAGCAATGGAGGGCATGTTCTTTACACTCTTCTCCATCGGTATCAGTGCAGCAGAGAGTGCAGTTGCAATTGCAATCATCATCAATGCTTTCCGCCACTTTAACAGTGACTCGGTAACAAGCATACAGAATATGAAACTATAATCAAAATCAGTTAAACACTCAAAAATAGAAAACAAATGGAATTCGGATATACAATAGGTATACTTCTACTGCCTCTGCTTTCGTTCTTGATAATCGGTTTGACTGATTATTTCAGAGGCAAAAAGGGTTGGTCACATAAGGCTGCAGGTCTTATTGGCACTTGTTCTCTTGGACTTGTCACCATACTCAGTTACGTCACAGCGTATCAGTACTTCTCTATGGATCGCTTGGCTGACGGCACCTTTGCAACGGTAGTGCCTTATAACACCACGTGGTTGCCACTCGGTTCACTGCATTTCGATTTAGGCATACTGCTTGACCCTATAGCTGTGATGATGCTCATCGTAATCTCTACGGTGTCGCTGATGGTGCATATTTATTCTTTCGGCTATATGCACGGAGAGAAGGGTTTCCAGCGTTACTACGCATTCCTTTCTTTGTTCACATTCTCAATGCTCGGTCTTGTAGTAGCCACTAACATTTTCCAGATGTATATGTTCTGGGAACTTGTGGGTGTGAGCTCTTACCTGCTAATTGGTTTCTACTACTCGCTGCAGGCAGCCGTACACGCATCAAAGAAAGCCTTTATAGTAACACGTTTTGCTGATATGTTCTTCCTCGTTGGTATCCTTATCTTTGGATACTATACAGGCTCGTTCAACTTCTCATTCGCAGGGGAGGTGACGGGTGCAGCAGCAGACACGTTCACGTTCTGCAATGCTGACAAGGCATGGGCGGCAGGAGGATTGATACTTCCTACTGCACTCGTACTGATGTTTATTGGTGGTGCTGGTAAGTCAGCAATGTTCCCTCTTCACATTTGGTTGCCAGATGCTATGGAAGGCCCAACGCCTGTATCGGCACTCATTCACGCAGCCACGATGGTCGTGGCAGGTGTGTTCCAGATTGCACGTATGTTCCCACTGTGGATAGACTACGCTCCGCAACACATGTCAATCATTGTCGTTATAGGTGCTTTCACCGCTTTCTATGCAGCGGCGGTAGCCTGCGCACAGAGTGACATCAAGCGTGTGCTTGCCTTCTCTACTATCTCGCAGATAGCATTTATGATGGTAGCCCTCGGTGTATGTCTGCCAGGACAAGGTGAACACGCTGTCATTGACAACCACGGCTCACTTGGATATATGGCGTCAATGTTCCACCTGTTTACTCATGCAATGTTCAAAGCCTGTCTGTTCCTTGGAGCAGGTTGCATTATACATGCAGTACACTCAAATGAGATGTCAACGATGGGTGGATTGCGCAAGTATATGCCAATCACACACGCAACATTCCTTATCTCATGTCTTGCCATTGCAGGCATACCATTCTTCTCTGGATTCAGTTCAAAGGATGAGATAATATCAGCATGCTTCGCATACTCTCCTATCTGCGGATGGTGGATGACAGCAGTTGCTGCTATGACGGCTTTCTATATGTTCCGTCTGTATTACGGCATCTTCTGGGGAACAGAGAATAAGGAACTGCACGCTCACCACACTCCGCACGAGGCTCCATGGACAATGACATTCCCACTCATCTTCCTCAGCGTCATAACAGTAGGCGTAGGAATAATCACCACTCTCGGTGGATTCCTCGGTTGGGACTGGGCATCATTCGGTTCTCTTGTTACGGCAAGTGGAAAACAGTACACTATACACTTTGACCCTGTCATCGCTGCTACATCTACGGTGATAGCAATATGCTCTATAGCACTTGCAACCTACATATACAAAGGAGAGACACAGCCAGTTGCAGACAAAATGTACAGTCTTGCACCACGTCTGCACCGTTGGGCATACAAGCGTTTCTATATGGATGAAGTATATATGTTCATCACCCACAAGGTACTGTTCCGTTTCGTATCAACGCCAGTAGCATGGATAGACGAGCATATAATCAATGGTTTTATTGATTTTACGGCATGGGGAGCAAACGCCGGTGGCGAGAGTCTGCGTACCACACAGAACGGTGACGTACGCTCTTATGCTACATGGTTCATCTGTGGCGCAGTAGCATTGACACTGCTCTTGATTTGTCTTTAAAATAATATAGAAAACAGAAATAAAGAATATAAAATGAGTATATTAACTTTATTCGTAATAATACCGGTATTGATGCTTGCAGGTCTGTGGGCAGCTCGCAACGTCAATCAGGTACGTGGTGTTATGGTAGCAGGCGCCTCAAGTCTTGTTGCTCTGAGTGCATGGCTTACCATTGACTTCATCAGTCAGCGTGCTTCAGGCAACACAGCTGAGATGCTCTACACATACTCTCATGTATGGTTTGCACCACTTCATATTGCATACGCTGTAGGTGTAGATGGCATAAGTGTCGTTATGCTGTTGCTATCAAGCATTATCGTTTTCACCGGCACGTTTGCCTCATGGAAACTCCAGCCCTTGACGAAGGAATTCTTCATGTGGTTTACGCTGTTGTCAACGGGGGTATATGGCTTCTTCATCTCAATCGACATGTTCACCATGTTCATGTTCTATGAGGTAGCCCTCATCCCTATGTACCTGCTTATAGGCTACTGGGGCTCAGGCAAGAAGGAGTATGCAGCCATGAAATTGACCTTGATGCTTATGGGAGGCTCAGCCCTTATCATCATTGGTCTGGTAGGTATCTACTTCTTCAGCGGAGCACAGACGATGAACATACTTGAGATTGCGCATCAAACCAATGGTGCACGTTTCATACCTGTAGATATACAGAAAGCATTGTTCCCATTCGTTTTCATTGGCTTCGGTGTGCTCGGTGCTTTGTTTCCATTCCATACATGGTCACCAATCGGTCATGGCTGTGCCCCTACGTCAGTATCAATGCTTCACGCAGGCGTGCTGATGAAGCTTGGTGGTTATGGTTGCTTCCGCATCGCAATGTTCCTGTTGCCAGAAGCTACTAATGAATTGGCATGGATATTCCTTATCCTTACTACGTGCTCGGTAGTCTATGGTGCTTTCTCTGCCTGTGTACAGACAGACCTAAAGTTTATCAACGCATACTCATCAGTATCCCACTGTGGACTTGTGCTGTTTGCGCTGCTTATGATGACCAAGGTGTCATGTACTGGTGCCATACTGCAGATGCTCTCACACGGACTTATGACAGCTCTCTTCTTCGCTCTCATCGGTATGATATACGGACGTACACACACACGTGACATACGCGAACTGGGCGGTCTGATGAAGATTATGCCATTCCTCTCCGTAGGCTACGTCATAGCAGGTCTTGCCAACCTTGGTCTGCCAGGCTTCTCGGGCTTCATTGCAGAGATGACAATCTTTGTAGGTTCATTTGAGAATGCCGACACATTCCACCGTTGCTGTACTATAATAGCATGTACCTCAATCGTAGTGACCGCTGTTTATATCCTGCGTACGGTTGGTTTCATTCTCTATGGTAAGGTTACAAATCCTCACTACGAGGAACTCACCGATGCCACATGGGATGAGAAATTCGCTGTTTGTTGTCTTATTGCTTGCGTAGCTGGACTGGGTTCTTTCCCACTCTGGGCAAGCCATGTGATTGAAAACGGTGTGGCACCGATACTGCAGCACCTTGCAGCGATGTGATTAGCAAAATAGTAAACGACCAATAAACAAACGACAAAGAAAATGAATTACGGTCAATTCCTATATATGATACCAGAGGCCATGTTGGTGGCCATATTGGTTATCGTCTTCGTAGCAGACTTCTGCACAAGCAAGCAGTCTGAGCGCAAGTGGTTCAATCCCTTGGTGTGCGTGCTGTTGCTTGCCCAACTGATTATTAGTTTCACTCCGTGGGGCGGAAGTGAAGGGGCAACGCTCTTTGGCGGAATGTATCATGCTACATCGGCAGCCAACATGATGAAATCTATCCTGACTTTTGGCACGCTCGTCTGCGTAATGCAGTCACGCAACTGGCTGACCACTACTGATGCCAAATTGACAGAAGGTGAGTTCTATATGCTCACGGTGTCAACGTTGCTCGGCATGTTTATGATGATGTCAGCAGGCGATTTCCTTATGTTCTTCCTCGGTCTTGAGATGGCATCAGTGCCAATGGGTTGCATGGTAGCACTTGACAAGTGGCGCAACGACTCAGCAGAAGCAGCTGCAAAGTTCATACTTACGGCTACATTCTCGTCAGGCGTGATGCTTTATGGAATTTCATTCCTCTATGGTGCTACGGGAACGCTCTATTTTGATGACTTTAGTAAGCAGTTGAGCGCAACACCTATGATACTCATGGGTATGGTATTCTTCATTGCCGGACTGGGCTTCAAGATTTCCCTCGTGCCGTTCCACTTCTGGACAGCAGATACATATCAGGGAGCTCCAACCACGGTTACGGGCTATCTAAGCGTAATATCAAAGGGTGCGGCAGCTTTCACGCTCGTGACATTGCTGTATAAGGTATTCTTGACTGTTATGCCTTACTGGACTATTACCATGATGGTACTCGTAGTGCTTTCTATCACCATTGCCAATCTGATGGCAATCCGCCAGACGGAGCTTAAGCGCTTCATGGCTTTCTCTTCCATCTCTCAGGCTGGATACATCATGCTCGTGGCAATCGGAGGCAACTACGTGATGTCAATCACTGCACTTATGTACTACGTGCTGATATACATTGCGGCCAACATGGCAGTGTTCACCATCATTGCGGCTGTAGAGAATGCTAACGGCGGG
>FLNY01003901.1_pt1 | contig 26467 bp, 26 predicted proteins | sample 1140381 | NCBI WGS metagenome assembly FLNY01 (sample SAMEA3878172, study PRJEB12797) | bioreactor metagenome | biome: Moose rumen | place: Sweden | collected 2011-10
ACAAATACTATCAAGAGCTATCTATATGAAGTTGGTGTTTTTCTTAAATTTGTAGGTACCATAGTAAAAAAGAAAAATATAAATGATATTTATGTCACAGATTTAGATAAGGTAAGCCGTAAGCAAATAGAAAAATATGTTGCCAGGTCTGAATCTGGAGCACCTCTGGAAAAAACAGCCATGAGGCGCAGGCTTTCCGTAGTGAAATCAATCTATAAGTATTACTTTAGCAATTCTGACATAACAACGAATCCTGTTCTTGAAATGGAAGGCGCTAAACTCGATACTAAGGAAGTCATCAAATTAAACCCTGACCAGGTAAAAGCTCTTTTGGATTGTATACAAAATCAAGAAGGCGTTAAGGAACATTCAAAAGCATATTCTGAAAAGCTCGTTTATAGAGATTTGGCTATAGTTATGGTCCTTTTAGGCACCGGCATGCGCGTTTCAGAGCTTGTAGGTTTAAATATAAATGATTATGATTTAACGACTCCCGAGCACCCATGCTTTCACATCATACGAAAAGGCAGCGATCAAGATATCGTCTACTTTGTATCTGCTGTGAAGGCAGCTGTGGATGATTATCTAGAATTTACTCGCCCTCTTCTACTTGACTCAGAAGGTGAAAATGCTTTATTTCTTTCCACTCAACATAAGAGAATGGGTGTCAGTTCCATCGAAAAAATGGTTAAGAAATATTGTAAAGCTGCAGGTCTTTCTGACAATATTTCACCGCACAAGCTCAGGGCAACATTTGCCACGACAGTTTATAAACAAACAAAAGACATCTATGCCGTAAAAGATGCGCTCCATCATAAGTCCATCGATACATCTAAGCACTACATAGGTGATAAAGAAGAACGAAAACAAAGCGCAGCTATTGCAGCTGGATCGATGTTTGGATAATTTGAGATTCTCTACTTCTCTCTCTTTTGGGTGGAGCCTAAGCATTTAATTAAAAGCCATAATCCCCTTTAAAACGTGTCCTCTATTATCAAATAATGCTTGATTTTCCCATTCGTTACCTTTTCCTTTTTCAGCTCCTACGCCTTTTAACTGATACCATACCGGCTCCCAATAATATATGCCATTTATGCATTCTTCTTCTTTTGCGATATCCACAATCTTTTTTAGAGCTATAAACTGGTTTTCTGGCGTTGCTTCCATATTCATTGTATTACGAGTCAAGTCCCCAGTGACGACATTAGGTGTATCATCATGAGATATATCAGTATATGGAAAAGCTGTTTCTGCAATTATTATTTTCTTTCCAAATACATGATATGCGTTTCTAGCATTTTCAATGAATTTCTCATATGGACCAGCCCAGTATGGATAATAGGACAATCCTATATAATCATAATTTCTTATGCCATATCTATTAAGATTTTTAAAAAAATCCTCGGTTTGTTTTTTTTCAGCTCCACATTCAATATGTATCATGATTTGAGGTATTGAAAAATTGGCATCACTAGCCGAGCTCACAGCATCTATTCCCGCATTCAAAAACCTAACAATATATTCTGGATGTTCAAGTGTACCATATTCCCATAACAAGCCTCTACCAATTTCATTTCCAATTTGTACAATGTCAGGCCATGCATTGTTATTTTTAAACTCAAGCAACGAATCTAAGGTATATTCATAAATCGCATCACATAATTCGTCGACATTTTTACCTGTCCATGCCTTAGGAATTGTTTGTTTTTGCCAATCAGCCCAAAAATCGCTATAGTGGAAATCTAAATATATCCCTAGCCCATTATCCTTTGCCCTTTTTGCAATTGCTAATGTATTATTTACATTACAATAATCACCTCTATCAAAAGACAATGTTGGATTATTAAACAGCCTCAATCTAATACTATTTATCCCATGATATTTCAGAATATTTAATGCATCATCTTCTTTCCCGTTTTCATCATAGAATACGGCTCCATAATCTTCCATCGCCTGTAGCGATGAAACATCTGCTCCAATAAAAAAACTCATTCTCCCCTCTCCCTTTCTACTTGTTTTGTCGAATCTCTCAGAATAAGCTGATATCCTAGTAATTGCCTATGAGGTATCTCGTTACCATGCAATAATTCATAAAGATTTTTTGCTGCGGTCCACCCTAAATCTCTAGTATTAAACTCTAGAGCTGTTATTGGTGGATAATGCATTTCTAATACAGAACTGTCATAAAAAGAAGCAACCTTAATATCTCTTGGAACCATTACATTTTCGGCTTTTAACCTATTCAGAACATTAACGCAAATATTATCGTCCATACAAACAATGCACTCTATCTGATTTTTCAAACAATCATCTAATGCTTGAGCTGTTCTATGCGGATATCCAGCTTCGTCAAATATATATCTTGAATCTAAAGAAATATCATTTTCTATATGTGCTTTGAAAAAGCCATTATATCTACTTTGAGTAACAATATGCGTCATATCTGCACATAATAAGGCCAACTTCCTGTATCCCATTTTTAAAAGTAAGGACGTCAGTTCTTTACAACCATTTTCTTGATCCACATCTACTTGGTATACATTGTCATCCTCATACGAACCGATTACTATAAAAGGAACTTTGTGAGATTTTAAATACTCTATATCTATACCATTCTTTATTGTTCTTGTAAGAATAACGCCATCAACTTTATGATGTTTAATAATCTTTTTTAGTTCACTTATATCTACAGCACTAGTTTTTATTGGAATAACATTGTAATCTCTTGTAGTATAATAATCGATCACACTTAAAAGAGTTGTTTGAAAATATGGCATTTCAGCAAAGTTATCTTCTCCTGGAAGAGTTATGCAAATATTTTTAGTCTTCTTATCACTAAATTCCGCATTTTTATTTTTAATAACGTACCCATTCTCTTGTAGATACTCCTGAATACGCTCCTTTGTTTTTACTGATACTCTTCCATTTCCTGACAACGCTCTTGAAACAGTAGTCTGAGAAATATTAAGTTCTTCTGCTATCTTCTTAAGCTCTATTTCCTGCATATTCCTTATTCCTTATTCTTTATTTTTATTGTCCAATATGGTTAAATAACTGCAATGATGAAAGTGCTTTTCCATTGCTATCAAACAATGCCATATTATCCCATGAGCTACAACAATTAGTTAGTGAATATTCTGATACTGAGGAATTATAAAGTAACTCATAATTGCCTGATTCTGCTGATGCAAATCCTGTCCCATATGCTGCACAATCAGATTCGTTAGTTCCTATCCATGTAGGCTCCCAATAAAAACCACCTAATCCATAACCACTTGTTCCAAATTGATTATTGACTGCATCAACTGCATCCATTACAGCTAATATTGCTTCTTCTTGTCCTGAAACGCTTATATCATATCCAGAAAACGACATATCATTTAAGGAACCGATATTGTTTCCTTGACTATCTGCATTATCAAACGTATATGGATATGCTGTTTCCGCAACCATTACTTTTTTATTATATGTTTTAGCTATATTTTTCAAAGAAGTTTCCAAATCAGCTGGAGACCCATGCCAAAATGGATATGCAGACACTGCAAATACATCATAATCAACTTCTTGAACATCAAGTTGTTCTGCATACCATGAAGCTGTAGTATTAGGATCTGTAAAATGAACGACTTTCAAAATTTTACTGCTTCCTATTAAGCCATAGTATGAATTGATGTCGTCAACTGCCCAGCAACCATTTTTTAGTCCATTAGCTACACCTGAACTTAAATCCCATATTCCATCATACAAACCACCCATTCCACAAAGTGAACCCTGCGTCTCATTACCAATTTGAACCATAGAAACATCAACACCAGCGTCAATCAATGTTTTTAATGAATCGTAGGTATAGTTATAAATCGCAATGCCTTTTTCATGAACTGTAAAATTCTTCCATTCTTTTGGAGCATACTGCTTTGATGGATCTGCCCAGAAATCAGAATACTGAAAATCAATCATACATTTCATTCCATGCTGTGTAGCTCTCTTACCAATCAAAGTGGCTTTATATAAATCGTTATTTCCGCCACCATATCCCACACCTGAAGAATTATATGGGTTATTCCATACCCTGATGCGCACATAATTAACACCTGCATTTTTCAAAATATCAAATATATCTGCAGTTGTCCCATTTTCATATTTAAATGTTGTTCCAGCCTCCTCGAAGGCAATAATACTTGAGATATCAACACCCTTGACCGTGATAGAACTTGAAGCCTCTGCATCCAAAGAAGAACAAAACAAAGTAATTATCATTACAAAGCATCCTAATAAAGATGTCATTTTCTTATATTTTGATTTCATATATACTATCCTTTCTTCAAATACAATCCGATACTCCTTATCTGCCCTTTTATTTCGGGAGAATCCACTTCTATCCCAACATCTACAAGTGTTCCCTTTTCGATAGATATATCTATTACACCCCTAGTCCACATTTTGTCGGATGGATAGATATTTATTTCTCTTCGATAATCTGCAAATTTAATAAATGGTTTAACGCAAACCCCTGTTGTGTTGTCTCCTTTATACTCCACAACCAAGCTGTAATCTCCACTTTTTTTGATTTCAACAGTTTGATGCAATGTAAAATAGACATTCCCCTTACTTTGGAAGTTAAAGGTATCTATACCATCTACTTGCTCTATCGTATAACTAACATTATATGGATTGGAATAATTCCAGTTAGATAAATCATTCACTAGTTCTGGTTTACTAATGATGTTTGTTCCATTAATTGGTTCAGCGCAATCATCTGAATATTTCAGCTTAGAATAGGAATTTCTGGCCTCCTCTATATCTATTGGAAATGAAACCGACATCTCTTTTAAAGTCTTTAATGGATTACCGTTTTCATCCACAATTCCCATGCAGTAACCCCATGACGAGGCATTCTCTGTCCTCATAAATGGCTCCCAGTAAAAAAATCCTTTCCCTCTGTCACTTTTCACACCATTTATTATGCCTGAAATTATTTTAAGTGCTTCAAATTGTCCCTCTTCTGATGCAGGAAAACCTCCTAAACGTTCGTGCCCTTTTCCAAATAAAGAATCATCACCCAATCTATTTGCATACGCTACCTCAGCAACTATTAAATCTTTGTGATAACGATCTTCCAATTTTTCTAACGTTTCATCCAAGTCCTGATATGTACCATGCCAAAACGGATAATAGGATAAACCAATAATATCAAAATCTTCTACCCCATTTCTCATTACCGCATCAAACCATTTTTCATAATAATGATAGCGTCCGCCCTGATCTAGATGCAGCATTATTTGGGTAGTTTCCCCACCTTTAGAATCCCTAACACCTTTTATTCCTGCGTTCACCAATTTAGCTAAAGTCCTATAATCCTCACTGCTTCCATCAGGCCAAAGCATTCCGCATCGTATTTCATTACCAACTTGAACCATTGAAGGAGTTACGCCATTATCTGCCAACGTATCAAGAACCTCTTTTGTATATTCATATACCGCATTCATTAGTTCTCTACCGTGAAGATATTTCCAGGCTTTTGGTTTGTTTTGATTGCCTGGGTCTGCCCACCAATCTGAATAATGAAAGTCCAATAGATATGGAATACCAACGTTCTTGATGATTTTTGCAAGCTTTATAGTCTCATCTAAACCGCAATATCCTCCTGATTCAGGTATATTTAAAGGATTATTCCATATTCGAATACGGGCATAGTTAAATCCTTTTTTTACGGCATATTCAATTATATCGACCTTATTTCCGCACTCATCAAAATAACTGTATCCCTTATCTAACATTTCTTGATAAGAAGAAATATCCATTCCTTTTATAAATCCCATTACATCTCCAATTTTAAAAAGGGTCAGCCATGACTGACCCTAGTAGATTTAAATACCATTAGCCTCTTTGTACTCTGTATACTGGTTAATAAACTCTTCTGTAAAAGCCTCTACTCCAGCATCTTTTAATGCCTGATGAAACTCATCAAGAGCACTTTCTGTATCATTTCCATATATTCCAAGAGCAAAACTCTGCTGGTACTCCGAAACCACTGATTGAACTGCTGTATACTGATTTTGTACTGGTGATGGATCAAATGTAAATCCTGTCTGTTCTGGAACAAACTCCATCTCGTCGCAATGTTCACTATAGGCAACAGCTCTCTCATCAAGCCCTGCCTCATCCGGTTCATCCTGTCTATTAATAGCCCAGGCCCAACCATTCCATGGATAGTCTGCAGCTTTATCAAGTGTAACTCTGTTTCCATCCGCATCTAACTCATAATGTGTACCTTCAATTCCACCTAATAGTAATCTATTAAGGTTTACATCACTCTTCATATAGTCGAGAACAAGTGCTGCTCTTTCAGGATCTGCAGATTTTTCTGTGATTGCTGTTGCATCTACCGAATAAGCACCTCTAGAGCGCTTTGTATCTGGTGTAACGTCATAAACAGCATATGTTCCAAGACCTGCTGTTTCAAGATTATCGCCAGCTGTAAAAATTGAGCTATTCCATACAAATGCACCTGATGTACCATTTTCGAAATAAGACTGTGAGTCAGTCGTGTCATTAATTGCATTTGAAGACCAAACACCCTTACTTGCCAAATCAGCCATTTGAAGTGCATAATCTGTGTAATAATCAGACATATACGCATACTCTATATCTTCTGGAGCTGGAGCAGCTTCAGAGTTATTTGCCTGATATAAGAAATCAAAACCTTCTGTCACACCTTGTAATGTATTTTCCTGGCAGAACATTGTAAATAACTGTTCTCTATTAGCATTAGTATTTAATGCGGTAACACCTGTTTCTGATTGAAGATTAGCTAATTCCTCGAGATATGTTTTAAAATTATCCCAGCTATCAGGTGTAGTGAGCGAATATTCATCTATCAAATCCTGTCTAACAACTGCACCATTGTAAGCTGTAAATGTTGCTTTGCCCTTTGGAACTGCATATACATCTCCATTAATAGCAATTTCTTTCCAGGCTTCTTCTGGAAGTTCCGCATAAGTATATGGTAAATAAGTCTGAATAAATTCATCATCCAACTTTTTAAATGCACCTGCAGAAACCTCATCGTTGTAATAACACCAAGATGCTGTATATATCAAATCTACTTGCTCGCCACCTGACAAAAGTAACGAATACTTTGTTGCATAATCACTCCAATTTAGGAACTCGATGTCAAGTGTAGTATTTAAATTTGGTTCAAAATATTCTGCGTTTGCTTTCTCAAGAACAGTATCCATATCAGCAGGTCTATCACCTAATACATACATTACAATAGTCTCTGCTGTGGAAAAATTAAAACCTTTCCCAGCATATGGACTATCCGCTGAAATGGCCGAGTCATCAGAGCCATCGGCAGTAGTCTTTCCGTTGATAGTGTTTGCAGAACCTGAACTATCACCACATGCCACCATGGACATTGTCATAGTTGCTGCCAAAATTGCCCCCACAATTTTTTTCATTCTTTTCTTCATGGTATCCTCCTCCGTGAATTTAATTTTTATTATTAGCCCTTAACCGCACCAAGGGTTAATCCCTTAACAAAATACTTCTGTAAAAATGGATATAGTAAAACAATTGGTCCTGTTGCAATAACAGTCATCGCCAACTTTAAACCTTCTGATGGAAGCTGACCCACCTGCATTCCAGTTAATACTGCTATTCTTTTTAATGCTTCTGAACTATTCAGAATATTCTGCAGTGTGTACTGCAAATTCCAATGCTCTCCTGTACTCATGAATAACATGCAATTATACCAGTCATTCCAATAAGCTAATGCTACAAATAAGGTTATTGTTGCTACCAAAGGCTTTGCCATTGGAAGAATGACTTTATAATAAATACAAAAGTCACCGGCACCATCAATTTTTGCGGCTTCAACCATTTCAAAAGGAATTCCTTTCATAAAACTTTTAGCTATAATCATATTCCAAACAGAAAACATACCTGGGAGAATGAGAGAATATATTCTGTTGGTGAAGCCTAAATATGTCGTACACAAAAGGTAATAAGGCACTAATCCACCATTAAATAACGTGGTGAAGAAGAAGAAGAATGAGAAGCCATTCTTCCAAGGAAAATCCTTTCTAGCCAACACATAACCTGTCATTGTTGTTAAAAATATTGATAAAACTGTACCTACAACCGTTACAAATATTGTTACCCCATAGGCTTTCAATATTGTTTGAGGATTTTTAAAAGCCATCGCATATGCTTCTGATGAGAAATCCTTAGCTGTTAGCCACAATTTATATCCTGTTGTTACTATTGTGCTTTCTTTAGTAAATGAACCCATTATTATTAGATAAAACGGAATTACGCAAGCAAGTGCAAAAAGAAAAACTAATATATATCCAATAACTTCAAATATAATTTGATCCTTACCTTTTATTTTAGAACCCATTTCGTTCCTCCCAATTCATTAAAATAATGTATAATCTGGAGCAATCTTCTTAACAATCCAGTTTGCTGTTACGATTGTTACAAAGCACAGCAAAGATTGATATAATCCAGCTGCAGCTGTCATTCCAACATCAGGAGTTGTTAATAACAATCTATAAATATATGTATCCAAAATATCCGATGACTTAAGTAGTAATTGATTTGAACCAACCAATTGATAAAACATACCAAAATCACCTCTAAAAATATTACCAAGAGCTAATAGCGTCATAATCATTACTGTTGGTTTTAAAGAAGGAAGTGTTATATATCTTATTTTCTGCCAAACATTAGCTCCATCAATAGAAGCTGCTTCATATAAGTCTTGACTTATTCCAGCTATTGCTGCTAGATAAATAACCGTTCCATAACCTGTCTGCTTCCACAATCTTACACAAACCATTATTACTGGCCAGAGTGATGTATTACTATAAATGCTATATTTTTCTCCGCCTGCAGAAAGCAAAATTGAATTTAACACACCATTATCGCCAAAGATATTAAGCATGATAGTTGAAACAACAACCCACGAAATGAAGTATGGTAAGAACATAAAACCCTGTGCAAATTTCTTGAATACCTTGTTGTTTAACTCACTTAAAATAATTGCGAATCCAACCTCGAATATCATTCCAAAGATTATAAAAGCAATATTATAGAGAAGCGTATTTCTTGTAAGTTGCCATATCTTATTTGAAACAAACAAGAATTTGAAATTATCTAACCCCACCCAAGGACTACCAAATATTCCATCCGCATATCTGTAGTTCTTAAAAGCTAGCACTATTCCAGCCATTGGAATGTAACTAAAAACAATTACATATATAAGAGCTGGAACTAGCATTATTAGTAAGACTTTGTTTCTAGAAATTAATTTACCCATATACCCTCCCATATTTGCGCACGATTGCGCAGACTTGCTATGTTCATTATATTTATGAATATTCTATGAACTCGCTTTATAGTAATATTTTATCTTTGTTTTTAACTATAAACAATTCTCACAACCACTAAGTTTTTTGCGCAATCATTATAAATATGTGCAAAAATTAGGCGTTTAATATGCGCAATTGTATACTAATTGCGCATTTGGCATAACATTTTAACGGTTTATTATTTTCAAATAATATTAAGTGTATATTGCCCATAAAAATTTACGAATTTGTACCATTCCCCCAACCCTTGTTCGAGTGTATTATAAACGCACAAACATTCATTCGGGAAAATACGTTTGCATAATGTCTGGAGGAATTGATCCAATGGAAGAAAGATATAGAAAAGTCCTAGACAAAGGAAAATCAAGACAAAGCGCAGCTATTGCGGCTGGATCGATGTTTGGATAACATTATTGAAAAACGATTGAAAGGATAATTTATCATGCGTAGAAAGGTACAATTGATTTTACCTACCTGTGCTTTTTTGACGAAAACTATCCGTTTGACGACGTAGTGGTTGGGGATATTGTCTCACAGACAAATCCTCCCGCATTTAAAATGACGGGACCGAAAACGTCAGAACTTAGAATCTGCTCATTGACCTGAATTTCTTCTTTATACATGTGTGCATTGTGAAGTTCCATTATTGCCATGATATCCTCTTTCTTAATCCATTTCTGTTATTGTCTTACATAAATGTCACCATATAAAGTGGTAGAGTTACTATTCCATCCTCACTAACACCTATATTACTATCTGCAAATTTGTAAGCATATGTGATATCTTTTTCTTTTTTTATAATTGAACTTAATGAATTTGCTCTTGTGTTTCCACTCTTAACTTCAATAGGAATTACTTTTCCATTTGCCTGGATTATAAAATCCAATTCTTTTTTTGTAGTTTCATTTTTGTAGAAGTATAGTTGATAACCCTTTTTATGTAGAGCATCTGCAATCGCACATTCATACAGTCCGCCTTTTGTATTACCTATAAGCGTATTTTCAACTATATGCTGCTTTAATGAAAAATCTTTCATTGAAATCAATAATGCCAAGTCTGTTGTGTACGCCCTAAAAAAATCATTTCGTGAGTAGTCGTCAAGATCATATTTTATATCCGTAACTACCTTACATATATGTACCATATCCGCTCTAAGCAGCCATTCAATACTCGAGTAATACTTCTGGGCTCTGGCACCATGCTCTATCTCCTTATATTGAAATTTATGATTTTCTTTATCCAACAGTTGTTTTGCAAGTGTCATATAACATTTTTCAGCTTTGACTTTTTCTTTTGAGGTTGCGTAATGCGCTATGTCGTATTGATAGCCTTGTAAAAGGTTTCTTTGTACTCTGTCCACTTCTCTAAAATCTTTGGTATCTAGATATGTTTGTACAGCCTCCGGCATTCCACCGATTGCCATATATGTCCTAAAATATTGCATCATTTGCTTGTGAATAGAAGAAGGTATCTCTTTTTTCGATTCGAGATATGAATATAGCGAATGAATTACATCCTCAGATAATCCTAGTCCCCATAAGAATTCTTCAAAATCCAAACCATACATTCTAAGATAATCTACATATCCAACAGGATAAGAAGACGCTCTCTTATAATCGATGCCCAAAAGTGAGCCTGATGCAATTACATCATATTGATTATCAATAGCCCAAAATTTCAAAGCGGTAATTGCTTCTTCGCATTCCTGTATTTCATCGAAAAATAATAATGTCTTATCTGGTAAGATTTTCTTTTCAGGGAAACGAAATCTTAATGCCATAACCATATTTTCAACTGTCAAATCGCCTGAAAATATTTCAGCTGCAGACGGCGTCTGTTTAAAATTAATTTCTACATATTCCTCATAATTATCTTCTGCAAATCTTTCTATTATATATGTCTTGCCAGTTTGTCTGGCTCCCTGCACTACAAGGCACTTTTTTTCTTTGTGTTCTGTCCAGCTTTTTAATTTCTCCGAAATCTTTCTTTTTAACATAAAAGTTCTCCATCAACATTTTGGAAATGATATTTGATATTCTTATCAACATTTTAGAAGAAGACAGAAGTTCAACCTACCATCGCGATAATAGATATTTATTCGATAGATAGAATCATGTTTCAACTACTATTTTTATATAAAGAAAAAGGCTCTTGACCCTTCGCTAATTCCAGCAATGGGTCGAGCCCTATCTTGATTTAAGAATATAACAAATATTAAAAATGTCTACCCTTACTTTTTCAATGGAGGATATTCTAACAACTCTCCATTTTTTCGAATCACATACAGTTTCTTTAAATAAGAGCGTGAATAGAATTCTTTTTTCAACTGCATAGGATCGCATAGGATTCCATTTGAAATTAAACAAGATGATCCATTCGATAGCCCTGAGAATCAAGCTTATATTTTGAAGTCTGTCAACGAATTACGAGAAGGCAAAGGCATTGCTCACGAATTGATTGAGGTTGACGATGAGTGAAAAAATTAAGACTCCAAAACACGTCCGTCTAATAAGAAGTCAAATAAATCTATTGTCAGTACGCCGTTCTCATCATATGTACGATTTAAACCTGTTTTAGCAACAACAATTTTTTTGAAAGAATCATCTATGTAATATAGACTTCTTTTTTCCTGAATATGTTTTTCTTCTGATTCCATCGATAAAGCTGATTGAATATAAAATTTTTGATTTCCCCTTGTTGCTACAAAATCGACTTCAAGAGATTTCTTGGCATAAATAGGTTTGCCATTTACATCAATGCGATTAGTTTTTTCATTAATAGTTACTTCTCCTACATCAACATTAAAACCTCTGTATCTAAGCTCATTATACAGAATATTTTCCATGATATGAGTTTCTTCTATCTGCCTGAAATTCAATCTAGCATTTCTAACTCCGAGATCTTCAAAATACAATTTGAAAGGTGAGCCTATATATTTTCTTCCTTTAATATTATATTTATTAGCTCTTGAAATAACAAAAGCATCTTGAAAATAGTCCATATAATCATTAATGGTATCTTGTGTGATTCTTTTATCCAAGTTAGTTCTAAAAGTATCAGTTATTTTCTTTGCATTAACTGGGCTACCAATCATAGATGCCAGAATATTAAAAGTATCTCCGAGTTCTACCTTTTTCTTGATTCTGTTATGAGTGATAATATCTTTCAAATACGTTTCTTCGCATAAGTTTTTAAGATACTCTATTTTTTCTTCATCACTTTTCATCTGCGCAACAAGAGGAATCCCTCCCGTCACAACGTATTCTCTCCACGCTTTTTCCGGCGACAAATCTGTTCCTTGCATATATTCTGAGAAGGCTAGTGGCAATACATGTACTACCGAGCCTCTTCCCTTAAATTCAGTTGCAATATCTGATGATAAAAACTTAGAATTTGAGCCTGTAACGTAAATATCATAATTAGTATGTCTAAGCAGGCCATTAAGGGTTCCTACAAAATTATCAAGCAATTGCACTTCATCCAGCAATAGAAAAAACATTTCTGTATCATTGGTTTTGTCTTTTATGTATGCTCTAAATTTTTTTGCATTAACAACAAATACGTCTGGGGTCCGCTCAATTTTAGTCTGTTCATCTGAATAATATGAGTCAAGTAAATCCAAGTCTTCGTCAGAATCGAATGCAAATCGAATAATATTCTTGCTTGGAACACTATTATTTAATAAATGCCTATAATAAAGTTCATTTAATAGATATGATTTTCCTGCTCTTCTAGCCCCAGTGATAACTTTTATTAATCCATTTTGCTTTCTAGCTATTAAACGATTTAAATAAACATCTCTAGAATATTCCATATTTAGCCTCTATTTTTCAAAAGTCTTTGCATTTTATCGAGTATAGTATAACATTTTTCTGCGATATTCTCAATGATTTACTCGATTTATATCACAAATCTTTGAATTTTATCGAGTATAACAGAATATTTTACTTTCATATCAATCAAAGAATTAATCAAAGTCTTAGTTTCCTCTCAGTCGATCTTGTAATTCCATGCGAATAGATTCCACACGTCTGATAGCATCATCTATCTCTTTTTCATTTTTACTTTCTAAATGCAGTTATTTAAGCTACGATGTTTTCTAAAGCTTCACTACGCATCGAATTATATTTCTTATAAAACTTATAATGTATTTCTTTTAGCTAGAAGAAATTACTATATATTCTTTTTTGTAAAATATATTGCGCATACAAATATAAAAATCCATATTATAAAAAATATAAATCCAAACGCTATATCACCTACAATAGCGTCTACAAACGCCTGCAAACCATATATTTTCTCGTCTGCATTAAAACCATGGTACGTGCCGTTAATATAAGCTTTTACTCCATCAATAAGCACTCGAACTGGTAGTATGAGTACTAATAACCATAAAAATATTATTATAAATTTTTTTATATACATTTAATCACTCTACTCTCGATTAATTCTGACTACTTCTTCATCTACAGAATTTGGCAAAACACATCTGAACTCTTGGAATGAGTTGTCTGGAATTATTCTTTCATACTTTGGAAATGCAATAATATTTCCACCTTCATTCATTAACCCCAGAGTGCCAAATATCCTGCATCGAAAATATCCCACTCCATTTTTGAAATATAAATTGTTGAAATCTATTCTCTCGAAAGGTTTTGGATATTTTTATATTCTTCAAACAATCTTTCCTCTCTTCTCGACATCTAGCTATTTGGTTCTGATAATGCCATCATTCCCAAATCCGGCTCAATTAAATAAACCAATATGGAATTTGTAGTACGTTTTCTCTTAATGCACCCGGCATGGAGCACATACACACAACCGCCCCTGTTCCCCGCTTTTTTTCTGGTATAGTGTCAAGTATTTGGAAAGCCGATGTCATATCTGCCGAAACATTACTGCTTTGCTTGATTTCGATAGGATACAAGACTCCATCTTGCTCTATAATGAAATCAATCTCTGCTTCTTCATATGTTTCTTTTCCATCCTTTTTGGTTTTCTTCTTATCCTTGCCTCTATAATAGGATACAAAATACCGATAATCCAATCCCCTGTTAGAATAGCTTTTTAATATCTCTGAAATCACAAATGTTTCAAAGAACTCTCCACTCATTGCTCCTGTCGCTAATGTTTCAGGAGTAAGCCATCTTGTAAGATAAGCTGCCAGTCCGGTATCTCTAAAATATAATTTGGGTGTTTTTATAGCACGCTTTAAGGCGCTGTTTGCATATGGTTCTAGTATATATACTATTCCGGATGCTTCTAAAACAGAAACCCAACTTTTTATAGTATTTGCGTCCTTGCCGACTTCATCAGCAATATTGGTATAATTAAGCATCTGACCTGTTCTGGCTGCGCATGCTATCATAAATCTACGAAATGCATCTAAATCCTGTACAGCGGCCAGTTCTCTAACATCACGTTCTATATAGGTTTTCACATAGCTTGCAAAAAACATTGTCCAATCCATTTCTGGATTTTGCATTTCAGGATAACCACCACGATGTATTATTTTCCATATATTATCAGGTTTTACAGCCTCTTTATTTCTATCCTGTACATACTCCATCGTTGGAAGAAATGGTTTTGTATAGTTACTTTTCAGTATTTCTCTTAGTGATAATGGCGGTAATTCGATTATAGCTGCCCTTCCGGCCAATGAATCCGATACTAGTTGCATAAGCTTAAAGGGCTGAGAGCCAGAAAGATAATACAAACCCTTTGCATCATTATTATCGCTAGATTGCTTTATATACCTAAATAAAGATGGTACATACTGTATTTCATCCAAAAATACAGGTGGTTCATTTAATGACATAAACATCTCTGGATTGTTCTTCGCTTGGTCCTCAACAAATGGATCATCAAACGAAACTTGCTTTACATCCGAATATAGATGCTTAACCAGAGTAGATTTTCCGGTCTGTCTTGCTCCTGTGATTAGTACGCATTTGAAAGTCTTGGCAGAATGTTCTACTATATCCTCGATAGCTCTTTTAATATATTCCATATAATAATCCTTTTATATAATAAATATGACTAATCAGGAATCGTATTCCGAATTAGTCATATTTTACCACTTTATTCTAAATATCGCAATCTAACAGCTGTCATGCGTCTAATTAAAAACCATTACCTTTCGATTATCGTTCATTTATTTATACATTTCATCCAACGTTATCAATTTGAAATTCGCCGCATTTTCTTGTACATATTCTGAAAACCCGCCCAGCGAAAATACACATACTACAGGATTAGTTACAGGAAGATATTTTATTTTATCCAATAACTTTTCATATTCAGCTTTGTCAAACTGAGATGTTTTAAATTGGCAGCATTAACAACTGCATCAACCTTCTGATCTGCACATGATCCATTTACTAATTCCAAACTACTCATAGGTCTATTCTCCTTCTACAGTTCTTCTACATCTATCACATCAAATCCTTATACTTTACAACACCATCTACTATTTCTGCAGGTTCTCTAGGAATAGGAAGGCCTCTGTAGTAGAAATTCTTTTTTGTCTCCCGTCCGCCGACAACACTCCTCATTTATAATAATCCAGCCATGTAAAGAGGATAATGAATCACACCATCCTTTTCCATGTAATCTTTTCCATATAGGATAAATCTATCGCCTAATCTTGAATCAAATTTATCCATAAATTTATTAAGAGAGGAATGTTTTTTATATGCGGATGATTTAACTTCTACAGGGCAAATTTTTCGGCCTTGTTTAATTAAAAAATCGATTTCTACGTTATTGATCCTGTTATTCTTGTCACTACGCGAGTAGAAAAATAGTTCATGGCCCGCCGCTCTTATCATCTGAGATACTATGTTTTCTGTTAGCATTCCTTCATTTACATTTATTCTATCAAATAATATATCCCGGTATAGTTGATTATCCATGTACGAATCATCTTGAAATGCCAGGGTTACCAATAAGCCGGTGTCAACCATATATAATTTTTGAGTGGTATATTCTTCACTAAGTTTTAGTCCAATGGTTGGATCCGTTGCATTTAGGCAAGGGCTAACAATCATAGCTTCATCTAGCCAAACGAAAGCATCTTCATATTCTCTCATACGTGCACTTTTACTAAGAGAAGATAATTTATATTTCTTTTCCTTTTTTGAAAGCTGTCCTGGTATATCATCAAAAATAGCGTATACTTTACTCTTATATCCTTCAGCGAATTTTGATATATCGTCTCGATATAGTTTAAGGATACGTCTTTTAATTCTATCTGCCGCTTCAAAATCGTGTGTATCGGCAAAGGTTTCCACGACCTGAGGCATACCACCTACTAGCATATATTGTCTGAAAAGCTTCATTATGTTTCTATGTAATGCCTGTCCAAGTGGTTTACGTTTTTCATAGTGTTCACGTATTATTGGATATGTAACATCATCGCCCAGAGCCCATAGAAACTCTTCAAAATCTAATGGATACATTCTGATAGTTTCTTCCTCTGATGGGATTACTATATTTTTTATATTACGTTTTAATGTAATTAAGGAGCCTGTTTCGATATAATCATATCTTCCATCTGCAACTAGGTATTTTATTAGCTGTCTTGCTCTAGGACATTGTTGTACTTCATCAAATATAATTACTGATTCTCTTTTATGTAGTCTAACTTTATAATTAGATGATAATGCTGCAAAAAGATTATCTAGATCTTCTCCCTCGGTTTCAAATAAATCATGTATTGCTTTAGGCGCTTTAGCAAAGTCTATTAGGATATAGCTTTTATATTCATTTTGGGCAAATTTTTCTGCAATATAGCTTTTTCCTACTCGTCTTGCTCCTTCTATTAATAATGAACTTTTACCATTATCAAGGCGTTTCCACTCTAACATTTTTTCGTATACTTTTCTTTTAAATTCGGTCCCCATGCTTCCTCCTTATCACGAAAAGGCACTTTATTTAATGAAATAATATCACGAAAAGGCACTTTGTCTTAGTTTCCTCTCAATCTATCTTGTAATTCCATGCGAATAGATTCCACTCGTCTGATAGCATCATCATACTATCTTTTATTCTAATGGATAAAGCAGATTGGGACCTTCAAAAGCCCTATTAATCCCCTCGAAATCAGTCTGATATAAAACCATCCCCAGCTCCTCACCGGTCTCCATATCCACTGAAAATAAATTTGATGAATTCATTTCATCATCGCTATCGCGATAAGGTGCCATTAGTAAGAAATTATCTTTGTAGCTACCTATTTTTATTACCACGCGCTCCGAATGATTCTTTTCAAATTGTTCTTTTATGTTGTTAATATCTATCATGATTTAACCTCCCCGCTACATCAGAGAACCAAGAGAAACACTCTTCCTTCGTTGATTATAATATAACAGATTCCTGTAGACGATTTCACCACCTTAGGCGCGATAAATCTTCTATATTTACAAAAGGATTGCCCGCAAAACAGGCAATCCCTTTACATATCTTATTAAATATCCCCAAGCAGCCATTACTAGAATGTGAAATAACTTGATTGGACGAATATAAAGCAATTATCGAATTTTCTATCCCGTGACTCTATCTGCTTGACAGCCGTTGCTCCTGCATCCATGTCAAACTCAATATCGTAATTATAATATGCAATATCTGAGCCGTTTAGGAATAGCGCCTGTACCGTCACATCTGCTGTTTTGGCCCCGGTATTTGTTAAAGTAACGATAGCAGAATTTGATGTTGGGTTCATTGAATAGGCGATTGAGTCAGAATAATCCTTTTCATAAGCAAGCTTTGTGGCTTTGATTTGCGATGTAAAGACCACTTCATTGTTCTCATCATTTTCCATCCAGAAGTCTAATATAGCCTGCTTCCCCGGCGCTAAACTACGAATGATATCATCTTTCACTTCAACAATAGTACCCGTCGCATCCAACCCATAACCACTAGCCTCTATTCTTACTGCCGATTGAGAATTATTCTGTATCAGTACAATATAATTTGTATCATTGTAATACTCGAATATTCGATAATTGTATTCTGCAATAACCTGAATCTGGCTACTCAAATCGGTACTCTTTTTTGCTGCAAATGCCGTCTGAGGAAACATAAGCACAACTAATGCAAAAGCTGTCATAAAACACAAAAACCGTTTCATAAAAACCCTCCATTTCCCATAAATATCCTTGAAATGTTACCGTGTTACGTCCATTACCCATAACACTTCTCCCTTGCATTATTGTACTGTTGCCTGCATCCACCTCCTTATCTTAAATCAACCCAAGCAAACATAACATGCCTGCGAATATACATAAAAGTACCAATATGACTGCAGCACCACTTACTAAGAATGCCCCTATTATAAATGGAGCAGCTACGATATATAAACCAATCTTTAATATGCCTCCGCACGCCCTTAACAAGAAACCCATCATCCTGCAGAACAGGTAGACGCACAGACAACTGAATAACATTGAAATCATATATACTCCTCCTTTCAGGCATGCCTCAATCTTCATCTTTTATAATCGTTGTGATTTTCTTTATTTTATCCTCCAACAGCACCCTCTCCGCCTGCAGGGTTATTATTTTCTCACTCATGAGTGACTTGAATTCATCAGGAGCCATGGTCTCAAATCCTTTGATATCCTTAAGTGTAAACCCGATACTCTGATAAAATCTTATTAAATTCACCTGTTCAATGGCGCTGTCATCGTATAAAAGATGGCCCATCTTGTTTTTACTAACTGCTTTCAATAGACCTTTCCCTTCATAACACTGAATGGTCCTACGTGTAACTAAAGTGTGGTCACATAGCTCTCTTAATGTAATCATCCGTGATTCCTCCTTATATGGTTGCACTTGCGTGCTAACGATTTCCTCCATATAAGGACTTGTTTATTCTGCGAATTTTATTTTTCGCATTCCCTTGAAATCACACTAAAACTGCACGTTGCGTGCAGTCAAATAAAAAAGCTGTGGCATATAGTCCACAGCTTAAAAACATCACTTTATTCATTTGATCGATTTTGTCAGCATCAAAACTTCATCGTCATATTCCTCTTCATAATATATGTATAAAAAACAAATATATGTATTATCATGTTCTTCAGGAAAAAGAAACTCTACTCTATGTTTATATCCATTACCATCAATATAATTTCCATTATAGTTTTGATATGAATAATCATCAGTCACGTCATTGATAGTAACATCTCGATTAAGTAATGGAACATAATCCTTATGCATTTTAAGATTAGGATTCAAAAAAATATTTTTTACAATGGCTTCATATACCTTTTTCGATTTTGATATATCTTTTGGATCATCCAGCTGATGTTCATCAATATAAAATACAAACAATTTTTCTGCACTTCCACTGCCTGAAATTTCGTTTAAATTGTATACATATCCATCAACATTATCTAACTTCTCTTCATGCTCAGTCCAATTATTTAATATAGAATATTGATATATTCCACTACCAAGATTCCTTGTAACTATCTGAGATTTTGATATGGTTGAACCATCTAGCAATCCATATTTGACATCCACATATTTTTCTATATCTCTTTCAATTTTATCAACATTGAATGAAATTTCTCCCTTTCCCAATGTACTAATATTAATTTTTCCAAATAATACTCTTACATTACCACTTTCAATACTTTCATCAAGCTTATCATCATAAGTACACTCAATTGTTTTAGAATAATTATTTATAGAAAAATTTTTTCGGTTTTTTTTAATATCACTTATCTTATCCACAATAATAACATGTTTACCATCATATGTATTTTTTGCACTTTTTTTATCATTCGACATGTCCATTGTTATCTGTTGTGCATCTAATTTTTCATATACATGATTTTCTTTTGGATTCAATTTTAAAATATTTGTTTTAGCATAAGAGGGTTTATAACATAAAATAATAATACATGTTATCAAAATACAACTTTTAATTATTTTTTTTCTATTTATTAGCATCTATTGTTCTCCATAAGGTTTGCAAACAACATTACTACTATCAGTTATATTTAGAACCAAATTAAATACATATTTAAAAGCATGTGCTTCAGCATTTTCATTAAATATTTCAAATGTATAATTCTTAAATTTCGATAAATCCGACTCAAAATTTTCTGCAGATTTATATGCAGTTTCATATGTATAAGATTTCCCATTCATTACTATTATTTTTTCTTCTATCTTTATAATTATTGTATCCTGAGTTTCATCTGTATTTTTATTTTTTGCGCTTTCTTGTGGATCTAACGGTTTAACCAATGTCTCACTATTACTACTTCCTTCTCCTCCTTTCGAACTTGATAATATATAATCATCCAGGTTAATTAATGGTTTACCATTTTGAGTCATAATTTCTACTGTTTTAAATATTCCACCGGTAAATACGACAAACATAAAAGCAGCTACACAAATAACAATTAATCTTTTCATAAATTACCTCATTTTGTAGTATTCTCTATAAAAGATATTTTGTCTTCTGCAAACAATTTCTCTACAATATCTTCAACAAAATGAAAAGCTGCAGAGGAACCATAATCATCAATAAGCCATACTTCATCATAATTGACCAATATCTTCGTAAGTTCGGTATTTAGTTCTTCTTTATTATCAGAAGAATAAACATAATCTTTTGAATCCACAATAATAGTTCTGTCATTTACTTCAATAATTATCTTATGGTTATCTAAGTATGTCTGCTTGGTATCTTTTCCTTTGCTCTGTCCTCTACCATCTCGGTTTGAATCAGTCCCATTTGGTATTATAACCCACAGTATTAGTCCTACAATAAATAAAACAATTAAGACTAATAGTACAAATCTGAATCTTCTTATATTAACTTTCTGCGCTGGATATTTTATAAATGTATCGATTAAATATAATAACAAGAGAACTAAACAAACTAATAATATAATATAACTGCGCATATAAGTATCACCTCAAATATACATCATCATTATTTTGGCACATCTCATCAAAAACCTTCTCAATTTTTATTTCATCCCTATACAAAATATCCTCATCGTTTTTATTTAACGATAAAATAATAACCTTATTGTCTTTCTTTCCTTTTTCTATCTCACTTTCTAATATTTCTTTTAGATGAATATATGCATTATCTTCTTCTTCAGTTGTATAACTTATAACATCTAAAGGTGCGGAAGTGTTAGTATTTGATAAACCTGATATAATGCTCATTGTTCTATTTCCATCTATACTCGCCTCAGCATATTTAGATGTAACATCTATAAATAAAACATAATCATCAATGTTATCGTATTTTTCTTCATGTTGTTTAAAATTACTTCTTTCAGCATCTGATTGAGTTTTACTGTTCTCGGCCTCGTTAGTAGCATCGCTTTGAGCCTCTGTGAGTATTGACTGTCTACACATAACAACTAACAATACTATAAAAATAACATCTAATAATGATGTTAAATCTATAGCTAGTTCACTTTTATCAAATAGATTTTTCATAATACTCTTACTCCTCATTGAGCTTAATTTTATCTACCAAATCCTGTCTGCTTCTATCGTAATCTCTATATCTAACATCGCATTTATATAAAACTTTAGAAACGCTATTAGCTACATACAATTTAAGTATTATGGTTGCAATCAATGCCAATAATGTAGTACTTAAAGCCAATGCTATAGCACTTGTCATCTCCTCAACACCTTTTGCATCTAATTGCACCATTAATCCTAATACTGTTCCTAATATTCCTAATGAGGGAAATATAGGAATAAGTTGTTGACACGTATTATACTCTATACAAATCTCATCATAATCTTTTTTCAATTTATTTATATCATCGCTCTCCACATTCGACCTTGTAACAATTTTCATTGAAGCATCTTTATCAATCTGCATAGATGTAGATCTGCCATCAAATAAAACGCTGCTACTATCATCATTTCTTTTTAATCTGCATAAAGTTCTATACAGTTTAATGTAAACGGAAACTGCCATAACAATGATAATAATATTACAAATTGCACTAATTGGATCCTTGTAAAACATTGATAAAAAAGACATAATCCTTCCTCCCATAATAATCATTTATTTACTGTTGCAACCATTACTTTTCCTGTTCCACGATACACATTAACTAATCCCTCTCCCGACACAGCAGAGCCAAACAATGTACTTGTTGATTTTTCAACAGAAAACTGCAACGAATTAGACCATGCTATAGCCATATCACCATCAATTTTTAAAATATCATCATATAATTCAACTACTACTACTTCTTCTAAGGGAACATTACTTTCCATGGCAACTATACCGTTTCCCTCTAATATTGTATTAAATAAACCCTCTCCACCTAATAATGCCGAAGATATTGTATTCCTAGAAACTATTGATAATTTTACTGACTCCTCGCAAGCCAAAAAAGATTCATCTTCGATTATAATTCCTTTGTTCCACTCAGAAACATCTATAAGGAGTATATGTTTTTTAGTAGGTTCTAATACAACCAATCCATTTCCTGTATATATAGGCTTTACCGCAGTTTCCCCAGTGACTTTACTCCCTACGAATTTTTTTATTAAATCGGAGGCGTCGGAAATATCTGTCTTAATTCTTATATTACCCATGCACATCTGCATAACACCTGCTTGAGTTATAACACCAAGTTCATCTACCGACGCAATTAATTGCTTATTTTTTATATTCATTTTAGATGCAAAATACATACTCATTGCATCATTTATTTCAACTGAAACATCCCTATCATATTCAACAATACTAAATATGCCACGTTCAGCTACAATTCTTCTAACATCAGTCTCTGTTAATATATTTGTCTTAATCAATATAGAATCCTCAATTATTTTTGACCTGCTAAACTAATTTTGTAACACCTTTAGTTCATATACTAGCTTCCATCGCTCGGATTAATGCTCAATTTAATTATTATTGTATAGTATTCAGACAATTTGTTATCAATTTTCAAGAAATATTCACAATTTAAAAATATGACTGCACGCAAAGTGCAGTCAACACCTAAAGCACATATATCAACTAATCCATAGTAGGTCTTTCCAATGACAAAATTTGTCACAATAAAGTGGTATTCTATATTTATAACATTACCGAAATGACGATAACTAAGTATATCTGTATCAAGACAGGAGGCTATGATAAAATGATGGTTTTTGCGACAGAAGGAAACAATAACGAGCAAAAGGACTTTTCTTTTGTAGAAAAAGAGCTGAAAAATTTAAAAAATATTCCTCGACCTTTTGATGCCGAATTATATAGAATGCTAGCGGTTTCGAATACAGTCATATCCTATTGGAAAGAAATTGGATATATTCCGCCATATTACTATTTGTTTTGGCTTTTACAAAGCAATAGATGGGATATGTATTATGAGGAATATAAAGAAATATATGTAAGCCTTATTGATAAAATCTGCGAAGAAAATAAAAAAATCGGTGAAGCGGTAAGAGACTTTTATAATCTCGAGATTCAAGGCTATGAGTGGTTTACAAAAAGCAACAAAGATTATGTCTATTTTTTATCTTACTCTTATGCTGATGGCTCAGGCGATAATATAATCTGCACTCAAGATTATGATCAGGTAATGGAAGCTTTATATAACGACGCAAAAGACAATGACAACGATATAACCTATAAAATCTACAGATACCCAGTGGTATACTCAGAAGACGGCTGGTTTACAGGAATTGATATTGTAAATAATCAAGGTGAATTAACCTTTGATAGTTCCGGAAAGTTAAAATATGTAGATGACATCAGAGGCTATGGCTATCACCCAATGAGTACCATGGAGTTGACCATGCCATATATTACAATGCCACATCCTTTTGCTATAGGTGATATTGTTAGTTACAAATCAACTGAAGGCGTATCTTATGGAGTTGTATCATCCTCACAGGATACTCTTGATGATTTAGAAGCACGAGGCGTCCCTCTCGATGGTGGCGATTTTTTAGTAAGAATAGAATTAGTCTATGAATGCGATGGCAAGCTTACACTTGGATTTGATAATTTATGCCCCATCTATTTTGAAAAATATACAGATGAAATTGAATATAAGAAAAAGGATATTATGTCCTCGCTAGGTATCATTAGTGATATTCTTACAGGTAAATCAAGCTATATCAGCGATTTAAGATATTTTATGCGCGGTTGGTAGATACTTCTTAGATGCTCTAACTAATATAATAGGGAGAGAATTTCCCTTAAGCTTTATTTATTCTGTAAACAAATTGTGATACATTAGGCTGAACTGAATAGATTTTTCTATTGTAACTATTAACAAGCACGAAAGGAGGTCAACATGACAAATTTATCAATGGTAACTGTACAATTAAATAATTATGAAAGGTTGGCCTTTTTGACTGAAAAGAAATAGCTACATTCTTTTACAAAGTAGCACTTTCGTCAATAAGCCCATCTTGTAGAAAGGTTAATAATGGGAACTTTAAAAATAGACGGAAGATACACTTCTGCTACAGTTTTTACAACTAATAACTCTGAAAATAGAATAGATGATTATGCCATCGCGCAGCTTCAGATGCTCTGCGATACTGAAGCAAATGAAGGTTGCCCTATAGTGGTAATGCCGGATGTACATCCAGGTAAAGTTGGAACCATAGGACTTACTATGACTGTGGGCAAAAAAATTATGCCAAACATAGTCGGAATTGATATTGGCTGTGGCATGTCTTTGGCGCAGGTAAAGGGTATAGTTAAAGAGTTTCAAAAGCTTGATACCGTTATAAGGGATTCTGTCCCGGCAGGATACAACATCAAAACCAAAGTACATCATTTAATTGAAAATTTTGATTTTGAAAAACTTGCCTGCAGAAAACATATAGATATTAACCGTGCCCTTTTATCTGCCGGAAGTCTAGGTGGCGGAAATCATTTCATTGAAATCGATCAAGATACCGAAAAGAACTCTTATCTTGTAGTACATTCGGGAAGTCGTCATTTAGGAAAGGAAGTAACAGACTATTACCTAAATGCTGGGCAGAAAGCTTTAAAGGAAAAAGAAATTACTATTCCATTTGAACTGACATATATAGACGACAGTTTAATGGACGATTATCTTGCTGATTTACAAATTGTCCAGGAATATGCTTCTCTTAGCCGGAAAATCATGATTGATGAAATCTGTAAGGGTATGAAATGGAAAATATTAGATGAATATCAATGCGTCCATAATTACGTAGATGCATCTACTGACATGCTTGCCCTCACAGGAGCCCCTGTCTTACGTAAAGGTGCAATTTCGGCCAAAGCCGGTGAAAAAGTTATCATTCCTATCAATATGAGAGATGGCATAATTCTTGGAACCGGTTGTGGAAACCAAAAATGGAACTATTCTGCACCTCATGGTTCAGGCAGGATTATGAAACGTGAAGAAATAAAGCAGAAATTCACTCTATCGTCATTTAAATCTGCAATGAAAGGAGTCTATTCTCCTAGTATATGCAAGGAAACACTGGATGAAGCTCCATTTGCTTATAGAAATATAGATGACATTGTAGACGTAATCAAGGATACAGTAACTATTGAAAATATTATCCGACCAATTTATAACTTCAAAGCGGGCGGTGACAATTAAGAAAGGTAATCATATGTTAATTCAAATAAGCTCTGGTCAGGGTCCAGCAGAGTGTGAGCTTGCAGTAGGCAAGCTCTATGAGGCTCTTTGCAAAGAATACACTGACACACAATTAATAAATAATCACAAATCGAGATTCAGCGACGGCTTCACTTCCATCTTATTTTTAACGAATGAAGATTTATCTGACATAGAAGGAACTGTTCAATGGATTTGTAAAAGTCCATATAGACCAAATCACAAAAGAAAAAACTGGTACATAGATGTAAGCATAATACAAGAAGTCCCTAATATTAGTCGCAAGCATTATATCAGATTCAAACGTTTCCACTGCGGTGGTAATGGCGGCCAAAATGTAAACAAGGTTGAAACTGGTGTCAGACTCATCCATATACCCACTGGAATCGTGGTTACTTCCACCTCTCAACGAAGCCAGCTGGCAAACCGCAAGGATGCCCTAGATAAGCTTAACGCTATCCTTGCAGAAAT
>FLNY01004272.1_pt1 | contig 26440 bp, 9 predicted proteins | sample 1140381 | NCBI WGS metagenome assembly FLNY01 (sample SAMEA3878172, study PRJEB12797) | bioreactor metagenome | biome: Moose rumen | place: Sweden | collected 2011-10
GTCGACCGAGTCGATGTGCGAGCCTTCGGGGAACTGAATGGGCTCGTCGATGTAGTCAATCCCAAGGAGATAGGCGAAGAAATCGTTGGCCAGCCTGATGCGGCTGTCGGCATCACTCTGCTTCAGGTATTTTTTTGCATAGCGCTCCACCTGCCCGCCTTCGTCAGCCGCGGCATACAACGGGCACGACAGACATAGCAGCAGACAGATGCAAGATATAATGTGCAGGGTTCTCATGTAGCTCTTAACTTTCAACTTTCCACTTTCCACTTTCCACTTTCCCTTAGGTACGCGACAAATCCTGCCGCACCTCCCTTCTGGGAAGCACAGCACACCCGGCGTAACTCGGCGCGTAGCCTTGTGAGCCGTTGGGTTAGAATACGTTATACTGGGGGGGGTAGCTATTGTTTCGACGCACGACGTGCGTTTGCTGCCCTGATGAAAGGCAGCAGCACATACGTCGGAAGACAATAATCTACGTGTAGGCATAGCAGTTTTGCGTTTTCGTGTGTAAAAGTATGTATTTCCTCCGAAAGTCAGTTATCATTAAATGCAAAATGTGTATCATTTCGTGAAAAGGCCCATTTTGTACCGAATTTCTAGGTGTTTGTACCGAAATTTTATGTCATAAGACATGTTTTCAGCAGGAATATTTACATAAAAATATGTAAAATTAAAGAAAAAAGGGCACGAAAAAGCATCTAAGGATGAACATAAAAAGGAGGTCTGTGGGCGACAGAATAAGAGAATTTTCTTCTCATGACCGCATGGGGTTAAAGCATGGGTAGTTTTGCTGTCCGGTAAGGTCAGATGGGCACCTTAAGCCTGCATGATTTCCCAGACAGCAATATTTGTCAATCTGTCAGGGGAACCATGGATTTTGCTTACATCTTGAATTTTTCCAGTTGCCTGAGAATGCGACGAAAATGCTCGCCTCGTACCTGGGTACGGGACGACGAGAATAAATGTTAAAAACCTAATTCATTGAGGCTGTGCAACATACAAAACACCTCAACCGAAAAAGCCCGTCGAGACACCCGTTTTTGCACATAAAACTGGCAATTTTGACCCATTTTGAGGGGCGAACCGACGCATCAAAATGCCCGGAAGGACGTGTCGCGTTGGCAAACTTCTCGTGTGAACTTCCCAAACTTCTCTGTAGAAGTCAGGAAACTCCTCTTGTCGAGTCGGTTTTCGAGACACAATTTTGTCTATTTTGTCAAGTTTTGAATCCAAAATCGAAATAGCAAAAAGTAAGCGAAACGCGCAAAAGACTTACATTAATGTATATTGGCGTTCGGGGAAAAGCACCGAACCAAAGGTCGACGAAAGTCAAGGTGCGAAAGAACACAGACGTCGGTGCTCTCCGCCTGCGCCTAAGGCGATAGCCGAAGAAGCCCCCTTTATCTTCTTTTCTTCAGGAAAACCGATGGAGAGGCACATAAATTGAGGTGCTCACAATTTTTCTCCGGACATCAATAATAAATTAATGAGAAATTCATGGACGATTCATGAGAATTATATGTTAAACTATTGCTTTTCCCCGGACAACAATAATGGGAATTATATGTTCAACATGAATTACCATTAATGGACCACGAATTGTCATGAATTGTGGGGGTTCAATCTTTTGCCCTTGCGGGGCGCAGTCTATCTGCGGCATACAATACTCAGGGCGATGCCCTGAGCTGACTGCTTAATGGCCTTTCAGGCCGTTTTTAGCGGACACCTATAAAAAAAGAAGGAGATGTGTCATAAGTGGCTGACACATCTCCTTCTGTTAGATGTCGTGTTTGCTTGCGCTTTACGCTCATTTAACCGCGAACTTGACCTTGTCGAGTTCGCTTGCGTTCGGCGAAACTAAAGCATGAATGGGGTTCATGCTGTTTTTTTCGCACTCACTTAACCGCGAACTTTTGTCCTTTGACGACGTAGATGCCCTGTGGGAGGTTCTTCTTGGCAGCGCTGATGGTGGTCTGCGAAGCTACGAGTGTGCCCTGGGCGTTGTAGACATCAACGGTGGCACCAGTCTGCTGGAGCTTCTCGATGCTTGTGGTGATGTCCTCGAGGCTGGTGACGTGCATGATTTCAAGAGCGGTGGCGTCGCTCGACTGCTGGTCCCATGTGAAGCCGCAGCGCGTGGGCAGGAAAGCCTTGTCGCCTTCCGTGCGGATGAGTACGCTCTCGAGCACGTAGGTGTCCTGCTGTGCGGGGATGCCATATCGGCCTTCCACTTTCAGCGTCTCCCATGAGCTGCCGAAGGTGACGGTGTTGCCTTGTCCGTCGGTCTTGGTGATGCTCTGGAGCTCAGTGCTGAAGCCAGATGCATCGCTTGTGTTGGCACGAAGCGTCTGGAAGGTGGGCGAGAAGATGAGATAGGGCACACCGGCCTGAATGCCTTCGTTGGTGCAGTCGAGGAAATACATGTTGAGCGTGCTGCCTTCCTGACGGATGACTTCGAGGCGCTCCACCTGTACGTCCTTGGCAGCAGCCTGGAGCTGTGCTGCATTGAGGCTTACGGGCAGGCAGATGGTGTTGTAGCCGGCATAGAGCGTGCGGTTCAGCACGACAGGCTGAGCCTGGTTCTGCAGGGCCTCGATGTTGAGGGAGGTGCTGCTCGTGTAGATGTTCTTAGCCTTGTTCTGTGCAAAAGCACTGGTGCAGACGGTAGCTGCAGCCATCAAAAGAAGTGTAAAATGTTTCATAGTCGTATGAGTTTATATGGTTTTCCTGTGCAAACTTACTATTTATTTCGTGAACTGCCAAATATCTTTTGAAGTTTTTTGCTTTTTAAGGTGAGAATGGGTTTAGTGGGGTTTGTGGGTTTGATGGGACTGATGTAATCATGGGGCTACTGCCTGATGTGAACGTCGCGCTGGGGAAAGGGAATCTCGATGCCGTTCTTGTTCAAGGTGTTGTAGATGACCTCCTTGATGCGCGAGGTGATGGCGAGTTTCTGTTCTACGAGCATCCAGACGCACACCTTGAGGTCCACGCTGCTGTCTCCGAAGTCGCTGAAGGCCACGCTGACAGGTATGCTGGTGTCCGTGAGGGGCTGTCCGTCGGCCGTCTTCTCGTGGCAGAGCGGCGTGAGGGCTTCGACGAGCAACTGCCTGACTTGCTCGACGTCGGTGCCGTAGGCCACGCCCACGGGCACTTTGATGAGCTCATAGCGATGGTTGCGCGTCATGTTCTTGAAGTTCTTGCTGAAGAGGGCACTGTTGAGGAAAGCAATGACGCTGCCGTCGGCGGTGGTAATCTGCGTGCTCTGATAGGTGATGCTCTCCACTTTGCCCGCTATGCCGTCGCACTCGATGTAGTCGCCCACATGGATGCGTCCCGTCATGAGGCTGATGCCGTAGAAGAAGTTTTCCAGTATGCTCTGCATGGCAAAGCCAAGACCCGTGGCCAGACCGGCACCGACGATGCTGATGCCGTCCTTCGGCACACGGAAGATGACGAGCACGATGATGATGTAGAGGCCCCAGCAGAGGATGCCGATGACGTTGCGTGCCAGTGTCTTGTTGATGGCCTGCGTGTCGTCGGCATATTGTTTGCGATAGTGCAGATAGAAGCTACGGAGGGCATAGTTGACGTAGCGGAACACGAAGAAGAGCGCAGCTGCCATGCACACCCAGAAGAGCGAGATGCGGATGAGACCCGTCTGATTGACAATGTCGCGCGTAAAGATTTTGCGGCAGAGGCTCGTCATCTCGAAGACCTCGGCAGCCCAGTAGATGCTCACCAGCACGGAGACGACAGCCAGGATGGGCACCACGGTGCGGCAGAAGAAGTCGTAGAGCCACGTCTGCTCGATGTATTCGCCCCGCTTCATGCGTTTCAGCAGTGACAGACGCTCGCTCGTCGTTGTGGTGTTTTCCCCGATGTGCTTCAGCAGGTAGCGTGTCTCGTAAGCCTTCGTCAAGTCGTAGATGAAGGTAATCGTCATAATGGCAGCCAGCTGGAACGTCCACCATATCATCACCTGAACGGCCAGCAGCGAATAGCCCAGCCAAGCTGCCAGACATGCAAAGTACATTGCAGCCGTCGTGATGTGCGTGTAGACCTTGTCGAGCAATGGCAGATATTGTCTGTGCCGCTTAGCCACGACGTACTGCCAGATGGCAAAGCCGAGCAAAATAGGCGGGAAGACGAGGTTGACCAGCACGTTCGGAATGAGGACGATGCGGAACAGGATGACGATGAACGACAGTAGCATCAGCGGCGTGTAGATGACAGCGGCATGACGCATCTGCTCCCCCTTCAGGCGGATATAAAGGCTGAGGAAGATGGCTTCGAGCAGCCAGGCCATGTTGATGATGAGGCCAGTGCCCATCTGGATAAAGTTGCGCTGTACGAAGATCCTCAGTACCATGACGATGATAGCGAAGAGCGCGATGCCGACGATATTGTTGAGCATGGTGCGCTTTACCTTGAACTCGGGTCCGCGCCACTTTTTAGGCAGGAGCCATCGCAGCACGACGTAGCTGATGCCGAGCGAGAGGGCGAGGTAAAGGACGAGGAAGATGCTGATGAAGAGCACCGTCCCGCCGCGCCATTCGGAGTAGAGCCGCCCGTGTCCCTCAAAGGGCTTGTACTTCATGTCGACCGTCGACTTTGCCATCCTCACCTGCATGGGTAGGCTGGCAAGGACGCTGAAGTAGTTCGAGCTGCCGTTGCGGAAGATGTTGTCCTGCAAGAGCTTGTAGCGGCTCTGCGCGAACTCGTCGAGTTCGAGCACCTTGTCTCGCACGCTCTGATAGTAGGCATTCTCCGCCTCCAGGCTTTCCAGAAAGTGCTGCATGTTGCCTCTGATGGTGTCGGCAAAGAGCAGGCAGGCATTGCGGTCCTCTTGTTGCTCGCGAGTGAGGTAAAGGGGTATGCCCATCTCTTCCTCCTCGGGAATGTCGTCCTCTGCTTTTTCCATGAGTTCCACGGACTCCTCGTCCATCCTGTTCCGAGCAGAGAGCAGGGAGTCCTGCTTGGCTGCCAGGGAGTCGATGGCCTGGAAGAGGATGCTGTCGCTGGCGCTGAGGATGCTGTCGCCGTCAACGACGGGCGGCATACGCTTCAGCGACCGGATGAGATGGTCCGTGCGCTCAATCTCCTGCTTGATGCGGGCAATAATCTTGTCGTACTGCCGCATCTTGCTGTTGCGATTGTCGAGGTCGCGCCTCAGGTTGGTGGCTTGCTGACAGGCATACGCCATGTCGAAGGTGTTGTCTGTGGACTGGGAGTAGAGCATCAGCCCTATCTGTTCGCACTGCTGCATATACCAGACCAGCTGCTGGTGCTGCTGCATGCCTTGCTGTTCGTAGCTCTGCATGAAGGCCTGCTGCTTTTCGTAGTTGGCCTGAAGCTCTGCCTTGAGCACACCGATGGTGCGTGCCAGGTCCTTCTCCTTCAGGACGGAGCCGGCGGGGTTGACGATGAGAAGCAGCAATGCTGCCAGAAGAAAGAAACGACGAGTCATTTACGAATTGACGATTTACTATTTGCGGCTTACTCCCTTCCCTTTAGGGGAGGGTTGGGGAGAGGCTTACGATTTACTATTTACTGTTTAGTTAGCCTTGATGAGGAGCGTCTGCATGTGCATGATGGCGTTGTACTCGTTGTCGTAGTATTCTATGCGGACGTTGTACTTCCGCCCTTTCTCGACAGGAATGGTGGCGTTGCGCGTGGTCTCCGCATGGTCGCCCCAGTCGCTGAAGAGCTCCTTGCCGTCCACGATGAGGCGGTAGGCGTCGTCGCCCGTCATGATGAACATCACGCTGCCCGTCTCGGGAGCCGTGAACGTGCTCTCTGCCGTCATACTCCAGTAGTCGGCGGGAATGCCTTCCGCAGGACTGCCGCTGATGAAAAAGTCCATTTTTTCCATGTGGCCTGTTGTCTTAGCCTCGCCCTCGAGCTTCTTGTTGGGGAAGTAGCGGAGGTCGAAACCTGTGCCTGCTGCCGTGGCGTATGCCTCCGGCGAGACCTCGACGACCATCTTGCCGTCCTCGCCAACCTGACGAAGGAAGCGGTCGAAGTTCTCGTTCTTGCCCATTTGCTCGACCAGCACGACGGGCAGCCTCTTGTAGAGCTGATGGAAGCGGTCGAGCGTCTCGTCCTGCGTCTCGGGATGGTAGGAGAGACGGAGCGGCGTTGCCTCGAGGAAGCCGAAGTCCTCTGTATAGACCATGTTGGCATCGTGATACTTGAAGTCCTGTACGCTGTTCTGTATGCGGTGGAACTGTCCCTTCTCGCCCGCGACCACATTGCATTCGGCGGAACCGAATGCCACTTCGATGGTGGCACCCTTATTGCAGTCGATGCTACCAAGGGCAATGCTTGTCTCAAGGTTCAGGCCGTCATAGGCAATGCTAACGTCTTTGCCATCTACCTTGACAGAAGTCGGAGCCTTCTGGCAGGGCAGGGCGATGGTGTAGTCGCGGCGTGCCGGCATGTCCTTGTAGCTGCCTTTGCGCTGGCCGATGGTAATGGTGAGCTGCTGGCCGTTGCGCTCGTAAGAGAGAGGCGTCGTGGCGTATTCATTGACGTAGTTCTTGTCCTCTCCATTGTCTTCGTAGAGTGTAAACTCATCCTTGTCAGCACCCGGGAAGACGCGGACAATGACGGGCTGCTCCGTGCCGCTTAGGTTTTTGACATTACCGTAGTAGGGGATGATGCTGCCAGCCTTGACATAGACAGGATACTCGTCCATTGAGAACTGACGCTCCACGGTCTGTCCGCCCTTAAGCATTGTGCCCGTCTCATATTCGAGCCACTCTCCTTCGGGCAGCCAAGCCTTGACTGTTGCCAGTCCGCTCTCTTTGTTGACAGGATTGGTGACGGGAGCGATGAGCATCTTGCTTCCGAACATATATTGCTCTTTCACGTCGTAGGCCTCCTTAGCCTCTGGATAGTCGTAGTACATGGGGCGGCAGAGCGAGACGCCCGTCTCGTAGTCCTGGCGCGCCATAGTATATATATAAGGTACGAGAGCATAGCGTCCGTTGATGACAGCCATAAGGCGACGCTGTATTGTCTGATTGAAAGCCCATGGCTCTTTGTTGAGGCTGGGGTCTTTTGCGCTGTGACTGCGGAGAATGGGCAAGTATTGTCCCATCTGCATGGCACGCGTATAGAGTTCTGGCTCAACCCCCATGCCGTACCTCCTTACTTGATGCCCGCCTATGTCGTGACTCCAATAACCATAGAGCACATTGGAGGCGGTGCTGTTGAAGTAAGGCAGGAAACGAAGACTCTCCCATGTGGCATACGAGTCTCCCGAGAAACCAATCTGATAGCGATGATTTCCGAGGCCGCCCCAACGATGGTAGAGCAGGGGACGCTTCGTGCCGTTCTGTTCCATGTCGCTAAACCAAATGTAGTTGCACCAGAAGACGTTGTCGAGATTCTTCAGTGTTTTGTCCTTTTCCCATTGCTGCCAGTCGAGCCACCAGAAATCGACACCCTCATCGACATACTGATGCAGGTATGTGTCGAAGAGTGCCTTCACATATTTCTTGTCGCTTCCCATCCACTCGTAGGTCTTGCCATCGTTCTTGCCGTAGCGCTGCATGAACTCGTTGTACTTCTTTTCGTATGGACGCACGCCATCGGCAGGGTGAAGGTTCATGGTAGTCTTCACGCCTTGTTCGTCGAGGTAGGAGAGGAACTTCTTGTAGTCGGGGAAGATGCTTTCGTTCCAGTCCCAGCCAGTCCAACCGCCGCCGCTTTCCGGCGTGTTGGGGTGCCAGTCCATATCGATGACAATCACATCGAGTGGCAAGTTGAGGCGATGGAAGTCGCTGATAAGGTCGCGCAGTTCTTTGTCGCTGTAGCTCCAATAACGGCTCCACCAATAGCCAAAGGCATAACGTGGCGGCAGGGGCACCTTGCCCGCGAACTTCGTGAAACTCTTCAATGCAGATTTGTAGTCGTGTCCATAAGCCATGAAGTACCAGTCTTGTGCACCTTCTGCACTTGTTCGCTCAGCTACCCAATCCCAATCCTTAGCGCCGTCGAAGATATAATTCTTGGAGTCATCGATAAGTGTCCAGCCATCAGTGGCAAGCAAGCCATCCTCTAAGGGCATGGGATGCTTTGGGTTGCTGTACTGGAACATATCGCCGTCGTAGCCGTCGAGTGTGCGGTATGTACCTTTCAAGTTGCCTTTCTGCTCAGTACCGGGCGTCCATGTGAAGGACGTGCCAAGTGTCTTGGCAGAGGTGATGCTGAGGTTCTTAGCACTGAGGGGTGCGTCGTCCTTCTTGTAGGTAAGCTTGAACTTGCTGGTCGTGATGATGACTTTGCTGCCGCTGGTCGATGCTTTATGAGGCACGCTGCCGTATTCGCGGATGACGGCCACGAAGCTCTTGTTGTCGACGAACTTGCCGTCGGGGGCATATTCCAGTCGGATGGCTCCCTCGTCGATGAGGGTGAAGCGAACATGATTGTCGCGATAGACTTCCTCTGCCTGTGCCGTGTCTGGCAGGAATGAAGGAGAAAGCAGTGCTGTTAACAGCAGTAGTTTGTGTAGTTTCATAGGTATAATTTATTTAATGATTGTTTTCTTTCCGTTCTTGATGTATATGCCTGGAGCGGCAGGCCTGCCTGTCTGGCGTCCGTAGAGGTCGTACCATTTGCCATCAAAGCCTCTTGAGTCATTAAGGTCCTTAGAGTCCTTAAGGTCGTCTATGCCAGTCAGAGTGCCAGCGAGGTATTGTTCAACGAATACGCGCATCCAGTAGCCACCCACGACGCTTCGTGCCTGGAACATGGCTTGCTTGCCCGAGTTGACGTCGTGGTTGTCGCTGACGGGGACGCGTGATGTGGTCTCGTTGATATACTTCCAGAGAGTGTTGATGAGTGTTGTGCGTTGCGACTTCAAGTCGGCGAATCCCATCGCCCACATCTGCCAGTCGCTCTTGCAATAGTTGCCTCGGCTGTCGAGGGGCAGACCGTAGGTCTTCATATTGTTGATGTAGAAGGACATCTCGTAGGTGCGGACGTCCTTCATGAGATCCCATCCCCAGATTTTGTCCCAGACGAGGTTGTACTTGGTGCTCCATGTCTTGCCATCTGCTCCGAAGTTGAGCAGATAGTGTCTTCCATTGGTCGTGGTGATGGCGTTTTGTTTCCAGAACGTCACCATGTCCTGTGCTTTGGCTTTGTATTCTTCGGCTCCTTCCTCGTCGCCCAGCATACGGAGTATCTCGCTGTAGCTCATGACGCCCATGATGGCTTTGGTGGCAAGGTTGGTATTGCGGGCACTGTGTCCCATGAAATCGTCTGTGCAGAGCTGGTTGGCAGGGTCTTTGCCATTCTCGACCAGATAGTTGGCCCACTTGGTCATGTAGGGAAGATATTTGCGCAGGTAGTCGAGGTCGCCGTCAAGTTGGGCAATAATAGCTGCCAGTGTGAGCATGTTGCCGCTTTGTTCGACGGGCATGGTACTGCCGCTGCCGTCGGAGGGATTGCCGTAGTGGTTGCCGTTGGCAAGGGGGTAGTGTCCGAGGTCGTGGTTGGGGAAGTCGTAGTTCCATTTGCCGAGTGCGTTGTATTCGAAGACGGGAGTTATCATAGCCTTGGCGAGTGCGGGATTGTAGATCCAGTAGAGTGGCTGCGATGGATAGGTGACGTCGAGGGTGTTGATGAAGCCGCCGGAGTTGTTCTCGCGGCTCATGAACATGAGGTTGCCCTTCGTGTCGAGGAAGAGCTTGTGGGCAGCATTTGTCTGTCGATAGACGGCGGCCAATATCTCGGCGTACTTCTGCCCGCCCACTTCGTAACCGTCAGTATAGATCTTCAGGTCTGTGTTGCGGCACAGTTGCATGATGTCGTCATAGTTTTCGTAGAGGTCTTGGAAGCGTGCTGTGATGTTGGTCCTGCCGTTGTTCGCCCAGTAGCCTTTGCGGTTGGAATTGAAGTACTGGATAGAGAAGGTGTCGTCATAGCCAATCATGGCAAAGGCCCGCTTACCTTCGTTCGTCACGATGCCGAGGCTGTCGTTGTAGATCATGCTGTAGTATGTGCCGACCTGGTTGGTTCTGGTTTTGATGGCACTGGTGACAGTGCCTTGGCTTGCAAACTCTCGCATCAGGTCGTCATGCTTGCCAAGTTTGAGGCTGTGGCCTTGTACATTGTCGTTGAAGAGGTACAGGTAGCCCCAGTCGATGATGTCGCCGGTATGGGAGAGGTAGCTTTGTGACTGATTGCCTGCATAGAGGTATTCGTAGCCATTGGATGTCTTGCGCCTGGTTGCTGCGGTTTGACTGGTGTTTCGGATGGCCATCTCTGCGCTTGTTTGCAGGTAGAGGCGCACATCGTGGTCGTTGCCGTCGTTGGGTGTGACCTGATAGGAGATGTAGGTGATGGGAGTGGAGAAGAGCACGAGGTCGCTCATCACCTGCGGTGTAGTGAAGACGACGTCGAGGTCTATGCCGCCGCATTGGAAGGTGTAGTAGGTGCTGGTGGCATTGACGGTGCACGACTTCTGCTGTGCTTCTTCGAGCACGCTCAGGTAGATGCCCATATCGACGTATGCACCGCCGCTGGTGTTGTGGCAGTGGCAGGCAAGCACATTCTCACCTTCGTGGAGAAGGTTGCTGTTGATGCGTACGGAAGTTCCCGAGACATCCCATGTCTCACCGGTAGAGACGACCTGCGTGCCGTTAATGTAAAGTTGAAACACATCGTCGTGTTTGTACATCAGATAGTAAATGGCATCGGGTTCCACTGTGTCGAGGGTGAAGGTGCGACGCACGTATATGTCGGTGTTGCTGCCTGTCCAAGGCGTCTTGACTGTCTTTTCGTAGCTGTCGTCGCTGCCGCCCCATGGTGCTTCGCCGCTTTCCCAACTGCTGTCGTCGTAGCCGGTGTTGGTCCATGCTCCAGTGGGCTTGCTGTTGAGGTACTTGCCTGTCCATGCTTTCTCTGCAGCCAGTGGATAGATGCCCTCCATGCTCTCGCCCATGAAGCGATAGGCCTTGTCATCCACATAGATGGCACCGTTGAGGGGCTTCTTTGTACCGTTCCAGTGTGTGACGCTGCCATCGTAGAGGTGGTCGTACTTGCTCCAGAGGCAGAAGAAGGGGTCGACAGTGACAAGGGGCACGGCGGGGAGACGCAGAGCGTTCTCGTGGACGGGAGTGAAGAACTCGGGTGTCTGTGCGCCCGCGAGCAGCGGAAGCAGCAGAAGTAAGAGGAATGACAATCTTTTCATAAAGCTATTTTGTAGTGTTTGCTCTGCAAAGGTACGCTTTTTTTCGTTTTCCTCCTAATATAAGATACAGAAAAATATAAATTGAATAGGAAGGAGGTAGCAAGGGGCCAAAACCTCAGGAACGCGGACGTCCCTGTCCGCATAGTACGAAAGACCCCCTGCGGCGAGCCGCATTCCCCCAAGAGAACCACAAGCAAGCACACGACTTCCATACCCCGGAAGCAAAACCTCGCAAGCCCCGTCTCCCAACTTCTAACGAGTAAATTGTAATTTACTCATGAGAAGTTTCCCATTTACTCACGAGAAGTTTGCAAACTTCTCACGTTTAGTTAGCGAATCAAATGTGAGAAGTCCACATTGCACTACGGGACAAACCGACAAAAACAAATTCTGAGTATTAATAAAGTCAGGTTTTGGGAGTTATAAGTTGAAGTCAAATAGGGAGTTAAGCGAAGATAACAAGGGAGCTCGCCCCCTTGTAACAAAGACTGGGGGCTTTCTCTTGTCTCAGGGCGGACGGGACGTCCGCGTTCCTAAGGGTCAGAGTGCTTTGCGGCGATAGTCGGCAAGAGCCACCTGATAGTTTGCCTTGGCCTTGGCGAGGTTGTTCTGTGCCTGGCGGTTGAGCGTCTCGGCATCGAGCAGGTCGGTCAGGGTGCAGGTGCTCATGCGATACTGGTCGGTACTCATGCGCAGGTTCTCGGCTGCCTCGTCGCAGCTGGCCTGGGCTATCTGCGTCTGCTTGTAGGCTTCCTGCAAATTGGTCCACGCTCTTTCGATGTCTATCTGCAACATCTGGCGAGCATTCTCACGGTCGCTTCGGGCTTGCTGAAGTTTAATTTTCTGCCGTTTCATCGCATAATTCCCGCCCCACCAGTCGCTGATGGGGACGGCGAGGGTGCCGAAGACGAGTCCATTATTCAAGCTCGTGTGCAGGTACGACTTGACGCCATCCGAGAAACCGCCAAGGCCTGTGTGATAACCTGCCAGCCCCACGGCCAGATGAGGCAGATACTTGCCGCGCTCCATCTTCACCTGTAGCTCCTGCGCCTCTATCGCCTTGCCCAGCAGTTGCAGTTCCTCTCGATGGTCGGGCGACTGACCTAGCTGCCCCGTCACTGCCTCGATGGGCTGTTCCAGCGGTTTGTCTTCCAGCACGATGTCGAAGTTCTTGTCCGCCTCGGCTGGCTCTATGCCTATCTGCTGAGCAAGGAGAAGACGCAACACATGGTCGGCATTCTCAAGCTTGAGACGGCTCGACGAGAGTTCCTGCTGACGCAGACGAACCTTGAGCAACGAGTTGCGCATCGTCACACCTGCCTTCAGGAAGTTCTCCACCTGTTCCATCACGGCCTCCACCTGCTTCTCGGCAGCGTCCAGAGTGCTCATATTGTACCGAACCTGAGCCAGTTGCCAGTAACATTCCGTTACCTTCTGCAACACTTCCTTCTCGGTGAGTTGGTGCTTCAGCGCCATCACGTCCTCCTGAACCCTGGCCAACTTGTTGCCATTCACAATTTGTCCGCCGTGGAAGAGGGGTTGTACGATGGTGCCAGAGACTGCGTATGCACGGTTGAACTCGCTGACGCTGAAGGGCGTGCCAATCAGGGGGATGAACTGAGTGCTGAGTGCTGCAATCTCCTGCGGATAGGTGCCGTCGGCCTTCACCATCTCGTCGAACATTCGGAAGGCCATGACGTTGGCACTGATGCGAGGGAAGTAGTTGGTGAAGGCCTCTTTCTTCTGCATCGAGGCAGCCTCCATCTCGAGGACAGCATCTCGCAGTTCGTGGTTGTTCTGGCGTGCCCTTTCAAGGCATTCTTCCAAGGTCAGCTTCTGGGCAGAAACGCTTACGCTGACCAACATCAAAAGATAAAAAAAGTGCGATTTCATCGGGAAATTTAGGATTCGGGAAGAGGTTCTTTACTCAGTTTCCAATAAACGACCGGCAGTACCGTGACGACAAGGATGAGCGTGCCGATGCCTCCGGCAAAGATAGTGATGCCCACCGGCATCCAGAACGAAGAGCCGCCCAGTATCATCGGTATGACGCCGACGGCAGTCGTGGCGGTCGTCAGGAAGATAGGTACCATGCGTCGGCGTCCGGCATCGAAGGCTGCGTCGTGAACAGACATGCCCTCGGCTATCTTCTGGTCAGCATGTTCGAAGATGAGGATTTCGTTTCGCATGATGATGCCCATGAGCGTGATGAAGCCGAACAGGCTGGTCAGGCCCAAGGTGATGTCGGCAATGCCCAGACCTATCATGGCTCCCGGCACGGAAAGCGCAATGGCAGCCATGCAGAGGCCTGTCAGGCCGAAGCGACGGAAGTTGAACAGCAGGAAGAAGAAAATGATGACCAAGGCGATGCCGATGCCCCATGCCACCTCAGGCACGGTCTCCAGATTCTTCTCTGGCTCGCCGCCAATCTCTGCGCGGACACCTGTTGGAAGCTCGAAGTCATTCTCCAGGATGTCCTTCACACGGTTCTGTACGGTGGCAGCCAGTACGCCCCGCTTGTTCTCCGCCGTCACCGTGATGCAACGTTCGCCATTCCGGTGGATGATGTTGGTGGGCATCCATTGTGTCCTGACGTCAGCCACTTGGCGGAGAGGTATGCTGCTCAGTGGCTGTGCCATAGGTGTGACGTAGAGATCCCCAATGTCGCTGAGCTGCATCTGCTCGGTCTGCTTGTCGCGAAGCACAACAGGTACCTCATAGTTGCCTTCCCAGATGGAAGCCACCTGCGTCTTGCCTATCTGCAAGGCAAGTTGCAATTCAGCCATCGTCCTTGTGATGCCGAGTTGTGGAGCCGTGATGGGGTCGAGCGTGATGTCAACGATGGGCGATGGCTGGTCGTAGTCTGTATGCACCCACTCCAGTTCGGGCATCTGCCTCATCCGTTCCATCAGGCGGTCGGCTGCCAGCAGGATGCTATCGAGGTCGTTGCCATAGAAGCGGTACTCGTAGGTGGGCACGGACAGATAGTCCATCTGCTTGAAGCGGACGTATGCGCCGGGCCAGTAGTTGCTCAAGCGGGGAGCGTATTCGTTAAGCACCTGGAAAGTCGTCTCGATGCTGGTGGTGTTGACGATGAGCTGTGCGAAGTTCTTGCCACCCAGTTGTGGTTCATAACACGTATGGAAGCGGGGCGAGCTGCATCCCATGAAGGTGGTGACGCTCGTGACGCGCTCGTCCTTGGCAAGCGAATCGCGGAGAGCATCGGTGATGGCTTTTGTGTCTTCCAGGCTGGCACTCTTCGGGAGGAACACCTCACAGGCGAATTGGTTGCGGTCGGCAAAGGGGAACTGGCGCAGCTTCAGTGTGGGGAAGATGAGAGAGGTAAGGACGACGAGCACGACGCTGCTGCATATCGTCAGCCACGGATGCTTGAATGTCCACTTGAGGGCAACCTCATAGATGTCCTGCACCCAGTCGGTGACGTCGCGCTTGTCGGGGTTCTTCTGCTTTGCCTTCTTGATGAGGCGGACGTTCAGTGCTGGGATGATGCAGGCGGCTACTGCCAGGCTGACCATCAGGCAAATGGTGATGGTGGCGGGGAAGTAGCCGATGACGTCGCCTGCCTCGCCTGTCATGGTGAAGAGAATAGGGTAGAAGATGGCGCAGATGCACACTGTGGCAAGCAGCATTGGCATGAAATACTGTTTGACCGACATGATGGCGGCCTCCTTCCTTTCCATGCCGTTACCGATATATTCCAGGTATCCGTCGATGACCACGATGCTGTTGTCCACAATCATGCCAAGCACGATGATGAGCGAGGCCAGGGTGATGATGTTCAGCGGAATGCCGAACAGGTACATGATGCCAACGCTGATGAACGTGGAGAGCGGGATGGTGATGGCGGCTACAATGGCGCTGCGGATGGGGAAGAGCAGCATCATGACCAGGATGATGACGGCCATCGACTCCAGAAGATTGACGAGAAAGTCGGCGACGCTTGCCTCTACGACTTTCGGCTGGTCGGTGATGCGGAGCACGTCCACGTCGGCAGGCAGATAGTCCTGTCGGAAGGTTTCGATGACCCTGTTGACCTCTTTACCATAGTGAACGATGTTGTTGCCTTCGGTCATCTCCAGCGAGAGCAGGACACAACGCTTGCCGCCCGATTCGATATAGCTGTCGCTGGTGTCGTACTCGCGTTTCACTTCGGCAATATCGCGCACCCTGACCACTCGCCCCGTGGCGTCGGAATATATAATATGGTCCATCACTTCCTGTTCCGTGTGGCGTGTTGTGGCAAGATGAAGTGGGATGTTCGTGGAGGAGGTGCTGATGCTGCCACTCAAGGTGGTGAGTCCTTCGTTGGAGAGTGCTGAGATGAGTGCCGCTTGCCCGATGCCGTAGGCGGCAAGTCTTTCGCGGTCCACGTAAATGCTCAGTTGTTCCTTCTTCTCGCCGTACTGACGCACGTTGCTGACGCTCTTGATGCGTCGCAGACGGTCTGCCAGCTCGTCGCTGTACCCCTGCAGTTCCCGATAGGAACGCTCGTTGCTTTCAAGCGTGATGAGCAGGGCGGAGGCGTCGCCGAAGTCGTCCTGTACGACGAGAGCTACCACCCCGCTTGGCAGTTGGCTCTTGTAGGCGTTGACGCCATGCTTCACCTTGTTCCAGATGGGTTGCAGGTTGGTGAGCTTTGCATCGAAGTAGACTTTCATGAAGCACATACCGTTCATGCTTTGCGTAGTCGTCTTGCTGCGGTCCACCTCCTTGAAGGTGAAGATGTATCGCTCCAATGGCCTTGCCACTTGAGCCTCTATCTCTTCGCTTGTAGCGCCGGGCATGACGGCTACTACGACGCCCATTCGAATTGTGAAAGGAGGAAATTCGTCCTTCGACATCTGTTCGAGACCGTAGAACCCGAATCCCAGCAAGATGGCAGTGATGAGTGCTGTGATGCCCCAGTTCTTGAGAGGCCAGGCTGCCCAGTGCCGCATCAGCACGCTATGTTTTGTGTGTTCCATGTTCCAGATGTGTTCCTGTTATTTTATTTCACTTCCCTCGCTGACCTTCTGATAGCCTTCCACAATGATCTTGTCGCCTTCTGCCAGACCGGAGAGGACGACAATGCGGTCGCCGCAGGCTTGCCCAATCTCAACGGGCTGGCGGTGTGCCTTCCCGTCTTTGGCAAGCCACACGAACTGTCGTCCGTCTGCACTTTGCTGCACGCTGCGGACGGGGACGGTCAGGCAGGGGGTGTCATCTTCAGCCTCAGTCGTTACGTTCACCACCATGCCTGGAAGCAGCTCGCCATTTGGGTTGGACAGAATGAAGCGTACCTCATAGGTGTGTGTCATGACGTCGCCTTCCACATTGCGGATGAAGTAGTTGCTGCGGAAGGTCTTGCCTCCGAGCGCTTCGGCTGTGATGGTCACTCCTTTGTCTTTTCCTGTTTGTGGGTTGAAGGAGGCTATTTCTTTCTCTGGGATGGAGACTTTGACTTTGACCTTGCTAATGTCGAGGATGGTGCAGACGGGCTGCGATGGCAGGGCTGTCATGCCGTTTTCCATCTGCTTGCCTGCGATGATGCCGCTGCAGGGTGCTGTCAGCCGGCAGTCCTTCAAGGCTTTCTCTGCCATGTCGAGGCTGGACTGTGCCTGGCGTACTTTCGTCTGGACGTTCACCCAGTCGATGTCGGAGATGGACTGCGACTCGTGAAGCATCTGCATACGCTGCTGTGCGTCAAGTGCCTGGTCGAGGGTTGCCTTGGCTGCCTGCAGGGCATTCTGGCTTTGCGTGGGGTCCATCTCAGCGATGAGATGGCCCTTTGCCACGAACTGCCCTTCCTGCACATAGACCTTGGTGACTGTGCCCATGCCGGTGAAGCTGACGGGTGTACTGCTGTCTTCTTCCACCTTACCAACGTAGTTCTTGCCTGTGGAGGTAGAGCCGATGCTGACGGTTTCTGTGGTGACTTTCAATGCTTCTACGTTGTAGTTTTTCTCGCTTTTCCCGCAACTGACCGTCAGTGTCATGATGGCCAAAAGGGTGTAAATGCTTGATTTTTTCATAGTAGATATGTCGTGTTGTTTTATTTCGCGGCGCAAAGTAACAATTATTTCCGCACATTTTATATCATTTGATGGCGCAAACATTGTTCTATTTCTCCACATTATTCCCCGATTAGGGAAAATCGGACAAATAGTTGGCAAAAAGGGTATTGTATGTTGCAAAGATTTCTTACCTTTGTGCCAAAAGAATATAAAGAATGTCATGGAAAAGTTGGATATAAGGTCAATTGTTGACAGTAAGCTGAATTATCACTGTAATGAGCATGTTGCCATATTCAGTGATTTTGGGGAGGTGCGTACTCATGAAATACCTAATGTCTTGATTGAAGGGTTCTTTATTGCCGTGGTGACGCATGGACAGGCTCAGATTTCGGTTGACGATACGACATATCAGTTGGGCGTGGGCGACGTGATTATTTGCAAGCCGCGTAACATCTTCGAGCATGGCATGATGAGCATGGACTTCAATGCCTTGGCGCTTTTCATTTCGCCTGAGTATGTGTCGCAGCTCTCTCAGATGGTCAGGATGGAGTGGACGTATTCCATGTTCTCTACGTCCCACAGGATTCTTCATGCCGATGAAAAAGTGGTGAATCGCTATCGTCTCTACTTCGATTTGCTGCGGAACCATCTCTCCAGTCCCGACACTCCGCACAAGGAGTACAGCATGCGTCTGCTTATGGCTTCGATGGCTTACGACCTGCACGACCTGCAGAGGTCTCTGGGCGAGGAGACGATACGCCAGAAGTATAGTTCCGGTGAGAACATCCTGCGCCAGTTCATGCAGCACCTTCACGACCCTTCGCTGCCTTACTTGAATGTCAACGAGTATGCCAACCTGTTCAATATCACACCGAAGTACTTCTCGAGTGTGTGCAAGCGACTCACCGGCAGGGCTGCCAACCAGCTAATCAGCGATGAAATCGTGCGTTCTGCACAGATATCTTTGCGCGACAGCAGCAAGAGCATCAAGCAGATTTCTGCCATGCTGGGCTTTAAGAACCAGTCGCACTTCGGGCGTTTCTTCCGTCAGCAGACAGGAGTCTCTCCACAGCAATACCGTGAAGGGAGGACACTGTAGCGGATGAATCGGTGGGAAGTCACAGTCACAATTAAGTCAAATCTCACTATTAGCTATATCAATTCTCTATAAGATCTCTATAAAAACTGTATTCTATAGTATAGGGATTTTATAGAGATCTTATAGAGAATTTGTATAGTTCGTACTTAGAAGTTACTGAGAAGTTACTTAGGAACGACTGACAATTTACTTCGAACTTCCTGAGATTGGCCTTAGAACTGCCCACAAATCGTTCCTCTGTAAATTCTGCTGCAAAGTTAAGCTTTTTTGCGCAATCCTGCAAGGAAACGGGAAGATTTTTTTGATTCTCATGCTGTTGTTTCCTTCCCCTTGGGGTTGTTGTAGAATTGTTTAGCAAAAAAAAATATCGCTTTGCAGGCAACTTGTCAAAATAAATCACTATCTTTGTGCCGCCTTATTGCGTGTATATGCGCATGTGGGTATAATTGATAGGATAATGACTAATGTGACATTCCGCAGGCTTTCGTGTCTGCTTCTTTCCCTGACCGCTTCTGCTGTGCTTTATGCCTTCGATGGCTCTGTTGACCATCAGCTTGCGGGCACAATGATCTACTCCGGCACTGAGTCGAATGCAGCCAAGGCCTTCGACGATGATGCATCGACCTATTACAGTACCAGCGCATCAACCTTCGGCTGGGTGGGACTCGACCTGGGCGAACCTTATGTCATCACCCGTGTGGGCTTTACGCCTGCCCCTGGCTCTCAGGGTGCGCAGCGCATGGTGCTCAGCCTCTTTGAGGGCGCCAACAGTCCCGACTTCATGGATGCCGTGCCTCTCTATCTCATCAGTTCGAACCCAGGCCGTGGAACCTATACCATCGCTGATGTGGGCGTAAGCCGAGGCTTCCGCTATGTCCGCTTTGTGGGCAGTGCAGGCTCCTATGCCAACATTGCCGAGATGAAGGTCTTCGGCCATGCAGGCGAGGGCGACGACAGCCAGTTCTATCAAATCACCAACCTGCCCACGCTCAGCGTACACGTCAAGGACAACATCCTGCCCACCAATCGTGGCGAGGACTTCGAGTCGCAGTCGCTGCTCATCTATGAGGGCGGTACGATGATTCAGGACTATCCCATCCTCTTCCGCGTCCGTGGCAACTATTCTTCTACCCACGAGAACAAGGCTTTCCGCATCAAGTACAACGACGGCAAGAGTCACCACATGATGAATGGTTCAGCCAACGAGGCTCCAGCCAAGGCAAAGAAGTGGGTACTCATCAACAGCTATCGCGACAAGACCCTCATGCGCAACCCCGTGGCATGGGCCATGTCCAGGCGAGGCGAGAAGGACTGGACGCCATGGAGCCAGATTGTGGACCTCGTCGTCAATGGCTGCTACTGGGGCACATACACCCTGGCCGATGCCGTCAGCGTGGACAGTAAGCGCATCGACATCACAGAGATGACAGAATATGATACGGAAGACGAGTTCATTACAGGCGGTTACTTTGTCGAGGTGGACAACAATGCCAGCCGTGAGCCCTACTGGTTCAATTCCAACCACGGCAACCCCATCACCGTACACGATCCCGACGAAGACGTCATACAACCCGTGCAGTTCAACTACATCCGCAATACATGGAACCAGATGGAGGACATCGTCTTCGGAGCCGACTATGCCGACAAGGAGAATGGCTTCCGCTCGGTGCTCGACATCGAGACGTTCTGCCGTCACTTCCTTATCAGCGAGTTCAACGGCAACACCGATATGCTTTGCCAGGTGTTCTACTATAAGGAGCGAGGCGACGACCACTTCTACACTGGCCCCATTTGGGATGGCGACCTCGCCCTCGAGAATGACCAGACAACCTATCCTGCCAATCAGCGTATGGACTGGACCTATAAGGTGCGCGACACAGGCAACTGGACGCAGTTCGTGGGACGTGTTCTCTCCGACCCCACCTGCTTTGCCTACCTTCAGGAGATGTGGGGCAAGCTGCGCAAGAAGGGCAACTTCGAGCCCGACGATGTGGCAGCCGACGTCGATTCACTCCGTAGCGAGGTGCGTGCCTCTGCCAACCTCAACTTCATCCGGTGGCCTTACCTCAACCAGTGGCTCTCGCTCAATCCTGAGGTGCCTGGTTCGTGGGAGGCAGAAGTGGACCGCGTCCGCAACTTCGTCCGTGACCGTGTGGCATGGATGGACCAGATGCTCTCCTACGGCACCATCCGCCAGGTGAACGGCGTCTATCAGATAGCTTCCGGCCTCGACCTCTGCAATCTGAGCCAGATGGTCAACGAGGGCGGTGAGACGGATGCAAAGGCTGTGCTCATAGCCGACATTGACATGGCAGACTACAACGAGGACTTCCAGCCCATCGGCTCTCTCAAGAATCCTTTCTCCGGCACCCTTGACGGCAAGGGACACACCATCTCCAACCTCCACGTCAGCGGCACGGAAGGTGTAGGCTTCATCGGTTATCCGGGTTCCTGCACGCTCAGCAACATTGTCTTCGATGAGACATGTTCCGCAGAAGGTACCCAGTATGTCGGCATGCTTGCAGGCTATGCCCGCAATGGTGTGGTCAACGTCTCGGGTGTAGAAAACCACGGTACGGTCACAGCCACCGATGGTCCGGCCGCAGCCCTGGTCGGTTATGGCCGTGTGCTGTCGGTCATCAATGTCAACAACTGCAGCAATACGGGCCACATCACTGCTCCCTACAATGCCGCAGCCTTCGTTGGCCCGTCGGCAGGCAAGGTGACTGCTACGAACAGTTACAATATCGGAGTCATCACCGGCGCGACGGAAGGCAAGGAGCTTGCCTTTGCCAACAAGAGTACCGTGGTGGACAACTGCTGGGACTACAGCTCTACGCAGGGCCGCAACATGACGCCCTCGCAGGTTGACAATGGCTATCTCTGCTATCAGCTCAACTACAATGCGGGCAGCGACACATGGCGTCAGAACCTCGACAACGGCCGGCAGCACGATGCCTATCCCGTCCTCCGCAAGAACGCGGGCATGGTTTATGAGAAGGAAGGACGCTATTCCAACATCTTAGGCGAGTCCACGAAATACCGCTACTACAACCTTGTCATCACGCGTCTGCAGGGTGGCGCCAGCGAATCTTTGCAGTTTGCCGAGTTCGACATCCTGGACGATGCCCTGAACGAGGTGAGTGCCCTCTCTGTCTATGCAGGCCCCAATGGATACAACGAAACGGAGGGATGGGAGAGCGCTGCTGATAATGACGTCAACACCAAGTACTGCGGCTATTTCGAGAACAGCGCCAGCTTCCTCTTCGATGCAGGCAGTGAGGTGGATGCCTTCGGCTATCGCATCTACACGGCCAACGATACCGGCACGTACCCCGAGCGCAATCCCAGCTCGTGGAAACTGTATGGCAGCAACACGCAGCTCACTGATGCGAACGATGCAGGGTGGGTGCTCATCGACGAGCGGTCGGACGACATGACGCTGCAGGCCACCAGCTTCGAGCCTTACGACTTCTACATTCCCCATGCCCTCACGTCGCTCACGGTGAGCCAGAAGTCTGCCATGCTCGAGCCGGGCGGAGAGCTCCAGTTGCAGGCCAGCTATGCGCCTGCTGCCATCCAGGGCGTCAAGTTCCAGTGGACCTCTACGAACGAGGAGGTCGCCACGGTCGATGAGCAGGGACATGTCGTAGCCACTGGCCTGGGCAAGGCAGACATCATCCTCTCTGTGCCCAACGTCAGCACGTTGCGCGACACATGTCATGTCACCGTCGTCGAGGAGATTCCGGGCCACCGCTACTATCAGCTCGCCATCTATTCCATCGTCGACGGCCCCACCATCCAGTTCTCGGAGTTCGACCTCCTCGATATGGACGGCAACGAGGTGACGCCCCTCACGCTCTATGCCAACACCGGCACCTACATCAAGGACCACGATGCGGGCGACCTCTTCGACGACGACATCCACACGAAGTACTGTGCAGCCTTCGACCCAGCCAATACATTATATATATATGTAGATGCAGGCCAGCGTGTCTCCCTCTCTGGTTATCGCATCACGACGGCTGCCGACACCCAGACCTTCCCGGGCCGCAATCCCAAGACGTGGTCGCTCTTCGGCAGCAACACACAGAGCGAAGTGCCCGACCAGGACTGCTGGACGCTCCTCGACCATAGGGAGGACGACACTACGCTCGGTGCCACAAACTACACACCCTACGACTTCTTCTTCACCTACCCGCAGCCTGTCACCCCGGGCGATGTCAACGATGACGGACAGGTCGATATGCTCGACTACGAGATGCTCAGGCATCACATCGTGGGCAGGACGCCTGAAGGATTCGTTCCCGAGGCCGCCGACCTCAATGCCGACGGCAAGGTCAATGCACAAGACTTGGTGCTGCTGGCGAAGATGATAAACGACTGACCGTTCAGCACAATAGCATTCATCGCCCAAAGAATACTAATTCATGGCCCAAAGAATACTAATTCATGGCGCAAGTAGAATGATTGCTGTCCGGGGAAATCATGCAGGCTTTCTTTCGCCCCTGGTTCTTCCCTACGGTCAGGCGGCAAAGCCGGAGTCCTCAAGGTAAAGCCTGGAAGGCTTCACTATTAGTAACCGGGGGCGAAGCCCTCGGAATCAGCGATCGTCCCCCCATCCTCCTGCCTGGAAGGCAGTACCCACCGACGCCTCATAGTACTGCCTTCCAGGCAGGTCTGGGAGGTCTTCGCACCTTGTCCGAGGGCGTTGCCCCCGGTTACTCAAGGTAAAGCCTTCCAGGCTTTCTTTCGCCCCTGGTTCTTCCCTATGGTCAGGCGGCAAAGTGGGAGGCCTCAAGGTAAAGCCTTCCAGACTTTCTTTCGCTCCTGGTTCTTCCCTATGGTTAGGCGGCAAAACCGGAGTCCTCAAGGTAAAGCCTGGAAGGCTTCACTATTAGTAACCGGGGGCGAAGCCCTCGGAATCAGCGACCGTCCCCCCATCCTCCTGCCTGGAAGGCAGTACCCCCCGACGCCTCATAGTACTGCCTTCCAGGCAGGTCTGGGAGGTCTTCGCACCTTGTCCGAGGGCGTTGCCCCCGGTTACTAAAAGTAAAGCCTTCCAGGCTTTCTTTCGCTCCCGGTTCTTCCCTACGGTCAGGCGGCAAAACCGGAGTCCTCAAGGTAAAGCCTTCCAGGCTTTCTTCCGCCTACGGTTCTTCCTTATGGTCAGGCGGCAAAGTCGGAGGCCTCAAGGTAAAGCCTTCCAGGCTTTTTGTTCCTCAGATATTATCAAGCCCAATTCAATCAGGGTTGACTCGAAATGGCCTCGCTACCAAAGGGACAAGGAATGCCTTAGATAGTTCCCTCGGACAGCAATAAAAGAGAATATATTCCTCTTTGGCACAAGAGCACTACCTCTTTGGCACAAGAGCACTACCTCTTTGGCACAAGAGTACTACCTCTTTGAAACAATACCTCAGAGCCTCTCGGTCTTGACATAAGTCAAGGATAAAACATGCAGGCGGTTAAAAAATGTTAACATCCGCTAAAAATCTGTTAGGAAAAGCAAAACGAAAGGCGAAAAAGTGTAAATTTGCCAATTGCAAGGCATGAAATGCGCCTTTACAGAACAGAAAAGGGAAGAAACAGAGTAATACAATAGTAATTAACCCAATTTATTAACTTCAAAAACCAAACAAAATGAAGAAAGTATTTACTTCAAGCTCTCTTTGGTCATGCTTCGTTGCCCTGGCAATGATGATGGCTTCTCAGAGCGCGTGGGCTGAGTACGTTAAGCTCACAGCACTGTCTGGTACAGGTGGTACCGGTGGTGAGGGTTATGCCAGCTTGGTCGATACTAAACTCGACACCAAGATGGGCCATTCCTTCGACCCCAGCAATCCCGACCGCGCAGAGGCATGGATTGTGGTAAAGGCTGCCAAGGCAGTCGTGCCCGAATGGTACTTCCTCGTCACCGGCGGCGACACGGGCACCTATCCTACCCGCAACTGGAAGAAGTGGAACATCTACGGCGGTAACTTCGAAAGCGACGCCGATGCTGTTCGCGGCGACGTTGACGACCCCTCAGCCGCTGGCTGGACGCTCATCGACGAGCGCGACGGCGATCCCCTGCCGCAGGCAAACACTGCCAGTGCGAACTTCCAGTTCAACGAGGCAGACGGCACAACCGCTTACCAGTACTTCTGGATCGAAATCCTCGAATCCGTTCAGGGCAGCGACATCTGGCTGCAGATGGCAGAATGGGGTCTCGGCACATACGGCGAGTTCGAGAAGTATCTCGAGGATCTGGCTAACACACAGACAGGCACCGACGAGCCTGTCATGTACACCATCATCTCGGGCGACCGCAACAATGCTGATGACGAAGGCCTCGCCAAGCTCTTCGACGGCCGTATCGACACCAAGTGGGGCAACGGCTTTACTGCAAAAGCCTTCGGCAAAACCACCGATGGCGCATACTTCATCGTGAAGACTTCCCGCGAAATGGCTCCCAGCTATTACAAGCTCGTGACGGGTACCGACAACGCAAGCTGGAACCACCGCAACTGGAAGAGCTGGCAGATATACGGCATTGCCGCTGCCGACGTTCCCAATGGCAAGCCCGACCGTGCTTCCGACAAGTGGGTGCTCCTTGACCGAAAGGACAACATCAGCGAGGAAATCCTGCCTGACAAGAACATGTTCACCGTCATCTTCAGCCTCGACCCCGGAACGACGGAGGCTTATCAGTACTTCAAGGTAGAGATTGACGAAATCATGTCCGGCAGCGGCTATATGCAGATGGGTGAGTTCGCCCTCGGTGACGAGTACACACTCGCACTCGACCGCCAGGCCATCCTCGACGGCATCAGCTTCGATCCCGACGCATTTGCCGAGAAGGCTTTGCTCGACCAGATGGCCGCAACCATCGCAAGCCTCGAGGCCTGCACCGATCCCTTCCAGCTGGGCGACCTGAACACAGCAGTCGATGACCTGACCAGCAAGATCAACGCTTCTGCTGCCAACTATGCAGAGCTGATTACAGTCCGCAACCAGGCCATCAACCTCATCAACGACGACAACCTGAAGGCAGCTGCCCTGGCATACGCCCAGGCATGGATCAGCGAGGAAAACGCCATCGCTCCCAGTGCAGAATATCCCGCAGGTAACTTCGGCTACATCAAGGCCAACCGTCAGCTCACCGGCGAGGAAGCCCTGGCTGAGGCCAGTCGCTTCAACGACTATCTGCTCGTCAATGTCAAGGTGGTGGACGATCCCATCTATGCCACATACGAAACCATCATTGATGCCAACGGCTTCAACGACGGTGAGATGGGTCACTCCCTCATCGACGGCGACCGCGAGAACACCAAGTGGTGCGCAAGCACAGACCACAAGCCCTGGCGTCTCGTCTTCAAGAGCGACGAACCCATCAAGCCTACCTACTACGGCCTCGTAACCGGTGGCGACACCTACAGCTATCCCGACCGTAACTGGAAGACCTGGAAGATTTGGGCTGCCAACTTCGACAGCGACGAAGACGTTACCGAAGAGTCCGACAAGTGGGTACTCATCGACGAGAAGAACAACGTCGGCACCGACGTCCTCAAGACCACCAATATGTACGAGAGCTACATCAACCTCTCCATCGGTTGCCGCGAGCCTTACCAGTACTTCAAGATTGTCGTTGAGGCTTCCGGCGGCACCCTCATCCAGATGAACGAGTTCACGTTCTACAACCAAGGCAACCTTGCAGAGTATCGTGAGGACTTCCTTTCAGAGTTTGACGACTATGATCCTACAGAAAGACCCGCTTACATTGGATACGTCAACCAGTACAACACCAAGTATGAGACGCTGCAGAACGCAACCAATCCTTCCGACGTCATGAAGGCATACAACGAGCTGAAGGAACTTCAGGAGCAGATTAAAGCTTCTGCCGACCTCTATGATGCTTATCAGGCTGCTTATGATGAGCTCTCCGGTGTTTCTATCGAGTCCGAGAGCCTGAGCACATGGTTCGAAGGCTACAGCGAAGAGAACGAAGGCGCAGGCGTGAAGTACCTCCGCGGTACCTATGCCTACATCATGGAGACCCTCTCTCTCGATAACGACGGCATCACGAAGGAGACTGCTTACCTGCAGAACATCATTACGGCAATCGAGAACGAACTC
>FLNY01000037.1_pt1 | contig 26425 bp, 28 predicted proteins | sample 1140381 | NCBI WGS metagenome assembly FLNY01 (sample SAMEA3878172, study PRJEB12797) | bioreactor metagenome | biome: Moose rumen | place: Sweden | collected 2011-10
AAAAAACGTATAATAACAAGAATTGGTGACATATTTTGTATTGAGATAGATAATGAATACAAATGCTACTTTCAATACATAGCAAAAGATATGTCACAGCTGAACAGCAGCGTCATAAGAGTGTTCAAACGTCACTACCCTATGGATTATGAATATGATGAACAGGAAGTGTTAAATGACGAAGTGAATTTCTATGCACATACAGTTCTAAGAGCTGGATTAACAAATGGAACTTGGTATAAGGTAGGTAAAAGCAAAGAAATTGGCGATAATTCAAAAATAATGTTCAGATGTAGTTCTGATTTTGGAGGAGGACCTCAACCGAGGAAATCATTCGATTGGTATGTATGGAAAATAAACGAAGAATATATACATATTGGAGAATTGACAGAAGATTATATAAAAAAAACTGAGTTGGGATTAGTCTTTTCCTATTTAAGAATCCTAGATAAAATAAAAAATGGTTTCTACAAGTTGGAAACTATTTTATCGTAAATCCTATATAAGTGTCTGTGCGTACATTGTGTACGCGCAGACATTATTATAAAGTTTCACAGAAACATGGCCAAACGTATAATAACAAGAATTGGTGACATATTTTGTATTGAGATAGATAATGAATACAAATGCTACTTTCAATACATAGCAAAAGATATGTCACAGCTGAACAGCAGCGTCATAAGAGTGTTCAAACGTCACTACCCTATGGATTATGAATATGATGAACAGGAAGTGTTAAATGACGAAGTGAATTTCTATGCACATACAGTTCTAAGAGCTGGATTAACAAATGGAACTTGGTATAAGGTAGGTAAAAGCAAAGAAGTTGGCGACCTGACCAAAATAATGTTTAGGTTTAGTTCAGACTTTGGTGGAGGAGGTGGTGTTAAAAGAAAATCATATAATTGGTATGTATGGAAATTAAATGAAGAGTATATACATATTGGAGAATTGACAGATGATTTTAAAAACAAGTCTGATTTAGGTTTGGTAATTCAATATTGTGATGTGTTTAACAAGATAAAAAATGGTTTCTACAAGTTGGAAACTATTTTATCATAAATCCTATATAAGTGTCCGTGCATTCATTAAACGTATGCAAAGACATTATAAGTTTTATCTTTTCTCTGTTTCTCTTTAGATATGAAGTATTACGAAATTATTTCAGATGGATATGATAAACGTAAGGGGGTATTATATGTAAATGAACCTTATGATTATCCTATAGTAAAGGACGGACTAGAAGTAGAAGGACTTGAGAAACTCGTTTTTGAATTACGTGATGGTGAGTATGCACATTTTCACATGTGCGTAGGAGGAGCGAATGTCGTTGACGAAGAACTGAAAAAATTGTTTGAACAATATTGTAACCACAATCCACACATAGAGTTCTTACCAATAAAAGTGAATAGTGACAAATACGGAGAAAGGCTATATTATATAATGCATTTTAAGGATATTTGTGATGTAATAGACAAGGAGCATACCATGTACTTGAAAGGCGAAACATACAATTGTATCACGCGATTGGCAATAGATCATGAGAAAGCAGAAGGGTTGCATGTTTTCAACTCACGTCCTGCAATACAAGACATAATAGTATCTGAGGATGTGTATAAGGAAATGCGTAATAGGAAATTAGACCAAGGTATAGAGTTTTGTCCATTAATTTGCTTAAAATAAATGAATACGACAAGGGAAATATCAACTTGGCTTGATAATATAATAGAGGAAGAACAAACTCTTGATAACATTATCGTACTAAATATTGGCATATATGAGACAGATGGGGGATACTGTCTGTATTTGACAGGTCATGAGGAATATGAAGAGGATAATGATTCTTGGGCAGAGGATGTCGCATTTGAATCTCAAAGATATTGCCATATACATACAAATACAAATTGGAAAGATTTCTTGCACAACACAGTAACGATATTAAAGGAGTATTTCTCAAAAAAAAGAATCCATGGGGTGTTCAGTGGCAAAATAATAACAACAGGCTTTGACGATGGAGAACTCGTTAGAATAACGTGAGATAGTATATTGGTGAAACTATCAAACGCTGCCTTTTTTGCAATAACCATGTCCTTGAACAATATTTCCTCGATAACGACGTTATCTTAATAAGAGACAGTGATGCTTTGCAGGAAGTGAATTTGTATCTTTGCAGCGATGTTAAGTCAGTCAGAAGATAGTCTTGCCGGCCTGGAAATGGCTGCTTGACGAAATGAGACCATAAAATAACTGTAGATTGCGACAATTATTGCGGCATATTCCGCTATTTGTCGCAATTTTCATGTAATGTCATTGCAAAAAGAAGAAAAAAACACAGGAGAAAGTTTAGGAGTATAAAAAAAATGCTAACTTTGCATCGGTAAACAAATAATAAGCGAATAACGAATTTTTAAAAACAACAAAAGGAGAAAGATTATGAAAAAGTTCTTTTTAGTAGCCGCAATGGCAGTCGCAACTCTCACAGTTAACGCACAGTCAAAGGTTAAGGCAGGCACATGGAGCATACAGCCAAAGCTGGGTGCGACGATAACATCTATAACAGGGTTGGATGATATGAATACTATCTCTACATACATTGGTACTAAGAAAGAAAGCCAGATCAACGTAGGTGCCACCATCGGTGGTGAAGTGGAGTATCAGGTAGATGACCGCTTCAGCGTTGCTGCAGGCGTAGGCTACATCATGCAGGGTAAGCAGTGGGACGACTTCAATGTGGGTCCTAAGGAGGTTAAAGACTTTAAACTCGAATTGGGTTACGTCAATGTGCCTATCGTGGCAAACTTTTATCTCTTCAAGGGCTTTGCCGTAAAGGCAGGTGCGCAGTTCGGATTTCTGACAAATGCAAAAATGAAGGCTACAGAGAAGGAAGGTGGTCACGAGAGCGAGGAAAGCCTGGATGTAAAGGAACAGCTCAGCACATTTGACTTCTCTATTCCTGTAGGTGTGTCTTACGAGTTTGATAACCACATCGTGATTGACGCCCGTTACAACATCGGCATCACAAACATCAACAAGGAAGGAAACGTAACCAACAGAAACAGCGTATTCCTCGCTACAGTAGGTTATAAGTTCAGACTGTAATATGCTATTATGCAATATAAATCGTTTTGGGGCACACCTATATATTAATATTAAGGTGTGCCCCAAATCGTAGTCAGGTATCTAATGGGTGTCAGAGCCACTGATACCATCTCCTGCAGTAAAGAATCTCCCTGCATTCTCGAGTATTAACGAGACCTACCGTCACTTTGATGTAAACATCATTGACAACAAGAAATATCAAACAGTTAACGTACATTACGATGGACAGGGAACGTTCATCGTTCGCGAATATGAGGGCGCAGACCAACATTTCTACAACTCTGCTGGCAAACTGATTACGACTGGCAGGAAGGTCAACGTTCTCAACACTGCTGTTGATGGAAAACAAATTATTCTACGTGGTATAGACGCTAATCACGATGATGTCACATTATACAATGAAGACGGAAAAGCACTTGTCAAAGGGAAGCATATCACGATGTATGATGACGCACTTATAGTAAAATTGACTCTTGCGTCGTGAAACCTTTGTATTCGTTCCTTCTGGTTATCATACCAAAGATATTCAATCGTGCTACTTTCTCTGCAATAGTTAAATAACGGCTGTGCATACATTAGAAGAGTGCACAGCCGTTTTTCTTTGAAATAATCACTACCGTGAACAATATTTCCTCGACAATGACTTAATATTTTGTGTTTTGTGTTTTTTTTAGTAACTTTGCAATCAGAATAGTGCAAAGCAAAAACATACAAAAGACGTAAATGTCAAAACTGAATACATATATCAATCGTTTCCTTACTTGGCGGCAGCAACATTTGTCTGACCGACAATTCACTCTGGTGTTGGCTTTCTTCGTGGGACTGTTTGCTGCATTGGCGGCTTATGTGTTGCATACGCTGATACATTTGATGCAAGGCTTAGTGCTCGATCAGATGATTACGACGGGCTATACATGGTTATATCTTGTGTTTCCCGTTGTCGGAATATGGCTTACGATGTTGTTTGTGCGTTACATTGTACGTGATAATATATCACATGGTATTACGCGTATATTATATGCAATATCATCAAAACGAAGCAGACTTGCAGCGCATAACTGCTGGACTTCAGTCGTGGCATCGGCAGTAACCATAGGTTTTGGTGGTTCGGTAGGAGCTGAGGCTCCAATAGTACTGACAGGGTCGAGTATAGCAAGTAATCTCGGTCAGCGTTTTCGAATGAACAATAAGACACTTATGCTGCTTGTAGGATGTGGTGCAGCGGCGGCAATTGCTGGTATATTCAAAGCTCCAATCGCAGGATTGGTGTTCACGATAGAAGTGTTGATGATAGACCTCACGATGGCAAGCATATCGCCGATCCTTATAGCCAGCGTAACAGCAACTTGTTTTACATACATGTTTGTCGGTGACGACCAGCTCTTCTCCTTTCATACCTTGCATCCATGGGACGTCAGTGGTGTGGCTGGAAATATATCTCTTGGTGTGTTCTGTGGATTAGTGTCGCTGTATTTTATTCGTACAATGACGATGTGTGAAGGGTTGTATTCGCGATTGAAAAACCGTTATGTGCGATTTGCTTTTGGTGGCATTACTTTGAGTACGTTGATTTACCTGTTCCCCTCGTTATATGGTGAGGGGTATCGTTCTATAAATATATTGCTAAGCGGGAGTGAAACGCAGTGGGAACGATTGATGGATAATTCACTGTTTCAAGGTGGTGGTACTTATACCTTGCTTATTTATCTTGCGGCAGTGCTGCTTACAAAAACATTTGCAACGGCAAGCACCAATGGTGGCGGCGGATGTGGCGGAACGTTTGCTCCGTCGCTGTTTGTCGGAGCATTTGCAGGTTTCCTCTTCGCACGTATTTGGAATATATACGACATAGGTGTAGTCTTGCCGGAAGAAAATGCAGCGTTGTTAGGTATGGCAGGCGTCATGTCTGGTGTTATGCATGCTCCGCTAACAGGAGTATTTCTTATAGCAGAGCTCACAGCAGGATATACATTGTTCATGCCATTAATGATAGTGAGCCTATGTGCATATCTGGTAATACTTATATTTGAGCCACACAGTATCTATGGTATGCGACTGGCGCAGCAAGGAAAACTGATAACGCACCATACAGATCGTAGCGTGTTGACACTGATGACTCTTGATTCGGTGATAGAGCATGATTATGTACCAGTAGAAAAGGACATGGAACTGCTGAAACTGGTACATGCTATGAGTGAGAGCCATAGTGAAGTGTTGCCAGTAGTTGACGGGGCAGGCACATTGCTTGGAGAGATAGATTTGAATAAATTGAGACACATAATATTCCGTACGGAGTTGTATCACTACTTCCGTGCATCGCAGTTGATGACGCCACCACAGGCTACGTTGCGTTTGGAAGACCCGATGGAAGACGTGATGGCTACGTTTGACAGGACTGGAGCTCAACACTTGCCAGTGACGGGCAATGATAATGTACTATATGGATATATATCGCGAGCACATCTATATGGGAAGTATCGTCAGATGGTGGCGGATTTAAGTAATGATTGATTATTAATACTGTGTTATATTATTTTATGAAGAAGGAAGAATTGAGAATAATTTTTATGGGGACGCCAGAGTTTGCTGTGGCTACACTGCAGGCTTTGGTTGAGGCAGAGTATAACGTTGTAGCCGTTGTTACGCAGCCAGATCGCCCTGTAGGACGACATGGTTCAGTGTTGCGTGCTCCCGCTGTGAAAGAATATGCCGTAGAACATGGGATTCCTGTTCTACAGCCAGAAAAGATGAAAGATGTTGATTTCGTAGAACAACTACGTTCGTATAAAGCAGACCTCCAGGTCGTAGTAGCATTCAGAATGTTGCCAGAGATTGTATGGTCTATGCCAAGATATGGTACATTTAATGTACACGCAGCTCTGTTACCCCAGTATAGAGGTGCGGCACCAATCAACTGGGCCATAATAAACGGAGAGAAACAGACGGGGGTTACTACGTTCTTCCTCGATCATGACATAGATACAGGTCGTGTTATAATGCAGCAGCCATTCGATATTCCTGAAGACGCAGATGTGGAATATGTATATGATGGGTTGAAGGAACTTGGTGCAGAGATAGCATTGAAGACAATAGATAAGATTATAGAAGGGGATGGTAAGGTAGATGCTATACCTCAGGAAATGATGAATGAGAATGTCAAGGAACTGAAAAATGCTCCCAAATTATTTAAGGAAACGTGTAGGATAGATTGGACACGCAAGGAAAAAGAATTATATGATTTTATTCGTGGGTTATCTCCTATACCAGGCGCATGGGGCGAAGTGAAACTTCCAAACGGTAGTGTAATGGAAGTAAAAATATATAAAGTAAAAAGAATAGATGGTTCTAAAGGTCAGAAAGAAAACTCAGGAACCATCATGAAGATAGGAAAAGGATGTGGTGTAGTATGTGTTGATGGCATATTGGAGATAGAAAGCATTCAGCCTAATGGAAAAAAGAGAATGGATGGAAAATCGTTTTCAAATGGTTATCTTGGTTGATTTTTATCAACTATAATAAAAAAGACTTCAATATTATAAAAAAAAACAGAAAAAAATTTGCATGTTATCGAAAATATGAGTACCTTTGCATCGCATTTAGGGAAATGCCTCACTGAAGAGCTAAAATAAAAGAGATTTTCAGTGATTAGAATGCGGAAATAGCTCAGTTGGTAGAGCACAACCTTGCCAAGGTTGGGGTCGCGGGTCCGAGTCCCGTTTTCCGCTCTTTTTATTGGAACAACAAAAGATAAGTGAAACTTTTTGTTATATGAAATGCCCAAGTGGCGGAATTGGTAGACGCGCACGTTTCAGGTGCGTGTGTCGAGAGACGTGCAGGTTCGAGTCCTGTTTTGGGCACAGTAGTTTTTTATCTTTTGATGGATAAAATAATCTGGAGAGGTGGCGGAATTGGTAGACGCGCTACTTTGAGGGGGTAGTGTCAATTGTGACGTGGGAGTTCGAGTCTCCTCCTCTTCACTATTATTTTATGCGGAAATAGCTCAGTTGGTAGAGCACAACCTTGCCAAGGTTGGGGTCGCGGGTCCGAGTCCCGTTTTCCGCTCCCTTTTGTTTGTGGTCTATATTCCCTAAACTGAGAAGCACTTTTTTGTTTTTCTTTTGAAAAATATAATCCTTATTTTATGAATTTATATCTTAGATATTTTGATAGTGAAATACTCGTTTCTACAGTTGATGAAGCTATAGATTTTTTATCATCGCTATCAGAAATCAATGTTACGCATGAGATGATAGCAGATCTCCGTGAGTATGCAGCCAGCAACGTGTTGTTTCCGAAACGATACAAAGTGCGTTCACGTGTGTATTTTATCGTAATAAAGACCGAAGCACGCACAATGCAGGATTTTAAGGATAAAAAAGCGGTGAGAAGCAAGAGCGTTATGGTTGCAGAAGCAAAAGCTAATGAGCAGAAGCGCCTAAACGAACAGATTACTGGATGGTATGAGGGGACTCTTGATTTTAAGCGTGTTATTGTGAATCATACAGGGAAGTGTGAGTATCGTGATACTGTTTTTACAGTTAACTGTATAGCAGACTCTCAGCAAGATTGCTATAACCGTATAGTAGAACACCTGCTTACGCGTGTAGATAATCGTTCTCAGTTTCCTGCAGCAAAGGGAAAGAATTTCAAATGTCGTTTTCTTGGATATGCAAAACCTGAAACATTGGAGAAATTATGAACAGAGTAATGCTTATAGGATATGTTGGTATTGAACCAGAGGTGAAATACTATGAAGCAGATCAGGCCGTTGCTACTCTGCGTTTTGCTACCACAGAAAAAGGATATACATTACAGAATGGAACGCATGTGCCTGATCGTACTGATTGGCATAATCTCGTATTTTATCGAAGACTTGCTAAAGTGGTAGAGAACTATGTACATAAGGGGGATAAACTCTATGTGGATGGAAAACTGCAATACAGGAGATATGATGACAAAAAAGGAATACAGCATATCGTTACAGAAATCATTGTAGAGAATATGGAGATGCTTACTCCACGTCAGACTATGCAGACATCCCAACAGCAGCCTGCAAATGCAGGAAGTAATATACAACCACAGCAAGCAGGGCAAATTGAGAAGAATGTCCAAAATCAGACTTCAGAGATAGAGTCAAATAATAAGATAATGCCTTTCTAAAATGGACATAAATACAATATCATCAGTATTTTCCGAAGTACAGTTTACAGCACCAAACACAGCGTCAATCGTGTGTCTGGTGCTGTCGTCGTTACTTCTTCTTATGTCAGGATTTGCCAGCGGAGCTGAAATAGCTTTTTTTAGTTTGTCACCCAAAGACCTGTCAATGCTTGATGAAGAGAAGGAACGTGATAAGAATATAATGATGTTACGTGAGGATTCGGAACGCACTCTTGCTACGATATTGATAACAAACAATTTCGTGAATGTAACCATTATTATGTTGCTGAACTATGCTTTGGGGCATATCGTAGATTTTGGTAATGCCTATTGGTTACAGTTTTTGTGTATAACGATATTGCTGACGTTTCTCCTGCTTCTGTTTGGAGAAATAATACCAAAAGTGTATTCTCAGATATCACCGTTAACATTTTGTCGCAGGGTGGTCAATGGAATCCTGTTTGCTCGACAGATATTCTGGCCAATAAGTACTTTGTTGTTAGAGTCAGGAATAATTGCAGAGAAATTGGTGCAGAGTAAGAGACATGTGTTAAGTGTCGATGAGTTAGAACAGGCCTTGGAACTTACTGATAAAAATGAAATAAAGGAAGAGAAAGAATTGTTGCAGGGAGTGATACGGTTCTCTGACGAAATGGTACGTGAGATAATGACAAGTCGGCAGGATATTGTTGATATAGACATCGTATCTGAATTTGATAAAGTGTTAAAGTGCGTGCTTGATAACAATTACAGTCGCATACCTGTATATAAGGAAAGTATAGATGATATAAAGGGTATATTATATATTAAGGATTTGCTCCCACACATAGGCAAACCAGCAAATTTCCGATGGCAGAGTCTTATCCGACCTGCATATTTTGTGCCAGAAACAAAGAAGATAGATGATTTGTTGCGAGAATTTCAAGAGAACAAGGTGCATATAGCAGTCGTGGTAGATGAATTTGGAGGAACGAGTGGAATTATCACCCTTGAAGATATACTTGAGGAAATAGTTGGAGAGATAAGCGACGAATATGATGAAGAAGAAAATAATTACGTTAAACTCAACTATAATACGTATATATTTGAGGGTAAGACAAAACTTGTTGATCTCTGTCGCCACTTGTCGCTTGATGATGATTATTTTGATGATGTAGAAGGAGTTGATACGGTCGCAGGCTTGCTGTTGGAATTAAAAGGCGATTTCCCAAGCATACATGAATGTTTTACTTACAAAAATATTACGTTGGAGACTCAGAAGAAAGAACAGCGTAGGATTTCTCGTGTAAAAGTAACCGTGGAAGGTTAAAATATTATCTTTATTGTATTTCTCCATAAGAGATTATTTGCTTAATTCAATTTTTTTTAGTAATTTTGCACTTGCAAATTATAGATATGCGTAATAACTATAGAAGTGATATGTATCATTTCTATAGTCAAGTTTAATTAAATATTAGAAAAATATGGACGACTATCACGCGACAAATACTGAGAATTGTTAATGCGTGAGGAACTCAGCCGCTAATGCAATATGCAGGTTCCTCACGGCTGTAGTTTCATTTTACATGAGGAACAACCAATGAAGACTTATTGGAACACTAATGGTGGAATACGCCCCATAAAGGAATGGGAGCCAAACTGCTGGATACAAGTTACTTGTCCTACGGATAAGGATCGTCAGGAATTAGAGAAAGAGTACAAGATACCAGATTATTTCTTTTCTGATATCTCTGATGCCGATGAGAGACCACGTTATGAATTTGATGAGGGGTGGCAGCTTATAATCCTACGTATACCATATATGAAGGAAGTGCGTTCGCGCACACCATATACTACTGTACCTCTTGGTATAATACATAAAGATGAAGTGACAATTACTGTTTGTTATTTTGAGACAGACATGATGATAGATTTTGTGACGTTTCAGCAACGGCGTGCAACAGGTTTTATTGATTATGTTGACATGGTGTTCCGTTTGTTCTTGTCTTCGTCTGTGTGGTATTTGAAACGACTAAAGCAGATTTCTCTTTTGCTCAATAGAGCTAAGCGTTCAATGGATCATACGGTGAATAATACGTCACTTGTTAATCTCTCCCGACTTCAAGATTCTTTGACTTATTTCATAACATCAATACGTGGAAATGAAACACTGTTGCAGAAACTGAAATTCAAACTGCCAGTGGATGAACTTGATGCTGATCTCATTGAAGATGTAAATATTGAGATTAGTCAGGCACGTGAGACAGCAAACATCTACTCGGAAATCCTTGAATCTACGATGGATACTTACACTTCAATTATCAATAATAATATGAATACGGTGATGCGTACACTCACATCCTTTTCTATTATACTGATGTTTCCTACACTGATTTCGTCGCTTTTCGGCATGAACTTGATAAATGGAATGGAGACGAGTAACTGGGGATTCCCTGTCGCATTGACACTCTCAGTCGTAGTAAGTTTAGGTTCTTGGATGATTCTGAGGCAGAAAAATCTGTTATAACAAAAAGAATACATAAAACAAACGAACAGTATCAAAGACAAGATGAATGTAGCAATAGTAAAATATAATGCAGGGAATATATTCAGCGTGATTAACGCTGTAAAGCGCTTGGGAATAGAACCTATATTTACTGACGATGCTCAAGAGTTGATGGCGGCAGATAAAGTAATATTCCCTGGTCAGGGAGAGGCAAGTGGCGCAATGGCATATCTGCGTGAGCATGGACTGGATAACGTTATAAAGAATCTTAAACAGCCAGTTTTGGGTATCTGCATCGGACAGCAATTACTGTGCAGACATTCGGAAGAGGGAGATACAGAGTGCCTTGGTGTATTCCCACTTGATGTAAAGCGTTTTCAGCCGTCGAGCCATGAAGATAAAATACCACAGATGGGGTGGAACTCTCTTAGTTTTCCGAAGACGAATCCGCTGTTTAGGGGGTTGAATGAGGGTGATTTCGTATATTTTATACATAGCTATTATGTACCTTATAGTGAAGAATATACGATAGCAAAAACCAACTTTACTCTTGATTATTCAGCTGCATTGCACTCTGGTAATTTCTATGCTACACAATTCCACCCGGAAAAGAGTGGTAAGGTGGGTGAGAGAATAATAAGCAATTTCTTGGAATTGTAGTTTTCTGTTTAACAACGGATTATCATTTGTATAGTTATTCTATTCCGTCTTTTTAGGGAACTTATGAAAGTTGTGCATCTTGCAGAATAAATCTAAAACCATGAATTTATAATTTCGATACAACGAGATGAGCAAAAAGGAACTAAACCTAAAAGATGTGTCGTTTCTTAATCTTATGCAGCGACGCATCTTCAATGTGCTAATAGTAGCAAATCCGTATGATGCCTTTATGCTGGAGGATGACGGTCGCGTAGATGAGAAAATATTCTCAGAATACATGCAACTTGGCTTGAGGTATCCGCCAGCATTTATTCGTGTCAGTACGGTGGATGAGGCAGCTACCGTGCTTGATGGGATGCAGTGTGACCTTGTTATTTGTATGCCAGGCAATGCAGACAACGATGCCTTTGATGTTGCTCGCGCTGTAAAGCAGATGTCGCCAGATACTCCGTGTGTGGTACTGACGCCTTTCTCACACGGCATAAGTCGGCGTATGCAAGACCTTGACCTCAGCATTTTCGACTATATCTTCTGTTGGCTTGGTAATACAGAACTTATCTTGTCCATCATTAAACTTATAGAGGATAAAATGAATATAGACAACGATATGCATGAAGCTGACGTGAAGTGTATCTTGCTTGTTGAAGATAACATACGTTTTTATTCCTCTATATTGCCTAATCTGTATAAGTATCTGCTTACTCAAAGTCTTAATTTTGCCACAGAGGCTCTGAATTCACAAGCAGAGATGTTACGTATGCGCGGAAGACCAAAGGTGTTGCTCGCGCGTTCTTATGATGAAGCATGGAATCTCTATCAGTTGTATAAAGGTAATATGCTTGGAGTGATATCCGATTGTCGATATCCACGCAATGGAGAAATAGACCCAGAAGCTGGCCTGAAATTATTGAAGATGATACGTGAGGAAGATGAGTATCTTCCTTTGATACTTGAGACATCGGAGACAAATGTAGAATGTGATACTATAGGAGTACGTATTCTCGATAAAAATTCCAAGAAGTTCAACGTGGATCTGCGTAATATTCTTGCAGAACATTTCGGCTTCGGAGATTTCTTGTTTAGAAATCCCGAAACTAAAGAAGTCGTGGCAGTGGCTCATAATCTGAAGGATTTGCAGAACTTAGTATTTGCTCTGCCACATGAAACGATGAAATACCATGTAAGTCGTAACCATATATCACGCTGGTTGGCGGCACGTGCTATATTTCCCGTGAGTGGTTTCTTGAAGAATATAACGTGGCATAAACTTCCTGATGTTGACAAGCACAGACAATTTATTTTCGATGCCATAGTGGCTTATCGTCACATGAAGAATTTGGGCGTAGTAGCAGTATTCAATAAGGACAGGTTTGACTCCTATTCTCATTTCGCCCGTATAGGTGATGGTTCGCTTGGAGGAAAGGGTAGGGGACTTGCTTTTCTTGATAATATAATAAAGAAACATGAGGAACTGCAGCAATTTGAAGGTGCGCGTGTCTTTATTCCCAAGACTGTTGTCTTGTGCACTGATGTATTTGACCAGTTCATGGATAATAATCAATTATGGGAGATAGCTCTCAGTGATGCAACGGACGACGAAATTCTGAAGGCTTTCGTTGCAGCAAAATTGCCGCCAACACTACTCGAGGATTTCAGTACGGTGATAGATGCGACCCATAAACCCTTGGCCATACGTTCGTCTTCATTACTCGAAGATAGTCACTATCAGCCTTTCGCTGGAATCTACAGCACATACATGATACCATATACGGATGATCGTAATCTGATGTTGCATAATTTGGCTACTGCAATTAAATCGGTATATGCTTCTGTGTACTATCATGATTCTAAAGCATATATGACAGCGACACAGAATGTTATTGACCAAGAGAAAATGGCAGTGGTAATACAAGAGGTCGTAGGACAGCAATATGGAGAGCATTATTACCCGAACATCAGCGGTGTGTTGCGTTCTTTGAATTATTATCCAGTTGGTGACGAGAAACCAGAAGAGGGTATAGCAGCCCTTGCTCTGGGATTGGGAAAATATATAGTAGATGGTGGTCAGACATTGCGTGTATCTCCCTATCACCCACAACAGGTAATGCAGATGTCGGAGTTGGAAACAGCCCTGAGGCAAACACAGACACAATTTTATTCTATAGGAATACCAACTGGTAAGGATGTAAGCGTAGATGATAGTTTCAATATTGAGAAACGTATGATTAAGGATGCTGATGAAGATGGCTCTCTGCAATTCATAGCCTCCACCTTCGATCCGTATGATCAGGTCATCCGCCCCGGATTATACGAAGGAGGCAGGAAGATAATATCGTTTAACGGTGTCTTGGAACAAGGTGTTTGGCCTTTGCCGCAGTTGATGCAAATGGCCTTGCATTATGGAGAGACAGAGATGAAACGCCCTGTTGAGATAGAGATGGCATGCAACATTCATCCTGATCGTACTGGAGAACTATACCTGTTGCAGGTGCGCCCGATAGTTGACAGTAAACAAGAGCTTAACGAGGATTTGCTTGCCGTGCCTGATAGTCAGTGCCTGCTACGCTCGCATAATTCCCTCGGTCATGGCATAATAGAAGGTGTGGAGCATGTTCTCTATATAAAAGTGGATGAAAACTACTCTGCATCAAATAATAGTACGATATCAGATGATATAGATGCTATCAATGATAAGTTTCTTGATAAGGGCGAAAACTATATACTTATAGGGCCGGGACGTTGGGGTAGTTCTGACTCCTGGCTTGGGGTACCAGTTAAGTGGCCCAACATATCGGCTGCAAAACTTATTGTTGAAGAAATCTTGCCCAGTGCATACGTTGACCCATCGCAGGGCACACATTTCTTCCAAAACCTGACATCACTGGGGGTAGGATACTTTACAGTAGATGTATATCACGATTGTGACACTAATCCTGTTGATGGTACAAAGGAGTATGGGCAAGGAGAACTTGAGATACTTGACAGAAAATATCTGGACTCACTCCCGGCTATATACGAAACTAAATATATAAGATGTGTTAAATTACCGAGGCCCTGCACTATCAAAATGGATGGCATGAAACAAGAAGGCATTGTTTGCCTGTGAAATCTATCTTGAAAAATGGTGATATTATAAAAAAAAACAGAAAATATTTGGTAGTTACAAAAAAAAATAGTACCTTTGCACTCGCAAAAGAAAACATAGTGTCAGTTTGACAAAAAGGAAGGTTGGGTGAGTGGCTGAAACCACCAGTTTGCTAAACTGACGTACGGGTTACCGTACCGGGGGTTCGAATCCCCCACCTTCCGCACTATGTTATGCTTTGCAATAGTTTTGCGTAAAGCAAAATGGTGGGTTCATCTAGTGGCCTAGGATACCGGCCTCTCACGCCGGGTACACGGGTTCGACTCCCGTACCCACTACGTAAGCAGGTAATAACAGATATCTACAGATAAATGTTAGTACCTGAGAATTGAAAATAGTTGAAAAGTTTTTTGTTGGTGGGTTCATCTAGTGGCCTAGGATACCGGCCTCTCACGCCGGGTACACGGGTTCGACTCCCGTACCCACTACAAGTTGATACGATGTTTAATAAAAAATATTAAGCATCGTTTTTTTATATAGAACATTAAAATATACGTGAAGATGCAGAGGATATTATTCTTCACACTGACAATGTTAATAGTGATAACAGACGTCAGTGCAGCAATAAAATGGAATTCAGCTTATCAGAATTACATTGATAAATATAAGAATATTGCCATAGAACAGATGCAGCAATACCATATTCCTGCATCAATCACGCTGGCCCAGGGCTTGTTAGAGAGTGGGGCTGGTTTGAGTCGTCTTGCAACGAAAGCAAATAATCACTTTGGTATTAAGTGTCATAATGGATGGACTGGTGGCACAATCTACGTGGATGACGATAAGAAAAATGATTGTTTTCGCGCTTATGGCAGTGCTCGTGAGAGCTTTGTTGATCATAGCAAATTTCTGCAAGGTAATAGATATAAGTCATTGTTCTCACTCAGTCAAACCGATTATAAGGGGTGGGCACGCGGATTGAAATCCTGTGGATATGCTACAAATCCACAGTATGCTGAGAAATTGATTGAGATAATCGAACTTTACAAACTCCATCAGTATGATACCAAGACCTCGTATAGTCCGTCCAGCACCAGTGTAGGCAAAGAAGAACTTGGTGGCATACTTGATTGGATAAAGAAAGCCAGAAAGACAAAGAAAACCAAGAAAGAAAAAATGGGAAAGATAGTGAAAAACCATACTATCTATTCCTACAACAACAACTTGTATATCATTGCCCAGCAAGGCGAAACGTATCGTTCCGTAGCTCAAGACGTCGGTATTGGCTATCGCTCTTTGGCACGGTATAATGAGCGTGATAAGAATACAGTACTTGCTCAGGGTGACATCGTTTACTTAAAAAAGAAGGCGACAAAGGCCGAAGTAAAATACAAAGGTTATCTGCATACAGTAGTAGCGGGGCAGAGCATGTATGATATCTCTCAGATGTACGGCATACGCCTCAGTAGTCTTTACAAAAAGAATAATCTGCCCAACGATTATATGCCAAGGGTGGGGGATAGGCTACGTGTGTACTAATCGCATAGCTTTTACAGTGCAATCACATAGCTTTTACAGTGCAATCACATAGCTTTTACAGTGTAATCACATAGTTTTTACAGTGTAATTAGAGTTTAATCAGTGTAATCCGTGGTTCCAAAAGACATTTATTGTTTATATCCGTGTAATCTCTTTATAGTCAATGAAATCCGTGGTCTGGACTGTAGCTCACTAAAGTTGAGTCGTATCACTCAGAGTGGAATATAGACCATATCCAGTACCGAGGATGCAACACCTTATATGCATAGCCACCTATGAAACGACCTAATTTTTGACAGCGTTTCTCCACTCTGCCACTTGTTTGTTCTTGATTGCTCATACTCTGTTCCTTCCTTTTAATATCAAATATATCAGTCACATACCTCCTTGCGCTTAAAGAAATCAATCACGCCTTTCCACAAACGCCTAACCCTCTCTGTCATTGCCCTCCACAGTCCTCTTGCCGGGGGGCGAGAATTGTACACTTCCCCCTCTGACAGCGAAGTCAAGTAATACCATAAGAAGAATCTCCCATTCACTTTTTAGCGGGAAATACCGATGTCGAATAAACACATCGCGATAGGCATCAATCTTCTGGTTCACCTTCTCTGCAGCCTCCCGATACCGTTGTTCCTCCTCTACTGGCAGGTTCACCTCCATATCAATGTTAAATACATGGAGCTTCATCTTCTTTAACTCCCTCGTTTCATTACTTTCCTTTTCCATTCCACACGTTATATTATATTTCTGAGTGCAAAGAAAATAAAGACCTCCGCCAACTCGTGGCAGAGGTCTTGGAAAATGAAACTTTTTGGAAAAGAAGTAAAGTTCTCATGAGCATTTCAGGCCTTTTTGTATTAAAAAAGCTAAAAATTGAACAGAAAAACAACAAAACATTAGTTTACTGTTCAAAAAATGACTATATTTGCACCATGATTATGGATTTAGAACATATTGGTAATATTCCCGTAAGCACTTCGGCTGTAGCATCCCTGTTCTCCAAAATTAAAGCAGGAAGCCAGAAAGTACGCAGTCTTGAGGCGGCAGAACAAATTATCCGTCTCAAGAAAGGACTCTATGTTGTCAGTCCAAAGGTGTCACGCGTGGCTCTGTCAACCGAATTGATAGCCAACCACCTCTATGCCCCTTCATACGTATCTATGCAGACAGCCTTACGGTATTACGGTCTGATACCCGAAGCCGTATATACTACGCAGTCAATGACCCTGAAGCACTCACGCAACTTTGATACTCCCATAGGGTACTTTGAATATCAGAAAATCTCGCGTGAGGCATTCTCCATAGGCATCACATACATCAACAAGCAGAGCTATTCCTTCCTGATTGCCACCCCGGAAAAGGCTCTTTGCGACCTGATTGCCAACTCCCCAAAAGTCAATCTCCGTTATCTGATGGACGTAGAGACTTACCTTGAAAGGGATATCCGCATGGATATTGACGGATTCAGAAACATGGATGTCACCGTGTTCGAACGTTACGCTCAGGTAGGCAAGAAGTCAAAGTCTATCGCCACCCTTATAAAATATCTGAACTATTTGAAAGCAACCCCGTCTGCTGACTGACAGAAACCACAAAACGGAATATAGAAAATGAGTACAAACGAGATATTCAACCAAATGCTGTCTGCCTATGACCAGACAACAGAACAGCAGAAGCGCAATGCTATCTTTGAGGTCAATCAACAAATAATCCTGGCAGGACTATATAATGGAGGCTTCTTTAACGAGGCTGCTTTCTATGGCGGCACCTGCCTCCGCATATTCCATGGACTGCAAAGATTCTCCGAAGACATGGATTTCTCTCTCCTCGCACCAAATGAGGACTTCGACTTCACAAAGTACTTCCAACCCATCATTGACCAATTTGCCCTTGTCGATCGTAATGTAGAAATCAAGAAAAAAGACAAGAAGAATTTCGGGAAGGTAGAGTCAGCATTTCTGAAAGACAACACCGACGTCTATGACATTACCTTTCAAACGGAAAAATCCATTAAGATTAAAATAGAGGTCGATACCCAGCCACCTATGTCGTTCCATACAGAGCAGAAGCTGCTGCTGCTCCCAGAGTCGTTCATGACACGTTGTTTCACCCTTCCCTGCCTCTATGCCGGCAAGATGCATGCGCTGGTCTATCGTGCATGGAAAAACCGTGTGAAAGGTCGTGACTGGTACGACTTTGAGTGGTATGTGCGCCATAACGTCCCACTAAACTTTACGCACCTTCACGAGCGTGCACTGCAATTCAACAACGAGGACATCACCAAGGAGTCATTCCTTGAGAAGCTGAACGAACATCTAGCCACGACAGACATCAATCAGGTTAAGGCAGACGTCTTGCCATTTATCCGCAATCCTAAGGAAATGGCAATCTGGTCAAATGATTACTTCCTGCAACTCGCCCAGATGATTAGGTTCGAATGAAGACTAGACTCGTGCGCGCTGTAAAAAAACTAGTGTTTAATTCGGCAAATCAACAATAGAGTGCTTTACTACTGATGCATCCATATCGCATACACATAGAACAGCCTGCTCAAAACCAGGCGCTTGCATGTAATCTACAACATTAGCGCCACCATTCCCTACTCCAATTATCATAACCTTTGATGCGCTGGGGTTCTTTTTGTCTTTCCAAAGTTTTCTAAAGAATAGTCTGAACATGCCAAATAAGTATTTGATTAAACAATTCTGACTGCAAAGAAAACAAATACCTCCGCAAACTGGTGGCAGAGAATTTTAATTTCTGATGCAAATATACAAAAAACGGCCACGAGGTTGCAAGCGATAGGCAAATTTTTAACATTTCAGCATAAGTACCAAAATGTCAGTTTTTCATGTTTAGTATCATAGCATATCTTTTAAACTCTCATCAGGCATATTCCATAGCGTGAAAGCTATCAAATGACACCCTAAAAACTATGCTATAGCAAACAGGAAAGCACCGCCTCTACAACTCGCTGAAATCCACTTGTTTGTAAGCTATACAGAAAAATGTACCAGTTAACAAAGTTTTCTGCGTATCAATAGTACCTAAAAAACACAAGAATTAACAGTTTATACAAAATTAACAATTAGTTTTTGACCACGGATTAAGACAGATTGAACGAATAATTTTCAATCATGCAAATTCGTGCAAATCAGTGTAAATTCGTGGTTAAGACTCACCAGCGTTTAGGACCCATCCCATTATGAAGCAAAATCCTTGTAATCTATGTAATTCTGTAGGTCTTTTTTGTGTGTCCAAAAACAGGATCATATCATCTTCATCTGTAAATAGTGCTTTATTGTCTTTCATTTCTTTCAGTTTGTATAGTGATACTTCAGAATCTTTTAATCCCATAAATTACAAAAATGCTTTCGGAACAAATCAAGACCTTGCTCGATTGTCCTTTTTTCATCTTCCGAATATGTATTTGCATACTTCATCAACTCAAAAGCGTCAATCATCTTTTGAATAGCACAGTTCCACTCTTGCATATCTTTGAAATAAGGACAATATCCATGTTTGTCAAGAGCCTTGAACGCTTGTAAGCGAGGAACAATTAATTTAGCGATGGTATGATATGTATTCCAAACCTCCTCAATTTGGAAATCATTCTTGTGACTCCAGTTTGTGTTAGAATCTTTCTGTTTCTTTCCTCCCATAATTTCCTTTATTGTAATAATACGATTGCTCTTATTTTTTGTGTAGATTGGGTAGCCATACCCCATTTAATCAAAAAGTCACCTGGTACAGACTCAATCCAGTCACTAAATGGTTGCAGTTCTTCCATTAGCAAAGGTTGTTTTTCGGGGAAGAAGAAAAACACCAAAGCATGATTGTATGGCTCAAAACACTCAGCATGTTTCATTATCTTAGCCATCATCAGTATCATCCTGTTTTCCATTGATGCATCTACAGAAGCATTAAAGGCATGGATAACTCCACCTTCCTGAAACAGGTCTCTTACATCGTTGCTGTCTATACAACTGTTGTGTGAGTTCAGCATATCCTCAAGGATGCCGCTGTCACGTAATTCTTTGTATGTCATATCATTTAATCTAATTAGTCACATTTACTCCAATTTAAATCATCACCATACTCATCGCTTTTTTCCCATAATCGAAAGATTTATTGCGCAAAGAAAACAAAGACCTCCGCCAACTGGTGGCGGAGATGAAAGAAAATTTCATTCACCCTCGATTTTTTTTTTGTCTCGACAGTATCGGATTATTCCCTTTGCTACATCCTTAAAGGTTACACAAACAAGTAATTCTTTGAAAGTCATAGTAATTTAGTTTTATATAATATCTGAGATAAGCTCATCGTGATACAAACCTTCCAAGCTCGCCTTACAACAAAGCGCCGAATATATTCGCCAAAATTCGGGACCGTGAACTCTTTCCAAACGCCTGTTGGTGCTTCGGCGTTTCTCTGTTTCATGTATATGGTGTGCATATTCGTGAATAGCAATTTCCTCCAAAGATGTAGCACATATCCATTTGGAGTATATTCTTATTCTCTGTTTATCAACAATATAAACACCCATCCTTGTTTTAGGTTTTTTATCGATCACAAGTAGTTCAAAATCTTTCTTACAATGATAGATTTTGAGCAGAAATTGCTTCAGGTACTCTGCCTTCAATAAATTATTCATCACCATACACTATTCTTCTTTGACAGACTTTAACTCTTCAACTGTTAGTTCACGGCTTCCTACACATTCACCGTTCTTGGCTATCCAAGACACTGTTTTCCCTTTTAAGCAGATAAAATTGTCTTCGTTAGCCTGTATCGGTTTGCCAAACTCCTCTATGCTGACAGTACCTGTCCTGTTGCCATTCTCATCATATATTTGACAAGAATCCTTTGTAATCTCGGCAAAGTAAGACACACCGATAATCCATCCCTTGAAATACTTCTTGTCAGGCACCAATGTCTCGTCCAAGAGCACAGTCTTACTGTGATATTCCTTTTCAACGTATGAAATCCTTGCCAGCGGCATATAAGAAACTTGCCGTGGAGTATCGCCTGCGGTCAAACCAACATACGACATCGTAACTTTAACATTCTTAATTTTCATAGTTCTATCTTTTTTAAATGTTTCTACGTAAAATATGTTTTTATAGTGCAAAGAAAACAAAAACCTCCGCCAACTCGTGGCGGAGGTCTGAGAAAAATACATATTTTCAACTTTGCCCTATTTCAACAATGAAACCTGGTGGTAGGTATCAGCTAAATAATAACACATTTCTTCTACTGAGGTTTGAAGAAAGCTATATCTATTAGGATGTGATGTCCATATTACTTTTGTATGATATTGTTTGCTTGTATACACTGCTCTAAAATCATGTTCATACCATTCTTTACACTGTGTATAGTCTGTCCCTTCAAAAAAATCGTCTTTATCTCTCCAAGAAAACACAAATACATAATCTGGTTCATATGCTTGAATCATTGATTTCAATGTTTCAAAAGGTTTTGCTGCATTGCATATCTCCCAATACTCTTTTGGAGGACAATAAGTATCATCTCCGTACCTCTTCTTTATAGTATTGGGGATTTCTATTGAAAATAGATTTCCATATCCTATTTCCTCCAGAATATTCTTTTGCTTTTCTCCGATTGTTGTAATGTCAGAGAAAAATTCACCCGTTCTAATTAACAGATGTAGCTTGTCTACCATATTCCAAAACGAGCCTGAATTATTCTTCCAATTTAGCATTTTATCCGTCGTCACACATCTTTTGTTAGCATCAAGGTATTTTTCAACATTACCCTCGACAAATGCTTTATGCAATGTATCAAACGGTTCCCAATAATATGTATCTCTCCCAACATACATAATTTTAATTGGTGCATCCTTATAGTTCGACATGACATAAGGGATGAATAGTCCTTGATCATATGCTCCCTCATATAACGGAATCGTTTTATTGCAAAAATCATTCAACAATGGAAGATAATACTGTTTGTTTACAAAATTTTTCATAATCATAATAGTTTTAGTTAATTAATTATAGCTAATTCTCACCACATCCAAACGAATGTATATAAGTGACGGTTTTGTCTTGATTTATTCAAACGCAAAGATATTGATTTTTTTGGATATGCCAAAAGAAACATAATAAAAAATCAATGTTCTCAAGAAAGATTTATGCTATCGGGTCTGCACAGTACTCTCTGCGCTTGCATGATTTGCAATGCTTACCCATCCATACCTCGTCAAACTGGTTCATTGACTGCTCAACGATTTCCGGTTCATCAGTCAGGATGCCCGCCTCAAAGTTTCGTTTGTCAGCCCCTTTCATGCCGATGCCGGCACCAGTGAGGTTGGCACTGCCTACATACACATCTTTTCCGTCGAACACCAGCATCTTGAAATGAACGCGCGGACATAGCACCCTCTCCAGACGGTCGAACAGCACAGGGTACCTGTCGAAATCCTCCCGAAAGTTCGGTCCCGGTTCTTTAGCATGAATGAGCCGCACCTCCACGCCACGCCTTATGAGCATAGCGATAAGAGCCAGGAATGGCTTCTTCTCCTTTCCTATCTCTACATAGAGGTCTTTTATGTCAGCAGTACCAATCCAAAGCATGTGCTTCACGGATTGAACCCGCGAAAGCACAGCTTTGTAATGGTCGGAGTTGGCTATATAGTTAGTCATAGACTATTATGAAACAGATATGGCATTGTACATTTTTCTCATCTTCTCAATACGGTTTTCAGTGTCAATACCTTTCTCGTTTTGAGATATTACGACTTCTTGCAACACCGTTTCTATCACGTCGTTTTTAATTAACTGATATGAGTTCTGTGTTTCTATGATGCTTCTATCCTCATTAAGATAAATGTAATTGCCAAAGTATTCACGCCAAACATTCTCGTTTACCGTTTTCAAAAATGGGTTGTAAGAATTCTGCGAAGGCTTTTGGCGTTGATACAATGTGGTAAAGACGTACGGTGAATTATCAAAATCGTGCCACCAGTATTTCCCGTATCGTCCAATGCGGAAATCCTCGTATTCTATGTAATAGTATATCCAAGGATATTCGGCTTTTTCTTTGCATTCTTCCACGTAATCATTGATTAAGGATTTTAGGTAATCATTAGTGAAAGCGGCAGTTTTCCTCAACAATTCCCTCAAGATTCTTTTTGTGTTGTCAAAACCGCTTAGGTTCTCACTCTTGTGGAAAAGAGTTTTCCAGGCAAATCCATCACTCATGTAAGACCCCAATTGGTAACGCCAACCATTTCGTTCTTTTTGCTTATAGTCGCCAATCGTAAATAATGCGCAATCAACTAAATCCCAATCGCATTTGAACAACGATTCAAACCTTTCAAAATAGTCTGGTGTATCCAGACCGACAATAGAAATTTGTCCGTAAAGTAAGTCATTATCTTCCAAAGTAAAGAGTTTCTCTGCTTTGTCGATATTGTTGTTTGTCCATTCCAATTTTATTTTTTCTTCTTCTAACTGGTATGGATTGAAATTGATACCTATAGAATCACTATCTGCAATTTTGCCTTCCAAGACAATGCTGTCCACTTGCTTTAAAATAGCCGGCATACGGTTACCACCCTGACGGTCTTCGCTGTCACTAATCTGATCGGAAGAATTTAATATCAGATTATTGATTATCCGCAAGCGTCTGCCGAATTCCTCTTTTGAAACTTTGGAAAGATTATTTCGGTATACAACGAATGAATACAGAAGAATAATTTGGTTTAATGTGAATTTGCGCCTGTTCTTTCCTACGATGTCAGCGTAATTTCTCAGACAGTCTTCCAAGAAGTTTACATTGTAGTCTGTTTTAATCTTGTTGGCAAAATGTTCATTTGATGCGAACGACTCAAAGAAACTTTGAATGTGAATGCTCTTTTTGTTTTCATCAAGCCAACAATCAAAGAATGCTTCAAGGAATTCCGCATTCTTTCTTATTCTTTCCTTGTCATCATCACTTTGTATAGTGAAGAACTCTTTTATCAAATCAAATTCATCGCTGGTTTTGGGACTTCCGCCATTTTTATAACAGATAATGTTGCATACAAATATGAAATATCGCAAGAACTCATCGTCCGTAGTATTATCGTTGTCATCTCCCAGACCGCTATTGCGATATTGCCACAGCATATCAGTCCATTCTCTGTCGATTTTGGAGCCAATACGCTCTGCCATATCCTTGTCAACCTTTTTTAACTGTTTCTCGAATTCTGCTTTGAAGTGCTCAAACTGTGTTAAGGGCTTTCCGCGTGAGTTCATCTTAATATACAGTTCGTCCGTCAATCCCATATCTCCTATTGGCAGGAAGTAGAAAGATATTTTTTCAAGTTTTGTATAAAGATTCTCTACACATGTGAATTTATCTTGAATGTCATCAAGCATCACAAGCATTGAAGATATGGTTGCGTCATGCTGCCACTCAAGCGGGAACCAATTCTTGTCTTTGATTTGTTCAGATAATGCTTTGCCATTTTCCAATGCAAGCTCTCTTGTGGTTATTGCTTCACAAAATTTTCTGGCCGAAGGTCTTGTTTCGTAAGTGAAACATTTCAAGAACCAGGTTTCACTTTCTGCAATACCTTCTTTTTTTGAGGCATACCAATAAATCAAATAAAGCGTTGTAAGCCTCTGCTGTCCGTCAAGAGGGGTTAGCACATTACCATCAATGGCACCATATATGAAATCAAGAGTGATAGGATTTCCATTGACAGCCTTTAAGAGTGAATTCAGAAAACTCTCTCTCTTGCGACTGTTCTTCGCATCGGTGCGACCGTATGCATAGTCACGCTGTATTTTAGGAATCTCTATTTTGTTGATATCAATTGTCTTGCCATACATATCGGTGTATGGCGTAAATAACGTTTTGAAAGTCTTAGTTTCCATATCATTTACTTTTCATTAGGTATATAATTTGCCAGCACACTGTATATGGCTTTTACATAATCATCTCTATCATGCTTGCCCCAGAAATGTATGTTTGTTTCTTCTGTAGAGTAGTATTTCATGAACACCATTTTGGTGCAAAAAGGAATATACAAACCTTTCTTGTCCATTTCTATAACAAGATTCCGTTTAGCTTCAAATGCATAATTGCTTACGGCTGAATTTTGCCATGAAGAAAGCAAGGCCATGTTTGACAATTGATGGATATAGTCTGAGTATCCATCTTGGGGGGTAAGAGCATCAATTACTTTTTGCTGCAACGGTTCAAATCGCTCATTTACCTTTGTTGTTTTGGGATTGCGTTCTATTTCTTTAATCAGTTTCTTCATATCAGTAATCAGGTAGTCGTAATACACCATTGAGTGCAGTGGTTTAATATGGGCTTTCAACCATTCTTTCCTTTTTTCATTTGTCTGCAAACCTTCTGAGTGTTGAGCATGAATATGTTCTAAACTCCAGTTCTCTTTCTTGTGGCGCCCAAATGGAAACCTGCGTTTTCCTTCGTCTATCTGACGGACAGATTCAACATTGAACAGAAATAACAATTTCCTTATGTCGCTGTAATCATGCTCATAGTCTAATTCTTCATAGGTCTTTTTGAAATTAATACTCTCTTTTATGCAGTCGTCCAAATATTGTCTAAATTCAGTTTTCGATTTATTTGAATAATCGCACAAAATGTCAATTAGTGTTTTTGAATTGCTGGCTATCAAGTAGCCTATCTTGTGATAATATTCATGTTCAGAAAACCATTCCTTTAGCGTTAAGAAATTATGCACTATTTCATCCCATATATCTTCGAGACTTTTACCATTTCTATGCTCATCAACAAAGTAGAAAAAAGTATGATATGTTTCCTTGTCGCAGTCGGTCTTTTTAGAGATTAGATCCAGTACCAAGTCTATTCGAGTAGGGTAGCATTCGGTTTCTGAATTTGTCAGGAATCCCCAAAACTCTTCATCATGCAGTTCCTTTTCTATATTATTCCATTCGAGTGACAGTTCTTCCTGTCGTATTGCATTTCCACTTTCCTCCTTAAGGAACAGAGCTTTTACAAGTTCAGAACTGGTAAGTGGTATTTTTCCTATATTCAGACGTGTAAAAAGGTCTATGCTATTATCAGAATCAGGAACTTCATACCAAATTATTTTTACGCATTCGTCGAAGTACTTGTTTATATTTGTTAGTGTGGTTTGAAGTTTTTCTTTCTGCGTAAACCAATCTTCTATTGTTTTATATGCATTGTAAATAAAAAAGAAATCAACATTGTCTTCTTTTTTCGATTCATTTGGATTATTCAAGAAATCTGCAGATTTCTCTCGTGTTTCGTATGAAATGGAGAACTTTGGCTTACTCATAAAACCATTGCTGGCCTTGTTCATATAAACATAAACAAGATAAAGTGTTGTAAGCCGCTGCTGACCATCTATCAGTTCGTATTTGTCTCCTAAA
>FLNY01003789.1_pt1 | contig 26365 bp, 22 predicted proteins | sample 1140381 | NCBI WGS metagenome assembly FLNY01 (sample SAMEA3878172, study PRJEB12797) | bioreactor metagenome | biome: Moose rumen | place: Sweden | collected 2011-10
CTGTCGCTATTGTATATAGGTATTACTACCTGTAGTTTATCGGATGCTTACAATTTAAACAATAAAAGGGATTTAGTCATCATCGTTGACTAAATCCCTTTGTCATATATGCTGTTTCAACTTTCGGGCGTTTATTATTAGGCCAAGCGTGCTGTCTTCTTACCCTTTTGCCCGAAACCCTTAAGCCTTTTGCCCGAAACCCTTAAGCCTTTTGCCCGAAACCCTTAAGCCTTAGCAGCTGAGCCCTTAAGGGTTTCTATCGTTCGCTCGCGACCGAACAACCATAAGGCCCAGTTGAATACCGCCATGCGGCAGGTCGGATTCGCCATTTCAGCCTGTTGAATCGGGCGATACGGCCGGTTGATACGGGCGATACGACCGGTCGGATATATCAGGCAACACATAGCATTCGCAAAGCAGCCTTTTTCCATTCCAAGATGGCTGCACATGTTCAAATAATGCGTCGCCGTAAAAGCCATTTGCGGATGCGGGCGGCGAAGGGGTGAAAGATGTATGATCAAATTCGGAGTGAAAAAGAGAATAAGAGTGAGATAATGATGAGGACTCGATTTGTTGGATAGTACTACCTCGAGTTGGCGGGGAACGCATTCCCTTGGCTGAACAGGTTCAGCGCCTGCTTTATTGCAGGATCTTCAGGCGCGAGATATTTTAGTCGTTCCTGTTGCTCATGCACGTTGTATATGATATTCATGAAGATGTTCCTTTTAATCAGCGGCTTACTCTTCTGAATCATCAGGTTTCTTCTCTTTAGCCCGTGCTCTTGCGCGTAGTCGGCAAAGCGTTCGACCAGGTTCTGTTGCTCAAGATATTGTGTAAGCTGCTCGAGCGTCTTTTGCGCCAGAAGCTCACGGTTGTTCTCGGTGTAATGAAGAGCATACTGAATGGTGAGTTGATTATAGACGGCTTCCTTGAAATAGCTCGTGTAGAGCGATGTGTCTTCGGGCACGAAGATGTCGGGCATTATACCTCCTCCTCCATAGACGGTACGTCCGAGGCGTGTGTGGTATTCCGGTCCATCCTGATGTATGCTGTCGGCCGAGAAGAATTCACCTCGCTCATAGCGGGCGATGATATCGTTCTCGTATTCTTCGTCGTGTCCTTTGACGTATGGTTTCTGTATGCACCTGCCGGCAGGAGTATAATAGCGTGCTATGGTCAGGCGTACGATGCTGTGGTCCTTAAATTCTATTGGTTGCTGCACAAGCCCTTTGCCAAACGTGCGACGGCCTACGATAGTGCCCCGGTCGTTGTCCTGAATTGCTCCGGCAAGGATCTCTGAGGCTGAAGCCGATATCTCGTCGACGAGGATGACGAGTGGTATCTTTTGGAAGGAGCCATGTCCGTCGGTCCGATATTCCTCACGTGGCGACTTTCGTCCTTCAGTGTAGACTACGAGCTGGCCTGCGGGCAGGAACTCGTTTGCGATGAGGATAGCCGTCTGCATATATCCTCCGCGGTTTCCCCTCAGGTCAATGATGAGATTATGCATGCCTTCTGCGTTAAGCTGAGCGAGGGCCGTGAGCATCTCTGGATAAGTTGTCTCGCCGAAGTTCTGAATGGAGACGTATCCGGTCTGGTTGTCAAGCATAAAGGCTGCATCGACACTCTTAACGGGCACATCGTCGCGCGTAAGCGTGAATTGCAAGGGTTCAGACTGTGCTCTGCGTAAGATGGTGAGTCGGACTTTAGAGCGCTTTGGTCCGCGAAGTCGACGTATGATTTCATGATCAGAGAGTCCGACGAGTGTGGAGTCGTCGGCTGCAATGATACGGTCGCCGGGCAACAGCCCGACACGCTCGGCAGGTCCTCCTTTTACGATGTTCATGACAGCGACTGTGTCGCTCTGAACAGTAAACCGCACGCCGATGCCGGAGAATGAACCCTTCAGTTCCTCGACGCTTTCCTCTGCGGCGTCTGAGCTGATGTAGCTTGAGTGTGGGTCAAGTTCTGCAAGAATCTGCGGCATAGCATCCTCTATGAGCTCTGCGGTATTTACAGTGTCGACGTAGTTGTTGTCGATAATCTGCAGTAAGTAATTGAGCTTGTTGCTGCCTGTGTTGATGATATTCAGGCGTCTGCCGGAGAAATGGCTGGTGTAGAACGTACCAATAATAATGCCAATGACTACAGCAATAGCAATAAGCAGTGGAACAAGTCGCGACTTTGCGTTCATAAGAATAGTTTTTAATTCGGGTCTTCTTCAATATTTAAGTGCATGACATCGATGTTGGCTCGCTTGAGGAGGTCTATCCCGTCGGTGAGGCGATAGTCGCGAGCGTAGACGACACGCTTTATTCCTGCTTGAATGATGAGTTTAGAGCACTCGATGCATGGTGAGTCGGTCACGTATAGAGTAGCTCCTTCAGAGTTGTTGCCCGAGCGTGCTATCTTAGTAATGGCGTTGGCCTCAGCATGCAAGACGTAGGGCTTCGTCACGCCGTCTTCCTCGCATACGTTTTCGAATCCTGAAGGCGTTCCATTGTAACCGTCGCTGATAATCATTTTATTTTTTACGATGAGGGCTCCTACTTGTCGGCGCATGCAATAGCTGTTCTCGCTCCAGATGCGAGCCATGCGGAGATATCTCTTGTCTAATGCTTGATTGTTGTTATTCATAATTATTGTTGTTTGTCTTTTATGATGCCGTTTCTCTCGAGTAAAGCCTGTATGGTAGGTTCTCCTTTCCGGAATCGCCGGTAAAGAGTCATGGGCTCCTCGGTTCCGCCTTTTGAGAGAATTTCATCTCGGAATCGCTGGGCAGTAGCGCGGTCGAAAATGCCGGCTTTCTTAAACTGTGCGAAAGCATCGGCATCGAGAACTTCAGCCCATTTGTAGGAATAGTAGCCCGCGGCGTATCCTCCGGAAAAGATGTGTGAGAACTGTGTTGACATGCATGCACCGTCTACTTCACTCAGTAGTATAGCTTGTTGCCATGCTTGATGTTCGAATTCAGTGATGTCTGTCAGAAGAGGCTCGTTCAGTGAGTAGTACGCCATGTCGAGCAAAGAGAAACTCAGTTGTCTGACGCAGGCGTATGCGACATTGAAGTTCCGGCTTGCGATGATCCTGTCAATGTATTCTTTTGGTAATGGTTGACCAGTCTGATAGTTTTGTGCGAAAGTGTCGAGGAATTCGGGCTGTATCGCGAAGTTTTCCATCAGCTGTGACGGCAACTCTACGAAGTCCCAGTAGACGTTCGTGCCCGAAAGCGAAGCGAAATGTGTATTTGAGAATATGCCGTGCAGTGCGTGCCCGAATTCATGCAGAAAAGTCTCGACTTCAGCGAGAGAGAGCAGCGCAGGCTTTGTGTATGTCGGCTTTGTGAAGTTCATGACGAGTGAGACGTGAGGGCGGCTGTTTTTGAGAGGCGCTGTCGGCTCATCGTTCTCGTCACGGCCCATCCACTGCTCTTTGAATGATGTCATCCAAGCTCCGCTTTGTTTGCCGTCTCGTGGATAGAAATCGGTATAGAGCACGGCAAGGTAAGAGCCGTCGGCGTCAAAAACCTCGTATGCTTCGACGTCACGGTGATATACAGGTATATCAGCATTATATCTGAACGTTATACCGTAGAGACGTGTGGCAAGATTAAAGATCCCATCTCTGACTTTGGAGAGCTCGAAGTATGGGCGCAGCATCTCGCTGTCGATGTCGAACAACTGTTTCCGCAGTTTCTGAGCGAAGTACGAAAAGTCCCATGGCTGTAGCTTGAAGTCGTCACCCTTGATGGAATGTGCGAAGTTCTCTATTTCCTGGACCTCATGTCGTGCTGGCTCGATGTATGCATTAAGCAGTTTGTCGATGAGCTGGTAAACCTTTTGTGGTTTTTCTGCCATTCGTTCAACAAGAACATAGTCAGAGTAGGTCTTGAATCCGAGTAATTGTGCTTTCTCGAGCCTGAGGTTGACTATCTGCCTGAGGATTTCCCTATTGTCGGTTTGGTCGCCGTGGCAGCAGAGTGTGTTTTTTGCAAGGTAAAGCTGCTTGCGTAGTTCGCGATTGTCGGCATAGGTCATGAAAGGTCCGTAAGATGGAGCGTTAAGCGTGATAATCCATCCGTCGAATCCTTTTTCTTTAGCGGCATTTGCGGCTGCTTCGATAGCCGTAGGCGTGAGGCCTTCAATGTCTTTGGGGTCCTTTATGCGCAGTTCGAAAGCTTTCGTCTCTTTGAGCAGGTTCTGCGAAAACTGCAGAGTGAGGATGCTGAGCTGAGAATTGATTTCCCTAAGTTTGTCCTGTTTTTGTTGCGGCAGTTCTACGCCTGCTCGTCTAAAGCCTTCGTATGCTCTCCGCAACAGCATAGTTTCCTCATCCGAGAGCTGTCGTTGCTGGTGTTGAGCCTTATCGTTTTCGTTGTTGTAAAGGTCGTAGACGTACTTTACTCGCTCAAAATATGGTTTATTGAAGATAATATCGTTAGCGTGCTGGGTAAGAATTGGAGATAGTTTCTGAGCGAGCTCGTCGAGCTTGTCGTCTGTATTAGCAGAAAGAAGGTTAAAGAGGATTTTCGTTACTCGCTCGAGCATGTCATCGGGAGTGGTGATGCCGATGGTGTTGTCGAAGGTCGGTGTATCGGGGTTATTGACAATGCGCTGTATGAAGTCATTATCTCGTTTAATAGCCTCCATTATGGCCGGCTCAAAATGTTCGAACCTGACACGGTCGAAGGGAGGTGTGTTGTGTGGAGTGCCGTAGTCCTTATTAAATAGAGGGTTATTATTGATTGAATTATTCATGCTATATTTGAATTATTTAGTTTTGGAGCAGTTTCTCAAACGCGGGAATCTCAATAGCCCTACGCGAGAGGTATATCAATTTGTCGTCCTGCAAGTCATGCAGAGCTTTGCTTATTCGCCTTTGATCTTCGCCGAGGTATTGTCCGAGCGTAGCAATTGAGATGTCGAATCGCTTCCAACCTGCTGGATGTTTGACATGCTCCAACATAAATCTCACGATTCTCTGTCGCAGAGAAATGGCAGGTGGCAACCATAGTAGGCGTTCGCGTGTAGCAAGAGCCGTAGTGAGTTGGTTGAAAGCGCCAATCTGCATTACTTCAAAGAATCTGAAAAGCGCGCCCGCGGTCCGCTTGTCAATGCTGAGGATGCGTGTAAGGCTGTTTGCGGTGTAAGTCGCATAGTATGTTCGCTGTCTGCCATACAGCACTTCGAGTCCAATTACACTATTCTTGCCTACCTGCTCTTGGAGAGCCCATTGATTGTTGAAGTCAAAAGTGCGTGAAAGGATGTCGCCGTCGATGACGAAATAAATGTTAGAGCATGTCTGTTGCTGACGGCACAGCACATCTCCTTTTCTGAGTGTCGAGAAATCGAGTCTTGTGGACTCAATGATACGAGTGACGTCGTCGCGGCTTAATCCCTGAAACAGGGGCAGGCTGAGCAGCGTCTGATACATTGATTCTTCCATCATTTTTGCTTTTCGTGTGCAAAAGTACAAATAATTTATTATGAGAATTCAAAAAGGACAATTTTTTTAATAAAAAAGCCGCAACAAGTGAATAATCACCTGTTGCGACTTGAAATATTTTAAAAGATATGTCTATCGTTCACCTCGAACAGCGTTGCGGTCGGCGCCATGAGGCCGCTTTTGCCACGCCCATTTACCTTGGCCTTTTTCGTGCCGGCGATTCTGTTCGTCAGATCGGCGCTGAACCATGCTTCGATATACCTCATCCTCTGCTTTTATCACCTTGAGGACCTTTTCTGGTGGTATAGTCTTCAGCATTCGTTTGTAGTAATCCGACTCTAGCTTAGCCATGTCAATTTTAATGCTGTTTATTTTATTTACAATTTGCGCAGGTTCCTTGTTATCGGAGTTTTTCTTGAGTTGCTGGATTTGTCGTCCCATATCTCGTTGTTTGTTCCTGAGCTCATTGTATAGACTGAAGAAGGCTGTTCGCTCTTCGGGAGTTAGATTTGCGGCGTGTGAAAGTTTTTCTTCGACAATTTGCTGGAACTTGTGAGGGTCAAACTGTGGTTGCCGTCCTTGGGGCGAGTTTTGTGATGCGGCAATGACGGCGAACGAGAGAGTTAAAATAAAGAGTGATATGCGTTTCATAATTAGAGCACGGCCAGCGGCCGTAGTTGAAGGTTGAAAGTTAAAAGTTCTTCACAAACGAAGCGTCGCAAGCGCCGAGCGATTGAAGTGTCGAGCGAGCAAGCTCAATCGGAAGTTTAAATTAAATATTATTCGGCTTCTGTGAGATAGTATGATATTTTGTTGTTATCAACTATTCCGGCGGCTATTTCGTAGTCGAGAGCCTGCTCCAGCATGTCGTCGTTGAAGAGCGTTTCAGCACTGTAGGCTTGGGTGGCTTCTACATTTGTCTGCAGCGAGCTATAGAGGCAGGTAGCTGCTGCGACGGTTATTGCAGCGATGCTGGCGGCCGCAATCCATCGGGCTGGTCGCCAGCGGTTGAGAGGTATAGTCCGGCCTTGTTGGGAGGAGCTTGGCAGTTGCTGTTGGTGAATTCGCTGCATAGTCCTCTCTGTAAAGCTTTCGAAATAGCCTTCTGGAGTTCGGAAGGGATGCTTGTCTTTGGCGAATTTGCCAATTATATTATCATTTTCCATCGCTGATGAATGTTTGTTATGCAGGACACAGCTTGGTGTGGCATAGTACTTTTGTATATATAGAGGGGATGTGGAGTAAAAGGTTTAATCAAGTGCTGTAAAAAAGTCGGAAATTTTTTTTACGGCATGATGATAAGACGCTTTAAGCGCTCCTACACTTGTGCCGAGTAAGGAACTCATGTCCTCGTATTTCATTTCGTCGAAGTATTTGAGGAGAAAAACCTGTCTCTGTTTTGGTGGTAGCTGTTCTATCGCCTGCTGCAGCTGTATGGCTGTCTGGTCGCCGTCGAAATAAGGGTCGCTTTGCAAGTTTGCAGCCACAGAGACTGCAGCCTGATCGTCAATGCTGACGTTGATTTTTTTACGCTCGAGGAAGTTCAGCGTCTCGTTTGAAGCGATCCTGAACAGCCATGTTGATAGTTTTGAGTCGGCTCGGAAGGAATCGATGGCCATCCATGCCTTGAGGAAGACATTCTGGAGGACATCGTCAGCGTCGTCATGTGAGATGACCATTCGGCGGATCTGCCAGTAGAGTCGTTCCTTATAGTGATCGACTACAAGCGTAAAAGCTTTCTCCCGCGTTCGGTTGTCGCGTAGCTGTTCGACGATAAGTTGTTCATTCCAAGTCCCCATGCCGACTAATAATTGAACTGTTTTTAAAAAATCCGGTGCAAAGATAAGACGTTTTGAAGAAAAAGCAGTAATTTTGCGGCGAAAAAAATTAAAATCTCTTATAAAAGATTATGCCAGCGCTCCAAACCATCTTTCTTCTTGTGACGAGCAATATCTTCATGACCCTTGCGTGGTATGGTCATCTGCGTCTTCAGCAGTCGGGCGTTTCAACGTCTTGGCCTCTGATAGGTGTGATAACCTTCTCATGGGGGATTGCGTTTATAGAATATTGTTTTTCCGTACCTGCCAACCGCATTGGTTTCGTAGGCAATGGAGGCCCCTTTACGCTTGTTCAACTAAAAGTGATTCAGGAGGTGATTTCTCTGACTATCTTTACAGCCATAGTAAGTGTGCTGTTTCAAGGTCAGAGCTTGCATTGGAACCACATCGCAGCTTTTGTGTGTCTTCTTCTTGCTGTATACTTTGTTTTCCAGCAGTAAGAAAGAACTCGCCAAGGCCTGTCAGCGCTAAGAATAAAATTGAATATTAGAGAGATTAGGGATTCTGAAATAAATATGAATGTAGAGAATAACAATCCATTTTCATTCATCGCCGAATATGATGGCGACGAGCGTTCTGTCTACGAGACGAAGTTCGATGATATCTTGCCCGTGATGCCCCTCCGAGACATTGTACTCTTCCCGGGGGTAATACTGCCAATCTCTGTCGGTCGTGTAGGTTCGATCCGAATCTGCAAGCGCTCTTACGAGGAAGGCGTCCCTATCCTGTGTGCGACCCAACGTTCTCCGGAGGTTGAAGCGCCTAAGGGTTCAGACCTTTATGATATAGGAATAGTAGCCCGTGTCATCAGGATCTTTGAGATGCCCGATGACACCACGACAGCTATTGTGCAGGGGCTGTCTCCCGTTGAAATTTTGGTTTTTGATGCTTCAGACGCCTTTCTGATGGCTCGCGTAAATCCGCTCTCAGAGAATTTCTCAGAAATGGAGGACAAGACATATAAGCTGCTTTGCGACACGCTCCTCAGTCAAATGCGCGAATACATTCGGCTGAACGACGACCTTAGTGCTGACGCGTTACCCGCATTGAATAATGCTTCTACATTGCCTTTCTTCGTTAATTTCGTATGCGCAAACCTGCCTATTGACGTTAAAATTAAGATTAACCTGCTGAGGCAGATGAGTCCTATAGCCCGTGCTACGGATCTCTTGCGTGAGATTTCCCGTGAGTTGCAGTTCGCTCATATTCGTCATGACATCAAAAAAAAGACGCAGGTTGATATCGACAAGCAGCAGCGAGACTATTTTCTCCAGCGTCAGCTCGAGAACATTCAGGAGGAACTGGGGACATCAGGTCGTAATGACGTCGCTAAGCTTCGTGCTAAAGCGTCAAAACTTCAGTGGGACGCCAGCGTCTCCGAGACCTTTGCTGCTGAGGTCGAGAAACTTGAGCGGATGAATCCTCAGAGCCCAGACTACCAAGTCGAGCTTACATATTTAGAGACTCTCGTTCAGATTCCATGGAACGTTCGTACGAAGCCGAACTACAACCTTCACAAGGCTGAGACTATATTAGAGAAGAACCATTACGGAATGCGCGACGTCAAAGAACGTATTCTTGAGCATATCGCCGTTCGCTACTACAGCAAAGATCAGGCGCGTCCGACAATCCTCTGCCTCTACGGCCCTCCGGGAGTTGGCAAGACATCGCTCTGTCGGAGCATCGCGGATGCTATGAACCGCAAGTATGTACGCGCTTCGTTAGGTGGCCTTCACGACGAGGCTGAGATCCGTGGTCACCGTCGCACGTATATTGGCGCTATGCCAGGCCGGATTGTGAAGAGCCTGATTAAGGCTGGTTCGTGCAACCCCGTGTTCGTCCTCGATGAGATAGATAAGATTACGGAACACACTCATAACGGCGATCCTGCGAGTGCGTTGTTGGAAGTGCTTGACCCTGAACAGAACAAAGCTTTCCACGACAATTTCCTTGAGGTAGATGTTGATTTGTCGGACGTAATGTTTATTGCGACAGCAAATACCATCTCGTCAATTCCGAAGCCGTTATTAGACCGCATGGAACTGATCGAGGTTAACGGATATATCACAGAGGAGAAGATAGAGATTGCTAAACGTCACCTGATTCCTCGGGTGAAAGCCGGTTGTGGCTTGGGCTCTGATAAGAGCATCAAGCTTGGCAAGTCATCGCTTGAATTTCTGATTGAGAATTACACTCGCGAGAGCGGAGTTCGTGGGTTGGAGAAAGAGCTCGACCGCTTCTTCCGCAAATCGGTGCTCTACTATGAGCGTTTCCACGAGTTCCCGGCTCTGAATGTTTCCACGGCGGATATTGAAAAGCTCCTTGGTAAGCCCAAGTATCAGCGCGATACTTACCAGGGCAACGGCTTTGCTGGCGTCGTGACAGGACTTGCCTGGACGAGCGTAGGTGGCGAGATACTCTATATTGAGACCAGCCTGAGCAAGGGCAAGGGTCAGCGTCTGACGTTGACCGGTAACCTTGGTGACGTTATGAAAGAGAGCGCCATGCTCGCTATGGAGTTCATAAAAGCACATTCAGAGGAGATAGGTGTAGACCCTCGCATCTTTAACTACTACGACGTCCATATCCATGTCCCCGAGGGCGCTGTTCCAAAGGACGGCCCGAGCGCTGGCATCACTATGGCTACATCGCTGGCGTCTGCGCTGACGCAACGCAAGGTTCGTAAAGGCGTCGCTATGACTGGTGAGATCACCCTTCGCGGCAAGGTGCTGCCCGTTGGGGGTATCAAGGAGAAGATCTTGGCGGCCAAGCGTGCCGGAATCTCCGATATAATTATCTGCGATGATAACCGAAAGGACATCGAAACTATTGACGCCATATACATCAAGGGCCTGACGTTCCACTACGTAAACAACGTCCTTGAGGTTCTGGACTTGTCGCTGCTGAAAGAACGTGTTGCGCATCCCATTCACTTCGTTTGCGATGAAGAAAGCAAGTGATGAGAGCACCTAATTATATTTATAAGCCTTTGAAATGACATTTTCATTAGAACATACAGATCCTCAAAGTTCGGCACGTGCAGGAGTTATGCACACAGCCCACGGCGATATCCAGACACCGATATTCATGCCCGTAGGGACAGCAGCCTCTGTCAAGGGGGTGCAGCTTCGTGAACTGAACGATGATATTAAGGCGCAGATCATCTTAGGCAACACCTACCATCTTTATCTTCGCCCCGGCACAGAGATTCTTGAGCGTGCCGGAGGTCTGCATAAGTTCAACGGCTTCGAAAAGCCAATGCTTACTGATTCCGGAGGCTTTCAGGTTTTCTCGCTCACAGGAATCCGAAAGTTGCGTCAAGAGGGCTGTGAGTTCCGTAGTCATATCGACGGCTCTAAGCATTTCTTCTCTCCAGAACGCGTCATCGACATCGAGCGCTCGATAGGTGCAGATATCATGATGGCCTTCGACGAATGTCCGCCCGGCACTGCTCCTTACGACTACGCCAAGAAGAGCTTGGCACTGACCCACAACTGGCTTGATCGTTGCATCAAACGCTATCACGAAACGGAACCCCTCTACGGCTACCACCAGAGTCTCTTCCCCATAGTACAGGGCGTTACTTATCGCGACCTGCGGCGTCAGAGCGCTGAGTTCGTAGCATCAAAAGAAGCAGAAGGAAACGCTATCGGCGGTCTGGCAGTAGGTGAACCTGCTGAGGTCATGTACGAGATGATTGAACTTGTCAACAGTATTTTACCCACAGACCGTCCACGTTATCTCATGGGCGTGGGCACTCCGGTTAATATCCTTGAAGCCATCAGCCTTGGCGTTGATATGTTCGACTGCGTTATGCCTACGCGCAACGGTCGGAACGCTATGCTCTTCACGTGGCAAGGCACAATAAATATGCGAAACTCGAAATGGGCCGACGACTTCAGCCCCGTCGACCCCGACGGCACGAGCTACGTCGACCACGCCTATTCGCGTGCCTATCTGCACCATCTATATAAATCTCAAGAGTTATTGGCTCTGGAGATAGGCTCAATACATAACCTCGCTTTCTACCTCCGACTGGTGAGCGAAGCGCGTCGTCATATCATCGATGGCGACTTCCGCCAGTGGAAAGACCTCATGATTCCTCGCCTGTCACAACGGCTTTGACCCCGACGACACTACTCAATGAAGCATCTTCTAAAGAACATACGCATGGCTCTGTTTACGAGACTTGACAGATACATCATCGTCAAGTTTCTCGGCACGTATTTCTTCTCTATAATACTTATTATATCTATAGCCGTAGTATTTGACTTTGCAGAGCATTCGGGGCGCTTGACGATGAACCATGCGCCTACGATGGCCTTGATAAAATACTATGCTAACTTCGTTCCATTTTACTCCAATCTGTTTTCGGCTTTATTTGTCTTCATAGCCGTAATATTCTTCACGAGTAAGTTGGCCGAGAACTCCGAGATAATAGCCATGATGAGCACCGGCATGAGCATCCGCCGCCTGTGGAGGCCATACATGGTATCCTCAATGCTTATCGCTATCATGAGTTTTGTCCTCGGCAGCGAAGTCATTCCTCGAGGCTCGGTAAAACGCGTTGAATTCGAGATGAAATACAAGAGTAAAAAACGCGTTGAAGTCTCAGAACACATACAATTGCAGGTGGACACCGGAGTCATCGCCTACATCGACTTCTTTGATATTCGTAACAAGAGCGGCTATCGGTTCTCGCTCGATAAATTCCAAAACAAGAGCCTTGTCAGTCACCTGACAGCACAGCGCATACAGTACGATTCCCTTGCCGACGAACGATTCCACTGGAAACTCTTCGACGTTAAGATACGTACTCTGAGCGGCTTACGCGAACATATTACTACGCACCACTTCCTCGACAGCGTCATAATCATGGAGCCTAAGGACTTCTTTGTCGTAAAGAACCAGCAACAGACGTTCACCAACCGTGAGCTCCTTGACTATATCGACCGTCAGCGACTTCGTGGAGCCGGCAACGTGACAGTGTTCGAGGTTGAGTACCATAAACGTTTTGCTGATCCGTTCGCCGCGTTCATTCTATCGACAATAGGTCTCTGTCTATCCTTCAGGAAACGAAAAGGAGGAATGGGAGCCGCCCTGGGGCTCGGTCTTGCGCTCTCTGCTTCCTACATCCTTTTGCAAACAGTCAGTTCCACTTTTGCCATCAACAGTAATTGGCCTCCCATGCTTGCTGCCTGGTTGCCAAATATAATATTCACCTTGGTTGCCATCTACTTATTCCGCAAAGCACAAAAGAGTTGATGAATCACCAGTTTCCAAGGCTTAATACACTTAAATAAAATGCAATTTGAAGAATTAGACCTCAACTACGATATACTCGACGCGCTCGATGATATGCACTTCACCGAGTGCACGCCTATTCAAGAGCAAGCCATACCGCCACTGCTCGAGGGCCGAGACCTTATCGGCGTAGCACAGACAGGCACGGGCAAGACGGCCGCTTACCTGCTGCCCGTACTCTCACAGCTTCGAGACAACGACTATTCCAGCGACGCCATCAACTGCGTCATCATGGCACCTACACGAGAGCTTGCTCAGCAAATAGACCAAGCCATGGAAGGTTTCTCTTACTATCTCGACGGCATCTCCAGCGTCAGCGTCTACGGAGGCAACGACGGTATACGTTATGAACAGGAGAAGCGTGCTCTGTCCCTCGGCGCAGACGTAGTTATTGCTACGCCCGGGCGACTCATCAGTCACCTCTCATTAGGCAACGTCGACCTCTCTAGAGTCAGTTTCTTCATTCTCGACGAAGCCGACCGAATGCTCGACATGGGATTCTATGACGACATCATCCAAATCGTGAAACACCTCCCAAATCGCCGTCAGACGATAATGTTCTCTGCTACAATGCCCGACAATATCGTGACGCTGGCTAAAACGATTCTCGATAATCCCGTTGAAGTGAAAATTGCGCTCAACAAGCCAGCTGAGGGTGTCGTGCAGAGCGCTTATGTCTGCTACGAACCTCAGAAAATCAGACTCATCGAGTACCTCTTCCGCCAGCAGAAGCCCGAACGGGTTATTATCTTTGTCGGGAAGAAAGTGCACACAAAAGACGTCGCTATAACGCTCAAGCGCAAAGGCTTCAATGCAGAGGCGATGCACTCTGACCTCCTACAGCAGCAGCGCGACGACGTCATGTACCGATTCAAGAGCGGACAGATTGATATACTCGTAGCCACTGACATTGTAGCTCGAGGTATCGATATAGATGATATCCAGATGGTTATTAACTATGATGTCCCTCACGACGAGGAAGACTACGTCCATCGTATCGGTCGAACGGCACGAGCCGGGAAGGGCGGAAAAGCCATAACTCTTGTTTCAGAGAAAGACCAATCCCTATTCCGCCAGATCGAGCGATTCCTTGAAAAAGAGGTTCCAAAGGAGCCGGTTCCCGAAGAACTGGGCGAAGCGCCAGCCTACACTGGGCGGTCAGAGAAACAGAATAGCCGCAACCGAGGCAGAGGATCGCATAGGAGGTCTAAACGAGGAAGCCGGAATAAATCTGATTCTGCAAATTCAAGCCACAGCGGCCACTCCGGCGAAGGTGAACGCCAGACGGATAAAGAAGGTCCCTCGCCACGACGTAAGAAACGCGGTCGTGGCGGAAAAGGTAAAAGCAATAATAACATCAACAGCACACAACAAAATACACAACAATGAAAAGAACGATTGTTATCCTTGCATCACTTTTGGCTATCGAAGCCTATGCGTGCACAAACCTTATAGTCGGAAAAGGCGCTTCGGCCGACGGCTCCGTCATGATAACCTATTCTGCCGACGACTACGGTTCCTACGGCTATCTGCATTTTTATCCTGCCGCTCGTCATGCGAAAGGCGAGATGAGAGCTCTTTATGACTACGAAACAAATAATTATCTCGGGGAAATTCCTGAGGCAGAGTACACCTACAACGTCATCGGCCAGATTAATGAGCATCAGCTCGCCATCATGGAGACGACCTTTGGCGGACGAGAAGAACTTGTTGACACCACCGGCCTGCTCGACTACGGCTCACTCATGTATCTGACACTCCAGCGAGCACGTACTGCTCGCGAGGCTATCGATGTATGGACTGCGCTCGTCGACACCTATGGATATTGTTCCGCTGGCGAGAGCATCACTATGGCCGACCCAAACGAGGTATGGGTGCTCGAGATGATTGGAAAAGGTCCTGGACGTAAGGGCGCCGTGTGGGTCGCTCGTCGTCTGCCAGACGACTGCATCACAGGACACGCCAATCAGGCTCGAATTACGGCCTTCCCGCTCAAAGACAAGAAGACGTGTCTATATTCAAAAGACGTTATCTCCTTTGCGCGAGAGAAAGGCTTCTTCACAGGCAAAGACAAAGACTTCTCATTCCGCGACGCCTACGCTCCGAACGATTTCGGAGCTCGCCGCATCTGCGAAGCACGCGTCTGGAGTTTCTTCAACCGATGCGCCAGCGGTATGGAGAAATATATTCCATATATCGAGGGCATTGAAAATGACACAGAGGAGATGCCCTGGTGCATTCGTCCAGACCGCCCCGTGACCCTCAACCAAGTCAAGCAAGCCATGCGCGACCATTTCGAAGGGACACCGCTTGATATGGCTTCAGACATAGGTGCCGGGCCGTGGGAAGCGCCATACCGCCCTACTCCGCTCTATTTCGAAGTCGACGGGAAGCGCTACTTCAACGAGCGCCCGATTTCTACTCAGCAGACAGCCGTAACCTATCTGGCTCAGCTGCGTTCATGGCTGCCCGCCCACATTGGAGGAGTCCTGTGGGTCGGCTTTGACGATGCCAACATGGTCGCCTACGCCCCAGTCTACTGCTGCTCAACCATTTGCCCTGAGCCGTACGCCGAGAAGACTGCAGATCCTTTCACCTTTTCTACCAAGAGTGCCTATTGGATGGCCAACGCTCTCTCTAACTTCGTTTACCCGCGCTATAGTCAACTCTTTCCGGAGTTACAAGCCGCACGAGATCAACTCGACAGCGAGTTCGAGTCTTTGCAGACTAAAATCGAAGATGAAGCTAAGGAGATGGACAAAGAGCAAGCTATCCGTAATCTCACGGCCTACACCGCCCGCTCTGCCGGCCTCATGATGGATCGCTGGCGCCAGCTCTTCGAGCGTCTTATCGTCAAATACAACGATATGGCAATCAAGCCTGAAGCAGATGGCAAATATAAGAAGACGCCAGGCGGAGATCATGTTCCACTCATTCGTTCCGGATATCCAGAGCGCTATAAGAAAGCTATTGTAGACGCTACCGGCCAACGCTATCTCGCGCCCCAAACCGACCATTAAGCTGATCTCCCTTCGCCAGTGTGCTTAAGTACACGCCGAGTCCTAAAAGAATTACATGGAACAATCCTTTTCTTACCCCCGAGAATACACGAAGGAACAGCTCTACAGCGCTTTCCTCGAGGACTATATTACATATATCGAAGGCGAGACGGATGTTATCAGCACGCTCGCCAACATCGCCGCTGCTCTTCACCAGGCCTTCGGCTTCTTTTGGGTCGGATTCTATCTCGTCCACGATAGTCAGTGGCTACATCTCGGGCCATTCCAGGGCACCGTGGCTTGCACTCGCATCCGATACTCCCGAGGAGTTTGCGGAACGGCCTGGGCCACAGACTCAACAACGGTCGTGCCCGATGTGCTCCAGTTTCCCGGACACATCGCCTGTAGCTCTGACTCACGCTCAGAGATTGTAATTCCGATACACAACAATAGAGGTGCCGTCATTGCCGTGCTTGACATTGACAGCACCTCTATTGATGCTTTCGACGAGTTTGACCGCCGAGGGCTTGAAGACATCGTAGCCGCCCTCGAGCGGAACTTGGCAGAAAGCCAGAAAGGCCTATAGGCTCTCGCACTCGGACAGCCAAGCTTCAACGCTCGCGTCGCTCGGCATTCGCCAGTCACCGCGAGGCGACAGCCCTACGCTCATCACTTTGGGGCCGTCGGGCATGCATGACCGTTTAAACTGCTGCGTGAAGAAACGCCTGTAAAACACTGTGAGCCAGCGCTTGATCGTGTCCGCATCGTAACGACCGGCAAAGGTGTGAGTCGCAAGGAAATACACCTTCGACGGGCGGAATCCATACCGCAGCACATAGTAAAGGAAGAAATCGTGTAGCTCATAAGGCCCAACCAAATCCTCCGTCTTCTGTGATATATCACCTTGGACTTCACCGGGCAACAATTCCGGACTGATAGGCGTGTCGACGATGTCAAGCAATATCTTCGAGGCTACGCCCCCGACAAAGTTCGATTCGCCATCGGCGGTTCCCTCGGCGAGGCCTACCCAACGCACTAAATGACGAACCAGCGTTTTCGGCACGCCGGCATTAACGCCATACATTGACATGTGGTCGCCGTTGTAAGTGCACCAGCCAAGGGCCAGCTCCGACATATCGCCCGTACCAACGACCAAGCCCCCAAGCTTGTTAGCCAAATCCATCAGAATCTGAGTGCGTTCACGGGCCTGCGCATTCTCGTAAGTCACGTCGTGTACTCGAGGATCATGATCGATATCGTCGAAATGCTGCATCACCGATTTGCTGATGCCAATCTCCTGCATCGTCACGCCCAAAGCGTGCATCAAGTCCACGGCGTTGTTATAAGTGCGGTCGGTTGTGCCGAACCCGGGCATAGTGACCCCGACAATTCCCCGGCGCTCCAAGCCCAGCAAGTCAAAACAGCGAACAGCTACGAGCAACGCCAACGTCGAATCCAAGCCACCGGACACGCCCAACACTACTGTCGACGTCCCCCCCGTATGGCGCAAGCGCTGAGCCAAGCCCTTGGCTTGGATGTCAAATATCTCAGAACACCGCACGTTCAACTCCGACTCACTTCCGAGGAAGGGATTAGCTGGGAACTTGCGGGTAACATCAAACGAGCGCTGACCAATCAAGGCCGTGTCAACAAGATTATAAGTGTCAGCAGCACCAGACGACTGCTTGTCCGAAGCAGCGCCGAAGGTAGTATTCCGGCGACGTAGTGAGCGCAGCCTATCAACGTCTATTTCGCCTTCTAAAAGCTGCGAGGTCATTGAACCAGCAACACCTTCACCGACAATATCGCCCGACTCCACAATAAACGCCTTTCCGCCAAACACCAGGTCCTGACTGCTTTCGCCAAAACCAGACGAGCTATATACGTATCCAGAGATACAACGAGAGCTCTGCCCCTTGAGCAGGCTGCGCAAATAATCCAGCTTACCAGCGACGTCATCGTCAGCGCTCAAGTTGAAAATAATCTCGGCGCCGCAGAGCGACTCATAAGTCGACGGTGGCAGAGGCGACCACAAATCCTCGCACAGCTCAACGCCAAAAGTAAACGTGGGAGTACGGAACAGCTGAGCAGGACTGATGCGCACCAGCTGACCACACAACCACACTGAAGCATCGCTGCTCAAGCTCGAACCGCTTGAGAACCAACGCCCCTCATAGAACTCACCATAGTTAGGGATGAAAGTCTTGGGGATAACCCCCAGGATACGCCCCTTCTGGACGACAGCAGCGCAGTTGTAGAGGCGACCGCCATACGACACCGGCAGGCCTACAATGGATATGATATCGAGCGAACGGGAGAAATTCAAGAGATGAATCAGAGCCATCTCCGCCTCCTCAATCAGCAGCTGCTGCCCGAACAAATCGCCGCAGCTATAGCCCGTGAGACTGAGCTCCGGCAAACATATTACTTCAACTCCACGGCCTTCAGCCTGAATAACAAGCCGCTCTATCGACTCCACATTGAAGCCGGGATCAGCAACACGCACCTCTGGTACGCCCGCGGCTATTTTTACAAATCCATAATTCATTTCTTCTTGCGGTTAATTTTTCGGCCACAAAGATAGTCCAAAAAGTGAAAAGATGAAAAAAATTACTACTCTTTTTTACTTTTTACTCATTTCTCTTTTCTCTTTTCCTTTTTTCTTATATCTTTGCCCTGCTCTTATAGCAGAATACATCATTCTATTAATCTCTTAATTTTAACCTCTTAACAACAAACACATGACAAAGAAATTCGTATGCACCGTTTGTGGATATATCCACGAAGGTCCCGAGCCCCCCGAGCGTTGCCCCCAATGCAAAGTGCCAGGCAGCAAGTTCAAAGAACTTAAGGAAGATGGCGGCTTAGAGTTTGTTACAGAGCACGTAGTCGGAGTAGCCAAAGGTTGCGATCATGAGATTTGGGATTTCCTCAACGCTGACTTCCGCGGTGAATGTACAGAGGTCGGTATGTATCTGGCCATGGCTCGCCAGGCCGACCGCGAAGGCTACCCCGAGATAGCAGAGGCTTTCAAGCGCTATGCCTACGAAGAGGCCGACCACGCCAGCCGCTATGCCGAGCTCATCGGCGAATGTGTCTGGGACACCAAGACCAACCTGAAGAAACGTATGGAAGCCGAAGCCGGAGCCAATGCCGGCAAGATGGCTATCGCCAAGAAAGCTAAAGTTCTCGACCTCGACGCCATTCACGACACCGTTCACGAGATGGCAAAGGACGAAGCTCGCCACGGGAAAGGTTTCGAAGGTCTCTATAAACGCTACTTCGGATAATCAGCGGCTATGACTGAGGGCTTAAGAGTCCGGAGCTATTCCGTTCCCGTCAAGCGCTACTGCCAGACAATGGATTTGCGTGACGACCCGCAGCTCATAGAAGAATACCGTCGTCGGCATAGCAACGGACAAGCCTGGCAAGAAATCCTCGACGGCATCCGCCAAGTCGGTATTCTCGAGATGGAGATCTACATCCTCGGGACGCGGCTGTTCATGATTGTAGAGACGCCCCTCGACTTCGATTGGGACAAAGCCATGGCCACGTTGGCCACACTTCCTCGTCAGCAGGAATGGGAGGACTACATGGCTCTCTTCCAGCAGTGTCGCGACGGTGCCACAAGCGACGAGAAGTGGCAAATGATGGAGCGGATGTTCTACCTTTATGATTGACAAATCATCGGCCTGCTGACCGATTCGGATAAAAGACGAAGCGCGAGTGCCTGACTTGGCACCCGCGCTTCATCTTTTATCCGTGACTACTTTCTTACGGCATTACAGCCCGACAGAATCAGAGGAACCACTTCACGTAGCAGAAGTCCTGACGATGAGGCAGCAAATCGTTCTTCGGGAACAGGCGATAAGCAATCTTGAAGGCTCCCGCATTATTGATGGTGTGAGTCACGTGGAAGGTGTAGAGATTGCCTTCGCGCTTCACCACCTCCAACGGTTCAACGTTGTAGATATGGTTCTCGCCCTTCTTGTCGGTTGTCAAGGTCACAAGTTCCATGCCGATTGCGTTGTCCAGACCAGCCTCGTCGACGATGATGTTGATATCATATTTCGTTCCGGCCTCGATATGACCGTTGATCAGCGCGTCACACTTCTCGCTGCTTACGATGCGGATGCTGTCCCAGCGCTCGGCTACGGCTTCCTTCCACAGGGCAATCTCCTTGGCAATGGCATTGTTGTTGGCCTGCAGCTTCTTCGAGCGGGCAGCCAGAGGCGAGTAGAACTTGGTGTAGTAGTCGTCCAGCTGGCGCTTCATCGTGTAGTGAGGAGCGATACGTGCTATAGAGTTCTTGATGACCTGAATCCACGAGGGGCTGTAGCCCTTAGAGTTGCGTGCGTAGTAGGTCGGCATGATCTCGTTCTCAAGCAGGCTGTAGATGGTGGCTGCGTCGAGCTGATCCTGATACGTCTGGTTTTCGTAAGTACGCTTCTCCGTGAGCGCCCAGCCGGCTCCTTCGCGATAGCCTTCGAGCCACCAGCCGTCGAGCACACTAAGGTTCACGACGCCGTTCATCAGGGCCTTCTCGCCACTGGTGCCAGAGGCCTCCAGCGGGCGTGTCGGAGTGTTCATCCATATATCCACGCCTGATATGAGGCGGCGAGCCAGCTGCATATCGTAGTTCTCAAGGAAGATAATCTTACCGAGGAACTCAGGGCGCTGCGAAATCTCATAAATCTTCTTGATAAGGCCTTGACCCGCGCCATCTGCCGGATGAGCCTTACCAGTGTAGAGGAACTGTACGGGATAGTTCGGGTTGTTGACGATTTTCTCCAGGCGCTCCAAGTCGGTGAACAGCAGATGAGCACGCTTGTACGTTGCGAACCGCCGTCCGAAACCTATCAGCAGGGCGTTGGGGTTAATCTTATCCATGAGGCTGACGACGCGCGAGGGGTCGCCCTGATTCTTCAGCCAGCTGTCGCGGAACTGTTCGCGGATATAATCTACCAGCTTCGTCTTCAGCTGCATGCGGGTCTTCCATATCTCAGCGTCAGGAACCTCGTATATAGCGTGCCAGATAGTCTCGTTGCTCTGGTCGCTCAGGTGCTCGGGGGCAAAATGCTTGGCATACAGCTTGCGCCATTCCGTAGCACACCAGGTCGGGAAGTGAACGCCATTAGTGACGTAGCCTACGTGGCTCTCTTCGGGGAAGTAGCCCTTCCAGATGTTCTGGAACATCTTCTTGCTCACCTCGCCGTGCAGCCAGCTGACGCCGTTGACCTCCTGACACGTGTTGCAGGCAAAGGTGCTCATGCAGAAGCGCTCGCCATGGTCCTCAGGATTCTGGCGGCCCATACCGATGAACTCATCCCACGTGATGCCGAGCATCTGAGGATAGCCGCTCATGTACTTGCCGAAGAGGCCCTCGTCGAAGTAGTCGTGGCCGGCCGGAACGGGAGTGTGGACGGTATAGAGCGACGACGCACGCACCAGCTCCAGGGCCTGATTGAACGTAAGGCCCTCGTTGACGTAGTCTACCAGACGCTGAACGTTGCAGAGCGCAGCGTGACCCTCGTTGCAGTGGTAGACATCCTTCTTTATGCCGAGCTTCTTCAGCAGCAGTACGCCGCCGATGCCGAGCAGAATCTCCTGCTTCAGGCGGTTCTCCCAGTCGCCGCCGTAAAGGGCGTGGGTGATTGAGCGGTCGAACTCCGAGTTGAGGTCATTGTCCGTATCGAGTAGATACAGCTTGACGCGACCTACGTTGACGCGCCATACGTAGGAGTGCACCTGATAGTTCATGTACGGAACATCAATCACGAGCGGCTTACCCTCAGCGTCCAGCTGCTGCTCTATGGGCAGGCTGCCGAAGTTCTGGGCCTCGTAGTTGGCTATCTGCTGGCCGTCCATCGACAGCGTCTGGGTGAAATAGCCGAAGCGATAGAGGAAACCTACAGCCACCATATCTACATTCGAGTCACTCGCTTCCTTCACATAGTCGCCGGCAAGGATGCCCAGGCCGCCGGAGTAAATCTTAAGGACCTGGTTCAGGCCGTACTCCATGCAGAGGTAGGCTACGCTCGGGCGGTCAGTGCGGGGCTTCACGTCCATGTAGGTGCGGAACTCCTTATACGTGTCGTTCATGCGCTTCAAGATATCCTTGTCCTTCGAGAGCTCAGAGAGCTTCTCGTAGCTGATGCGCTCGAGCAGCAGCACCGGGTTCTGACCACATTCTTCATAGAGTTGCGGGTCAAGACGCGAGAAGAGGCTGCGCGCACTATGATTCCAAGCCCACCACATGTTGTGAGCCAATTCTTCTAACTTCTGGAGCTCTTCGGGGATGTTGCTTTTGACCACAACCGGCTTCCACTGAGCGTCGTTGGAGTTACTTGCTTTAATCTTCATAAGATTATGAATTATAAATAGTGAATTATGAATCATTAATAGTGAATTAAATCATGAATTATGAATTCTGCATTGAATTCCCCCTTTCGCTGCAGCGTCGAAGAGCACAATCGTAGGCTTCGTAGTAGTAGCTGATGAAATGGCGCCAGTGCGCTTTCTCGGCCAACAGGCGAGCAGCCTTGCGGGCGCGCTCCACGGCCTTGCCGTCGATGTTTGCGAAACCGATGATTTCGTTCGAGATGCGGTCGGCTACCTCGTCATAGTTGTAGTCGGAACGCCGTATCACCTCTACCCCATCTTCGTCAAGATAACATTCATCAGCCCCCTTACGCTGCGCTGCCTTCTGCTCGTTAGCCCACACGCCGAAACCAGCAAGCGTCGTCGTGATGCAGGGGACACGGAACGCCAGGCTCTCGAGCGGAGTGTAGCCCCACGGCTCGTAGTACGAAGGATACACCGTCAGGTCAAGGCCCAGCAGCAGATCGTAGTACGGCACGTTGAAGATGCCGTCGGCCCCGTCGAGATAACAGGGCACAAACATGATTTTCACGCGGGCGCTTTCGCGATTGCTGACGCCGTGGGCGTAGAGCGATTGCGTCACCATATCGCCGCCGGGCTCATACAGCTTGTGCGTGACGAAGGGACTGGGCAGGCCGCCAGCGACGCTGCCCGAGCCCGACAGCCGTTCCTGCAGGTCCTCACGAGGGCCTGCCTGCCAGGCCGGCACCTCAATCAGGGCCAGCACCTGACGGCTGAGGCCGCGGTTGTGGAGCGTTCTGCACAGCGCCTCGATGAAGACGTCGATGCCCTTGTTCTTCCATTCGTAGCGCCCGCTGGTGCCAACGATCATCGTGTCGGGGCCGAAGGAAGTGCCCATCAATGCCGACGCCACCTCGAATATCCGCTGACGAGCCTTGCGGCGGCGGTTGACGAAACTGACGCCCTTCGGCACGAAGTCCATCTCGAAGCCGTTCGGCAGCACCACATCGACGCGCTTGTCGAGCAGTTCCTCACACTCGCGAGCCGTCACCTCAGACACCGTCGTGAAGCAGTCGGCATAGTGAGCCGTCTGGCGCTCAATGCTGTGCTTCGACTGCACGTTCAGTTCCTCGGCCATCTGAGTGCCGTTGTAGGCAAACAGATAGTCGTACAGCGGTTTGCCGTTGCCGGCGATGCTGCGGCCAATGGTCGTGGCGTGAGTAGTGAAGATGGTGGCTATCGCCGGGACGTACTTCTGCAGATACAAGGCGCCGAGGCCCGTCATCCACTCGTGGGCCTGATAGACCACACGCTTCGTCTCGTCGAGGAAGTAATTGTAGAAGCTCTCCACCACCCTGCCTGCGGCATACGAGAACATCGAAGCCTCGTCGTAGTCGCCGTAGGCATGCAGGCTGTCGACCTGATACTCGGTCCACAGGGCTCCGTAGATGTCGTTCTTCACGGCAAAGAAAGGCTTGAAGTCAACAAGCACCACTACCGGCTTGCCCGGCACCTGCCAGCGGCCGATGCGGATGCCCAACGATGCACGTGCCGACTCGCGGCGCCAGTCTGCCCAGAGCCTGCGGTCCTCCACAAAAAGCGGATTCTCCTTACCCTGCCACAGATCGGGACCTACGAACACGACGCGGTCCGGGAACGACTCCTGCAACGTCTTGGCGCGAGTCGACAAAACGGTGTAGATACCGCCTACCTTGTTGCAGACCTCCCAACTCGCTTCGAATATATAATCAGGTGTTAACAAAGACTGATTCATTTTGCTTTCTGTACCTTAAACGGAACTCGCTCGGCGCCTCACGCCAAGATTCCTTCTCGTTTTCGGCGGCAAAAGTACAACTTTTCTCGCACCTGACCAACATTTTACCCTTTTTTATTTCACTTTAAATATATATCGCGCGCCTGTGAGTTGACAAATGTTCATTTTTCGCTCTTTTCTTTTCTCTGAGGAAATTATAATGCACGATATTTATACGTATAAAAAGCACCGGTAGTAATAAACTCTATCTGCTAACTGACGAGGCGACGGGCAAGGGCGGCGCGCCAGTCGGCATTCTTCTCAATGAGGAGGGCGTGGATGCCGAGGCGGGCGGCGGCTTCGACGTTGGCGGCGCTGTCGTCGAGGAAGAGGGTTTCGGAGGGGAGGATGGCGGCATCCTCGAGCATATGGCGGAAGATGCCTTCGGCGGGCTTCATGATGCCGACTTCGTAGGAGGTGTAGCACTTGTCCATGAAGCTGCTGAGGGGCCGGCCATAGGCGCAGAAGGCGGCGCTCTCGGCCCACTGCTGGACGTAGGGGTTGGTGTTAGAGAGCAGGAAGGTGCGGTAGCCTCGGCGGCGCAGGTCGTCGATGGCGTCGAGGCGGCGTAGGTCAACGGGACCGCCGACGTAGCCGAGCCATGCGGAGAGGACTTCGTCGTGGGTGAGCTCGCGATGGCACATAAGGCTGAGCTCCTTACGGAAGGCGTCGGGGGTGATGCGGCCTGACTCGAGTTCTTCGAAGATGCCGCGCTGGTGGTAGCGGTCGAGGCGCTGGTCGGCATCGGCAAGGCCTATGCGCTTGAAGCTCTCGACGGCTTGTTCGTAGGCGAGGTCGAAGATGACGCCGCCGAAATCAAAGGCTATATTCTTTATCATAATTATTCAAGGATGTATTGGTCGGCCTTCGGCCTCTGCTCGGCTCAAAGAGACGCTTGACCCTTCAAGAATGTCTATCGAAAATCTTATCGAAAATCTCTCAATCATGAAACCTTGCTTTTATTTTGAAATGATTTTTTTGAATTGATTTTTTAACCCAAATCGGTCATTAGAACGGCTATTTTTGTGGTCGACTTCGTAACTGATTGGCTACAAGCCTTTTGTCATTTGATTTTTCTAATGACCACCATTAGAAAAATGATTTTGCAAATAACTTATTTTCAAGGCATTACAGATCAGACCACAGATTTTTGTACTTCTAATGACCGATTTGGGTTTAATGACATTCTTCAAGTATGAAGCGTCGCAAGCGCCGAGCGGAGCGAAGCGACCTGAACACCAAAGGAATTCAGAACTTGCGATAGTCGAGTCATAATTCTTAGTTACCATCAGGTTTCTGGGCTTCGAAGAAGGGGGAGTCGACCCAGTGAAAGGTGGTGAGGTCGTCGGGATGTGAGGGGTTGAAGGGCGCGGAGGCGGGATAGAGCGTTTTGTACTCTGGACTGATAGCTTCGAATAGCGGGAGGTTGAGCTGGCGCATGCCTTCGATGACGCATTTGGCAATCTCGTAGGCTCCGTAGGGATTGAAGTGTGTATTGTCCTTGAAGTCGGAAGTCTGACCGGGATAGCTGCCTGCAGGATAGTGGACGAAGGCCCGCTTGCTACCTTCCTCGCCGAGGGCTTCGTAGAGTGTGCGCGTCATGGCATGAAGGTCGATGAGCGGCACGTTCTCGCGCTCGGCCACCCATGCCATGGCTTCGGGGTAGTCGGCATGGGTCTCTTGTATGCGCCCGTCGCGGAAGCTGCGACGCTGCGTAGGCGTGACGAATATGGGCGTGGCGCCTCGCGCGCGCGTTTCATCTATAAATGTCTTCAAGGCTGTAGCAAAGTTGTAGTAGGCGCCCATGCCGGGGCCGCGCTGCTTCTGGTCGTTGTGTCCGAACTCGACGATGAGGTAGTCGCCCTGTTTCATCATGGAGAGAGCTTTGGCCAGGCGGTTGGCTCCGATGAATGTTGAGGCCGTCTCGCCACTCTCGGCGAAGTTGGCCACGGCAATGCGATCGGAAAACCAGCGCGGGATCATCTGTCCCCACGATGCCCACGGCTCGTTGTCCTGATCGACGACGGTGCTGTTGCCACAGAGGAAGAGTGTGGGCACGGAGTCGTCGCGTTCGATACGGATACGTGTGCAGGCAGGTGCATCGCCGTTGACCTCGATGGTGAGGCGGTCGTCGAAGTTGAGTTTCTGCAACTCACGCGGCTTCAGGCGCATCGACTTGTGCTCGTCAATCTGCGGCGAGTGTTTGTTTACGACGAAGGCGACCTCGCGCAGCTCGCCTTTCTTCGTAACGAGGTTCTCGACAAAGAGACGGCGGCTCTCGGCACGGACGGTGGTCGAGGCGGCGCGGCGACGTGAACCGAGGGTCACGATGACGCAGTAGTTGCCGTCGGGAACGCGCAGGCTGAAGAAGAAGGGTTCGGCGCTACCGAGCTTGGCAGGTGAGGGAATGAAGTCGAAGCCGTAGTCGGTCTGCGGCGAATAGCGGTCGGAGGTTGCTACAGCTACAGCCTCCTGCGATGCTTTACGTTTTGTCCCTGAAAGATCGAAATCCCACGACTGGGCATGAATGGCTGACGCCAAAGCGAGAATTGCCAAGAGAGAAATTAAGCGTTGCATGAAAATCCGGTGTGAGTTTATAATGTTGTGCAAAAATAATATAACCT
>FLNY01001969.1_pt1 | contig 26295 bp, 23 predicted proteins | sample 1140381 | NCBI WGS metagenome assembly FLNY01 (sample SAMEA3878172, study PRJEB12797) | bioreactor metagenome | biome: Moose rumen | place: Sweden | collected 2011-10
CCACTATGCTTCAGACTACGGAACAAAGGTACAAATACTGTTTGGTCTGACAACGAAATAATCGAAAAAAATCAGCCTGCAATTTGAGCTATTGAACACCTACTACTCAAAAATAGCCTGCAAAATGAGCTATACGCCCAAAATTTTTGCAATTATTTTCACAGCTTTTCATTATTTATTAATCTATTAATTCAAACTTCCTTGTGTTATTTGGTTTGTGTGTTACACTTGCATAATGATAGATTTTGTTTATTAAATCCTGGATATATCAAATTCCATAAGGTTGCCTTTCTGTAATCTATGAATACGTTTTCCACAAAAAGGCATGGCTTCAATATAATTGGGGCCATGCCTTTTTAAGTATATTGTGGTCTTTTAATCTCGATATGACCTTATTATGCTATTCCTTTATAATGCCATTCCGAAACCATGGCCATTTCAAATCATTGACAATCAAAAACTTGTGTTAAACGAAGCGAAAGCGTTCATCGGGTCAAACTTATTCATGTTAAGCTGACGTTCGTAAGCTTCTTCCTTTGAACCCACTACAATCTTCTCGAATTCGCGAAGACCGGTACCGGCTGGAATCAGGTGACCGCAAATCACGTTCTCCTTCATGCCTTCCAAATTGTCGGTCTTGCCGCTGATTGCTGCTTCATTGAGTACTTTAGTTGTCTCTTGGAAGGATGCTGCCGACATGAAGCTTGTTGCACCTAAGGCAGCACGTGTGATGCCTTGAAGAATCTGAGTCGATGTGGCTGGTACGGCATCACGAACCTGTACCTGTTTCAAGTCGCGACGTTTCAGTGAAGAGTTCTCGTCACGAAGCTTGCGGGCTGTTACAATTTGACCCTTCTGAAGATTCTCGGAATCACCGGCATCGATCACAACCTTCTTACCCCAAATGCGGTCGTTCTCCTCGAGGAACTCTAGTTTGTCAACTATACCATCTTCAAGGAAACGGGTGTCACCAGGGTCGTTGATTGTTACCTTCCGCATCATCTGGCGAACGATTATCTCGAAGTGTTTGTCGTTGATCGACACTCCTTGCAGACGATAGACATCCTGTACCTGATTTACTATGTATTCCTGAACTGCGGTAGGACCCTTGATGGCAAGGATGTCGGCTGGGGTGATGGCTCCGTCCGACAACGGAGTTCCTGCACGGATGTAGTCGTCTTCCTGAACGAGTATCTGTTTCGACAGCGGAACAAGATATTTGCGCTCGTCACCTACTCTGGAACGGAGGATAATCTCACGGTTACCACGTTTCACGCTGCCCATCTTAACCTGACCGTCGATTTCAGCAACTACTGCAGGATTCGATGGATTACGGGCCTCAAACAATTCAGTTACACGTGGAAGACCACCCGTAATGTCGCCTGCCTTGTTCACGGCGCGTGGAATCTTCACGAGAATGTCTCCAGGATGTATTTCTTGACCGTCTTCTACGGATATGTGACCATTGATTGGGAAGTTGTAGGTGCGGAGTATATCACCGTTTTTATCTATTATGTTACATTCTGGAACGATGTTGCCACGGTTGCTGTGAGCCTCTGTGATGATAAACTCGCGCATTCCTGTAACTTCATCTTGTTCAACACGATAGGTAACGCCTTCAACCACTCCGTTGAATTGGGCACGTCCTTCGAATTCTGAGAGAATCACTGCGTTGAATGGATCCCATGTCGCTATCACATCGCCTCTCTTCACTTCGACACCTTCCTGGAACAATAATTCCGCACCGTATGGAACGTTGACTGTTGACATGGCGATTCCTGTTTCTATATCAACGAAACGGAGTTCTGCCAATCGACCTACTACCAACGTGCGCTCTGGAGAATCCTTGGTGGCTGGTGATGTAATCGTACGAAGTTCTTCGAATTCAAGACGACATTTGTGAGGTGCTACTATCTGGGCATTGGTCGTGGAACTCCCTGCCACACCACCGGCATGGAATGTACGGAGAGTCAACTGAGTGCCAGGCTCACCGATTGCCTGTGCGGCTATCACGCCGACTGCCTCACCCTTCTGAACCATCTTTCCGGTTGCAAGGTTGCGACCATAGCACTTGATACATACACCCTTCTTCGATTCGCAGGTGAGTACCGAACGAATCTCAACCGTTTCAATTCCACATTCCTCTATCTCTGAAGCAGTGCTTTCGGTAATCTCTTCGCCTGAACCGAGAATGAGTTCGCCTGTCTGGGGATTGATGATGTCGTGAACTGATACACGGCCTAATATTCGCTCTGACAAAGATGCTACGACACGATCTCCGTCTTTCAAGGCTGAACATTCAAGACCACGTAACGTGTTGCAGTCTTCTTCTGTTATTATCACATCGTGACTTACATCTACAAGACGACGAGTCAGATATCCGGCATCGGCTGTCTTCAAAGCGGTGTCGGCCAAACCTTTACGAGCACCGTGAGTAGAGATGAAGTACTCGAGCACCGACATTCCTTCCTTAAAGTTGGAGAGGATTGGGTTCTCGATAATGTTGTTGTCGCTTGCACCGGCTTTCTGAGGTTTTGCCATCAAACCGCGCATACCGGCCAACTGAGATATCTGGTCGGCGGAACCACGGGCTCCTGAATCAAGCATCATGAATACTGCGTTGAAGCCTTGGTCGGCTTCGGTCATCTGTTTCATCAAGGTGGATTTCAACTCGTTGTTTGCCTTAGTCCATGTCTCGATTACCTGCTGGTAACGGTCTTTGTCGGTTATCAAACCGAGGGCATAGTTCTGCTGAATCATCTCTACTTGGTTGTTGCCTTCTTCAACAATCTTGGCTTTCTCAGCTGGGATGATGATGTCGTCCAGCACAAACGACAAACCGCCTTCGTAGGCCTTTGTATAACCCAAGTTCTTGATTCCGTCCAGGAATTCACATGCTTGTGCCATACCTACGGTCTTGATTACCTTCGTGATGACTTTCTTCAACGCTTTCTTGCCTATTACTTCATTCACGAAACCTACTTTGGATGGTACTATGTCGTTGATTATAATACGACCTACAGTGGTCTCTACGATATGCTTGATATAGTTGCCGTCTTTGTCCACGTCGTTCACCATACACTTGATAAGGGCATGAACATCTACGCGCCCTTCGTTATAAGCAATTATTGCTTCTTCCGGACCATAGAAAGTAAGACCGGCACCCTTGGCGTTCGGACGAATCTTGGAGATGTAATACAATCCAAGAACCATGTCCTGTGAAGGTACTGTGATAGGCTCACCACTTGCCGGAGACAATATGTTGTGGGATTGGAGCATCAGTATTTGGGCCTCAAGGATTGCCTCATTGGAAAGTGGCAAGTGAACGGCCATCTGGTCACCGTCGAAGTCGGCGTTGAAAGCGGTACATGCCAGTGGATGAAGCTGGATTGCCTTGCCTTCTATCATTTTTGGCTGGAATGCCTGAATACCTAAACGGTGAAGGGTTGGGGCACGGTTGAGCAATACGGGATGTCCTTTCATCACGTATTCCAATATGTCCCAAATCACAGGATCCTTGCGATCTACTATCTTCTTTGCCGACTTGACTGTCTTTACTATTCCTCGTTCTATGAGCTTGCGGATGATGAATGGTTTGTATAGCTCGGCAGCCATCAATTTTGGTATTCCACATTCACCCATCTTCAGCTCTGGACCTACAACAATCACCGAACGAGCTGAATAATCTACACGCTTACCCAACAGGTTCTGGCGGAAACGACCTTGCTTGCCTTTAAGTGAGTCTGAGAGTGATTTCAATGGACGGTTCGACTCGGATTTCACGGCACTGCTCTTTCTTGAATTGTCGAACAGACTATCAACGGCCTCTTGAAGCATACGTTTTTCATTACGTAGAATTACCTCTGGAGCCTTAATCTCAATCAGCCTCTTCAGACGATTGTTGCGAATGATTACTCGACGATAAAGGTCGTTCAAGTCGGATGTGGCGAAACGTCCACCATCCAATGCTACCAACGGACGGAGGTCTGGAGGGGTTACTGGAATCTTGTGCATTATCATCCATTCTGGCTTGTTCTTGCCCTTGGATGCACGGAAGGATTCTACAACCTGAAGACGCTTTAAAGAGTCGGTCTTGCGCTGTTGCGAAGTGTCGGTGCTTGCACGGTCGCGAAGTTCGTATGACAAGGCATCGAGGTCGAGGTGGCTCAACATGAACTCGATAGCTTCGGCTCCCATCATGGCGATGAACTTGTCTGGATCATCGTCCGGGAGTTGCTGGTTGCCTTCTGGTAGGCTGTCGAGAACCTGCCAATATTCTTCTTCACTCAGAAGTTCATGCTTCTGAACTATCACTTCTCCCTTGTTGCGGATTTCGCGTTCTTGTTCTTCCTTAGTCTCGGCTACTCCTGGCTGGATTACTATGTAACGTTCATAGTATATCACAGAATCAAGCTTCTTGGTTGGCAAGCCCAGAAGATAACCAATCTTGTTTGGGAGGGAACGGAAATACCAAATGTGGGCTACTGGAACAACAAGTGAAATGTGGCCGGTACGCTCGCGACGTACTTTCTTCTCCGTTACCTCTACACCGCAACGGTCGCATACGATACCTTTGTAGCGGATTCTTTTGTATTTCCCGCAATGACATTCGTAATCTTTTGTCGGACCGAAAATCTTTTCGCAGAACAGACCATTGCGCTCTGGCTTATATGTGCGGTAATTTATGGTTTCTGGCTTTAATACCTCACCACATGAATTCACGAGTATCTCTTCTGGGGAAGCCAGACCGATGGATATCTTCGTGAAATTGGTTTTTTGTTTGGAATCTTTCTTAAATGCCATTTGAATATTTTATATTTATGGTGAAAGAGTTTTATTTAATTTATTCCTAATTCCTCATTACTCCAGAGTAACGCTCAAACCTAAGCCACGTAATTCGTGAAGAAGCACGTTGAGAGATTCTGGTATGCCTGGAGTTGGCATCTGTTCGCCCTTGACAATTGCTTCGTATGCCTTGGAACGACCGTTAACGTCGTCAGATTTGATGGTGAGGATCTCTTGAAGAACATGCGATGCTCCGAATGCTTCCAATGCCCATACCTCCATCTCGCCGAAACGCTGACCACCAAACTGGGCTTTACCGCCAAGTGGCTGCTGGGTGATGAGTGAGTAAGGACCGATGGAACGGGCGTGCATCTTGTCTTCTACCATGTGACCAAGCTTCAACATGTAGGTAACACCCACTGTCGCCGGCTGGTCGAAACGCAATCCAGTCTCACCATTATATAGGTATGTACGACCATAGCGTGGAAGACCGGCTTTGTCGGTCCATTCGCACAAGTCTTCAAGATGTGCACCGTCGAAGATTGGAGTAGAGAAATTCACGCCAAGCTTCTTGCCGGCTGAACCTAAAACGGCTTCGAATATCTGACCGATATTCATGCGTGAAGGCACGCCAAGGGGGTTAAGTACGATATCTACTGGAGTGCCGTCCTCAAGGAATGGCATGTCTTCCTGACGTACCACCTTCGACACGATTCCCTTGTTCCCGTGACGTCCTGCCATCTTGTCGCCTACGCCAATCTTACGTTTCTTAGCTACATATACCTTGGCCATCTGGATGATGCCGGCTGGAAGTTCGTCACCGATGGTCAGTGCCAACTTCTTGCGCTTCAGTTCGGCATCCAGAATGTTGTATTTCTTTAAGTAGTTGATAACCAAGTCGCGAATCAAGCCGTTCTTGTGCTCGTCGTCTGTCCAACCTATTAACTGAACGGTTGTGTAGTCGAGACCTTCAAGAACCGAAGCAACGAACTTCGCACCAGCCGGGATAATCTCAGCACCCATGAAGTCTTTCACGCCACAGGATTTCTTGCCTTTGGTCAATTTCAACAACTTATCTACGAGTATTGCCTTGAAGTCGCCAACCTTGTCCTCAAACTCTTTGTCGAGTTTTGGAAGTTCCTGACGCGTTTTGTTCTTGTCGGAACGTGTCTTGATTACCTTCGAGAACAATTTCTTGTCGATTACCACGCCACTCAAAGATGGGTTCGCCTTCAACGAGGCGTCCTTTACGTCACCGGCCTTGTCTCCGAAGATGGCACGAAGCAATTTCTCTTCAGGGGAAGGGTCGGATTCGCCCTTTGGGGTAATCTTTCCTATAAGAATGTCGCCAGGGTTAATCAATGCGCCGACGCGTACGATTCCGTTTTCATCGAGGTCTTTGGTCGCTTCTTCGCTCACGTTTGGTATGTCGGATGTCAACTCTTCTACACCTCGTTTGGTCTCACGTACTTCCAATGAAAATTCATCTACGTGAACTGATGTGAGTATGTCTTCACGAACCACACGCTCGTTAAGGACGATGGCATCCTCATAATTGTAGCCCTTCCATGGCATGTAAGCCACGAGAAGGTTCCTTCCTAGAGCCAATTCTCCATTTGCTGTTGCATAGCCCTCGGTCAGTATCTGACCCTTCGTCACTTTGTCGCCACGATTGCAGAGTGGACGAAGGTCTATAGTCATGTTCTGGTTCGTACGACGGAACTTAGGTAACTTGTATTCCTTTACTGCCGGCTCGAAGCTTACGAATTCCTCGTCTTCGGTGCGGTTGTAAAGGATGCGGATGGTTGTGGAATCTACATATTCCACAACACCGTCGCCTTCGGCGATTATCATAGTACGTGAGTCTTCACATACCTGCTTTTCTATACCTGTTCCTACGATAGGAGCTTCTGTGCGAAGCAATGGAACGGCCTGACGCATCATGTTGGAACCCATCAAGGCACGGTGGGCATCGTCGTGCTCCAAGAATGGAATTAAGGCGGCTGCGATGGATGCTATTTGCTGTGGAGCTACGTCCATGTAATCCACTTGAGATGGAGGAACTACTGGATAATCGGCATCCTTACGACACTTCACGACTTTACGGATGAAATGACCGTTCTCGTCGAGAGGGGCGTTACCCTGACCAATAATCTTGTTCTCTTCCTCTTCGGCTGACAGATATACGATATTGTCGTTGTTCAGGTCAACAACACTGTCTTTTACCTTGCGGTATGGTGTCTCTATGAAACCTAGGTTGTTGATCTTTGCATAAATACATAATGAGGAAATCAAACCGATGTTCGGACCTTCCGGAGACTCGATTGGACAAAGGCGACCGTAGTGAGTGTAGTGTACGTCACGAACCTCAAAGCCGGCACGCTCCCTTGAAAGACCACCGGGACCGAGAGCTGAAAGACGACGCTTGTGAGTGATTTCTGCCAACGGATTGGTCTGATCCATGAATTGTGACAATGCATTCGTTCCGAAGAATGAGTTGATTACAGAATATATCGTCTTGGCATTGATCAATTCGGTTGGGGTGAACACTTCGTTGTCACGAACGTTCATGCGCTCGCGGATTGTTCGGCTCATGCGTGCCAAACCGATTGCAAACTGATTCGACAACTGTTCGCCTACTGTGCGCACTCTACGGTTGCTCAAGTGGTCGATGTCGTCAACCACCGCCTTGGAATTGGCTAGTTCAACCAGATATTTGATGATTTCTATGATGTCTTCCTTAGTCAACACACATACATCTTCCGGAGTGTTCAAACCTAGCTTGTGGTTGATGCGGTAACGACCTACATCGCCAAGGTCATAACGCTTCTCTGAGAAGAAGAGATTGTTGATCACTTCGCGTGCACTTGCATCGTCTGCAGGATCTGCATTGCGCAACTGGCGGTAGATGTATGTAACTGCTTCTTTCTCTGTGTTACTTGGATCTTTTGCCAATGTGTTGAAGATTATGGAGTAGTCGGAGGTGTTGTTTTCTTCCTTGTGTACAAGGATGGTCTCTACGCCTGTCTCGAGAATCATTTCTATGTTCTCTGCTGTCAACACTTCTTCGCGCTCGATTATCTTTTCATTACGCTCGATAGTTGTCAACTCACCTGTCTCCTCATCAACAAAGTCCTCTGTCCATGAACGTAGCACGCGAGCAGCTAGTTTCCTGCCGATTGCCTTCTTTAAGTTGGTCTTGTTGGCCTTTACCTCTTCTGCCAAGTTGAAAATGCTCAGGATATCCTTGTCTGATTCGAAACCTATTGCACGAAGTAGGGTAGTAACTGGCAATTTCTTCTTACGGTCGATATAAGCGTACATCACATTGTTTGTGTCTGTAGCAAACTCTATCCAAGAACCCTTGAATGGAATGATACGGGCAGAAAACAACGGGGTACCGTTAGTGTGGACGCTCGAACCGAAGAATACTCCTGGAGAACGGTGGAGTTGGGATACCACCACGCGCTCAGCACCATTGATGATGAATGTGCCGTTGTCGGTCATGTAAGGTATTGGACCCAAGAATACGTCTTGTACTGTCGTCTCGAAGTCAACGTGGTCCGGATCTGAACATGAAAGCATCAGTTTCGCTTTCAATGGAACACTGTAGGTCAAGCCTCGCTCAAGACATTCCTCAATGGAATAACGGGGAGCATCTACATAATAGTCTAGGAAGTCCAGACGGAAATTGTTACGAGTGTCGGCGATTGGGAAATTCTCCGAAAACACTTTGTACAAGCCGTCGTTCTTGCGCTTCTCAGGTGGTGTGTCCAACTGGAGGAAGTCTCTGAATGACTTTAACTGAACATCAAGAAAATCTGGATATGACACCGGATTCTTTATTGATGAAAAGTCAACGCGGTTGTTGTTAATTTTAGACATTTAATTCTGTTTGTTTTGTTTATATATAGTGTTATGATTATCTTCAAATTTTGTAGCCTCGAGCTTTTATCTCTTTCAGCTTTAATGGTTTTCGGCATTAATGGCCTCCAGTTTTATCTCTTTCAGCTTTAATGGTTTTCAGCATTAATGGCCTCCAGTTTTATCTCTTTCAGCTTTAATGGTTTTCGGCATTAATGGCCTCCAGTTTTATCTCTTTTCAGCTTTAATAGATTCATCTATAATAGTCTTATCTTTAATAACCTTTATTATTCCCCTCTTGCTTTTTATTTCATTCTCTTAATCTTATTTTTATAATCCCAATTAATCCCAATCCATCCCAATCCATCCCAATCCATCCCAATCCATCCCAATCCATCCCAATCCATCCCAATCCATCCCAATCCATCCTAATTAATCCTAATCCATCCTAATCCATCCCAATTCCCCTCTTGAAAAAAGACACAAAAAGGTTAAGAACCCTCAATCTGAGGATTCTTAACCAATTATATATGGTAATTTAGAATCTTATTGAATTTCTACTTCTGCACCAGCACCTTCGAGAGCTGCCTTCAATGCGTCTGCCGTAGCCTTGTCAACACCTTCTTTTACCTTTGCAGGAGCTGAGTCAACGAGTTCCTTTGCTTCTTTCAAACCAAGACCGCAAGATTCCTTAACTGCCTTAACTACCTGGAGTTTTGCGGCACCCGCGCTCTTCAATACTACGTCGAACGAAGTCTTCTCTTCAGCGGCTGCTTCACCAGCACCTGCTGCAGGACCAGCAACAGCAACAGCTGCTGCTGCAGGCTCAATTCCGTACTCATCCTTGAGGACTGCCTTCAATTCACTAACTTCTTTTACTGTCAAATTTACTAATTCTTCAGCAATAGCTTTAATATCTGCCATTTTAATAATTTTTTTTAATGGTTATTTTAATTTTTTATTTTTAATCTAATTGAGGAGTTAACCTCAGAAAGCTGAATTTTCAGCCTTTCTTTTCTTCGATTGAGTCAAGCAGACCATGGATAGTAGCACCACCGTCCAACTGAGAAAGAACGCTGTTGATTGGACCTTCCAATGTGGAGATAACCTCTGCAATGAGCTCGAACTTGCTCTTGATTGCACATAGGGCGTCAAGCTGGTCAGCACCTACATATATGCTTTCTTCTGCGTATGCTGCCTTCAAAGCCGGCAAGCCATTGTTGGCCTTACTGAATTTCTTGATCAGCTTGGCTGGTACGTTGGCTGTGTTGCAGAACATAATGCCGGTGTTCCCTTTCAAGCAAGATGTCAGGGCAGAAAAGTCGCCTTCTTGCTTTTCAAGTGCCTTCTCAAACAATGTGTTCTTTACTACCTGCAACTTAATGTCGTTCTTGAAACATTCACGACGCAAATTGCTTGTCGTGTCACTGTTCAAACCTGTTACATCTACAAGGTAGAAGTGAGGGTAGGACTTGATGGTCTCTGCTAAACTCTCGATTAATAAGCTTTTATCTTCTTTCTTCATGATTCAGTCTGGTTTTATTAGTCAATAGATTTTGGATCTACCTTCACGCCCTTGCTCATTGTCGTTGAAAGATAAATGCTCTTGATATAAGTTCCTTTAGCCGTTGCTGGCTTCAACTTGATGATAGTATTGATAAACTCAAGTGCGTTACCCAATATCTGTTCTGGAGTGAACGAAATCTTTCCTATTGCTGCATGAACAATACCGGTCTTGTCCACCTTAAAGTCTATCTTACCTTGTTTTACTTCGCGTACTGCTTTTGCCACGTCCATGGTTACGGTGCCACTCTTTGGGTTTGGCATCAAGCCACGAGGACCTAACACTCTACCTAGAGCACCTATCTTACCCATGCAAGATGGCATGGTTATGATTACATCAACATCTGTCCAGCCGCCTTTGATCTTTTCGATATATTCGTCTAGACCTACATAGTCTGCGCCTGCCTCTGTTGCTGATGCCTCCTGATCAGGAGTGCATAGACAGAGTACACGTACTTGCTTACCTGTACCATTTGGAAGAGATACGACGCCACGAACCATCTGGTTGGCCTTACGTGGATCTACACCAAGACGCATGTCTATATCTACTGACGCGTCAAACTTGGTGAATGTAATCTCTTTCAACAAATTTACAGCCTCATCCAATGTGTAAGCTTTCCCTGCCTCAATCTTATCAGCAACTAATTTCTGATTTTTTGTAAGTTTACTCATTTTAGTTCTGTTTTAATGATTTTTATCCAGGGAATTCGCCTGTTACACGGATACCCATACTGCGGGCCGTGCCGGCTACCATCTTCATTGCGGATTCAACTGTGAAACAGTTTAAGTCGGACATCTTGTCTTCTGCAATCGCACGTACTTGTTCCCATGTTACCGATGCTACCTTCGTGCGGTTTGGCTCGCTTGAACCCTTCTTCTGCTTTGAAGCTTCTAGAAGTTGTACCGCTGCAGGAGGCGTCTTGATGACGAAATCGTATGACTTGTCTGCATAGTAGGTGATAACAACAGGCAATACCTTGCCAGCTCTATCTTGAGTCCTGGCGTTGAACTGCTTGCAGAAATCCATGATGTTGATACCCTTGGAACCAAGAGCAGGTCCAACTGGAGGAGATGGGTTCGCTGCACCACCCCTAATCTGTAATTTGATTAATCCAGCAATTTCTTTTGCCATTTGTCTATCTGTTTTATTAATTAATGTTTACGAGGAAACAATGAAGCGTAACATCAACATTATTCCCGTTCCACTTGTCCGTAACTAAGCTCTAAAGGTGTTACACGACCGAAAATCTTTACTGCTACCTTCAACTTCTGCTTGTCGGGATATATGTCCTCGATGGTTGCGTTGAAACCAGAAAATGGACCATCTGTCACCTGTACTGCCTCACCGATATTGAAATCGTATGACAGTGTTGTTGGCAATGCGTCCTCTTCTATATCTACACCTAGCATACGGTTGATCTCCGACTGACGCATAGGGGTAGGGTTGTCCGTTCCACCAAGAAATCCTAACACTCCTGGAGTGTTGCGAAGCATGTGAGGGATCTCACCAATAAGGCATGCTTCTACTAGAACGTATCCTGGAAGCAAACTAACGTCCTTGACAGTACGCTTGCCACGTACTATCTTCTCTTCACGCCTTACTGGGATAAGCACTTGTGGTACATACTGTTCATAGCCGTGATTGTGCATGTCAAGCTCAATGTATTCTTTTATCTTGCTCTCCTTGCCACTTATGGCTTTCAGTGCATACCAATGAAATTCCTTTGTTTCTTTCATCGTAAGAATCTGGTCTTAGAAAAATAATATTAGGAAATCCAGCTATAGATTAAGGTCACGACTTTACCAAAAACAAAGTTTATGCCAAAGACAATCAACGCAATGATGATGGAAGCTGATAATACCAACACTGCAGTACTTGCCAATTCTTTGTTTGTAGGCCATGTTACTTTATGAACAAGTTCGTCGTAGGATTCTTTACAATATTTCGCGATACTTTTAAACATAATACTTATTGTTTGTGGCACGGGAAGAGAGGCTCGAACTCCCGACACCTGGTTTTGGAGACCAGTGCTCTACCAACTGAGCTATTCCCGTAAATAGCCCGCCCCCAATAGTGGGAGCTAGGCTCTTATTTTTAGTCATATACTTCTGTGATCTGACCGGAACCTACTGTACGGCCACCTTCACGGATCGCGAAACGAAGACCTACGTTCAGTGCTACTGGATAAATCAAATCCACCTTGATCTCTACGTTGTCACCTGGCATTACCATTTCTACTCCGTCTGGGAGGTGAATCTCACCTGTACAGTCCATTGTGCGGAGATAGAACTGTGGACGATAGTGATTCTTGAATGGAGTGTGACGACCACCTTCTTCCTTCTTCAATACGTAGATCGAAGCCTTGAAACTCTGGTGAGGAGTGATTGCGCCCGGGTGAGTAATCACCATACCACGCTTAACTTCCTTCTTGTCTATACCACGGAGAAGAAGACCTACGTTGTCACCTGCTTCACCTTCGTCCAATATCTTGCGGAACATCTCTACACCAGTTACTACTGACTTGGCATCTTCACCAAGACCAAGCAACTGTACTGGGTCGTTCACGTGAATAACACCTGTTTCGATACGACCAGTGGCTACTGTACCACGACCTGTGATTGAGAATACGTCCTCAACCGGCATCAAGAATGGCTTGTCCTTGTCGCGTGGAGGCTCCTGAATCCATTCGTCACATGCGTTCATCAGTTCCATTACCTTCTCTTCCCATTCTGGTACACCGTTCAATGCGCCGAGAGCAGAACCGCGAATGAATGGAGTGTCCTCTTCGAACTCATACTGCTCGAGAAGATCGTGCATTTCCATTTCTACCAAGTCTAACATCTCTTCGTCGTCAACCATGTCGCATTTGTTCAAGAAAACAACCAAACGAGGTACGTTCACCTGACGAGCCAAGAGGATGTGCTCGCGAGTCTGAGGCATAGGACCGTCAGTCGCAGCTACTACGATGATGGCACCATCCATCTGAGCAGCACCTGTTACCATGTTCTTCACATAGTCGGCGTGACCCGGACAGTCTACGTGAGCGTAGTGACGCTTCTCTGTTTCATACTCTACGTGGGCTGTGTTGATTGTGATACCACGCTCTTTCTCTTCTGGAGCATTGTCAATCTGGTCGAATGACTTGATCTCAGAAAGGCCCTTCTTTGCAAGGACTGTTGTAATCGCTGCTGTAAGTGTTGTCTTACCGTGGTCAACGTGACCGATTGTACCAATATTCAAATGGGGTTTGGTACGTTCGAATTTCTCTTTTGCCATAGCTTAATCTTAAATCTAATAAATATGGTTATTAATATGTTGTTTTGTCTCTCTTTTATATTTTATTTGAGCTGTTAACGAGATTTGAACTCGTGACCTCTTCCTTACCAAGGAAGTGCTCTACCACTGAGCTATAACAGCAACGATTCTAAATCGTGGGCACAGATGGATTCGAACCACCGAAGGCGAACGCCAGCAGATTTACAGTCTGCCCCATTTGGCCACTCTGGAATATGCCCCGTTGAAATATTGCACCTCTCCTAGAGCCTCTTGTCGGATTGGCTTGTTTCATCTGCCGAACCTCCAATCGGCATCTCCTAGAGCCTCTTGTCGGATTCGAACCAACGACCCCGAGATTACAAATCACGTGCTCTGGCCAACTGAGCTAAAGAGGCTTGCCAAACCGCTTTGCATAGACTTTCTACACAAAGCGGTTGCAAATTTAGGCATTATTTTTCAAATGCCAAAGTTTTTAAGACAATTTTTTTATTTTTTGCCCTGTTTTTCTTTGTATCGAGATAGCTGCTTCTCCAAAGCAGGCATACTCTGGTCTATTGCTTCTTCAAATGTGTCGCATGTTTTCTCAACGAACAAGTCCTCGCCCGGAAGTGATACCTTTATGTTTACTTCCTTGTTTTGGGCCGTCGCTGGCTTCACGACTTTTAATGACACCTCAACCTTTCTTATATCGCTGCAGAATTTACTCAGCTTACTTACTTTCTTCTGAACGAACTCCTGCAACTTGTCTGTTGCATCAAATTTGATTGCTTTTACGCTTAGTTCCATAGTCGTGTAATTTATTTGTTAAACTTTACCGAGTCAATGCCTCGGATGTGCATTGTTGTACTCTTTCTTCAGTTCCTCAAACGACAAGTGGGTGTATATCTGAGTGGTCTCCAAACTCTCATGGCCTAACAGCTTCTGGATCGACTCCAAACTGGCGCCATGGTTGAGCATGCTAGTGGCGAATGTGTGGCGCAATACGTGGGGACTCCGCTTCTCTTGATTAGTCACCGTCCCTAACTGATCGTGCACTATCTTGTGAATCTCGTCTGGACGTAGGTCCTTGCCTTTATTGCCTAATAGAAACTTTGTGCCATGCGAACCGTCGGGAAATTCCGAATCCCTTGCCTGCTGGTATTCCTCGATTTCTTTGCCTAAATCCGAACTGATTGGAATAAGGCGCTGCTTGTTGCGCTTGCCGGTAACTTTTATCGTCAACTCCGAGAGACGGATGTCGCTGTCTTGTAATCCTAAAACTTCCGCACGGCGCATGCCTGTGGAATAGAGTAGAGAGATTATCAAATGGTCGCGTAGGTTGACGAAACCGTCGCCTCTTTCACATTTGTCAAGCAAAGTGTCGAGTTCTGACTCTTTCAAAAAAGAGGGGAGGCGTTTGCGCTTCTTCGGACCCGAAACTTTGAGCATCGGGTTCTTGTGAACTCGTCCGGTGGAAAGCATGTAACGGTAGAAACTGCGAAGGGCGCTGAGGCTGAGGTTTACCGTAGCCGTCTGCTTCTTCTCTTTCTCTATCATGAAGATTATCCATTCTCTCACCACACCTGAATCCAACGTGTCCCAATCAAGACCTTCGCCAAGGCTGCTGAAGAACGACTCGAACTCTTTCAATGCTACACCATAGTTATATATGGTGTGCTCCGAACGGTTGCGTTCTGATCTCAGATACTCTAAAAATGAGCTGGTTGGCTTGACTTGCATCTCCATCTGTCGTTGATACAACTGTTTTATGCCACTAATTTAACTCTTTTTTTTAGAATAACCAAATTTTGATGCGTAATTTTTTCTTTTCTCTGAATGTAATGTCCATCTGCTTCCGACAGCAGTTTATATGGACTAAAGAAGGATTTTAGTCTTCCTGCTGGTGAAGCTTGTTCACGTAAACTGCATGCTGCATCTGCTTGCGTTTTGATACAGATGGCTTGACGAATTCTCTACGTCTTCTAACTTCTTTAATTACACCAGTTTTTTCTGTCTTTCTCTTGAACTTCTTGAGAGCTCTCTCAATGTTCTCACCTTCTTTAACAGGTACGATAATCATTGTGCTTTTGTTTTTGATTTTAATTGTTAATAAATTGGTTTAATCGGCATTCGCCAATGAACTGCAAAATTACGGCTTATTTATCAAAAGACAAAAAAAATGTCAACTTTTTTGATAAATAAACCGCAATTTCTTTGATTTTATATTTTTCACCCTTAAATACAATCCAGTGAAAATCAATCCATCCTTTATCTGGATTTGTTATATTATAGGTGAATAATGATAGTTATAATGACAATACGGTCAAGTGTGAGTGCCTCTGCCTCGAAAAAACCTAAATACCAATCAACGATTCTTGATGTATCCTACTATCCAGCTTCCCACATCGGTTGTGCCGAACATGTCGCCACCCTCTACTTGTATCTCTGGTGTGCGGATGTTCTGGAGGAGACTCTGCTCCACTGCATCTCTTATTAATGCTCCTTCTTCCTTCAAGTCAAAATATTCAAACAGCATGGCGACCGATAGAATCTGTGCCAAAGGATTGGCTATGTTCTGTCCCTTTGCTTGTGGCCACGAACCATGAATCGGCTCAAAAACAGGAGTGTGCTCGCCTGTCGAGGCGGACGGGAGCAGGCCCATCGAACCTGTGATACATGAACCTTCGTCGGTCAGAATGTCCCCGAACGTGTTTTCTGTAACTATCACGTCGAAAAATCGAGGATCTTGTATCATGCGCATAGCCGCATTGTCAACATACATGTAGTCTGTTGTAACATCCGGATAATTGGGAGCCATCTCCTGAGCTATCTGACGCCATAGACGAGAGGAAGCCAGAACATTGGCTTTGTCAACCACCGTCAGGTGACGGTTGCGTTTCATGGCGTAGTCAAAACCTACCTTCAATATGCGCTCAATTTCCGGTCGTGTATAGTAGTTGGTGTCGTATGCCTTGTCGTTGTCCTGGTATTTCTCACCGAAATACATGCCTCCTGTAAGCTCGCGGATACAGATGAAATCGGAGCCTCTTACCAACTCGTCCTTAAGCGGAGATTTGTGAACCAGACTCTCGAACGTGGTTACTGGGCGTATGTTGGCATAAAGACCTAATTTCTTGCGCATAGCAAGCAAACCTTGTTCTGGACGTACCTTTGCGTTCGGATCGTTGTCAAACTTCGGATCGCCTACGGATGCAAACAACACGGCGTCGGCATCCATGCATACCTTGAAAGTCTCTTCCGGAAATGGATCGCCTACCTTGTCAATGGCATCGGCACCACATATTGCATATTCATAACTCAGTTCGTGACCGAATTTGTCGCATATAGTCTGGCATACTGCCAAACCTTGTTCCATTATCTCTGGTCCTATGCCATCGCCCGGCAGGACCGCTAATTTCAACTTCATTGTCTATTATGGATTTCGGATTTATAATTATTCTTGTTGAAGGGCTAATTACGCATTGTAGCACCTGTTACAACATCGACTTTATGGTTTTTCTTCTCTTTAACGTTCGACACCACTTCTGAAGCATATCCCAGATCTTTGAGGCATGATAGAAGTTCTGATTCTGACACCTTGTCTTGGTCGTAGGTTATGCTAATCTCATGTGTCTCAAGCTTGGTGGATACCTTCTTCACGCCTTTCATGGATTTTACACCTTTTACTATCTTTTCACTGCAGTGTCCACAATGCATTCGCTCTGCCTTGACAACAAGTAGATGTATGTCCTTGGCCATCAACGTAGATGTCACTCCCATAGCTAACAGGAACGCAAAAAGATACTTTCTCATATTAATTACCTTTTTCTTGTTTTAATGTGAATTTTATGCAAAGTTAAACAAAATAAATCTTTTTCACATCATCTGAAGAATGAAAAAACGGATTTTGCCAAACACTGATTTCACTGATTTCACTGATTTCAATATCCGAAAGCTTGTGCCAACGATTCCGACGAGTTGATCGGGTGTTCTTCCAGTGGTGTGTAGTCGGAAGGATAATCATCGGTGTTGTTATTATATATATTATAGGTGCCGGCAGATGAAAAAGTGATCTTGTCGTAACTTTCATCTCCATATAAATATAATGTACCTCCTTGATATGACGGCTTTGCCATCTTCAGCCGCTTGTAAATGCATTCTGCTTTATTGTCGCTTTTGTTATAGATATAGACTGCATGATAAGGCTTGTCGGAGATGAAAAACGACGAGTAGCTTTTCTTGTAACGTATGATTAGTTCTGGAATGCCGTCGTGATTCATGTCGTGGACATAGTATTTGTCGCCATAGCGTGTGCAAGAATATCCGTAGTCGTCGGTGAAATCGTATGGCTTGTTGGCTTCCGACAACAATTTTTTCATGGCTGAAAATGCGGCTGCCTTTTGCTTCGACTCTTTTTTTAGCCTCGCTTCCTCCTTTTTTTGTTGCTGTCTTATATTATTGTTTTCCGTTGCTAATGAGTCGTTTGCTCTTTTGAGCGAGTCGATGGTATGTGTCAATGAGTTCTGGAATTGTTGCATTTCTCTCTCATTCTTCTTTCTTAGGTCGGTTGCAAGGAGAAAGAATAAACCGATGAGAATCAATGACACGACGGCAATGACGAGGATCTCTCGTTTGCGTGATTGGCGATTCATTCCTTTTCGCTTGTCTATTGTATCTTCGTTGTCATTTGCCGAATCGGCAATGGCTGTCTCCATGCCACTATGCGGAACGTCTTCGTATATGGTAATGTCATTGCCATCCATTTCTGGTAACGAACTGCCGCAATTGGGACAGACAGGCAAGAGCGAATCTATCAAACGACCGCAATTTATGCATTCCTTCGTTTTCATCTCATTCGACTGTTTGGTTGCATCTTTTTCTTCTCGCAATATTTATTCCAGCATCCTGTTCCTGCTTCATACTTCAATCTCTCACCTGGCCGGCGCCTCGTATAAGCCATTTGTAGGTAGTGATTTCTTCCAAGGCCATTGGGCCGCGTGCATGAAGCTTTTGGGTGGAAATGCCGATTTCGGCTCCCATACCAAACTGACCGCCGTCGGTAAATGAAGTGGGAGCGTTGCTATATACGCAAGCGGCATCCACTTCGCATTGAAAACGTTTAGTCATCTCTTCGTCTTCGCTTATTATACATTCGCTATGGCCTGAACCGTATCGTCTGATATGAGCCAGTGCTTCTTCTATGTTTGACACTGTCCTTATTCCCATTGAATATGACATGTATTCTGTTTCGTAGGAATCTTCCCTTGCGATTCGGAAAAGAAGATGCTCAGGGTAATTGCCATTGAGGGATGAGAAGGATGGCTCGTCGGCATATATCTCCACATTGCTTTCTTGAAGTGGTTTGCAGAGATCTGGCAAATCGTGCAAGCGATCAGAGTGTATTATGAGACAGTCGAGTGCGTTGCACACGCTTACTCTACGCGTCTTGGCATTGTTTATAATCTTTGAGCCTTTAACCACATCTCCTGCTTTGTCGAAATATGCATGGCATACTCCGGCACCAGTCTCAATTACCGGCACGGTGGATGTCTGACGAACAAAGTCGATCAAACGCTTGGAACCGCGAGGAATAACCAAATCGACATAACCGGTGGCATGAAGCAATTCGCCGGTAGATGCATGGGTGGATGGCAACAGCTCTAGGACATGATCGTCAATGGAATGCTTCGTCAGCACTTTCTTTATCAAACCCACTATAGCACGGTTGGAACAATCGGCATCCTTGCCGCCTTTAAGCACACAGGCACTGCCGGCCTTCAGACACAAGGAAAAAACGTCGAACGTAACATTTGGACGTGCCTCATAAACTATGCCTATCACTCCGAATGGAACGCTCACTCTTGTCAGTTCCAAACCATTTGGCAATATCTTGTGCTTCTCTACTATTCCTAGGGGAGAAGGAAGCAACGTCACATTTCTCATGTCTGAGCATATCCCTTCCAAACGTGTCTCGTCCAGTTTCAGACGGTCATAAAGTGGATTCTCTGGGTCCATCTTCTCCAAATCCTTCCTGTTTTCAGCTAAAATGACCTCTGAATTCATTAAGGATTCCGCCGCCACATCGTTCAATATGGCATTCACCTTCGCATCACTAATCCCTGTTAGGCTAAGACTTGCTTCCTTAACCCTTTCAAATAGTAACTTTAATTCCATATAACTTAATATAATTCTGTTTAACCCGCATCCTACTACCAATCTATCTCAATACATCATAGTCCATCACAATGCTAATCATCTTCGGTAATCCTGGGCTTCCCTGGCAAATTGCTCTCAAGAAAACGGTTATGCAAATCAGCAATCTATTATATAATAAAAAGATAGTCGTAATGCACAGCTGCTTTCTTATCCTTCTTTCCTGCAACCGCACGCATTTCATCGGAATCATATTCGCTTCTTCCAATACCAATACGCTTGCCAGCAATGTCATGGATACTTATGATGTCGTGGCGATCGAATTCACCGTCCACCTTGGTGATTCCGATAGGTAGCAAACTGGCTACGTCATCACCTAGCAATGCGTCTGATGCTCCTTGGTTCAAATAAACTTTGCCTTTGGAAAAACCGTCGCTGTGGGCAATCCATTTTTTTACACTCGACACGCTCTCCCCTGATGGCATGAACAGGGTGAATGGAACGCTGTCATCGATTTCCAATGCGTTGGCAGACTTGCCTGAGCATAACTGTTCCAACAAGGGACGCAATGCTGTCAGCATACCATCACGCTTACCGTTCGCAATGAAGACTGGTATGCCTTCTTGAGCCACCTTCTGTGCTATGACACTCTTCGTGTGCATTCCGCCACGACCGAAGCCCGACTTCTCTGACTTGATGTATTTCGACAAATCATTACCGCTTTCTACTAATCGGATAAGATCCGAACCCTCGGAGCGGGGACTGCCGGTAAACACACCGTCTATGTTGGAAAGAATCACTAATGCGTCGCAGTCCATCATGGTAGTCACCAGGCCAGACAACTCATCATTGTCGGTAAACATTAGCTCAGTAACGCTTACGGTGTCATTCTCGTTAATTATCGGAATCACACCGCTCGCAAGCATCACGCTCATGCAGTGACGCTGGTTCAAGTAGAGAGAACGACTCGAGAAATTTTCCTTCATTGTCAGAACTTGACCCACAACGATGCCGTGTTCACGAAATAAGTCGAAATAACGGTTAATGAGCTTGGCCTGACCTACGGCTGAATATAGCTGACGCTCTTCCACACTGTCCAGCTTCCTGGACTGCATACCGCAAAGTTCGCTCCTGCCGGATGCCACAGCGCCAGAGGATACCAGCAACACCTCTACGCCATTGATGCGAAGATCGGATATCTGATCGACGAGAGAAGACATTCGTGTCACGTCAAGACTACCGTCTGAACGTGTTAACACATTGCTCCCAACCTTTATCGTTATGCGCATAATATATCTTCTTTTCTTTTTGTCCGCAAATTTAAGCAAAATAAACGATATTTCACCATATATCAACTTTTTTTCAATTAGGCTTTGTGTAAGAATAATATTTAATTTTTTTTAGATATTATTTTTTTCTTCTTTCTTTATTTTTCATATATTTGCAAATAAAACCTCAAATTTATTGCTTATGAAAACTTTTAGATTTTTGAATCTCATATTGCTTACAATGCTGGCGCTCATATCTTTCAATGCCTGCTCAAAAGACGACGACAAGGAAGAGGCAACCGACGAAACAAAGCCAGATGAAATCAAACTAGAAACTTTCGAGGAGAATGTCAACGGTGTTACTTTCACCATGATCGCTGTTCAAGGGGGCTCGTTTAATATGGGTACTAACCAAGACGTCAAAAAGGGCGATTTGAACAATGATGACGAAAAACCAGAACACAAAGTAACCCTCGACAGCTATTATATCGCAGAAACAGAAGTGACACAACAACTATGGCAAGCGGTAATGGGTAACAATCCTTCCACTTATAAAGGTGAACAACGACCGGTGGAGAACGTAACATACAAACAGTGCCTTCAGTTTGTGGGAAAACTAAAAACACTTACGGGAAAATCATACACTCTGCCTACAGAAGCACAATGGGAATATGCTGCCAGGGGAGGACAGAAGTCTAAAGGATTTATTTACGCTGGAACGAACTCCTCACGTGGATTCTGGTACTACGAAACAACAAAGGAGTTCAATGCCGAGAACCCATATCTCTACCATATTGGACAACATCAGGATGTGAAGCACTCAATGGCAAATGAACTGAAAATATATGACATGAGCGGAAACGTTGGAGAATGGTGCTCAGATCTCTACGCTCCATATCCTAGCACTCCACAGGTCAATCCGCAAGGGTTGGAACCTTACTACGGAAATGTTCGGGTCTATCGTGGAGGAAGCTTCGAATACGATGCGTTCTTTTGTCGCACCACGTGCAGATTCTATCATAACGAGGAAACCAGCCCGGATTACCACTTTGGTAACCTCGGACTACGACTCGCATTACCTCAAAATTATAAATAAACGTACAACTCACTCTTCATTCTACCATAATGAACTCATCCTGACGTGCAACCCATCGCTCTTCCATCCCAACATTGGGGGATGAGGGAGATGACAACGTCACGACTTCATAACCACCAGCATTCCGCTTCTTTGCATCATCCCTACAGGACATCTAAAAAAACAGCCAACTCCTGTGCTTGTCTTGCTCGTCAACTATCTTTTATTTATAAACAATAATGCTCAATACCATAAATGACATTATATGGGGCTACGGCCTACTTTGGATACTCATGGCATGTGGAATATGGTTCACCTGCAGAACTTCCGGAGTCCAATTTCGTATGATTGGAGAGATGTTCCGACTACTGACCGATTCTACAGGCACAAACTCCGAAGGCAAGCACATATCGTCATTTCAGGCGTTTGCGGTTTCTTTGGCAACACGTGTGGGAACTGGAAACCTCGCCGGAGTGGCTACTGCCATCACCGTAGGTGGACCGGGTGCTGTTTTTTGGATGTGGATCATGGCATTGCTCGGGTCTGCCACTGCGTTCGTTGAATCTACACTTGCACAGCTCTTTAAAAAACGACATACCGAATCCTTCATCGGAGGACCAGCATACTATATTTATAAAGGATTGAAATCTAAATGGATGGCATTCCTCTTCGCCATACTTATGACTCTAACCTTCGGACTTTCTAACAATTCTGTACAGTCTAACACTATATGCCATGCCATGGAACAAGCTTTTGGATGCGACCACATAATCGTGGGAGTATTCATAACTCTACTAACGCTCGTCATCATATTCGGAGGAATACAGCGTATCGCTAAGGTTAGCTCTGTCATCGTCCCGATTATGGCCGTGGGATACCTCATCCTAACTGTCGTCATTATTGTCATGAATATCGAACTCGTTCCCAAGGTCTTTGCTGTCATCATCAATGATGCCTTCGGCGTAAAGCAAGTGGCTGGAGGAGGATTCGGAATCATGGTCATGCAAGGAGTGAAACGAGGATTGTTTAGTAACGAGGCGGGAGAGGGTAGTGCTCCCAATGTTGCAGCTACGGCTGATGTCACACACCCTGTCAAGCAGGGACTCATACAGGCTCTCGGCGTTTTCACCGACACGCTCGTCGTTTGTTCATGCACCGCTTTCATTATTATAATCAGCGGACTCTATAATTCGGGCGCCGACGGAATTCAACTCACTCAGATTGCCCTCGAGGCTGAAATAGGACCAGCCGGACCTGTCGTCATTGCTGTCGCCATCTTCCTTTTTGCATACTCGTCTGTCATCGGCAACTACTATTATGGAGAGGCTAACATACGATTTATGACTGATAAAAAAATGCCTCTGACTATCTACCGACTCTTGTCGGGCGGAGTCATGGTTATGTTCGGGGCTATGGCTACACTAAATACTGTCTGGAACATTGTCGACTTGTGTATGGCTATGCTAACAGCATGCAACCTGCTAGCATTAATCTTCCTCGGAAAATATGCTTTCCGACTATTAAAGGATTATCAAAATCAACGAAAAGCGGGGATTAAAAACCCGGTATTCCATAAATCACTGTTACCCGAAATACAAAATGACATTGAATGTTGGCAGTAAAGCCACATCACACAAAGCCAAATGACTACCAATAAAAATAATCTTTATAATCTAACGAAAAATGAAACATTTCGGAATATCATCACTGATGGCTGGAACTTTATTGTTCACACTCCTCGACTTGGCACCTCTTCCTGATTCTTCTGGATGTAAGGACAAACATAAGCCATTAAAAGAAAAATACGATCAGCTTGAGATTGTAGGTTTCACCATTTATGCAGTTGATGTGGGAGCAGACTGGGTGGAACTTGAATATGAGGCAAACGCACAAATAGGGCCTGCGTTCCAGGATGCCTTTGAAATCGGAGTGGAGTATTGGGTTAAGGAAAAGACAAAATACACAAAGCCGCTCAGTATCACTGTGGGAGCAGTACGATTGCTTAAACCGGATGAGAAAGTAATAGAAGAAGAAACGCCAAGGCAAACTGTCAGAATAGATGGTTTGAAACGTGGGCAAACTTATTCTTACAGACCTTATATTATCAAAAGCTTGTCCAACAAAATACTGTATGGAGTTACAAAAACTTTCACAACTCTTAAAAAATAGTAAATAACTTATTATGAAAAAATCTGTATTATCCCTATTTTTCACATTCATGACGGTATGTTTGAATGTTGTATCAAATTCACCACATACTGACGGCCAGAAGGCTATTAACCCCAAGAAGGTGTATTACGTGGTTGTTTGCAGCTGTTCCACTCTTGAAGAGGCACAAAAATACAACTATAATTGTCCCGACGGATTGGAATGTTGGATTTATAAGGCTTATGCAAAGGGAAAAACTGTATATCGAGTGTGCTACAGCTGTCATTCGACTAAGGCCAAGGCTATGGCTCAAATCAAATATCTGAAAGAAAGCCCTTATGCTGTATGGTTTACTGATGCTTGGATTTGGCCGTCAAACGGGTTGGGAAAATGTGTGGAATGTCCCGTCAGCTATGAAACGGGCAAACCTCAGCCTCCTCTATCCGCAAAATAAATAAAGGACTAAATAAATTTAAAATAATTATGAATAGAATCATCGTTGTTATTTTTTCTGCTTTCATCATGTCTGCCGCTTCTGCCCAGACATTGGCTGAATCCGGAAACACCATTAAAGAACTGGTGCCGGAAGGATGGGAATTTACCTATGCTACCGGAGATGTTTTCAAACATGGTCGCGAAGATTTGGTAATCGTTGCCACACCAAACGACCCTGACAATATGACAACACGGGATGATGGATATGTTTACAACTTCAATCAGCCATTATTGGGTGTGTATTGTGTTAATAATGACGGTGAATATGTAATCTACCGTCAATATGATGGAGTCATACCAGCTAGGACTTCTGAGTATGTGAGTATGGATGTAACTGTAAAGATAAATTCCGGTGTAATAACCTTTAATGTAAGTTCGTTTGCAAGTGCGGGTAGCTACCAAACACCATCCCATGATTATGTGTTCCGTTTTCAAGAAGATGACATCTATCTCATTGGAGAAGAAATGGAATCTTTCTCCAGATTGACCGGAGAAGCGGAGAAAACAAGTATCAACTACCTCACTAGAAAGCAATGGATTTCTAAATACAACATGCTGGATGAACCATCGGTAAATGCAAACAAGGTTTGGAGTAAAATTCCTAAACGTACTTTACGCCGACTTGGCTCATTTCCTCTAACCAACTGACATGATATGGGATGAATCCCTTTATACTAAATTTTTATTATCTTTTCAAAAACATTGTAAGATTTATTAAATATAAGCATCATGAAAAAGCTTGCTACACTATTGGTGACGATTTTAACAACTCTCGTTGCCAATGCACAAAAACTTGATGGAGAATGGGTTGTAAATGGAGGAGAATTCAATGAACTACTTCAGGTTGCATTGCATCAAGAAGGAATTAATATGAAATTGGGTTTGGCGTTTAAAGACACTGAAGTGAAAGTACTCTCATGGATTAATGCTGAGTATGATGGTGTTTTAATGGAGATGACTGTTAGCATCCCGGGGACATACGAGAAAGATGGAGATCAATATTCATGTGATTTCGATACGGATAGAGCAGATTTCGAAATCACTGACTTGAAAACCGATGAACCTGAACTGAGCGAACTTCTAGCCAATCCGGCTACGAAAGCAATGGTCCTGAGAATGGTGAAAAGTCAGGCACAAGAAGAAACCTCTATGTTGGAAGACATCGTAGGCTTATCTACCCCTTTCCGTTCATTCACGATAAAGGAAATTTCCGACAAATATCTAGAAATCTTCACTGTAGATGAAGTGGAACTCTCTTTAATCAGAAAATAATATCATCTTCTTTTAAAGAATTACCCTCAGCCAATCCAGTCCGGTAGGCCGAGGCTCTACCCCGGCAAAAACGGAATCATCAGCAAATCTTCTGGAGATGTGAGTATCAGGGCTCTTTTTGCTGAACCGGAAAGGGTTGATGGAGAAAGCACTATTAGATTGGAAAGAAGCCCACGAAGATGTATATTCTAAGTATAAGAAAGACTTGGAAAGGCAGTTGCTGAAGCCGTACCATCAGGACGGCAATGCAGAACCGCTGCAATCGGCCATTTCCATTCTTGTTGACGTTTCGTCAGAGGATGGCTTTGATTTAGATAAGTCGTACACAAAGACTGCCGAGTCTGGTGATGTATCTGCATACTGCCTGTGCTGCTATCTTCAGTTTGATGATGGAGAATTTTGTGAAAACGGACCCC
>FLNY01004577.1_pt1 | contig 26253 bp, 31 predicted proteins | sample 1140381 | NCBI WGS metagenome assembly FLNY01 (sample SAMEA3878172, study PRJEB12797) | bioreactor metagenome | biome: Moose rumen | place: Sweden | collected 2011-10
AAATAGTTTTAAATATGTTCAAGGCGCAGCTACTGCGGCTAAGGATTATACTTTATCCGGAGGCTAAGACAATGCGGCAGGTAGGATTAGCACTAAAGCAAATGACAGTAGATGAATTAAGCGAAAGAATCAGCGTAATTTATTATGAGACAGAAAGAAACAATCGCGGGGATATAATAAAAAGAGAAGAAAATGTGCGTTGTATGGTATGGGCAAAAGTTTTGCCACTAACAGGAAAGATAGAAGATACAACGCCAGAAAGAATAAATACTGTAACTTATCGGATAACAATAAGGTACAGGACAGATATTTTGCCGGACGATGAAATAATATGGCGCGGGCGTAGGTTGAAAATAACAACCGCGCCTTATGATTTAGAAAATCGGCGGACGTGGTTACAATTTGAATGTATGGAAGTGATAAAAGATGGCTAGGCGATATAGGGCAGGGAAAGTAAAAGCAATGTCTTTGGAAGGCGTTGAAAAAGCAGTACAAAAACTGCGCGAGAAAGGCGAACAAGTTGTAGAGGCGGCAAAATTAGCGATAAAAAAAGGCGCAAATACGATATATGAAGACGCGAAAAGCCGTTGTCCAGTAGATACAGGCAAATTGAGAGATTCATTAAAAAATACGGCAGTTGCAGAAGGCGCGGCTTATGAAATAACTGCAAACGCCAAAAATTCCAAAGGTGTACCTTACGGAAAATTTGTAGAATTTGGCGTAAACGGCAAACCATTTTTTTATCCTGCGTTCGATGCACACGTTGACGAAATAAAAGACGATGTTAAGAATGCAATTCAAGGAGCAGTAGGAAAGGTCAAATTATGGAAACCTGCGAGTTAGAAGAAATGGTATATTCAGCACTAAAAAACAATTCGGAGATGATGGAACTTTTACCAAAAGGCGAAAGTTCCATTTTTCATTTCAAGGCTCCATCAGTGTATCCGGATTTTCCAATTTTGGTTTATGGGCAAATTTCAGACGTACCGACACTGCACGGCGATAATCGAGAAAAACTACATAGGGTAACAATAAGGATACACATAATCACAGGCGAAGGCGATTATGCCGCGCTGTATTCGGCGGTAAAAAACATAATGGGAGAAATGGGATTTACGCGGGTACAAGCAACGCCGTTTATAGATCAAGATGGAGTACGAATGATGATAGCAGATTTTAAAATTGTAATAGGAGGTTGAAAGTTATGGCGATAATCGGATTATCAAAGTTGCATTATGCAAGAATGACAACAGCAGATACAGCGACAACCGCGCCGGTGTATGAGACACCGAAACGCCTTATTGGAGTGAATTCAGTGTCAATCAGTCCGGAAAATGACGAGGCGAAACTTTATGGGGACAATATGGCGTTGGATACAAAAACAAACACACGGGAGCGCACAATGACACTTGAAGTAGCGCGTTTGCCATTGGAAGACCAAGCGGCACTTTTGGGGTATACGTATGATTCAACAACAAAAAAACTGTCAGTACTGGGGGACGCCGCCGCGCCGAATGTAGCGATAATGTATGAAGAAGATACAGATGAAGGAAAAGTATGGTATAAATGCTTTTATAAAGGGAAATTTGCGCCGTCACAGGAAGATTCAAATACACGCGGCGAAAGTTTAGAGTACGGCTTGCATTCGATAGAGGGGAAATTTGTAGCACGTTTGGACAATAAAAAAGTATATGAAGTAAAAGAGGCAGACGCAACAGATACAACGACAGCGACAAGTTGGTATTCAAGCGTCGGAGGGGCTTAAAACTGGGCAAAATATTGAAAATAAGGCAGGGTTAAAACTTTTTACGATACTTTTGCCAAATATCAAAATAAAGGCGGTTTTTAGGCAAAATTACAAAGGAGAAAGAAAAATGAATAAACCTACAATCATAATTAATGGAAAAGAAATTGAAATGCCGAGAATGAAAGCCAAACTTTGGTCTACAGTATCAAAATTGGTTGAAGATAGCAAAGGCAAAATGAAAGATGATACGGTTGAAAAATATTGCGAAGTTATCGCCGTTGCATTTGGCGTGGAAAAAGAAGAAGTTGTAGAAAATTTATACCTTGATGAAGTCCTGCCAAAATATACTGAAGTTTTGGAAACGTTGACTGATATGCTTTATGCAAATTTCAATAAAAAAAACGAAACGGCAGAGGCAACGGAACAAGCTTAACGGCATATGAAGGTGTATTGAGCTGTTATCTTTTCGCAATGCGAGAATTTAACAGCTCTTTTGCCGAAATTGACAATATGTATCTGGATGTACTTTTAGATTTAATCAGCGTTTATGACAAGATTAACGAGGACACGTCCAACAAAAAAAATAAAAATGCTGTAACCTACAAAGTCTTAGATTAAATCTGCGCGAAAGGAGAAAAAATGGCGGGAAATAATGATTATACTTTTGTTATCGGATTAGATTCATCACAATTTGACAGCGGTTTAAAAGAAACTCAACGCAAATTGAAGGCGGCAATGGAGCAGTTTGAACGCGAAAAAAGCCTTGTAAAAATTCGCGCAGATATAGATATAGCCGGTCTGGACGCTACAACAGATAAAACAAAGATTCTCGAAATTCAAGAAAAGGCTTTAAATGATACGCTTGACCTGCAACGGCAGAAACTACAAGCCGCCTCTGCCGCTTACAATTTAACTGCTGAAATTCAAGGCAAGCAAGCCGCCTCCGCTCAAAAGTTAGAATTAGCGATGGAGAAAGAGCGGCTTAAGGTTGTACAGCTTGAAAAAGAATTAGAAAAATTGGAACGTTCGGCAACCGATGTTGCAGTAGATATAAAGGTTGACGACAGCAGAATTGACATTCCAAAAATAGAAGTTCCCGAAGTAGAAATAAAAGTTAATACCAGCGGAGCCGAAAAAGAAATAAGGAACGCGGGAAAAAAGATAAATTCCGAGATAGATAAGCTGTCTAGAGAACAAACTTTAATTCAGTTACGCGGGCAGGTACAACTGGAAGGATTAGATGAATCAGCAAGTATCGCAGAAAAAGTAAAACTGCAAGAAACTGCACTAACTGCACAAATAGACCTGCAAAAAGAAAAGATAGCCTTACTGTCAAAGAGTTATACAGATTTAGTGCAAGCTCAAGGGCAAAATTCCGACGCCGCGCAGATAATGGCAGTGCAGTTAGAAAAAGAACAGTTGGCAATGTTGCGCCTACAACAACAGACAGCGGATTTATCAAAGCAACAAGAAATAGCACTCGGAATAAACTGGGAAATGCTGGGGTTGATTGAACCTGCGATAAAAGGTATTGACCAGATGATAGCGGCAGGGCGCACAATCCCTATTCCCCACGCAAAAGTAGCCGCTGCCGCCGCTGTTGCATTGTCAGCTATTGCAGTTGGAACTAAAGAGGCTACCGACGAATTACGCGAAAATAATCCTGCACAAATTTTAGCTGAAGATTTCAAGGATATTGAACCTGATATTGCTGAATCATTTGCAAGAATAAGCGATGGCGCGGCACGAACTTCTCAAGATATAAGAAATAGTTTTGAAGAATCAGCAGAAAATGTTTCGTCAAGTTTAGAGACAACGGCTGATTCATACACAGATTATTTTGATGACGCGCTAAGCATTATTGAGATACTGATAGCAGATACTGAAAACTTAGGGGACGCGCTGGGCGTCGTAAATGACCGACTGCCTTATTTTAAAACAGAGACTGGGCGAATTGCGGCAATAGGTGTTGGACTAAAAAAGACCTTTGACGAATTATCGGAAAGTGCAATAAAGTTCGCACAACCTGCGGTAGATGGCTTTAAAGAAGTTAGAGAGCAAGCTAATGAGCTGTATTTGTCTTTGTCCAAAGCGCAAGAAATAGGCAGTTTTATTAATTTATCAGGCGGGGAATATGATGACGTACGAGACTATATCAGGGGAATACAAGATGCCGTAATAAAAGGCGGCGGCGCAGATGACCCTGAAGTTTTGGCACTTGAAAAATATGGCGTGACAATTCAAGACGCCAAAGGACACTTGCTAGAATTTGATGAGGCACTCGAAAACGTCTATCAAGGTTATTTAAAAGCAAAAGAGGCTGGCGAGGCTGAGGCTTATATCATAATGACCAATGGACAATCTATCCACGACGTGGCAACCTTTTTGGAAAATTACGGCAAGGCGAAAGAACGCGCTAATCAGATCAAGTGGAGTACTTCAGATTTTGCAAGTTTGGCTGAATTATCTACCAATTTAAAAATGGCTGAAGTACAGGCTGGAGAATTTGAAAGTGCACTTTCCGGATTAGCGGTTCCTTTGGCTAATTTAGCCGCCGAAAGTAAGTTTGAGTTTTTTAAGACTATAACAGGACTTATCGAAGAAAACCGCGATACAATCCTGTTATGGGAATTTGCGGCGATTGAGACTTTTAAAAGCGGCAAACAGGCACTTATAGATTTTGCAGATTCAGCAATAGATAAAATAAAAGAGCTGAATGACAGTTTCGGCATTACTGATAAAATAAAGGGCTTTATTGGAAGTCTAGATGAAACTTTTGGAGTTACCGATAAGTTCAAAGATTTATTGTCATCTGATACCCAAACTGACAAAGATAGTATTTGGGATAAAGCACGAAAAGACCTTGACGCTTACAACGCCGCCAATGAAACTTCGCGAGAAATAACGAAAAAGAACATAAAAGACGCTGAGGCACTAAGTTATAGCTTAAACAGGATAACAAAATATAAACAAGAAATAGCAGATCTCAAGATAGATTTACAATTCGGCGATAATGAATATCAAAAATCTTTAGCTAGACTTGAACAATGGCGCGAAGAAGTCTTAAAAGACGCCCGCTACTACGAAGATGAACAAAATATCATTGCCGAAGAATATGCACTCAAAAGACAACAGATAGAACAACAGCACAATGAAGAAATAGAACAGATAAATAAAGAAACGGCAGATATTATCTATGAGGCTACACATTCGGAATTTGAAAAACAACTGCGCGATATTGAAGAGTGGAAAGACGCGCAGTTGGAAAAGGCGGCAACGGCAGAGGACGTAGCGACAACTATAACAAATGCCGCACTTAAAGAAACACAAGCCTTTGAACGTGAAATGGACAGAATCAAAGGCAATACTCAATCATTGCAAGAAAAGATTTTCGAGCAGACACACTCACAACGCGAAGTAGATATAATGAGGGCGCAAAAACAACGTGATGAACTTTTAAAAGATAATCCTGCTGAAGTAGTTGACCAGTGGTACCAAAACGAATTATCCCTGATACGGAACCGTTCAAGGGGTAACTATAGATACAAAAAAAGACCAAAACTTAAAGAACCTAATTTTGCTACTCCAGATTTTTGGAGAGATATTCAACAAGATACCACTGATATAGCGCAGAAATACGCGGACGATACTGGCGTTACCGAAAAATTAAACAACGCTTTAAAATCACTAGAAGAATCTGCCACAAAACTGCCGCAAAATTTTAATTCTCTTGATTCAGTAAATGCAGAAATAACTAGAACCCTCGAACAGACTAAAGATTCTTTTACCGAATTGAGTGGCACGAGTGATTCTTTAAATCAGTCTTTTCAAGCAGTAAAAGACGCAGGGGATATATTGGGCGATACGTTCGGGAAAATGGTGAAGAATATATCCGAAAATAGCGAAAAACTTTCCAAGTTACAGTCTACACAAAAAGATTCCGGCTCCAATAAATCCCTTAATCCTTCAAAATTGCAACCAGCGACAACTAATGATAATAGCGATTTAATAAATCAATTTTTAGATGGTACACAAACAGTAGGAAAAATAATATCATTGCTAGGCGCGGTAATAGAGGCTGGCTCTGCAGGTGCGGCAACTCCCGCCGCTGTTCCTATGATGTTAGGCGGCGCAGGGCTTGAAATTCTTGCAGATATTGCACAACAAGTGTATAACGCCACAAGCGATTCTGCGCCTACAACTTCAAATGCCCCGACTAGCTCAAAAGATTTTCAGCAAAAGATACAGGATTTTAACTCGGCTGAAAATCTGCCGACTTTTGAGGCTTTTAATTTCGGCTTAGAAAATGCTACTTCTGCACTTGATTCTTTTTCTAACTCCCTGCTGAATTTTAATGCTCCGGCAGGAGATAATTTGCCGCAAATTGACACAAGCATTTTTAATCAAATGACACAGCAACTTTCCGAATTAACCCAAACTGCAGGGATTATCGCCCAAAATGCTAAAGAAAATCAAAAACAACAACCGCCGACCATTAATATCACTGTAAATCCTAACATTAATTTAGGCGGCGCATATGTTTTTGACAATGCGATGAAAAACCAACTTACAAACGATATTACAGACAATGTTGCAAACGCTGTTACAAGTGCCGTTCAATCTGCTACTTCTAAAAGCAATTACGGCTATTCGGCTTAAAGGCGGTGTTGCTATGATTTTCATAAACGATATTCCGTCCCTGCGCGATTCTGATTCTGACGATGATTTATTGATTGACGACAGAAAAGAAATTGTTGAACTGATTAACGGTACTGCCATTCAAAACGGCGGTAAATTTTTTGGCGGATTTAAAATCACTTGTGTTTTTTCGGCAGATAATTTCAGGCAGATTTTAAATCTGTGGCTTGCCAATACAACTGTTTCTTATACTGATAAAGCAGGTGTTACTTTTTCAGGCTTAACTTTAAAATTTCAGAAATTCCGCCGCGTTGATTCTTTTCACGCTTACGTTCGCGCAGAGTTTGAACTGATAAAAGCACAGAACAGACAAGTAAATATATCAGAACTCGGTTTTTAAATTATGGAGGTGAAAAAATGGCAGACCCGCATTTAAATTTGTATATGAATAACCCTACAGCGGGCGGTACAGACGGAACTGTTATATCCACTGAAGATAGTTTTACCGCGCCGCTTAATTTTATTTTGGACGGCGCACAAACTGAAACTCAAATTGCAAAATTAGCTATTCGCGCAGAATCCGGCTATAAAACATACGGAAATACGGTGATTCAAGACTACAACGACACAAAAGACCGCTGGAAATTAAGTTTGCAGAGTGATACCGGCTGGGCTGATTCAATTACTTTTACAGATACCATTACAAATTCTAACCTTATTTTTTATGCACAGGCGAAGTCGTTCATTGAAGAAGTCGCTCAGAATGATAAATCTGTAAAAATCTTTGCTCAAGCTATTGTTGTTGAGGATTCTTGATATGGCTGTAGAATATATTAATCAAACAGATTGGCGGTATGAAAATTTCGGCAACGCTTTATTGCTTGATATTGCGAGCGGTACTACTGTTACAGATTTAGATACAGACACTTCAAAAACCGGCTCTGCTTTTTCTTGTAGCGTTGCTGACAATATTTTTGGTCTTCCTGCTACTACCGAAATTTGGGCTAAGTTTGACGTTTTTTTAAATGACGGCGGATACTTGCAAGTTCAAAACAGGCGCAAAGCAAATTCTACTTATTATTTTTGCGGCGTTAGAATTAATGGCTTGGCTACTGCCGCCGCCAATCGTCCTATTTGTGTTTTGTATGGCAACATTCGCAGTTGGACTATTACTACCGGCGTTGACTATACAAGCGCAATTCATAATCAAGTTCTTGTCGGTTTTCATACTGTACTTTTGCATTTACTTTCAGATTCGGAAGATGGCAAGGTTGAAATTTGGATTGATGATGATTCTGCTCCATTACTCACATATTCCGGCAATGTCAACTGGGGAGACCCCTTCGAGAATTTTTATATCTACACAAAAAATACAAAACAGCTTATTTCAAACGTTGTTATTTCTAATCAGCAACTTTATCTCACGGACAACGCAACTATCATTGGTTACAGTTATTTAAAAAAGTTTGACACGTCAAGGCAGGTTAATAACCGCCTTTTTGCCATTGATGAAACTAAAGTACTTCTCCAATTCGACGATGAAAATAATCCTGCATTTGATTCGGCGGGCGGCAAGTGGACTTTCTTTGACTATGAAAATAATCCTGTACAAGATTTTGCCTGGTTCCTTACTGATAACGCGCCTTTCAATAAAGCCTGTAATTTTAACGGCGATTGTCAACTTAAAAATAATTCTCCCATTGCTATAACAGGTAGACCTATTACTGATGAGATGAGTGCCCATAGCCTTACTTTGGATTTCTGGCTGAATATAGGTTGGTCTGAAGACCCTCACGGTATTTTTGAAATTGTTGCTACCGAAGGGAAAAAAAGTTTAATCCGTATGTACTGTAATGGTTACGATTATACAAATGACGGGCACTCTATCATTGTTAAAATTCTCAATGCTAACAATGAAACTAAAACTTATTCTTTTTTTGTTTCCAGCTACGAATACCATCATTACGCCTTTGTGCTTGATTATAGCACTCACGATTTAACTTTTTATCTTGACGGCTCTAAACTTTTTAAGGTTTATTTTTATATGTGGGATTCTATCAACATATCTATTGGTAAAGTTTCCAATATTGATGGTTATCTTTGGGGCACTGTAGACGAATTTAGACTGATTGACGGGCTTGCTGTTTGGACTGGTGATTCTTTCGACGTGCCAAATGAGCCGCAAGGCTTTTTTAAATTGTATCAATACTACGACACTTTCAGGCAGATTTTTCGCCGCGTAAATCTTTATGCTGATACACTTATCAAAATTCCACACCAATTTATTATTTCGCCTGCTGAAGGTGGGGTTTTTATTGCCGGTACTGAAAATGCTGATATTGAAAGTTTAGAAATTTCACTTTCTGCTCAACAGCTTACCGACCAAATTACATATGCTACAGTTAAAGATGTTGACATTATGGAAGAAGTCAAAGGGCAATATTTAGACTACAAATTTAATGTGCGTATAGAAGAATTGAAAAAACAAGGGATTTTAAGTACCTGCAAATGTTGCTCCGACGTTGACGCAATACTATATACCCAACTTGACTACAAAATAAAAGGAGCCGAACGTGTTGGCGGAATTTATGCTTATATGCTTGATGATGGTATAGACCCTAGCAGACCCAGAATGACCCAAATAAAAATGATGGAAAAACCTAAAGCAAAGGCAAGCGCACACATTGGCAACGTTGCAAGAGTTTTGGGCAAACAGTTAGTAGCGGCTTTTTCTGATTTTGTGAGTACGCTTGAAACTGAACAATCAGGAATTACTTACGGCGATATAATTCGTGACCTTTTCGGCTGGACTTCAAGACTGCCGCATATGCTGATTAACTGTTACATTCGTGATGATAAATTGTACGCCATTCAGCGCGGATACGAACAAAACACTATCGATTTAACAGACTGCGAATATACAATTCCTATAATCGAAAAAACGCTAATTCGTACCGCGTGGGGTAACACTCCTACTACCGTAAATCAATATTACTGGCAAGCTGTTGAGGGCGGCGCACTGCCGGAAAGAGAAAAAGACCCCGATGATGACGAACCAGATAATGAACCAGAGGAACCTGAAGAAGAATCAGACCCTTTGGAAGGCTTACCATCAACAACAGTAATAAAAGAAGATGATACTACCACTGTAATAGATTACACTTATAACGGCAAAGGAGCTGTAACCAGTGTTGAAAATACCGTTTATGAGGACGGAGAATTTGCCAGTGAAACAGATACAGATTATGATTACGACGACGCCGGCAGCGTAATAAGTACCGTAGCCAGACGTTATGAGGACGATGGCGGCGGTGGCAGAGAATATGTAGGCGAAACTGTTTCTCGGAATAGTTATGATATGGTGGGCGACCAAAAAAAATTGACAGGTGAGCTAACCGTTGAATATGACGAAGACGGCGAAATAATCAGCAGTAGGTCTGTTTCACACGGCTTTATACAGGGACAAACTCATTTACAGAGTAATAGTAACGGCTCTGCCAGTGGTGCTACGACAAGTTCAACTCCTGATGTAAGGGGGTCTGAATACGAAAAAGCAAAATTAAAAAAATCCAAAGGCGACAGAATTAATGATTCTTTTGACAACTGGGACGGGTGGTACACATACGGCGAGAACGGGCAAAGAATAGCAATACTCGGTTTTCAGCAAGTTGCAAGCCCTGTTGACGCTATTTTTCTTTATGATTCTTCGTTCCCTGTTGACGGCGCAGAGGCTTTGCAAGATTTAACCAACCAACTGAAGTGGCTTAATCGCAAAACTCAAGAAACTATTTCTTTTGATTTGTACGATTATCCGCACGTTATCGACTTTAACGACAAAATCATTTTCAACGGCAATATTTATTTTTTGGAAATTAACACAATTATAAGAACGCCGAGAATTGTGAATAAACAATCTTTAACTTTAGTGAGGTGGTATTAATGAGCGCGTCAGCCAGTATTTCTCGTATGCAACAAGCTATTATCGCTTACATTCAAGCAAATATCCCAAAAGACACAAACAAGGCGCGGCTCGGTACTGTCAACGGTAACCGCGTTACTATCGGTAATAAATCTTACCCCTACACCCCTGCTGTAGATATGTATTTCGGCGACGGCTCCCAAGTTTATTGTATATTACCGGATAAAGGCAACCGAGCCGCTGTGGTAGGTGTTCGATAATGTCATTTTACCCTACCGAAATTCAAAGTGTCGGTAATGGCGTTGCTACTGATGTTCAAGGCAAAACTTTAAGATTTATGGGCAACTTGCCTTGTCAAGCGGGCGATACTGTTTGGACAGACGGCAAATTCATTTTCGGTAATTCAACTCCTAAGCCTGCGCCTTTACTTGATGATATTCAATCAGGTACCCCTGTGCTATTTGACAAAGAAAAAAGCGATAATGATAAAGGGTATCTTAGGGCTCACGGCAAGTTTAAAAAATATAAACGAATGAAAGATCACGAATGGATTGTCAATGATTATGAAAAATACAAATACGGCAAAGAAGAAGATTTAATCGATGCCGAAATTGACAATAACGGCGATTTATGGACTGTTACCGACGGCTTTTACCGTTTTAAATCTGCTCCAACTTTTCATAATCATTTGTTCACTCAAGCCCACATTCAGCCGAATGAAAATTCAACTGCTTTTTCTGTTTTTAGCCGCGTTACTCCTTTTGTTGGACAGCTTTTTGATTATCCTAATCAATCTTTTGCTGATATTCCCGCCGAAAACTCCGACGTTGTTTTTTACAAAAACGACGAAGAACAGTTTACAGTCAATTTAAAACAGTTTGCTGATATTGTCGAAGATTTTGCTCTTGAGGCTAAAAATAAAATTATGGAAAAATCCAACAAAGAAGATGACGCCGTAAATTGGACAATGCAACCTGCGCCGCCAGATAGTGCGGTTGCCTTATCCTATGCCTCAGTTGTCTCGTTTAATATCGACCAAAATCATAACTGGGACGCCATTATTTCTACTGCCGCTATGGGGTTTTGTTTTCCATACTTGACTTTTAACGGCTCTGTTTTTAATAAAGCCTTTCCGAACGGTGAAGATAAAATTTTTAGTGAAACTCTAATTACTTGTATTAACACTTTTGAAGACCTTGTCTTTGAGCAACAAGCTTTGCCTTATAAGCCGGATATTGCTCCTTATCCACCTTTTACGGGCGAAGAAAAAGACGATAACGACGAATACACGCCCGAATATAAAAGTTACCTTACTGGCAAAGTCAACCATTACGCGCCTTATTACCAAACAACAGACCCCAACGAAGATTTATCCTACATTAATGCATTTGAAACTGTGCTTTTTGAGCCACAAAATTTACACTTTAACGCGAATTTTGAGAAGTACCCTGAATTTGAAGGCGATGAGACGGACGAAAACGACGAATACACACCGGAATACAAAAAATACATTTTAGATAAAGTAAAATACTATATTCCAAAGGCGCGGTTTAAATATTACTATTGGTTCCCGATTGTTTTCAGCGCGTGTAAAGTTTTGCGCGTCCATAACGGCGAAGTTACAGATACTATCTATAAATCTAAGGGCGGTGGAAATATTGTTTACGCGCCAGATGACTGGGACGAAAAAGGAGACAAAGACGTAGCGAAAGAACCTTACGATGATTTTGTTTACAATTACGAACAATTCAATGAGCAAGAAATTGATTTTCCGCTTGATGGTTTTAGTTATCACTGTGAAAATTTTTTCGTAGAAAATGTTTTTGAAGGCGAAAAACAAATATCTATTCCTGAAGATGTATATAACTCCCTTGCTAACAGTATAGAATGTTATTCAGCTTATGGGAAATATGAAGGCTATTATTTCAGCAACGTTGACAGTACAGCCGCGCTTATCGCCACGCAAACTAACGCCGACATTAATAATTTGTACGGGCGGCAGATTTTTACCCCTGCGCTTTATTATGAATATTCCGGATTAGGTGAAGGGTACAATGATAATCCGCTTAAAGTTAATTATCCTTGTATGAACGGCTGGTTTAAAAAACCTTATGAAGATAACGATGACGTTAATATTTCTTATGTTTTTGCGAAGTTTAAAAGAAATAAATTTGCACTAGGTATTCGTGGCGGCGATTTATACAGAATAAGTTTGGACGGTATCTACGAAAAAGTTGGTACAGGCTTGAAAAATTTCCGACTACGTGAATTGAAAAATATCAGAAAAGCTAAATAGCTCTGCAGCGCAAACGCTCCGACTTGTCGCCTTTGCAGGGCTTTTTTATTGGAGGCGGTGATTGTTATGGAATTTTTTTCTCCCGAATTTTTTAGCGCAGTTGGTTTCCCTGCCGCCATTTGCGCCTATACTCTTTTTGGCGTCAATAAAACTCAAAAGGATTTAACCGTTGCTATAAATCAGTTGACTGCCGAAGTAAAAAATAACGGCGTTGAACAAACAAAAAAGCTTGAAAAACTTGAAGACGAAGTTAAAGCTTTAAAATTTAGAGTGGAGGCGATTCAGAATGAAAGGCGTTGATGTCAGTACTTTTAACGGCTATGTAGATTGGGAAAAATTAAAATCTGCAGGAATTGATTTTGCTATTTGCCGCTCTTCATACGGCAAGAAACATTTTGATGAAACTTTTGCACGTAATATTGACAGCGCACATAAAACAGGGCTTATTTGCGGCGCGTACCATTATTCTTACGCCTTGACGCCTAATGACGCCGTGCAAGAGGCGGATTATTGCAAGTGGTTGATTGAAAATAGCGGGGTATTGCTTGAATTGCCTGTGTTTTTTGATATGGAAGATGGCGACGGCTATAAATCTTATTACGGCTTTAATTTCAGCCGTCGAAATGTAACCAATATCTGTAAGGCTTTTCTTGACAATATCAAGCCGCTTAACGCGGGAGTTTACGCAAGTTACAGCTGGCTTGAAGATTTAATTGACTGGCAGTCTTTGAATTGCCCTGTTTGGAACGCTCAATACTACAGACAAGATTTTTTCAAAGGCTTTATGTGGCAATTCACAGACAATTTGATTATCGGCGGTAAATCTTTTGACGGAAATATTTTGTATGATTGAATCAAGAAAATCTGCGCGACAATTTTTAAAATCAGCTACACGTGCTGAATTGGATTCTTTGATTCACGACGCTAATTTAACTCCTACGCAAGCTAAAATTTTGCGCCTTCATTTTTCGCAGGAGTTTTCTATTTGCAAAATCGCACTCAAGCTTAATTGTTGTGAATCCTACGTCAGAAAAAGACTTGCAGAAATTTATGACAAGGTAGCGAAATTGTAGCGTTTTTATTTTTTGTTTTATGCTAATATTTGGCTATGAGTTACATTTATTTTAATCCTAATCCTGCAGGAAAGAAGGTCGGCGACTGTGTCATTAGGGCTATTTGCAAGTTTACAAGGCAGGATTGGCGAAATGTTTATTGGAGAATTGCCGAACAAGGTGCAATGCTTTTTGATATGCCGTCCAGTAACAATGTTTGGGCGTCTTACCTGCGCGATTTAGGTTACAGGCGTTTTGTTATTTCAGATTCTTGCCCTGATTGTTACTCTGTCAAAGATTTTTGCATTGATTATCCTGTTGGAAGATTTTTACTTGCCACAGGTAGTCACGTTGTAACAGTAATTGACGGCAATTATTATGACGCTTGGGACAGCGGCAATGAAAATCCTATCTATTTTTGGACTAAGGAGTTTATTTAATGGCTAATTTTTTTGGCGGTTATTCCCCGCCTCAACAACAATTTTTGCAGTATCAGCAACCACAAACAAACAATAACGGCGTTATGGTTGTTACTGTTCAAGGCGAGGCAGGAGCGCGGGTTTATCCTGTTGCCGCAGGTAATACTGTTTTACTTATTGACTTCGACGCTAAAAAGTTTTGGCTTAAGTCTACCGATTTAAACGGTATGCCTTCTCGTTTTGCCTCGTTCAACTTCACTGAAGAAATTCAGCAACAAGGCGGCGATACTGCTAATTTTATTTCTCGCACTGAATTTAACGACTTGAAACAATCTATTGATAACCAGTTCAAACAGTTAAGTGAATATATCAAAGGAGCGATTAATAATGTTCCCGCCGTTTCAACCAATGGGCAACCCTCAAATGTTCCAGCAACAATTTAATTCTTTCGCGCAGAATTTTCAGCGCAATTTCGGCAATGTTAATCCTCAACAACTCGTGAAAAATTTATTAGATAGTGGACAAATGACGCAAGCACAGTTTAATCAATGCAGAGATATTGCTAACAAATTAACTGGACAGCGTCTTTAAAGAAAGGAAGTTTTTAAAATGAAATTTGGCGAAATTGAAATTATCGAACAAAAGGAAATGACAGAATTTACGCAGGAGGCGGCGTCTGCGTGGAATGCTATTGGCGATATTGTCGGTACACAATACAAGCCTTTACTTTATATCGGCGGACAACCCGTTAAAGGCGTCAATCACATTTTCATCGCAGAGCAAACTTTGATTCTTGCTAGACCTGAACGCCATATTGTCATTGTTACTATCAATGAATTTGACAACAATTACAACGTCGTAGGTATTGAACGTATTTTTTAAGGAGAATGCGCAATGGATTTAGGAAATGGTATGACGCCCGCTGATTTTGCGGCTGTTATGGGCAATGGAAACAATCACGGTTACGGCGGTTTTGGCAATGGCGATAATGGCGCGTGGTGGGTTCTGATTTTATTCCTTTTTGCTACTATGAATGGCGGCTGGGGAAATAACAACAGAGGCGGTTATGGCAACGGCGGCGGTAATGATATTCCATACATTCAGCGCGGCTTTGACCAACAAGCTACTCAAAGTTCAATAGCCGCTTTACAGGCTCAAGTTGGAAACGGTTTTGCTGATTCGGCAGTTGCTCAATGTCAAGGCAACGCTAATATTACAGCGGCTATTACCGGCGGACAATACGCCACTGCACAAGCTATTAGCGGCGCAAAAGACGTTATCAGCTCTGCACTTAACCAGAATCAATTAGCCACTTATCAAGGTCTGAATCAGCTCGCTATGTCATTGCAAAATTGTTGCTGTGAAAATCGCGCAGGGCTTGCAGATTTAAAATATACGGTTGCAACCGAAAATTGTGCTGATAGGCAAGCTATTTCGGACGGACTGCGCGACGTTATTGCTAACAACACTGCCAACACTCAAGCTTTAATCAATAATCAAAATGCAGGTTTTAGGGCGATTGAAGATAAACTTTGTCAGCTTGAACTTGACAGCTACAAGCAAAAAGTTTCAGATCAAGCCGCCGAAATTGCCTCGCTCAAAGGCGCAATTTCTCAAACTGCTCAAACTGCCGCGCTGATTCAAGATAACAACAATCAAACTGCTAATCTTATCCGCGCTATTAATCCCGCGCCTATTCCTGCTTATCAAGTTCCTAATCCTAATACCGGTTGTTGCGGCACTTATCGTGGCTGTGGTTGCGCGGCTTAAGGAGTGGTTATTGTGGCTGAATTTACCGCTAATGCACTCCAGACCGTTAATCCCGGCGAAATGATTATTTTCAATTCTAATCCTGTTCCTTGTAGAAGTGGTTTAGTTGTTTTTCGCGCTGAGACTGGCGATATTACTCTTAAAGGTTATGTACCGGATTTTAATAATTGCCCTTGTTGTCGGCAAAATTTCGCAAATTACCTTGTTGATTTTGGCGCAAATATCGCTATTCCGGAAGGCGGCACTGTAGGAGCTATTTCCCTTGCTATTGCCGTTGACAGTATTTCTATTCCCGCAAGTACTATGATTGTTACTCCTGCCGCAGCACAGCAATTTTTTAATGTCATCCGCGCTATCAATGCCGCCGTTTTAAAAGGTTGCTGTCAATCTGTTTCTGTTCGTAACACTAGCAGTCAACCTATCTTAGTTCAAAATGCTAATATCATTATCAGCCGTCCAGATTTGGCGGTACGCTGAAAGGACGGTTAATATGAGCAACATTTCTCTTTTTGATAAAGCTAATGACTCACTGGAAGAATTTATTAAGCCGATAATTCAAAAGGGCGCAGGTATGAATGCTACTGAAATTGCGGCTTTAAATGACGCTATTTGCGCTATGAAAAATATTAAAAAAATTAAAAGTCTCGAAAAACAAATTGATTTTATGGATAACTTCGATACCGAGTATGGCAATTCCTACACACGCGGCAGAAGTCCTATTACCGGACGTTACGTAAGCCGTGATTCTGCGCCTTATGCTGAAGGTTATTCCTCGCGCAGATTTTATGACGGTGAACACCATAACGGTTACAGCGGACATTCTATCAAAGACAGAATGATTGACCAACTGGAAAAAATGTATGATACAGCACAGACCGAACACGAAAGACAAACTGTCAATGACTGGATACGCCGTCTTGAATCTGGAAATTGAAATATAATCTGAAAATAAAAAAGCCCTGCGGGGTGTTTTTCTGTATAGACTATAGGTAGACTACAAAAGGCTTAAAAATCTATTGTTACTGCTTATAGTGCCTTATCTTGCTGATAAATTTATTCTTATCGGTCTGCCAGTTTTGTCAGTGTTCAAATGAATTTTGGTAGTTTTACCACCTTTTGAAATTCCTATATAATCTTTTTTTTACCGGAAATAGCGTGCTGATGGAATTTAACAAAAGTACTGTCAATACTAATTTCGCTTGTATCTGCTACTTTTATCACTGCTTTAAAAATGTCTTCAAAGCCGCCTAGCGCAAAAAACACCGATAAACTTCTTGCCACTTACCGAAACAAGTTGGCAATGTTCTCCACGTTGAACCCGTTTTCATTATCCAGCGTTTACTGTGGCACGAAGATTTTTTTATGGTCTGCCAGTTTTGCGTTTTGGCAAATATGCCGCTATCTTTTCCCATTGTTTATCTGTAAATACGTATTCTAATCTAATCACCTACTAAATTTTAGGTACAGTGTGGAGCGGAGGAAAAGGTGGCGATAACCTCAAAGCATTCCTATCGCTATATTATTTTAACAACGAATAATGGCTACGAACTTGCACTTGCTGAAAATATTCTTACTGAAAAAACTGTTGAGGTTTAGATGGCGTGGAGTGCGCTTGAAAATAAAATTGCGACTTACACTACCGCTTATCAAGGTGCGTATTACGCGGCGAGCGGCGCGGAAATTTCCTAAGTTGCTGAATCCGGCAAATCGCAGTTTGAAATTAAGGGAATCTGCGCAACAGACGGAATTTCTATCGACGATAAGACGGTAACTTTGACTGCCGATAATCTTGCATAAACAGACGTAACAATTACCGACGGCTGGACGCTGGCAATTTCAAATGACATTTCTGAACCGAAAACAACGACGGCGCATTTTGAAGAAAATATTTATAAATCTGACAACAAAATTATCTACATTGCAGAAATTGTGGAAAGCGATTTATTCGAGTTAAGCGGGGTTGCAAATACTGAAGGTGTGAAGGTTGAAGGCAACACAATAACTTTAACTTTTGATAATCTCAAAGCTGAAAATGTAACTGCCAAAGGCGGAAATTATCAGTTGGCGTTTGAAAATGTTACAGAGTCGAAAACAACAACGGCGCACTTCGAAGGCAATATTTATAAATCTGACAGCAATACCGCAGGTTATACTTTGGCTGACAACAAAATTACTTACACGGCGGCAGTACCGGAGAAAACTTTCACGCTTAATAATTTAAACAGCAATGCAAAACTCGGCGAAAATATTTTTGTGACGGACGGCGACACTACGAATTTTAAATTCAAGGCGGCGGCACTTGACAAAAAATCTGTCGAAATAACGGGCGGAAAATTCAGCGTAGAACTTGATAATGACGTTGACACAACGGCTGAAGAAATTTCTGAATCTAAAGTTTTGACGAACAACATATTGACATACAGAGTGGCAGGCACCGGCGAATATTATTCAACTTCGGCAACAGGCGTAACGATTAACGGTTAATAAATCGGCATTGGATATGAAGGCGACTGAAAGTTACGCATAGAACTTAGCGGCGACTCGTATACTTTGAATTTCACGACGAATACTTCAAATTCAGAAATTGCGGCAACGCTTGAAAATGGAGTTTACACTTCAGCTTATACGCCCGTTTATTTTAAAGGCAACAGCAAAATTTACAATTTCACACCTGCGGCAATTCCTACAACTTTTATAATCAGCGGTTTAAGTTCAAAGGCAAAACTCGGCGAAAATATTTTTGTTGAAAATGAAAAAGCTACAGTCAATGCCGGTGCACTATCTGCAACTCACGATAAAATTTCTGTCAACAACAATTATACGCTTGAACTCGGAAACGATGTCGCGCAGGTTGAAAATATTATTTTCGCACAGAATGAAAACGCTGTAATATTGAGCGGAACAACGGCAGGTTATAAATTAATCGACGGCAGCTACTAATGGCAAGAAAAATTAGGCGGCGTAATTTTAACTGAAAATAATTTCCTGCGCGAAAACGGGCAAATAATTTTCAAGCCTACTGATGAAATGTTACCGGCTACACCTTCGACAATCAGCATAAAAGGCGGCGTGATAGATACAAACAATTTAACAACGAGCGCGACAGTTACGGCTCATTGGAACGGCTTTACCTATGTTGCAGATAAAACCGCGTCGAGTTGGACAAGCGACGAAGTAAAGTTAGCTACACAGCGGCTGGCGGCGGCGAAGATATATTCAAAATAGAAGGCTTGAGTAACGGTACAACTCTTGTAAAACCTGTCACGCAGGTTAGCGGCTATTCAAAAACTTTACCGGCAGCAACGAATATAAAAATTATTCCGCTTGAAATTTCACTGGACGGCTCGACGATTAACGCGGGCGGCATTACAAGTTTGACAACAGAATTTGCGGCAACTGTAAAAACTTCGGTCTCGGCAACTGTCAACGGCGTCAGCTACATTTCAACCGGCGAAGGCTTGACAATTTCAACTACAGCAACCGGCGCAAACTTGACGAACGGCACGATAACGGTTACCGGAGAACAAGTCGGCGTAAAAGTCAGCAATGATTCAGGCGGCGTTGCAGTTGAAGTTAAAAATGGCGCGGTAATTTCGATAACCGGCTTGAATGACGGCGGAAAAACTTATACGCGCACAGGCAATTTCATCAGCGACGACCAAAATTATTACACTGCAACAGATACGGCAAATATTCTTGAAATGACAGCGGCGTCCGGTTACATTGAAATTGAAAATGACCCGATAAATCTTATTGGCGCGACTTCAGAAAAAATTTTCGGATTTAATGGTAAGGAAGTTGCAAAATATATTGACGGCGTTTTGACAATCAGCGGCGACGATACTTACACGGTTAAAACAAGCGGCGAAGTGACTATTGGCAGTGAAACTTACACATCGAGCGGCGCGCTGGAAATTTCGGCAAGTGCGAGCGGTTCCGGCTTGACGAGCGGCACTGTTTCGCTGAATACTTCAGACGGCAAAAATATTTCTGTCAACAATGATTCAGACGGCGTAACGGTTACAGTTAAGAGCTGCGCGGTAAAATCAGTTGGCGGTTCGGTGACTTACGACGGCAAAACTTACAAGCACACAATTAATTTGCCGAGCGGAACGATTGCAAATAAATAAAAATTTGTTATTGACGGCAAGGATTATTATGCCGACGGCGCGGAAATTACGGTTGCGAATTTTACGAGCGGGGAAATTTCTTTTGACAGTTCAATTACGAGCTTGCAGGTTGCGAACGGAAAAATTATAGCCGGTGATTTGACAATTAATGGCTTGACTTTTACTGAAACGGAAAATATCTGGACAGTAGCCGGCAATAAAACTTTGTACTGCAAGAAAACAACAGCTGGAGCCGAAATTCTTGAAGAAATTATGTCGGGATTATTTAAAGAATTAAAGGTCATATATCACGGAAACGAAAAAGAGCTAAGAACAAAAGTTATCACCGTTCGCACATCAATTATAACTTAACTATTTCTTTTCCCACCATTCCCCACCTTTGGCGGCAACTACTTTATCAAGCTCCTCCATATCTAAATTTATTTTATCCCCTTCGTTAAATTCTTCTTCGAGAATTTCTGACAATAATTTTTCTTTAATATTGCTCAATTCTGAAAAGCGGACACTTTTAAAAATTTTTTCTACATCTTTTATAATCATACCTCTCAACCTTAAATTTTAAAATTTTTCGCCAAATCAACAATACTCTGTCCGGCTAACATATACAATATATTTTTTTCTGATAAATTTTCATTCAGTGCAGTGCAGATTCTTTTTTCAACTATATCTAAAACTTCATCTACAGCTTGATATATCAAAGAGCGTTCATCCTCCAAAACTTTTTGGCAATAAAATTGAAGGCGTCCCGTGCATTTATCGCCGTTCAGTCCGAAAAATAATCTTTGCCGCGCCGCGCTGAAATTTCCGAACGCCGCAATTTGTCCCAGTGCGTCAGCCAAAATTTCATCAAGTGCATTATTTTTCATTCCGCCAAAAATTCTCAAAGTTTCATAGTGCGCCGCCTCGTGCCTTAATCTTAATTTGTATGACTTCTTCAGCCATTCATCTGCAGTAAGTCCAAAATTATCTGCAGAAATATTACTGTACGGCGCGTCATTCAACAATATTATTCTATGACCGTAAATTTTTTTATTTTTGGCAGAAATTGTGAAGGCGTTCACTGTCAGCGGTAACTTTCTTAAATTATTTCTTCCGGTTATTAACGCCTCCATTGTTACAAAATCTTCATGATTGGCAGTGAAAATAACGGGAAGGTTGCCGCCCATTGTCTTTGTAAATGTCAGCTTTATCTTTGTCGGTTCGCTAAATTTATATTTGTCAGTTTCAATCGAAAATCTTTCTTCAATAAAATCTAAAAAATTTTGCCCTGAATATTCCCGCCACTGTTCCATATAATTTTCATCTGCAAGCGGTAAATTTTTCGGCGCGTTTTCTAATTTGTAAAAATGTGAAAGATATTCTTCAGCAGTTATAAATTCCATTTCCTACCTCGTAAGCCGTAAACGCAAAAAATCAATTTTAAGGCGTCTACTGATAGTTTTAGGTAAAAACATATTACCGAATATCAGAAGACGCCTTGTAGACGATTTTAGAGCGCGTACCGGGCATTTTTAAGTTACTTTGTTTCAGGCTTATCAACAAGCGTATTTTGTTTTTCCAATTTCGCAACTTCCAATGCTTGATCTGATGTTTTTCCTTCTTGCTCTGCTTGTGTGTATAATTGCACGTCAATATTTAACGGCACGCCTATAGCTTTATCAAGTTGCGATTTGCTGATATAGTAAGTGTACAGCGCGTTATAGTAATTATTTTGGGCTTCAGTTAATTTTTCCTGCGCGTCCATTACAGCTAAATTTGTGTCAATTCCTTCAGTATAGCGCAGTTGTGCTATTTCATAATCTTCTTTGGCAATGGCTATAGCCGATTGTGTAGTTTTAATATTTGTTTCCGCTGCTTTTAAGTCTAAGAAAGCGGCGTTTACTTCAAGTAAAATATCGTCCTTCGCCTTTTTTTCTGCAGATTTAGCTTTTCTCAAAGCGGACTTTGATTGCTCAACTTTTGCGGAAGTTATTCCATTGTCAAAAATATTCCATTGCGCCCGTATACCCGCGCTCCATTCGCCGCTGTGATCTTCCTTAAAATTTGCGCCTTCACTTGTCATGCTTTTTCCAACTGTAGCACTTACTTGAGGCAATGTGCCGGATCTTGTAGATTTTACTTCAGCCTCTGCACTCTTTACGGCATATTGAGCCGCCAAATAATCAGGGCGATTTTCCAGCGCGTAATCTGTACAATATTTAAGCGATAAATCATATTTTTCATAAGTTAAGTTGTCGTCAATTTCCAAATCGCCTTCCTGCGGAAAACCAATTATATTTTTAAGTGTTGCTGTGGATTTATAATAATTATTTTCGGCTGTAACCAATGATTGCTGCTCACTTGCAAGGCGAACTTGTGACGACAAAACGTCTGATTTTGCAGTTATACCTTCTTCGTATTGAATGGTAACTTTGTTAAGGTGTTCCTGCAACGTATTGACTGCCTCTTGTCGAACATTAACTAAGGCAAGGCATTGCAAAACTTGATAATAAGCCTCTGTAGTTTGGTAGCGAATTTGTTGCATTGAACTTTCTACCAATAAATCAGAGGCGTTTAAACCGTAACGCGCAGATTCAATGGATCCTTCCAAATTTCCGCCGGTGTACAACGGCATTGATACATTAAATGAATTGCTAAATTCGCTTTTATATGCAGGTGTACCGTACTGTTCGTGATTCCTGCGCGCGCTTTCATAAGCCTTGCCGCCAATTCTCATGGCTGAAACGCTCCAAGAAAAAGTAACGCCGGAATTTCTACGCGCTTCAGATAAGCCCCATTTTGCCTTGATTCTGTCTTCTATTGTCTGTTCAATAGTTTGATTATTTTCTAACGCCAGCTGAATACTTTGCTCAAGATTAAGCGTCATTGCTGAACATACATTACTATTTAAAAATAAAGCTAATAAGCTCGGTATTATTGCAAATAATTTCTTATTCATTTTAAAAGCTCCTATATTATAAAAAAATCTTGACAGAAAAAGCCAAGATTCTAAGTTAATTTGACATAATTTCTTGTACTCTTTCAAAGTACTTGCCTTTTATGAAGATACACGCGCCAATACATTTTCCGAAAAAATCGCCTGTATCTTCCATTGAACTTGCCGGGCAGTGCGAACATTTATATTTATATTCGCAAGCATTGCACTCGGCATTTTTCCTGAATAAATCCTTATAAGTGCAGTTGGTATATTTTTCAATAGGGGAATTTGTTAAAATTTTACCAATACTTTGTCCTTCGTCAAAAATATTAGGCGCAATTTTTTCCATAAGTGTACCGCTCATTGGCAAGCAGGGAATTAATTTGCCGTCCGGCAACAAGTGCGGAAAAATTCGGCTTGCCTCGCAGATAGTTTCTTTTTCCCGTTCAGCTGTACCGCAACCGCTTAAAAATGGAATTGAATAACCTTTGCCCGCGCCGGCAGAATAAAAAATACCGCCCAATTTTATTTCCATCGGCATTCCGTCCGCCTTGTATTTTTCAAGGACTTTAAAATATTCTTCCATTATTTTCATTTCGTCAATAGAATTATTTTCTTGTTGCGCCCAGTTGCCGGAATTTGCGATAGTGGCAACTTTCCATTTATTGACGCCCAATTCTTTCATTAATTCGTAAGTTGGCAAAAGTGCCGCGCGGTTGCCGTTGTGTAAAACCGTTGTAACAATTACGCCGTAACCTCTTTTTTTCATCAGCCGAATTGCCGCCAAAGTTTTTTCTTCCGTGCCTTTGATCCCTCTAACCCAGTCATGACAACCGACGCCGTCAAAACTTACCAAAAAACAATTCATATTGATATTTTTCGATTCCAACTTGTCCAAAAATTTTTCTGTAACGGCAACGCCATTTGTAAAAATTTCTTCAATATTGATTCTGTTTTCAATGAAAAGATCAATCAACTGCCAAAAATCTTTTCTTACTAACGGTTCGCCGCCGGTTATTGCAACTTGATAAATATTTGCGTCAATCATCTGCCGAATTACTTCTTTGCATTGTTCAAAAGTCATTTCGCCGTAAAGATTTTTATCTGAAGAAATATAGCAATGGCGGCAGCGCAAATTACAATTTCCCGTAATTGACCACGTTAATACTTGTGACATTTTGGAATCTGAATATTTATATTTTTGAAATTCGGTAAGCCCTTCATCTTTGGAACATTCGACTAAAATTTTGCGATTTAATAATTTTTTGGCGGCATTTCTGAAACTTTTCGGTAAAATTTTTTCGTCTATTGAAACGCCTTTGGAAGTAATTAACTCAATCGCCTGCATTTGCAACGGCGTTAAGGGTACAACTTTATTTGAATCGCCGCCCCAAGCATTCCGGTTATAAAGTGCGTATTTCATATCGCACCAGCCGCGTAACATATATTGCGGCGCAAGTGTTACATAACGCATAAAATCACCCGTTTTCTTTAGACAAAAGGACTGCCGCGCACACGTTTTTAGTATTTCCGGCAGTCCCCGCCTAAATTTAGTTTACCGTGTTACCTATCAGCTTTTGTTTGAAAAGTCGTCTCTGATTCCTGCATTGGCACCGTGACATTCATTTTTGCCTTTGTTGACGCCGCCCGCAACGTTATCAAGTGCATCTTCATCAAGTTGAACATCGCCGGACGCGATATACTCTTTAACTTCCGCAATGGTGAAGTTGTAGCCCAATTCTTTGGCAATTTCGCCAATAGCTTTAAGCTGATCATCTGTAGCATCGGTAATTTCTTTGCCGCCGAGAATCTTTTCAACTTTCGCCTTGAGGGCGTCGTCTGAAGTTACTTTTGCATAGAATTCAGCAATTTTTTCGTTCATATGGAAAAACCTCCTAAAAATTTTTTATATCAATCACGGACAACGCCGCAACTAATATCAAATTTTTTTGAAATGATACCGTCTAACTGTTATGAGTTTTTGTTTGCAAATGTGTCTTTGATACCTGCATTGTCGCCGCTGCAGCTGTTTACGCCTTTGTTGACGCCGCCTGCAACGTTATCAAGTGCATCTTCATCAAGTTGAACATCGCCGGACGCGATATACTCTTTAACTTCGTCAATGGTGAAGTTGTAGCCCAATTCTTTTGCAATTTCGCCAATAGCTTTAAGTTGATCGTCTGTAGCGTCGGTAATTTCTGCGCCGCCGAGAATTTTTTCAACTTTTGCCTTGAGGGCGTCGTCTGAAGTTACTTTTGCATAGAATTCAGCAATTTTTTCGTTCATAATAGAACAACCTCCTAAAATTTTTTTATATCAATCCCGAAAAACGCCGGGATTAACAGCAAATTTATTAACCGTTTGCAAATTTGTCGCTAATGCCTGCATTTGCGCCTTCGCATTTGTTCACGCCTTTGCTGACGCCGCCTGCGACGTTATCAAGTGCATCTTCATCAAGTTGAACATCGCCGGATGCGATATATTCTTTAACTTCGTCAATAGTGAAGTTGTAGCCCAATTCTTTGGCAATTTCGCCAATAGCTTTAAGTTGATCATCTGTAGCGTCGGTAATTTCTGCGCCTGCGAGAATTTTTTCAACTTTCGCTTTGAGGGCGTCGTCTGAAGTTACCTTTGCGTAAAATTCGGCAATTTTTTCATTCATACCGCAACACCTCCTAAAATTTTTTTATATCAATCACGGCAAACGCCGCAATTAATATCAATTTTTAAATGAAGTTCAGCAATTCTTAAAAGTCGTTTCCGCTGCCCATGCTCTTAAGCATGTCAACAAATTGACCGTGAGACATACGCTTGCCGCCAACCGTGTAAAGATTCTCAATTTTGTCCGAAGAGAGCAGAATTTGGCTACCTTTAAAATTAGCATTCATAAGTTTCTGCATCTTGTCGTTGAAAGAACTTTGTGCATTAGGAGCTTTTTGATCCCAAGTTTTAAGCAAATTTTCTGTACCTTTGGGGTCAATGTCCATCATTACATTAAGAAGTTCCTGATTTTCTTCAAAAGAGCCGCCCGCCACGTTGTCAAGATCGTCTTCGCTAAGTTCGCGTTTTTTGGTTTCTTCGCTCATGGTTTACACCTCCTTTCAGTGTACAAATAATTACAAAATTTCAAAACTTTCTGCCCCCGCCGCTTTCTTTTTAATCTCATTCAAAATATCGTTATGAGAAATGTAACGACCATTTTTCAAATAACTATTAGCATCATTAGGCGAAGAAAATGCGGTTACGTTAGAGCCAAGATTTTTGGATACGAGTCTATAAACTCCGACGGAGGCAATATTACCCATTTTTTCATAATTACCGCCGACGTTACTCATCGCGCTATAAACTTCATTTACACCGTCGGG
>FLNY01004273.1_pt1 | contig 26192 bp, 19 predicted proteins | sample 1140381 | NCBI WGS metagenome assembly FLNY01 (sample SAMEA3878172, study PRJEB12797) | bioreactor metagenome | biome: Moose rumen | place: Sweden | collected 2011-10
CCCCTTGCAGGGGGAGGGTATATACTCCTCTCCCTACAAGGGAGAGGTCGGGAGAGGGTCTGTTCTCGGCTCCTTCCAGCAGCCCGGGCACATCTTCTATCCCGAGACGTGGTTCCACTTCATCAATGGCAACGTCCGACGCGAAGGCATCACCCGCGATCTGGAAGCCATTGCCGCCTCCGGCATACAGGGCATACAGTTCTTCCACGGGCAGATGGGCGACGCCGCCGACTGGCCGGGCACGGAGGAACACGTGGAGTGCCTCAGTCCGAAGTGGGAGTCGCTCGTCAGGTTCACGGCAGAGGAAGCCCACCGCCTCGGCTTGCGCTTCAGCCTGCAAACCTGTCCCGGATGGGCCACAAGCGGCGGCCCATGGATAAAGCCCGAGCAAGCCATGCGCCACCTCAGCTATTCGCGCACCGACATCACAGGTGGCACGGACATCGACATCGAGCTGCCCGTCCCCCACAAAGAGGAGTGGCGCAACTGGCAGGACATCGCCGTGCTGGCATTCCCTGCTCCAGAAGGCGACACAGGCACTTCCTGCCAAGTGGATAACGTGGAGGCAGAGGAGCTGCAGGCCGAGTGGCAGAAACTCCTGAGCGGCGAGCCGAACTCCGCCTTCACCCTTCAGCCCACCACCAGGCAGAAGCCCCACCGCGTCCGCGTCAAGATAAAGGATGCACAGGCAGTCCGCTCCATGGAGTTCAACCCCATCGACGGCTTCAACCACGCCTTCTGCGTGCAGCCCGACATCCATCTGCGCGTCCTCACAGCCGATGGCGACGTCCTGCTCGACACCGACTTCCCCTCCGCCAACTGGCAGGACCGCGACAGAGGCATGACATTCGCCCTCCCCAATCGTGGAGGCGCAGGCGACTACACCCTGGAGATCTCCAACCAGCACGACATGCGCCTCTCGCGCCTGCGCTTCTCCTCGGCTGCCAGAGGACATAACTGGGAGATGGAGGCAGCCTGGACGCTCCGCAGCCTGCTTCCCCTGCCGGCGGACATGAACGAAAAGCCAGCCGACTTCATAAGCCGAACCAGCATCCTCAACCTCTCGGACAAGCTCTCGGCCGACGGACATCTCCGCTGGAAGGCTCCCCAGGGACGCTGGATAGTGCTCCGCATCGGCCACGTCAACACGGGCCGACGCAACGGGCCGGCTCCCGCAGAGGCCACGGGATGGGAAGTCAACAAGCTCGACTCTGCCTTCGTCGCCTACCAGTTCAGCCAATACATCGGCCGCCTCACGGACGGTCCGCTCCAGGGACTGGTTGACAATATGCTTATGGACAGTTGGGAATGCCAGACACAGACGTGGACACGCTTCATGCCACAGGAGTTCAAAGGACGCAGAGGCTATGACCTGACCCAGTGGATGCCCGCCCTCTTCGGCTGGGTAGTGGATGGCAGAGACGAGACAAGCCGCTTCCTCTCCGACTGGCGCCGCACTATCAATGATCTCTTCGTGGAAAACTTCTACGGACAGATGAGCCGCATGGCCCACGAGAAAGGCATGACCGTCAGCTACGAAACGGCTGCCGGCGACATCTTCCCAGCCGACCCGATGGAATACTACAAGCATGCCGACGTGCCTATGTGCGAGTACTGGCAGCCCTTCAGTCATTGGCTCGCCAACCGCAACTACAAGCCCATCCGCCCCACCGCCTCTGCAGCCCACCTCTACGGAAAGCCACGCGTCTCGGCAGAGTCCTTCACCTCCTTCGACCTGACGTGGGACGAGCATCTCAGCATGTTGCGCGAGGTGGCGAATCAGAACATGGTGGAAGGCGTAACGCACACCATCTTCCATACCTACACCCATAATCCCGACGCCGACCGCTTCTTCCCCGGCACATCATTCGGCGGCAGCATCGGCACACCGTTCCTCCGCAAGCAGACATGGTGGCCCTTCATGAAGAGCTTCAACACCTACCTGGCCCGCTGCGCCTTTATGCTGGAGCAGGGACTGCCCGTCAGCAGCGTCCTCTGGTACATCGGCGACGAGATAGAGCAGAAGCCCGACCAGCTCATGCCTTTCCCCAATGGTTTTTCCTACGACTACTGCAACGCCGACGCCCTCTTGCACCGCCTCAAGATCAGCAAGGGACGCTGGACGACACCCGACGGCATCAGCTACGACGTGCTTTGGATTCCCGACTCGAAGCGCCTCCAGCCCGAGACGCAGCAGCGCCTGCAAGTGATGGTGGCACAAGGCGGACGCGTCGTCAAGGACGTGCCCCTCTCCTCGCTGCAGCAAGCCCTCGAAGAGATGAACCTTCGTCCCGACGTCAAGCCCACGGAGCTCCGATGGCTCCATCGACGTACAGACAAAGCCGACTGGTACATGATTTGTCCGCAGAAGGAGCAGGCCTTCAGCGGCGAAGTGTCGTTCCGGCAGAGAGGACGTGCCGAGCTCTGGAACCCAACGAATGGCAGCGTCCGACTCGCCGAGTCGGAACCCGACGGGGAATACACCCGCGTGCGTCTCGACATGCAATGCGGCGAGATGTTCTTCCTCGTCTTCCGGCACGACAAACAGCCCAAACGCCCGAAGCAGACAGGCCGCACAACATCCAGACTGCTGGAGAACTGGACCCTCACCTTCCCCGAAGGGTGGGGCATCACGTCGCCTCTCACGCTCACCGAGCTCAAGCCCTGGAAAGACCTTCCGCTCAGCGACGAAGGCAAAGCCTTTTCCGGCACAGCCACCTACGAGACCTCCGTCCAGTTCGACCTGCTGAACCGCAGCCAGCAGTACTCGCTCCGACTCGGGGAGGTGGAAGAGATAGCCGTCGTAAAAGTGAACGGAGAGACAGTCGACACGCTTTGGGCAGCTCCCTATGAAGTCGACATAGCCCCCTTCCTGCGTCGCGGCAGCAACACCATCACCGTGGAAGTCACCAGCACCTGGTTCAATCGCCTTGTCTATGATGCCGGCCAACCTAAGGAGAAACGCAAGACGTGGGTCATTGACGGCCCGTCGGCCCAGGCACCGCTGCGTCCGTCGGGCTTGCTCGGCCCCGTGGAGATAGTCATGTAAAGCCCCGCCAAGTTCTGATAACCAGTTCCGACGCCCAGCCAGGCACGTTTAGTTTACCCAATAGACGTGCCTATTTCTTCGACTATCCGTGCCTGGTTTGTCGACTGTCCGTGCCTGGTTTGTCATTTAGGCGCGCCTCACCATTGTCGGCTTGGTGATTCGGGTACTCGTCGTTGTCGTGGTTCGACCACCAACTGCATGGGTGCCTAAGCGACTACCCCTTTTTCTCCAGCAGCTTCTCCAAGAGGCGCGGGAGGGCATAACGGTCGAGGTCGGTTTCCTCAACCCATATGCCTTTCGCGTCTTCCAAGGCGTGGGGTAGGGTGAGGAGGTAGAAGTCGGCATGCAGACGCTGATGCGTGAGCTGGTGCCGGACGTCGGAAGCAACAAGTTCAACCTTTACCTTAATGTTAGCCTTGACGAGTGATGAGTGAATAAACTCGTCAACCTGTTGACTTGTCAACTTGTCAGCTGACTCAATCACAGGGAACTCGAAGAGGCCCTGCCAGATGTCGCCGCCGCCACGACGCCGGAGCAGCGTCCGCCCATCCTGCGTGCGCGTGTATATATAAGTAAGGTAACGGTCGCGGACGGCGGTGCGCTTCGACTTCACAGGCAGTTTGTCGACTATGTGCATGCTCAGAGCCTGACACGTCCCGGCAAGCGGACAGGTGTCGCAAAGCGGAGCAGATGGTTTGCACCAGCAGGCTCCGAAGTCCATGATGGCTTGATTGTAGAGGGCAGGATGTTGGCGGTCGAGCATCTCGTCGGCAAGCGCTCGGAGCAACTTCTTTCCCTGCGTCGTGTCAACTGGCTCGGTGATGCCGAAATGGCGTGCCAGTACGCGCTGCACGTTCCCGTCGAGCACAGCATAAGCTTCCCCGAAAGCAAAGCTCATGATTGCCGCCGCCGTGTAATCGCCCACTCCTGGCAAGGCTCTGACGAAGCTGTAGTCTCTACGGAAAGTGCCAGCTTCCGCTATCTGCTTTGCCGCAGCATGTAGATGGCGGGCACGGCTGTAGTAGCCCAGTCCTTGCCAGAGGCGCATCACCTCTTCCTCGCTTGCCTTTGCCAGGCTCTCGGCAGTGGGGAAGCGCTTGGCAAAGCGCAGATAGTAGTCCATGCCTTGGCAGATTTGCGTTTGCTGAAGGATGAACTCCGAGAGCATGATGAGGTAGGGGTCGCTTGTTCCGCGCCAAGGAAGGTCGCGTCCAAACTGATGATACCATTGCTCCAGTTGTGCGGAAAAAGATGAAATCATGTTGCAAAAGTAGTGCTTTTCGGGCACAAAACATGTCAAGAGCAAACTTTTTTTCAATAAAATCACTCAATTTCTTTCTCTTTTGGAAAAATAATCATACCTTTGCAGTCCGAATTTGTATAAACATATAATTAGTACTAACCATAAACACCCAAAATTATGCCAAACGGAAAGAAGCATAAGAGGCACAAGATGTCAACGCACAAGCGTAAGAAGAGACTGAGAAAGAACAGACATAAGAGCAAGTAAAGGACTTCTCAGACCGAAAAGGTGGCAGGATTATGCTCTGTCACCTTTTTCGTGTGTAATAATGAAATGGAGGTAACAAGCGAACTTTACATCGACGTACAGCCGAAGAAGATTTCCATCGCGCTGACCGAAGACAAGCGGCTGGCTGAGTATCAGGAGGAGGAGCAGAGCGTTTCCTACTCCGTGGGTAACGTGTACCTGGCAAAGGTGCGCAAGCTCATGCCTGGTCTGAACGCATGCTTTGTCAATGTAGGTCACGAACGCGATGCCTTCCTGCATTACCTCGACCTTGGTTTGCAGTTCCCTTCCTACGCCAAGTACCTCAAGCAGGTACAGAGCGACCGCAAGAACCTCTACCCTTTCGAGAAAGCTTCTGTCCTGCCGGATTTGCCTAAGGACGGCAGCGTGCAGACCACTCTCCAGCAGGGACAGGAGGTGCTTGTCCAGATAGTAAAGGAACCTATCAGCACGAAGGGCCCACGCCTGACCTGCGACCTTTCTTTCCCTGGTCGCTTCCTGGTCTTCACGCCTTTCGGGGAGAAGGTTTCTGTTTCCACGAAAATCAAGAGCAGTGCCGAACGGGCTCGCCTGAAGCAAATCATCGAAAGTCTGAAGCCCAAGAACTGTGGCATCATCGTGCGTACCGTGGCAGAAGGCAAGCGGGCCAGCGAGCTTGATGCCGAGATGAAGGTGCTCACGTCCAGATGGGAAGAGACACTTCGCAAGGTGCAGCAGGCAAAAGAGCTGCCGATGCTTGTCTATGAGGAGACGAGCAGGACGGTTGGTATGCTGCGAGACCTCTTCAATCCGAGCTACGAGAATATCTACGTCAACGACGAGAACGTCTTTAAGGAGGTGCACGATTACGTCAGTCTCATTGCGCCAGACCGCGTCGGCGTAGTGAAGCTCTACAAAGGCAAGCTGCCTATCTTCGACAACTTCGACATTACCCGACAGATTAAGTCGGGCTTTGGCAGGACTGTCTCGTATAAGCATGGTGCATACCTCATCATCGAACATACCGAGGCTCTCCATGTGGTGGACGTCAACAGCGGCAACCGTACTCGCAACCCTAATGACCAGGAGGCCAATGCCCTCGAGGTGAATCTTGGCGCAGCCGAGGAACTGGCTCGCCAGCTGCGTCTGCGAGACATGGGAGGCATCATCGTGGTCGACTTCATTGACATGAAACTTGCTGAGGACCGTCAGCAGCTCTATGAGCACATGTGTGAGCTGATGAAGCGTGACCGTGCCCGCCATAACATCTTGCCATTGAGTAAGTTCTGTCTCATGCAGATTACGCGTCAGCGCGTTCGTCCCGTCATGGATGTGGCTGTTGAGGAGGCTTGCCCGACGTGTCACGGCACTGGTCAGATAAAGAGCAGCTTCCTCTTCCACAAGGTCTTGGACGGCAAGATAAAGTTCCTCTACCACAAGCTTGGCATCAAGCGTTTCACGCTCCATGTGCATCCCTACGTGGCAGCTTATCTCAATCAGGGAATTATCAGCATTTATCGCAAATGGCAACTCAAGTACGGCCTTGGCGTGAAGGTCATTCCCAGCCAGAAGCTCGCTTTCCTTCAGTATGAGTTCTACGATAAGGACGGGCAGGAAATCGACATGAAGGAAGAGGTCGAAATCCGTTAAATCTTATTGAGCACAGATTGCACTTTGTGGCATCGCGCATGTGGTCCGGAAAGTTCTCGTGAGAAGTTGTCAAAGTTCTCTGCAGAAGTTGTCGGACTTCTCTGCAGAAGTTTTGGTTCTCCACCGCTTACATTATTTTTATTGTAACAGGAAAAAATAGGAGTCAACACTTAGGAGTTCTCAGGAAAATGTTGTATCTTTGCACGCGAAAGAAAAAACAAGTTAAGGTATGACGATTACTTTCTTCAAAACTCCCCAGAAAAGTGTTATAGCGACTGCAAGCGAAAAGGCTCTCTCCCAGTCAGAAATCGACAAACTTTGTTGGCTCTATGGCGGGGCTGCTCTCGAAGAGGAACAGAATTTGAAAGGCGACTTCATCGGTCCTCGTCGCGAAATGATTACGCCGTGGAGCACCAACGCGGTGGAGATTACGCAAAACATGGCCATCGAAGGCATTACGAGAATAGAGGAATACTACCCTGCCCCTCTCCCAACCTCCCCCAAAGGGGAGGAGAATGGCACGGCGTCAGACACTCCCCCTTTGGGGGGAGAAGGAGGGGGGGCGGATTATGACCCCATGCTTCAACGCCTCTATAAGGGACTGAATCAGGACATCTTCACCATCAACAAGCAGCCTGAGCCCATCATCAGCATCGAAAATCTGGAGGAATACAACGAGAAGGAAGGTCTTGCCTTGTCCCCCGAAGAGATAGAATACCTGCGAAAGGTGGAGGCACAGCTCGGCCGTAAGCTCACCGACAGCGAAGTCTTCGGCTTTGCCCAGATAAACAGTGAGCATTGTCGCCACAAGATTTTCGGCGGAACCTTTATCATCGATGGCGAGGAAAAAGAGTCGTCTCTCTTCCAGATGATAAAGAAAACGACTCAGGAGAATCCCCATCACATCATCTCCGCCTATAAGGATAATGTGGCGTTTGCAGAGGGTCCGGTCGTCGAGCAATTTGCTCCGAAGGACCACAGTACGAGCGATTACTTCGAAGTTCGCGACATCGAGAGCGTCATCAGTCTCAAAGCCGAGACACACAACTTCCCGACTACGGTGGAGCCCTTCAACGGCGCCAGCACAGGCACAGGAGGCGAGATACGCGACCGCATGGGAGGCGGCACAGGCTCATGGCCCATCGCAGGCACCGCGGTGTATATGACGAGCTATCCAAGACTAAATGAAGAATTAAGAGTGAAGAATGAAGAATATGCTACCGCCCTCAATCCCTCACAGAATGGAGCGCGTGACAAGGGCGAAACTACAGCGGCAGCAAATTCTTCATTCTTCACTCTTCATTCTTCATTTGCGCCCTCGATGAAGGCGCGCAAGTGGCTCTACCAGACGCCTGAGCAGATTCTCATCAAGGCCAGCAACGGCGCCAGCGACTTCGGAAACAAGTTCGGACAGCCGCTCATCACGGGATCTGTTCTCACTTTCGAGCATCAGGAGAAAGTAAACGAGTTGACAAGTAAACGAGTTGACAAGTTGGATGAATCATCAAACTCAAATAACTCGTCAACTTGTCAACTTGTCAACTCGTCAACTATGTATGCCTACGACAAAGTCATCATGCTGGCAGGGGGCGTGGGCTATGGCACAAAGCGCGATTGTCTGAAGAAAGAGCCCCAGAAGGGCAATAAGATAGTGGTCGTGGGCGGTGATAACTACCGCATCGGACTGGGCGGCGGCAGCGTCTCCAGTGTGGAGACAGGTCGCTACTCAAGCGGTATCGAGCTCAATGCTGTGCAGCGAGCCAACCCCGAGATGCAGAAGCGAGCCAACAACCTGGTGCGTGCACTCTGCGAAGAGGAAGTGAATCCCATCGTCAGCATCCATGACCACGGCTCGGCAGGACACGTGAACTGCCTCTCCGAGCTTGTGGAAGAGTGCGGCGGCCTCATCGACATGACGAAGCTTCCTATCGGCGACCCGACGCTCTCGGCAAAGGAAATCATCGCCAACGAAAGCCAGGAACGCATGGGTCTCCTCATCGACGAGAAGCACATCGACCATGTCCGCAAGATAGCCGAAAGGGAGCGTGCCCCGCTTTATGTGGTCGGTGAGACGACTGGCGACGCTCATTTCGCCTTCCAACAGGGAGATGGGAAGCGTCCCTTCGACCTCGATGTAGCGCAGATGTTTGGTCACTCGCCCAAGACCATCATGCGCGACAAGACCGTGGAACGCAAGTATGCCCCCGTCGAATACAGCCAAGACCTGGTTCAACTAGATAAACTAGTTTTACTAGAATACCTGGAAAGAGTCCTTCAGCTTGAGGCCGTGGCCTGCAAAGACTGGTTGACGAACAAGGTGGACCGCTCCGTGACGGGCAAGGTGGCACGTCAGCAATGCCAGGGTGAGCTGCAGCTGCCCCTCTCGGATTGCGGCGTGGTAGCCCTCGACTATCGTGGCGTGAAAGGCATTGCCACAGCTCTCGGCCATGCGCCACAGGCCGCTCTTGCCGACCCCGCTGCTGGCAGCGTCCTCTCCGTCGCAGAATCTTTGACAAATATTCTTTGGGCGCCGCTCGAGGAGGGACTTGACAGCGTCAGCCTCAGCGCGAACTGGATGTGGCCTTGTCGTGCCCAGGAAGGCGAGGACGCACGTCTCTACCGAGCCGTCGAAGCGTTGAGCGACTTCTGCTGTGCTTTGCAAATCAACGTCCCGACGGGAAAGGACTCATTGAGCATGACGCAAAAATATCCCGACGGAACAAAGGTCATCTCTCCCGGAACGGTTATCGTCTCCAGCGGCGGCCAGGTAAGCGACATCAAGAAAGTCGTCTCGCCTGTCCTGCAGAAACGTCCCTCTACCTTATATCATATCGACTTTTCGTTCTGCGAACTGCGTCTGGGCGGTTCCGCCTTTGCCCAAAGCCTGGGGAAAGTCGGGAGTGACGTGCCGACGGTACGCGATGCGGAGTACTTCCGCGACGCTTTCAACGCCGTCCAAGACCTGATAAAGCGAGGTCTCATCCTCGCCGGTCACGACATCTCGGCAGGTGGACTCATCACATGTCTGCTGGAGATGTGCTTCGCAAATACCGATGGCGGACTCGACATCAACCTCGACAAGATGAAGTGCGACGACATCGTGAAGCTCCTCTTCGCGGAGAACCCGGGCATCGTGATACAGGTGGCCGACGAACATCGCACGGATGTCAAGAAGCTTCTTGAGGCGGCTGGCGTCGGCTACGTCAGTCTCGGCCGGCCCTCTGACGAGCGTCGCATCCTTATCAAAAAGGGCGAGGCACAGTGGCAGTTTGATGTCGACAGCCTCCGCGACGTGTGGTTCCGCACATCCTACCTACTCGACCAGAAACAAAGCTTCAATGGCAAAGCCAAGGAACGCATGGAGAATCTGGGCAAGCAACCGCTCAAGTGGCAGATGCCCAAAGGCTTCACCGGCAAACTCAGCCAGTTCGGTCTCAATCCTGATCGCAGGGAAAAGAGCGGCATCAAAGCAGCTATTATAAGAGAAAAAGGCACAAACGGCGAGCGGGAAATGGCCTACATGCTCTACTTGGCAGGCTTCGACGTCAAGGACGTCATGATGACCGACCTCATCACAGGTCGCGAAACACTCGACGACATCAATTTCATCGTCTTCTGCGGCGGCTTCTCCAACAGCGATGTACTCGGCTCGGCAAAGGGTTGGGCAGGTGCTTTCCTCTACAATCCCAAGGCAAAAGAGGCCCTAGACCGCTTCTACAGCCGTCCCGACACACTCTCCCTCGGCGTCTGCAATGGCTGCCAACTGATGGTGGAACTGGGGTTAGTTGACGAGTTGACAAGTAAACAAGTAAACAAGTTGGTTGCAAACGACTCGTCAACTCATCAACTTGTCAACTCGTCAACTATGAGGATGTTGCACAACGACAGCCATAAGTTCGAGTCGAACTTTGTCGGTCTGACCGTCCAGCCCAATAAGAGCGTCCTGATGGAAAGCCTGAGTGGTTCGAAGCTCGGCATCTGGGTGGCTCACGGGGAAGGAAAGTTCAGCCTTCCCGGCAAGGAGGAAGACTACAACATTGTGCTCAAATACAGCTACGACGGCTATCCCGCCAACCCGAACGGCAGCGACTTCCAGGCCGCGGGTATCGTCTCGTCGGACGGCAGACACCTTGCCATGATGCCTCACCTCGAGCGTGCCTTCTTCCCCTGGCAGTGCGGATTCTATCCCGCAGAACGTCGCGATGAGGATCAGGTGACGCCGTGGATAGAGGCATTCGTCAACGCTCGTGAATGGATAAAGAAGCATGTTTGAACTCTTCAAGACATTCTTTCAGATAGGTCTCTTCACGATTGGTGGCGGATATGCCATGATTCCGCTCATCGAGCAGAAGGTTGTGGACGAGAAGCATTGGGTGGGGCATGATGAGTTGCTCGACTTGATTGCTGTCGCCCAGTCGTGTCCGGGCATCTTCGCCGTGAATATCAGCATCTTCATCGGCAACAAACGAATGGGCAACAAAGGTGCGCTCGTCAGTGCCATCGGCACTTGTCTGCCCTCTTTTCTGTGTATCCTGGCCATTGCGCTCGTGTTCCAGCAGTTCCGCGAGAACGTCTATGTGGAGCACTTCTTCCATGGCATCCGTCCAGCTGTCGTGGCGCTCATTGCGTTGCCCGTCTTCAGGATGGCAAAGAGTGCCAAGATAAACCGATACAATGTCTGGATTCCTCTGGTTGCAGCCTTCCTTATCTGGATGCTTGGGGTGAGTCCTATCTTCGTAGTCCTTGCGGCAGGTGTCTCAGGTTATGTCTATGGAAAGTATCTCAAAGATGAAGACCCCCTCTAACTCCCCCTTTAGGGGGAGAACTTAAATGTCTAAATAGCCCAATCGTAAATAAATAGTAAATAGTAAATTGTAAATAATCAAATAGTAAATTATAATGGTGTTTCTGCTCTTCATACAGCTTTTCTGGACCTTCTTCCTCATTGGCCTCTTCGGTTTTGGCGGGGGATATGCCATGATTTCTATGATTCAGGGTGAGGTCGTGGGACATTATCATTGGATGACAATGGGGCAGTTTACGGACATCGTTGCTGTGAGCCAGAGCACTCCGGGACCTATCGGCATCAACTCAGCTACATACGTCGGCTACACGTCGCTCGTCAATGCCGGCTATGCGCCGTATTGGGGCGTGTTGGGAAGCTTCATTGCCACGTTTGCGGTGGTGCTCCCGAGCTTCATTTTGATGTTGCTCATCAGCAAAATCCTGATGAAGTACAGAAATCATCCATCTGTCGAGAATGTATTCAGCGCCTTGCGTCCCGCTGTTGTCGGCCTGATTCTTGCAGCCGCATTACTCTTGATGAACAGCGAGAACTTCAGCTCGATGAGCGAAAATCCCTGGCGTTTCTGCCTCAGCATCTTCCTTTTCTGCTTCGCTTTCATTGGGCAAAAGGTCTATCGCCTCGGGCCTATCCTCATCATACTACTTTGCGGTGTGGCCGGCATCGTGTTAGGACTTTGACAACTTCTCACGTGAACTTTCCCAACTTCTCACGAGAACTTTGCCAACTTCTCTGGTATAGTCTGCTAATCCTCTTCGAGTGCCTTGAGGAGTTCCTCAATTGCAGGGAGCGGAGCCTTGTATTTCTCGAGCAATGTTACAAATTTGCTGCCGATGATAGCCCCAGCCGCATTGGCCTGAGCGCTCTGCAAAGTCTGTCGGTTACTAATGCCGAAACCAATCATGCGGGGATGCTTGAGCTGCATCTTGTCAATTCGCGAGAAGTAAGCTTGCTTGGCTTGGTCGAACTCTTTTTGTGCTCCGGTGGTCGCTGCCGAGCTGACCATGTAGATGAAACCATCGGTGTTCTGGTCGATGAAACGTATGCGTTCGTCGCTCGTCTCGGGTGTGATGAGCATGATGACCCTGATATCATAGCGGTCGGCTATGGGCTTCACCTCGTCCATGTAGTCTTTGAACGGCAGGTCCGGGATGATGACACCGTCGATGTCTACTTCCTTGCAGCGCCGGAAGAACTGCTCGTAGCCCATGTGGTAAATGGGATTCATGTAGCCCATCAGTATGAGCGGGAGGCGGACGCCCTGTCCCCGGAGCGGTTCCAGCTGGGCGAAGAGCTTCTGGAGAGTCATTCCGTTGCGCAGAGCCTTAGTGGCTGCGTCCTGAATAACCGGGCCGTCAGCCATCGGGTCGCTAAAGGGAATGCCCACTTCGATGAAGTCTATGCCCTTCGCCTCCAGCGTTCGGATGACGTCGGCTGTGCCTTCCAGCGTCGGATGACCTGCACAAAAATAGAGCGAGAGCAGGCCTTTCTGCTTCTGCTCAAAGAGGGAGTTTATTCTGTTCATAGGTTTGAATGATTGGTTTTGTGTTCTAATTTTGCTAGTTTAACTAGTTTTACTAGTATAACTAGTTCTTTGCGAGGGCTTTCATGAACTGCCTTATCTTCTCCACATCCTTGATGCCCGGCTCCGTTTCAAAGCGCGAGTTGATGTCGATGCCGAGGCATTTGGGGTGATGAAACTGGCGAAGCGACTCAGCATCCTCTGGCCCGATGCCTCCCGAAAGCAGGAAAGGCAGGTCGCCCCGGTAGTCGCGGAGGACGTCCCAACTGAACTTCCGGCCGCTTCCGCCATGAGTCGGGCACTTGGTGTCGAAGAGAAGAATGGCCTCTCCCCATCCCTCTCCCGTGGGAGAGGGTGTATTTAGGAGTTGTCTTGACTGGCATTTATTCCCCTCTCCCACGGGAGAGGGGGTAGGGGAGAGGCTTTTTGCTTTGATGACTTTGCAGCCCGTCTTCTCCCGAACTGCTTGGCAGAACTCAGGACTTTCGCTGCCATGAAGCTGAATGAAGCTGAAGTCGAAGGCCTCGTTATACTTCTGAATCTCATCAAGAGACGGGTTGACGAAGACGCCGACACGTGGACATTTGGGCAGATAGGCTGGTACTTCGTGTACATATCGCGGCGACTTTGGCCAACAGATAAAGCCCATCATGTCGATGCCCAAACGCTCCACCGCTCGGATATTCTCGGCATCCCGCATCCCACATACCTTTATAATCATATTTGCGAAATGAAGTTTTTTAAGGTTTCAGCGGGGTTGTCGCTCTTCATAAAACTTTCTCCGATGAGGAAACCCCTGTAGCCGGCGTCGCGGAGCAAGCGGATGGTGCCCGCAGAGGCGATGCCACTCTCGCTGACCAACACTTTATCTTGCGGCAAACGGCTTGCCATTCGGAACGAGTTCTGCACGTCCGTGACGAAAGTTCCCAGGTTGCGATTGTTCACGCCAACGGCATCGACGTCCGTCTCGGCGTAGTCCAGTTCCTGTTCCGAATGCAGTTCCAGCAGGACTTCGAGTGCCAGCTCGTGTGCCGTGGCTGTGAGCGAGCGCACCTCCTGCCTGTTGAGGTCGGCGGCGATGAGCAGCACGGCGTCGGCTCCGACGTGTCGTGCCTGGAAGAGCTGGTATTCGTCGATGATGAAATCCTTGCGGAGAATGGGAATCCCGACGAGCGGCCTGGCCTTTCGGATAAAGTCGAGCGAGCCGCCGAAATACTTCTCGTCGGTCAGGATGCTGAGTGCTGCGGCGCCTGCCTGCTCGTAGGAGAGGGGAATCTCCTCTGCCTTGCCGTCCTCTTTAATCCATCCCTTCGACGGACTTTTCCTTTTGAACTCGGCGATGATGCCGTAGTCGTTCTCCGCCAAGGCTTGGCTCAGGCTCCGTTTCGTCACGCCTTCGGCCATCATTTGCTCCACTTCGGCGTAGAGTTTCCGCGGTGGCAGGAGCTCTTTCTGCGTGGCAACTTCGATGCGCTTGCAGGCCACGATTTCTTCAAGGATGTCTTTCATTTACCATTTAATCATTTACCATTTACCATTTTCTTGCTTCTTGTCTCTTGATCCTTTATGAGTTAATCTCAATAAACGCCTTGAGGCATTGCAGGGCTTTGCCGCTTTCTATGCTCTCGCGGGCCATCGCGACGGTGTCCGAGATAGGGAGGTTCGGGTTCATCAGGCTGATGCCGCAGGCGGCGTTGGCGATGACGACGTCCGTTTGGGCACGTGTCGCCTTGTTCTCCAGCACGTTGTCGAAGATGCGACGTGCTTCCTCGGCAGTCGAGCCACCGTAGATGTCGGTCGGCTGAACGTAGGCGAGTCCCATATCGAGGGGTGTATAGACCTTCTCGAAATGCCGCGTCACGAACTTGAAACCGCTGGTGAGCGAGATTTCGTCATAGCCATCGTAGCTCGAGATGACGCCGTAGTTGTCGCCGATACGCTGGTGCATACTGGTGTAGAGACGCAGCTGAGTGGGCGTTGCGGTGCCGTGGAGCGAATTTTTCGGCGAGCAGGGATTGATGAAGGGACCAAGCAAGTTGAAGCACGTTGGCACGTTCAACGCCTTGCGCACCGGCCCGAGGAACTTCATGCCACTGGCGAAAAGAGGTGCATGGAGGTAACAGATGCCAGCTTTCTCAATGGAGCGACGGAGCACGTCTTCGTTGTCGGTGAACTTCACACCGTGTGCCGCCAGCACATTGCTTGCGCCGCTCACGCTCGTGCTTGCGCCGTTGCCGTGCTTCGAGACCTTAAATCCCGCCCCGGCCACCACGAAGCAAGCGCAGGTGCTTATGTTGAAAGTGTTCTTTCCGTCACCCCCCGTGCCCACGATGTCCAGCGTGTCGAGGCCGCCGAGGTCAACGTGCTTGCCCGTTTCGAGCAGTCCGTCGCGGAAGCCAAGCATTTCGTCTACGGTGGCGCCGCGTGTCTGCAGAGCCATCAGCAAAGCCGCAATCTGTTCGTGAGGGTAGGCTTCTCGGGTGATGCCTACCAGGATGTCGTGTGTTTCTTGCTGTGAAAGTGTCTCACCAGCAATGAGGCGTTGTAAGTATTGCTTCATCTCATTTACCATTTAGCCATGTACTATTTACCATTTAGGTTCCCCCTAAAGGGGGTTAGGGGGTCTCTAACCAATTCTTTACTATCGTCTCTCCGGCTGGCGTAAGCACACTCTCGGGGTGATACTGAATGCCGCGGATGTCGAACTCACGATGCCTGAGGGACATGATGAAACCCTCCTGGCTCACGTTCGTCACTTCGAGGCAGTCGGGCAGACCTTCCGTATCGACCACCCACGAGTGGTACCGGCCCACTTCGAACGTTTTGGGTAAGCCTTCGAAGAGGTAGTCGTCGGCCGTTACGTCGACGGGTGTCGCCACGCCATGGTAGACGTCGCTGAGGTTTCGGAGCGTTCCGCCGAACACTTCGCCGATGGCCTGGTGGCCGAGACACACGCCGAGGATGGGCTTGCGGCCAGCGTAGGTGCGAATGACGTCGAGGAGCAGTCCCGCTTCACTCGGTATGCCCGGTCCTGGGGAGAGTATGATTTTGTCGAACGCCTCGAGCTGCGACATCTCGAACTGGTCGTTGCGATAGACCGTCACCTCAGCCCCGAGCGCCTTCACAAGGTGGCTCAGGTTGTAGGTGAACGAGTCGTAGTTGTCGATGATTACTATTTTCATCTTGCATTTACCATTTAATCATTTACCATTTACCATTTGTTCCCCCTGAAGGGGGTTAGGGGGTCTGGGTCTCTTTTGCTGCCTCGATGGCCCGACGCAAAGCACCCAGCTTGTTGTTTACCTCTTGGAGTTCGTACTCGACGTTGCTTTTGGCGACGATGCCGCCACCGGCCTGGAACCAAAGTTCCCCGTTGCGGCTGACGAAGGTGCGTATCGTGATGGCCTGGTTCAAGTTTCCCCGGAAGCCGATGAACCCGATGCAGCCGCCGTAGGCACCGCGATTGTGAGGCTCGTACTCTGATATGAGCTGCATGGCCCGCACTTTGGGAGCGCCCGAGAGCGTGCCTGCGGGGAACGTGTCGATGAAGGTCTGGATGGGATTCGCCTCGTCGTCGAGCTCTCCGCTAACGCGGCTGACGAGATGGATGACGTGGCTGTAGAACTGCATGTCCTTGTAGAAATCGACCTTGACATTGTGGCAGTTGCGACTCAAATCGTTTCGCGCCAGGTCAACAAGCATGACGTGTTCGGCATTTTCCTTGGGGTCGTTACGCAAGAACTCAGCATTCTTTCGGTCGGTCTCGCTGTCGCCCGTCCGTTTGGTCGTGCCTGCGATGGGGTCGATGTAAGCGTGTCGGCCCTCGATACGGCAATGTGTCTCAGGCGAGGAACCAAAGATGCGGAAGCCTCCGAAGTCGAAGTAGAACAGATACGGGCTGGGATTGATGCTTCGGAGAGCACGGTAAAGCCTGAAATCGTCACCTTCGAAGCGTTGTTTGAAGCGGCGGGAGAGGACGATTTGAAACACGTCGCCGCGCAGGCAGTGCTGGATGCCGCGGCGGATATTCTCGCGATGTTGGTCGTCAGAGAGTGTGCTTGTGCATTCGCCGACAGGTCGGAAGTCGAACGTCTGGTAGTTGCGGCTGGCGAGGTCGCGTTCCAGTTGGTCCAGGTCGTCCTGCTCTCCGTCCTGAAGCAGCTCGATGAGTGTGAGCTCGCCATGGAAGTGATCGAACACCACGACGTCCTTATATAAGATGTATAGCATGTCGGGCGCGTCGTTTTCGGGCTGCGTCTCGTCCTTGACGGCGATGTTCTCGAAGTAGCGCACCGCGTTGAACGTCGTATAGCCATACAGTCCGCAGTAGTCGGCATCGTTTCCCTCGATGTGGAACGAGCCGAGGAAGTCGTTCAGCAGGCGAGCCGTGTCGTAGTCCTTGCCGATGGTGTGATGCTCCTCCGTGCCGTCGGGAAAGCGGCAGAGGCCCGTGCCGTGCTCAATGCTGACACTGGCGATGGGGTGGAGGGCAATGAAGGACTTGGCGTTCTCGCCGCCATGATAGTCGCTGCTCTCCATGAGTGCGGACTGCGGATAAGCGTCGCGCACCTTGAGGTAGGCGCTGACCGGCGTGATAAGATCGCCCAGCACCTTCTTGCTTGCAGTTTTGTATCTGTACATATAATACATCAATTTGATTCTTTAAGACCACGAATTTCACTAATTCCACGAATTATTCTTTGCCATCAAGGGCGTAGCCCATTCGTGCAATTCGTGCAATTCGTGGTTATATGGAATTATTAGTTTGTTGATTGTTGTTGGCTAAATACGTCGCGAGGTCCTTGTCTCCGCGTCCGCTGACGGTAAGTACGACCACGTCGTCCGCTTTAAATTGCATCTTTGGTAACAGGGCGAGGGCGTGGCTACTCTCAAGCGCGGGGATGATTCCCTCGAGGCGGGTGAGCTCGAAGGCAGCCGCGAGTGCTTCGTCGTCGTTGACCGCAAGCACCTGTGCCCTGCCTGTCTCGAAGAGGTTACAGTGCAGGGGACCCGTCCCCGGGTAATCCAGGCCGGCGCTGATGCTGTAGGGTTCGATGATTTGACCGTCCTCGGTCTGCATCACCTTGATGCGACTGCCGTGCAGGATGCCGACGGTGCCGATATTGAGCGACGCGGCGGTCATCTCCGTCTCCATGCCTTTGCCGCCGGCCTCGCCGAGAACTATGCGGACGCGGCTGTCGTCGAGGTAGTGATAGACAGTGCCCGCCGCATTACTTCCCCCGCCGACGCAGGCGATGAGATAGTCGGGCCAGTCGCGGCCGACCTTTTCCTGAAGCTGAATCTTTATCTCCTTGCTGATGACGCTTTGCAACTTAGCGACCATCTCGGGGTAAGGATGAGGCCCCACCGTGCTGCCTATTATATAAAAGGTATCGCTCGGATGGCAGCACCAGTCGCGTATCGCCTCGTTGGTGGCGTCTTTGAGTGTCCGGTTGCCACTCTCCACGGGAAAGACTTCGGCACCAAGCATCTTCATTCGCTCCACATTTGTGTGCTGACGTTCTACGTCCAGAGCGCCCATGTAGACGCGACAAGGCATCCCCATCAACGCACAGACCGTGGCCGTGGCCACGCCGTGCTGACCCGCTCCTGTCTCGGCTATGATGCGCTTCTTGCCCATCCTTTTGGCCAGGAGGATTTGTCCGATGGCATTGTTTATCTTGTGCGCACCCGTGTGGTTCAGGTCTTCCCGCTTCAGATAGAGCTGGCAGCCGTACCGTTCACTCATGCGTCGGGCATAGTAGAGCGGGCTGGGCCGGCCCACATAGTCGCGCAGCAGGCTGTAGTACTCGCTGAGAAACTCCTCGCTGTCAATGATTTGTTGGTACTGCTCCTGCAGAGCCTGAAGCGTCCCATAAAGGATTTCGGGCACGTAAGCACCGCCGTACTGGCCGTAGAAACCGTTCTTGTCAACGTGATAATCCATATACATTATATATTTATTTATGTTTCGGGAGTTAAAGAATGGAGTATAATTGAACGTCAGGCGAGGTAGCAAGGGGGCTTGCCCCCTTGTCTGTCACGATTTGCTTCTGCTTTTTGTTTACAAGGGGGCAAGCCCCCTTGCTGTATTCCCCTCATGAGCGATGTGTTACGCAAAAGAGGCCCGTCGCGTTCCGACGAGCCTCTTTCTATTTTCTTTCAGTATGGCACATGAAGGCTTCGTGCTTCGCGACTATTGAATCATCGAACCACGCCACCACCAAAAGCGAACTGACATTTGCATATCTTCTGTTTTGTTTTGTGTTATCCGTCGGCAAAGGTACGCATTTCCTGCATGTACGCCAAATGTTTTGCCATATTTTTTCAAAATTGCCTTGCATTTTCTTGTTTTATGCAAAACGAATGCATAAATATCTTAAAATAAGGAGCGTTTTTCGCTAATGAGCAGAGTGGGTGCAGTCGATATTTTCGGAATGAAAGTAAAATGCGTGATTTGCCGTCAAAGTGTCAGAATTGCACACTCCCAAAAACGTCGAAAAAGAGCACTTCTTGCGTCGATTTTGCCGACTCGACGTGAGAACTTGGAAAACTTCTCGTGAGAAGTTCGAAAAGTTCACGTGAGAAGTTTGAAAAGTTCACGTGTGAACTTAATGGAAACATTACATCGAAAAGTGTGCAATTTCTGGTCAAAACGGCCAATTTTGTAATATGGAGTTGTCAATCTTCAACTTTTGCCCCAGCCGTTTTGACTTATATCGTACTGATTTTCAATGCAACTTCGATTTAAGGCCATATTTTCGCTCAGGGGTTGAAAAACAAGGTCAGATGCAAGAAAACTTAATTTTGAATTCTGAATTAAACTTCGTACCTTTGAGGTAAGCATCGAAAGTACTCTCGCTCGACAATGCAAAAGAAAAAAAGAGGCTTTTTCTTTGCATTGTGCTCGCTTATTCGTACCTTTGCAGCGGATTAATATAATAAGGAATGTCATGATAAACCTGAACAAAGTTGCCATCATAGCGGGCGAGCACAATGTGACTTACAGCGAGCTGCTGAGGCGCGTGGCGCAGTTTGCACGCAAGACGCCGAAGGGCAAGCAGACGAAGACCGTCATCTTCAGCGAGAACCGCGAGGGCTGGGCGTATGCTTTCTTTTCCGTCTGGCAGAATGAAGGCGTTGTCGTGCCTGTGGATGCTTCGAGCACGGCAAGCGACGTGGCCTATATCCTGCGCGACTGTCAGCCCGATGCAGTCTGGGTGTCGAAGGAAAGGGAGTCTGTTCTGAGGGAGAGCCTTGCCCTTTTCAAGGGCGAAGAGGCTCCTAAGGTCTTCCTTATTGATGATTGTGAGGGTTTGTCGCTTGCCGATGAGCCTGCCACTTCCATCCTTCCTTGGGCAGCACTTTCCGAGCCTGACAACGACGACACGGCTGTCATCATCTATACATCAGGCACAACAGGTTCGCCGAAGGGCGTCATGCTCAGTTACTCGGAATTGAAGGCCAATGTGCATAGCGTCTCGTATGACGTGCCTATCTATTCCGAGAAGCGTCGCGCGCTGGTGCTGCTGCCTCTGCATCATGTCCTGCCGCTCATGGGCTCACTCATCGCACCGCTCTATATGGGAGGCGGCATTGCCATCAGTCCCTCGCTTTCAGGTCCCGACATCATGGACACGCTGCAGCGAGGACAGGTGGGCATCATGATAGGCGTGCCTCGACTTTGGCAGACGCTCTTCGTGGGCATCAAGAAGAAGATTGACGAGTCGGCCGTGGCCCGTGCGCTCTTTGCCATCTGCAAGATGCTGGGGAGCAGGACGCTCAGCCGACTGGTGTTCAGCTCTGTCAGGAAGAAGATGGGCGGACACATCGACTACTGCGTCAGCGGCGGTGCAGCGCTGGACAAGGAGATAGGCGAAGGCTTGCGGACACTCGGCCTCGACGTGCTCGAAGGCTATGGCATGACAGAGACAGCTCCCATCATTGCCTTCACGCGTCCCGGCGACTACATCCCCGGTTGCTCCGGACTGCCTCTGCCCGGTGTGGAGTGCAAGTTGGTGGACGGTGAGCTTTGCGTCAAAGGTCCCAACCTGATGAAAGGTTACTTCAACCGTCCCGAGGAGACGGCGGAGGTCATTGATGCCGATGGCTATCTGCACACGGGCGACCTTGCAGAGTTCGATGCGGTGGGGCGCGTCACGATTACCGGCAGGACGAAGGAAATCATCGTGCTGAGCAATGGCAAGAATGTCCAGCCAAGCGAGATAGAGTACAAACTGGAGAAGTACGAGACGCTCGTAAAGGAAGCGGCCGTCGTGCAGGATGGCGATATGCTGCGAGCCATCATCGTGCCTCAGCCTCTCTGGTCTTCGACATTGACCGATAGCGAGGTGGCAATGCGGTTGAAGCGAGATGTGCTGGAGCCGTACAACAGAACCGTCTCGGCCTACAAGAAGATAATGAGCGTGCTTGTCTATCGTGGCGAACTGCCCAGGACAAGACTCGAGAAGCTGCAACGCTACAAGCTCGCCGACATTCTCAAAGAGAAGCAGGGCGCAAGAAACAAAGAGCATGAGCAGGCAGCCGAGCCTACCTTCGAGGAGTATCGTCTCATCAAGGCCTTCATCGAACAGGAAAAAGGCACGAAGGTTCATGCTGCCGACCATATTGAAACCGACCTCGCCCTCGACTCGCTCGACAAGATAAGCCTTCAGGACTTCATCGAGCGCACCTTTGGCACGTCCGTCGGCGTGGACGAGATGCCTGCCTTTGCCAACATCGAGGCGCTTGCCTCACATGTTGCAAAGGAAAAGACGCGCATGGAGGCAGAAGATGTCGATTGGCATCAGCTTCTGAACGGTCCTGTAGATAATCTGCCCCTGCCCACATCTGGCTTTGCCCACCGCTTCTGCTCACGTCTCTTCAAAGGTTTCTTCTGCCTCTACAATTCCCTCAAGATAAAGGGACAGAAGAACATCCCCGCCAGTGGAGCCTGCATCCTTGCTCCCAACCATCAGAGTTTTGTCGACGGACCGCTGGTGCTTGCCGGATTGCCTTGGAACCAGCTCGGCGAATACTTCTTCTATGCCACGGAGGAACACGTCCGAGGCGACTACCGACGCAAGATGGCAGCCAAGGCCAACGTGATTGTCATGGAGCGTGCCAACCTGAAGAACTCTATCCTGAAGCTTGCCAAAGTGCTTCGCGAAGGCCACCGCGTCATCATCTTCCCCGAAGGAGCACGCACTCACGACGGAGGGACGGTGCCCTTCAAGAAGACCTTCGCCATCCTTGCCCACGAGCTTGGAGTGCCTATCGTACCCGTCTGCATCAAGGGAGCCTACGAAGCCTTGCCTCGCGGCAGTCGTTACATGAAGCCGAAGCACATCGAAGTGACTTACTTACCACAAATAAAGCCTTCGGCAGAACAGACTTACGAAGAACTGACCCGTCAGACTCAAAATGCAATCGAAGAGGTTTTGGCCTAAAAAAGCTGAGCAGGGAAACACCTGGACACACCTTGGCGGAGCAGTCTTTGCCTTGAGCAGTATCTGGCTTGTGTGGTTGGCGGCAGATGTCAGCTGGCAGATGGCGTTTGGGGTGGCTTGCTTCATCTTCGGTATGACTTTCATGTTCCTCAGCAGCACCGTCTATCATTGGGTGGGTAACGAGCGTGCGAAGGCCATTCTTCGCAAGTTCGACCACATCAGCATCTACGTCATGATTGCTTGCAGCTACACACCCATCCTCATCGGTGTCGTGGGAGGCTGGCTCGGCTGGACGGTGTTTGCCTTCCAGTGGATGATAGTGATAGCAGGAGCCGTCTATAAGATAGTTGCCCTTGGCCGCTATCCTCGGCTCTCGCTTGCCATTTACTTGATTATGGGATGGAGCATCGTCCTCATTGCCGAGCCTGTGATAAAGGCATTGACGCCCGTCACATTGTGGCTTCTCCTTGCCGAAGGCATCGCCTATACCGCAGGCACATACTTCTTTGCCCACGACGAGCGTCCGCACTATCATGCCATCTGGCACGTCTTTGTCCTGCTTGGTGCTCTCGCTCACTGGGGAGCAGTCCTGTCGCTGCTTATATAAATAATTGGGAACGTGGACGTCCCGTCCGCATCTAAGAGAAAGGTGAAAAGGTGAAAAAGTGAAAAAGTGAACAATTTGCTACCGCCGTGCTTGATTCTGCATCTGCTTTTAGTTCGGTAGCAGGTTCTTCTTTTCTGTGTTGGAGCCTAAGGTTGCCTGAAGATAACGGGAAGATAGTAACGCGTGCGGATTACTTTCCCCATGCGTCGTGCAGGTACCCACTTCGGCATCTTGCTCACGACGCGTATTGCTTCCTCGGAAAGCGCTGGGTCGGGCGAGCGGATTACGCCTATGCTGTCAATTGTGCCATCCCTTTCAACGATGAAACTGACGATGACTCGCCCTTGAGGCATGTTGACGCAACTGCCTTTGGGGTACCTGATGTGTTCCTCTATCCACTTCTTGCACGCTTTGTCGCCACCTGGGAACTGGGCATTCTCTTCATATATTTCATATATTACGAAGATACAGGAGTCCGTCGCGGCAGCAGAGGTCTTAACCTCTTGTGCGAAAGCGAACGACGCTGCAATCAACAGAGCAGATAGAATGATAATCCGTTTCATTTCTCTCTTTTCATTATATCACTCTACTAGGGGGGGGCGGATGTCAAGTAGATATATGAAGATGAATGAAGATAGAGGACGATACCACGGTAGGCGACAAGGCCAAAATGGCAAAGCTAACGTCCTCTATCTCCTTCTATCTTCCTCTATCTCCTTTCCCAAATTCCTAATAATTCTCTGCCTTAATCTGGAAGTAACTCTGCGGATGGTCGCAAACGGGGCACACTTCTGGAGCCTTCTTGCCAATGACGATGTGGCCGCAGTTAGCGCATTGCCAGATGACATCGCCGTCGCGGGAGAAGACAATCGCGTCCTCGATGTTCTTCAAGAGCTTGCGATAACGCTCCTCGTGGTGCTTCTCGATGGCGCCGACCTGTTCGAACTTCTCGGCAATCTCAGGGAAACCTTCCTCGCGCGCCTCCTTTGCCATGCGGTCGTACATGTCGGTCCATTCGAAGTTCTCGCCGCCCGCAGCATCGGCAAGGTTAGTCTTCGTGTCGCTCACCTTGCCGCCGTTCAGCAGCTTGTACCACATCTTGGCGTGTTCCTTCTCGTTGGCAGCCGTCTCCTCGAAGATAGCGGCAATCTGCACATAGCCGTCCTTCTTGGCCTTCGAAGCGAAGTAGCTGTACTTGTTGCGAGCCATGCTCTCTCCGGCAAAAGCCTCCTTGAGGTTCTGCTCCGTCTTGGTTCCTTTCAGGTCTTTCATTGTCTCGTGAGTTTAGGGGTTAATGAGTTTCTGACGACAAAGATAGCTTAAATTCTCCAAGTGACAAAAGGATTTAAGATTTTTTATAAAGGAACGCCAGAGAAAAAACATATAAGCCGACTGCAAACCACTAATGAGTAAACCTCAATCTACTAACGGATAATTGGCCAATTACTAATGAACAGTTGGCGATTTACCCGTTAGTGGTTTCCGTGCGACACGTTTACTTCGCAATTTAGGCACGTTTAGTTGGCGAAGTAGACGTGTCTAATTGCCCCACTAGACGTGTCTAATTGCCCCACTAAACGTGTCTGGCCTTTCAGGTAGTGACTTTTATTCGTCTGCGACGAGAAATCCTCCAAATCCATAGAATCAAAAAATGTTTTGAAAGAGAGATTTGACTTCCCCCTTCGGGCCGTCAAGCTAAACCTTCTGTCACAAAGAAACACTCATTATCATCTTTTTATAATCCACGAACTTGAATAAATGTGACTTTTTCTGTCAAAAGTTTTTGTCATATTGCTTTTTTCGTAACTTTGCACCGACTCGAATAGCTCGAAAGGGTGGCGGGTCAGAATCTTATCAGTAAAAAAGGACGTTTACGAACGTTATCTTCGGCCGTCGAATCTCGCAAGTTCCAAGCCTCAGAAGATACGCAACCGAAACGTCCGCGTTGGGTGTATTGTACCCTGTTCCTTGTTTGAACGGTTTCAATATATCACGGCGTGGGCTATCTCGAGTTGCTTATCCTAAGACAAGGCAATGCGAGAGCCCGACGGCGGGATAAGCGAAGTAGAGCACCCACGTCTTTCCATTTAACACTATTAACCGCCGAATCTGGAGTGCTATAGGCAAGAAAGTATTTATGCATATGGCTGAGCCGAAAAAACTAGAATTTTCATGTCTGAAGGATTCATACTTGGGACAACTTCCTCCAGACGATGTAAAACTATTTTATTATGACATTGGATTTGAAAACCAGATGAACAGCTTTCCATATCTATGGAATGATGGCATGAAAGAGTTTTGTGAGAGGAATGGCATATCTATAGAAGAAGAGTTAAAAGATACTCCTTTACCACAATACGTGTCATATAATGAGGTGCATTTCACTGAGTATTATGAAAAAAAAGAAAAGCAAGATAAGGCGATAGCCTTTTTGTACCACTTGCGTAATGCTTTTGCTCATTATCGAATTACATTGTCTGGCGATTCTTATTGTTTTAGAGATGAAATAAACGGAAAAACGACAATGATAGGGAAGATAGATAAACGGCTCTTTCGAGATTTAATTAAAATTTATTTCGAACAGAAAGCAAAGGCAGAAGAAGAATATAGGAATTATTTGTATCCTGAATTATAACAATAAAAATTATGAGACATTTTATCTTTGCTTTTATGCTCGCCCTGCTCATGAGTATGGTTGGAGCACAGTCTTATGCCTATAATGCCAAGATTGATGGTATCTACTATAATTTTTCTGGCAACGAAGCGACAGTAACCCATTCGCATAGTAGTGACGACCTTATTGGCTACTTTTCAGACTATCACGGAAATATAATCATCCCTGAATATGTATCATACGAAGGTAAGAGCTACAAGGTGACTAAAATCGGGCATCTAGCCTTTAACACTTCTTATTCTCTTCCATCCGTTACCATTCCAAAGAGCATAAAAAAAATCGAAGGGTATGCCTTTAGAGAAGTAACAGCAATATACATTTCGGATTTGACAGCATGGTTAAATATCTACTTTACTAATTATTATTGGATCGAATCTCAGCATCGCTTGTATTTGAATGGTAAGGAGATAACAGACCTCGTCATCCCCCAAGGGACAACTTATATTGATTTAGCTTTAAAAAAATGTAGTAGTTTAATCTCTGTCACTATTCCAGAAGGAATTACTGAAATCGGGAAATATCGCTTTTACGGCTGCACTAACTTAAAAAGAATTACACTCCCATCTACATTAGAAGAGATTGGTGAATATGCATTTTATTATTGTATTTAGAGACCTCTAAACAACTATAAACAATGAAAAACACATAGAGATAAACCTATGTATATCAACCACTTTTAGTTTTTAACACTTCAGACTTGCTTTTTGGTGGTTCTCAAAAATCCGCTTACCTTTGCAACGCATTTCTACCGCGGAGAATTTTGAGGGCTTTTATTTTGCCATCTCGTGGACAAGGTTGACAAAGGTTGACAAGAGTGTACAACAGTTGACTGATTAACGAAAGGGAAAGAAGCAAGGAAGTGGCCTCATTTGAAGAACGTGACATCGTGGAATGAGTTGACAATGGGTGTCAATGATTGACGAAAGTTCA
>FLNY01001754.1_pt1 | contig 26144 bp, 21 predicted proteins | sample 1140381 | NCBI WGS metagenome assembly FLNY01 (sample SAMEA3878172, study PRJEB12797) | bioreactor metagenome | biome: Moose rumen | place: Sweden | collected 2011-10
TTGGATAAATGTTGGTATTGTCCGGTTCTTGATTTTCTGAGGAAAATCAAAAACCTATATATTCTAGTTAAGTAAGGAGCAAAATTGGCCGGAGATTATAAGGTCAATTTTTGAAAAAAGATTATGGCAATTACAGTAGAAAAAAATGTAAACGGAATAGAAGGACTATGCGTCATCACTCCGAAGGTGTTCGGCGATGACCGTGGCTACTTCATGGAGACCTACAACGAAAATGACATGAAGGCGGAAGGCCTTGACTATGTATTCGTGCAGGATAATCAGTCAGCCAGTAAAAAGGGCGTCCTCCGCGGACTTCATTTTCAGAAAAATTTCCCTCAGGACAAACTGGTACGTGTCATTTCGGGAGAGGTGTATGACGTGGCAGTAGATTTGCGAGAGGGTTCTAAGACTTTTGGCAAGCACTTTGGCATTTTGCTTTCAGCAGAGAATAAAAAGCAGTTTATGATTCCTAAAGGGTTTGCCCATGGCTTTTTGGTAGTAAGCGAGTATGCAGAGTTTTGTTACAAGGTGACAGATTTTTACCATCCAAATGATGAGGGTGGATTGGCATTTGATGATCCTGATATCAATGTACAGTGGCCTATCCCTGAGGGGATGACAAAGGAAGACTTGATTCTATCTGATAAGGATAAAGTCAATGCTTCTTTCAAGGATTACTGTGCTGAAAGAAATATAAACAACTAATTACCTAAGGTTCTTATAGGGAGAAAAAGTATGAACAAATTATGGGAGAGTGTAAGGTTCTTTTTGGGTGCTCATAAGGCAGCCAGCATTGCAGTTGCAAGTGTTGTGGGTGTTTCGGCTGTGGGAGCAGGCGGATATGGCATCTATAATGCGTTAAGCACTGATGCAGATGAAGTCATCGAGGAGGTGGAGGTATCGGAAGAAGCCGCCGCCGAGGACGTGTATCTGCCTGAGTTTAAAAATATAGTGCTCACCAGTGAATCCCTTGAAAAAGACTTGACTATTTACATTTCAGATGAAAATGACAACGCCCTGACGGGAGTGGCTTTTGAAGTAAAAATTTTGACTCCCGAGACAGCAGAGCAGTTGCAGACATATATTGACGCGATAAATGATCTGGATGCACAGATATCTGAGATGCTTATCTCTTATGGTATAGATGAGGCGGCACTTCCTGTGGATGGAGAAGATGCTTCAGATGCAGAGGATGAGTCTGATGAAGCTGTCGCCGAAGAGGGTACAGAATCAGAAGATGAGGCGGAAGATACTCAAGAGGCAGATACTGCTGAGACTGTATCAGATAAGATATTAGAAGTCTTAAGAGAGCGTAACGTGCCTATCACCGTCACAGATGAAGATGGCAATGTTGTAGAGACTCAAAAGAGCAGTATAAAAGATGACCCTCTATACTTGCTTTACATTGACAAGGAGACTGCTGTACAGGCTTTTGCTATGGCCCTCAAAGAGGCTGAGGGTCAGGTCTATGTAGACGAGGATGAGGACGGAGTGATCGCTCAGACCGATATGGAGCCCGGGGATTATGTGGCTTGCCTTCTCAATGATTTTGACAACGAGGAGATCTACGAGCCTACTTCCTATGCCACTGATGTAAACGTAAAGGACAAGGTGGAATATAAGGTACAGAAGGAAATCACCAAGCAGATAAAGAAAGATGTGGCTTCAGAGGATGGACAGAAGACAGAAGCTACACCTGTAGAGGCGACACTTACGGATACTGTGGAATACGTGGCTTCCAGCAAAGTAGAAAACGGCTCATCTTCAGTGAAGAGCACCACAAGCGCAGTTGCGCCTACTTCTACTGCAAGTTCCAGCAAGGCTACAGTGAAAAGTGGTGGCAAGACATCTACCACTCATGATGTCACAGTGTCTGTTACCACATATACCATCACATTAAAATATGTGGATTCCGATGGCAAAGAAATCGCCACAGCTGAGACTCAGACAGTGAATAAGGATGCAGCCTATTCATTTTCACCTAAGACCATAGACGGCTATACCGCCACAAGCACGGCAGCTGTGACAGGTACCGCCACCAAGGATGATACCATCACATTCAAATATACCAAGAATGCGGCAAAGACGTACACGATTACTACTACATATGTAGACGAGTCTGGTAACAAGCTTGCAGATTCGACCACACAGACGATAGAGGAAAATAAAAGCTATACATGTACAGCAAAAGAGATATCAGGATATACTCTCGAAGGTGACTCCACCAAGTCGGGTACAGCTACAGCTGATGCGACGGTCACATTTACATACAAGAAAAATGTAGAAGAAAATGACAGCACAGAAGGTGATGGGACATCAGATGATTCTACAACTGATACCACGGAAGATGTAGCTTTTAGGTCACACAGAGCAATCGCCGGCAATAAGGTAGCGGCACAGTTTACTGTACTTAGGGCAGGTATTCTTGGAGCAAAAGTTACTAAGACAGCTACCAATACTACTACAGAAAAAGCTACTCTTGACATGTCATATTCGGCAGGTACATTTACCATTTCTGCCACCACCAATGTAGGCTCAGTTACTGTAAACGGCACAGCCGTCACCATGAAAGACGGCAAGGGTACATTTACAGCTACAGGAAATGGCGACTATGTATTAAAGGGTGTTGCTACTTTTAGTGACAAATATCAGGACAGCAGCCTGACTGTTACCTATACAGTCTCTGGATATGGCTCAGCTTCCACAGACACCCTCAAGGATACCTCAGGCAATGAATTGTATCTCGATGAGGCATGCACCAAGAAGGCTACAGCAGCTGACTATGTAAAAGGCAAGACATACTACTACAAGGTTGCAGGATATACATATTATGGCTGGCAGACTATAGATGGCAATACATACTATTTCAATAAAAATGGTGACAAAGTCACGGGCACACAGATTATCCAGGGTGTTCAGTATGACTTTGGTACAGACGGAGTGCTGGTTGTAAAGGGCACAGGTATCGATGTATCTAAGTACCAGGGAAATATCGATTGGGCTTCTGCAAAATCAGCTATCAACTTTGCTATAGTCAGATGCGGTTATCGAGGAATGTACGACGGACAGCTTCATGAGGACCCATATTTCTACAAGAATATGTCAGGTGCCAAGGCGGCAGGCGTAAATGTAGGTGTATATATCTACTCTACCGCACTCAATGAAGCAGAGGCAGTGCAGGAGGCTTCTATGGCAGTGGCTATGGCACAGAAGGCCGGTGGATGTTCTTATCCTATATATCTTGATATGGAAGACACTACCCGTGGACAAAGCAGATTGTCCACTGCTGAGCGTATGGCTATCGTCAATGCATTCTGTTCAACAGTACAGTCATCAGGCTACAAGGCAGGTCTGTACTGCAGCAAGAACTGGATGACAGCCAGAATGGATGCAGGCTCAGTGCCTTCGTCTTGCAGTATCTGGATTGCCCAGTACAATACTTCATGTACATATTCCGGCAGAAAAAACATGTGGCAGTACTCTAGCAAGGGTTCTGTTCCGGGCATCAAGGGATATGTAGATATGAATAAGAGTTTCTAACAGGAGAAATATGACAGATAGTGTATCAAATATAGAAACCAGAAAAAGAATATTTCGCTTCGTAAGTAGCGTGGTTTTAGTAGCAGTACTAGCCACGCTCTTTGGCGTTATGTGGTATATGCGTTTTCAGATGCTGATGACCCAGCGATTTTTGACAGTAGGTAACTACTTGATGATAGGCCTGTATACGGTGCTTATCGTGCTGGTTATCAATACCTTCAACGGATTTAATATAGGCAGCGGAAGGATATCCATATTGACCATGTCTCAGGCTATAGCCATGGGGGTGGTCAATGTACTTGAGTTTATTATCTTGCTGTTGATGACTCGTATTAGAGCTCTCATGTGGATGACCTTGGCTTACGTCATCGTATTGACTGTGGCGCAGGCTATAGCGGTGCTGGTGGTGACATATCTTAGTACCAAGCTATATCGCGCTATGTTTCCACCATTTACCATTCTTAATATTTTCGGAGAGTATGAAAACGACCTGGTCATCAAGATGAATCGACGGGCCGACAAGTATCGTATCACCGGCGAGATGAGCTGTAGGGAACCTCTCTATAAGATAGTAAAAGAGCTTGAAAACTACGATGCAGTCCTGATAAATGACGTGCCCTCAGAGATTAGAAATGACATTGTAAAGGCATGTTTTGCCACAGATAAGCGAGTATATTTTACACCTAAGATATCGGATATATTGATAAAAGGTTCTGAGGAGGTCAATCTCTTTGATACTCCTTTGTACCTCTGTAAAAATGTGGGAATGGATGGCATATCTTCTGCCATCAAGCGACTAGGTGACATATTGATTTCCGGAGTGGGCATCATCATCACTTCGCCTATCATGCTTGTCACAGCGATACTTATCCACAGTTACGACGGCGGACCGGTGTTTTATAAACAGACCAGATGTACAGTTGGCGGAAAAGAGTACAAGATACTCAAGTTCCGTTCTATGATTACCGACGCGGAAAAGGATGGCAAGGCAAGGCTTGCCAGTGAAAATGACGACAGAATCACACCGGTAGGACACTTTATCCGGGCCACCCGTATTGATGAACTGCCGCAGTTTTTCAACATCCTAAAAGGTGAGATGTCGGTAGTGGGACCTCGTCCTGAGCGGCCGGAGATTATTGCTGAGTATGTCAAGGAAGTGCCTGAGTTTGCATTTCGTACCCATGTAAAAGCGGGACTCACAGGCTATGCGCAGGTGTATGGCAAGTACAATACCACGTCTTATGACAAGCTGAAGCTGGACATGATTTACTGTGAAAAATGCTCAGTGTTGTTGGATATTCAGCTTATCCTTATGACCCTTCGTGTAATCTTTACTAAGGATGCCACTGAAGGAGTGGCTGAAGGCACCGAAAACGCCAACGTGAGACACTAGGCAAGCCGGTAATGTAGGTTATGACGGTGATCTGCCGTCTGTTATCGTTATCTACAGACTGGAATTATGTAAGTAATAAACCTATAGAACAGGTTATGACGGTGACCTGCCGTCTGTTAATGTTATCTACAGAATGGAGTATAGACATAACTATAAGCAGCTTGTCAGCATAACGAGCGAGAGAATAATTAACATGAAAAAAGCACTTATGCATGGCCATACGGCGTATATGGTGACACAATTTAATATTGACAATATAAAGATACTGCAGGATATGGGATACACGGTGGATGCAGCGTGCTGCTGGCAGGATGACGACAGCGCACTGTCTCCTGAGGCTCTTAAAGAGCGCAGGCAGCGCTTGGATGAGCTGGGATGTAGAGTGATAGAGACCGCCAGCCTGAGAAAGATTTTCAATATCAGGGAGCTAAGCAGGGCTTATCACCAGCTCAAGACTGAGGTGGAGACTAATAAATACGAGATTGTCCACACCCAGTCACCTATAGGTGGTGTGATATGCCGTTTGGCATGCAGGCGCGCCAGACGACTGTATGGTACCAAGGTAATATATGCCGCTCATGGTTTTCATTTTTTCAAAGGTGCTCCACTTAAGAACTGGTTCATCTTTTACAATGTGGAAAAGTGGTGCAGCAAGTTCACCGACCTGTTGATAACTATCAACAAAGAGGATTACGAATACGCAAAAGAGTTTCATGCGAAAAAAGTGGCATACGTCAATGGCGCAGGTGTAGACACTCACAAATTCGTGGCTAGCGAAGGCGCCAGAGAAAAGATCCGCAAGGAGCTAAAAATCGACGACGATACCATAGTACTCCTGTCGGTGGGAGAACTTATTTCCCGAAAAAATCATATAGCAGTCCTAAGGGCTCTGAAAATCATGAAGGACAACGGCACTTTGCTGTGTCCCGGTAGTGACGAGAGAGTAGAGCCCAAATACAAGATAAAATACCTGATAGCAGGCAGGGGAAAGATACAGCAGCAGTTGGAAGAAGCTATCGCACATATGGGGTTGGAAAAGCATGTGCAGATGCTTGGCTTCAGAAGAGATATTGCGGATGTTTTCGCGGCTAGCGACATCTATGTATTTCCTTCTCACCAGGAAGGACTGCCGGTTGCATTGATGGAGGCTATGTCCGTTGGACTGCCGGTGGTATGCAGTCGCATACGAGGCAATACAGACCTGATAGAAGAGGGTGTAGGTGGATATTTCTTCGACTCAAGGGACGCCAGGACCTTAGTGGCGGCTCTCGGCAAAGCCCTCGTAGACAGCAGCTCCCGCAGAGCCGAGATGGGCTCCGTCAACAAGGAGACCATGAAATCATTTGACAAAGCCACCGTAAATCAGCAGATGCAGCAACTATACGAGGAGCTCGTTAATTGATGAAGGAGGAGTTTCAACCTGCCTGCTACAGTCGCTATCAAGCCTAAAATTATCGGTGTAGCCAGTAGCTATCAAGCTCTTAATGTTAGTGAAGGTCACGTGTAAGTGACCGGAACTGATATTAAGGCTTGAGAGCGTAACTGGCCCGGTAGTCAAAAGCAAGAATGATGGGAATATGTATGTATATAGTGGGGTAAACTATGATAGTTTTGCATGTTTCAAATTCCAGTAAGTATAGTGGTATGGAAAACGTCGCCATCAACATCATGAAGTCTATGCCTGACAAGGTGCGCTGTGTCTATCTGACAGCTACCGGCTCTATAGAGACCAGGCTCTTAGACCAGGGCATCGAGTACATCGGCGTGGAGAAGGTGACAGAAGAAGCTATAAAAAATGCTATAGCTGAAATCAAGCCGGATATTATCCATGCCTATGAGTATGAGGCCAGCCTGATGTGTACTAAGGTGACTGACGATATTCCTATTGTGAGCCACTTGTACTCTATGCCCAGATGGGTGGTCAAGATCGGACCAAAGTCTATTATTTACGGAGGTGCCTGCAAGAACTTTGCCAAGATAATCACTCCGGATGAGGTGGTCGAGCAGAAGGCATGGTTTAAGGACAAGATGGAAGGCAAGACCGCAAACCTGGGTGTGCCTTTTAATGCTACGGCCGTTTTTGAAAAAGGATACCTGGCCGGTAACGAGATGTCCAAAGAGAAGCTTGAAGGATATAGATCTGATTTGCTTTTTATGGGTTATCTTACCGATGATAAGAATCCATACGAGTTTATCCGCCTGGTAAAAGAGGTGAAAAAAACTCATCCCGACATAAAAGCTATCATGGTGGGTGGAGGAGACTTGGGCAGTGAGTGCCTGTCCCTCATTCGCAAACTGGACCTGACAGACAATATCAGGATGGCGGGTCTGCAGCACAATCCCTATGTCTACATGAACCAGACCAGGTTGCTTGTTATCACTTCCAAGTTCGAAGGATTTGGCATGACAGCTATCGAGGCAATGGCCTTTGGCAAGCCCGTGATAGCCAGCTGTGTCGGTGGTCTAATTGTGACTGTGGATGAGAGCTGCGGCATGATATGCGGCAATGAAAAACAGCCTATTGACAAAGCAGCTTTTCTTGAAAACATCAACGAGCTGTTGGATGACGAAGAAAAGTATCGCACAAAATCAGAGGGGGCTAGAAAACGCGCCAAAGAGCTGAATAATTACGATGACTACATGGAAGAAGTTTTGAAGATTTATGAGGATATTTACAACACTGCTAAATAAATTAAAGAGCGCAGATTTTATACTGGTGACTATATCCACAGTGGCTTGCTCGGCTATGTCATTTGTGTTTAGCGTATATTCCAAGTCAATAGTGCCTACCTATCCACTGGGAATTTACAGTACCTGTCTGATAGTGCAGACCTATATGAATTATGCGCAGTTCGGTGTATTAAATGCCTACAATAGAGATTATCCTCAGGCACTGGGCCGCAAGGATTATGATACAGCGTCAAAATTAAAAAATAATGCCATGACTTTCATGCTCATGATATATCTGGCGATATTTGTTGTATTTGAGGCATGGGTGCTTATCAGATACAGAGGGCAGATAGGCGTGGATACCTACAAGACCTATTACGCATTTGGCTATGCCATGTGCCCCGTCATGATACTGTTGAAAAGCTTTGATGACATGTCAAATGCCACGGTGCGCATGAATGGCCACTATAATAAGTCGGCCGCTATTGGCTTTATCAGGACGGTGCTTGCACTTGGCATAGGTGTTGCAGTGTTAAAAATCGCAGGCTACTATGGCCTGTATGCCATGACGGTGTCTTCGGCAGTGCTTGGCATTATCATGTTTCACAAGGATGCCTTCAAGGGGGCCAGGCTGGATTTTGATTTTTCCTATATGAAAATCATGATATTAGGCGGGCTGCCTCTTCTTATAAACAGCCTGATTTGGACTATTGTTCAAAACGTGGATAAGCACGTTATACTTGCATTTTTGGATACGGATGCGCTGGGAGTATATTCGGTGCCTACTATGGGATTTACCACCATGGTGCTGGTGCCTCAGACAATCTCCCAGGTATTTTATATCAAAATTTCCCATCTATATGGGGCAAATGGTGACGAGCAGGAACTCCTTAACAAAGCGGGATATTTTACCAGTATCACTGCGGCGGTGTCAGGACTTGCATGCCTGTTCGTATTTTATGTCATGCCGATTTTCGTGCATTTTTTTATGCCCATGTATACGGAGGGTACGGTGGCGACCCAGATACTTGTGATAGGCGTGGCCATCTATTCCACCACCATGATTTTCGGCAACATATTCAGTGTGCTGAAGCTTAACAAGTCACTGATTGCCAACTCAGTGGCGCTATGTATTTTCAACATAGTATTTTCAAGCGCCCTGGTAGTGTTTGTAGAAAAAAGCATCAATATGGTGGCTATCGGCACAGGCCTTTCCTACGGGCTGTATTCGCTGCTTTTGATAATCAAGCTGTCAAAAAGGTTTGATTATCCCATGACAAAACTGCTGTCACACAGTTGGCTGCCTCTGCTTGCTATTATAGTTCCTGGCATCATTTTTTATATGGTGATACCTAATATCTATGTGGCCGCAGGATTGGCTTTGTTTACCGTATTGGTAGTTTGTGCTATAATAAGCAGACTATTTTTAAGCAAAAAGTAGATAATCGGAGTATATAAATGTACAACCTATGTTTTATGGCGAGACGTCCATTTGAGGATTTTTCACCGGCAGTATACAAGAAGATAAAAGAAAATCACGACTCCACTGTACGGGGGATATTCATTACCTGCGACAGCCAGGAGACGAAGTACATATATGACAAATTCGGCAAGGACGAGGTCACAGTCTGTGAGATTTCCGCATTTATGAATGCGCATTGGGATGAGTTTACTATCGAGAAGCTCGAGGAGTATGAGAAAAAATACGACGCAGCTCCCATGTGGCAGTACATCTACACAGACAGATTTTTGATATACAGAGACTATGATTATTGCGTACATACAGCGGCGGGGCTGTTTGCTTTTTGGGAATATGTCTTTACTACTTATGAGGTGGATTTTTTCTATGACGAGGTCATAGCTACACTGCTTACATATGCAGCCTATCTGGTAGGAAAAAAGACCGGCACAGGCTACTATTCTCTGATGTTTATGAGAGCCTGCGGCATGGATTTGACACATCATTACATTTTAAATGACCCTTTCGAAAAGATGTATGACTTTCCGGAGGATTATGCCAATGTGCCTGTGACAGAAGAACAAAAGAAAAAGGCTGAAGAGTTTTTAGCTGGCTTTGAAGAAAAGCATTCCAAGCCGGCCTTCATGAAGTTTTCCGGCCAGAAGCCCAGATGGAAGGCCAGATTTTTCATCCTGCCGTTTTTCTATCTCAGACAGAGATTTTTCAATCCATACACGAGAGACAAGGGCTCATATATCTACTACAAGGCTTATGAGCAGACGCTTGATCCTATCAAGTTTTATTTCAGATACAAAAAGAGCCGCAACTATTTTAAAAAGGCGGATTTCAGCAAAAAATTTGTGTATTTTCCACTGCATCTGCAGCCGGAGGCTACCACAATCGTTTGTGCACAAAAATACGAAAAACAGCTGTATTTTATCGATAATTTGGTAAAATCTTTGCCCGCAGATACTGTACTTTATGTAAAGGAGCATTATTCTTTCCTTGGAATAAGGGACAACAGCTTTTACGAGGCCTTCAAGCAGTACCCTAATGTAGTGCTGATAGACCCATGGGAGGATTCCATCAAGCTCATAGAAAAGAGTCAGTGTGTAGCCACCCTGACGGGGACAGCGGGACAGGAGGCTATGTTGCTGAGGCATCCTGTATTTATGAGTGGCGACATCGTCTACAGAGGTGCGCCGGGAGTGATGCATCTCGATGAAGTATTTGGCAATTATGAAAAAGCTTTGGCAGGCTATCGCAGACCGACCAGAGATGAGATAATACAATATCTGGCTGTCTACATGAGCCACGCCCGCTTAGGCAATACATACGTGCTTAGCGAAGAGCGTCTATCTGACGCCAACCTCGCCAACCTAGCCGCGTCCATGTATTCGTATTTCGTAGAAATGAAACCGTAAGGTAAAATAGTACGATATATAAAAGCTAAGCCACTCTGCATAGTGTGGGTGCCCTCCGGGAAATGAGTAATATTTTCCAAGCTTGCGCAGGAAAATGTTGCTCTAGTAAGCGGAGCTTACATTATGAGCATGAGATACTTGGAAGAGTGGCTTAAAATAAGAGAGATGGCTTACGAGAGATTTGAAACCGTAAGGTTGCTGCCGCAGGAGGTTAAATTTAAATGAGTAAAGTATTAGTTACAGGTTCAGATGGTTTTATAGGTTCACATCTTGTGGAGGAGCTTGTCAAAAAGGGATACGAGGTAAGAGCCTTTGTATATTACAATTCCTTCAACAACTGGGGATGGCTGGACACATTGTCTAAGGACATCATGGAGCACGTGGAGGTATTCGCAGGTGATGTGCGAGATCCCAATGGTGTCCGGGAGTCTATGAAGGGAGTGGACGCAGTCTTTCATTTGGCTGCGCTTATTGCTATTCCATTTTCTTATCATAGCCCGGATGCATATGTAGACACCAATATAAAGGGTACCTTAAATGTCCTTCAGGCAGCCAGAGATTTGGGCACCAGAGTGCTAGTGACGTCTACTTCCGAGGTGTATGGTACAGCTCAGTATGTGCCTATAGACGAGAAGCATCCATATCAGGGACAGTCACCATATTCTGCTACAAAGATAGGGGCGGATAGATTGGCCGAGTCCTTCTATCGTTCCTTTGATTTGCCGGTGACCATCGTGCGCCCATTTAATACTTACGGACCACGTCAGTCGGCTCGTGCAGTTATTCCTACTATCATCACACAGCTGCTGGCAGGCAAGGAAGAGATTAAGCTGGGTTCACTGACTCCGACTCGCGATTTTAATTACGTAAAAGATACTGCACATGGATTTATCGCCATGTATGAGAGCGACAAGACCATAGGACAGGAGATCAATATAGCTACACAGCATGAGATAAGCATCGGTCAGCTGGCAGAGGAGCTTATCCGTCAGATTAATCCTAATGCAAAGATCATCTGCGATGAGGACAGACTTCGCCCGGAAAAGAGTGAGGTCAACCGACTCTTGGGCTGCAACAAAAAAATCCTGGAGCTGACAGACTGGAAGCCTCAGTACACATTTGAGCAGGGACTTGCAGAGACTATCGAGTTTTTGCGTGGCAACCTGGACAAGTACAAGGTGGATATATACAACATCTAAAGCAGGCATGATACAGGTTTGCTTATATTACAAGTAAGAGAACTTTCACTATGGAAAATGTATTTATAAAAGAAGACGATTCAATATTGCAGGCGATGCGTACCTTTGATGTATCCGGTAGGCGCACAGCTTTTATCGTAGATGAGGATAACAAGCTGCTTGCGGCGCTATCAGAGGGTGACGTTCGCAGATTTATTTTAGCGGGAGGCGACCTTAATGATGAGGTCAGGACTATCGCCAACTACAAGCCACGAAGCCTCAAGTCAGAGGAGATAACAGACGCCAGAGATTTTCTTCGAAGACATAATATCGAAGGATTGCCTATAGTGGACGAGCAGGGCGTGGTAGTGGATACGGTATTTTGGAGTGAGAATAACTACACCAAGCATTCCACTCTATCTACGCCTGTAGTCATGATGGCAGGCGGCAAGGGCACCAGATTGTATCCCTACACGCGTATTTTGCCAAAGCCGCTGGTACCAGTGGGAGAAAAACCAATCGCTGAGCTTATCATGGATAGTTTTGCGGAGTATGGCATCGACCGCATGATTATGATTGTCAACCACAAGAAAAATATGATCAAGTCATATTTTAACGAGGCTGAGAGGCCATACGACATAGAGTATGTGGACGAGGACAAGCCGCTGGGTACAGGTGGAGGCCTGTCACTTCTCAGGGGCAAGCTTCAGGAGACATTTATACTGACCAACTGTGATATCCTCATCGAAGAGGATTACTCCAAGATATACGCCCATCACAAGGCCGAGGGCAATGCCGTGACTATGGTATGCTCCTTAAGAAATTTTCAGGTAGCATACGGCGTGGTGGAGTTTGGAGAGCATGGCAATATCATTGACATGAAAGAAAAGCCGGAGTTTAGCTTTTTCACTAACACCGGTATCTATATAGTAGAGCCTGAGGTTTTTGATTACATTAAAGACGGCGAGTTTATAGGTTTTCCGGATATCATCAATCGCATGAAGGATGCCGGCAAAAAAGTGGGTGTATATCCTATCAATGAAAATTCGTGGATGGATATGGGCCAGTTAGACGAGCTGGGCAAGATGGAAAATCGCCTTAGAGGAAAGGTGAACTAATCAGATTAGGAACAATTATTATGGAAAAAATAAAAAGTTATTTTGCTGATATGAATAGGGAAAAAGTATTGAAATTAGCTGCCGCACTTGCTGGGGCAGCCACAATTATTTATGCCTTGTTTTTTTTCTTTCATAATTGCTTTGACAGTACAGCCACCAAGAAGACCAATTTTTATTTTGCTCTTATTTTTGTAGTTATGATTGCTGTGACTGTATATGTCATGCGTCTGATGCTCCTTGATAAAAAATGGAGCTACCCCAGGACATTTGTAGTGCTGTCTATCGGCTGGACTATAGCTATGCAGCTAGTGATGCCTCCTATTTCCGGAGTGGATGAGGTGGCCCATTATTACAGTGCTTATCATGCGTCAAACTGTATCATGGGCATCAAGGATCACAACCTAAGCATGGACACCAGCAACCTTGGCAGTTGGGTGCAGGATGAGTCGTTTTTCTATATGAGGGCTGAGGATTACTACATGCTTCCTTACCTGGATGTGACTTTTCCATATGAGTACGCTGTCCTTGCCAATGGCAACTGGTTCACAAGCTCTGACGAGCTTGATTATGACGTAGAGTGCTATATAGCTCCCGCAAAAGCATCCCGCTATCTGGTTTCCGGAGTGGGTATCACCATAGCCAGACTGCTTGGATTTGGATTTGCAGGAGTCATCTTCATGGGCAGATTTATGAATTCCCTGTCACTTATCATTGCAGGGTATTTGGCTCTCAAGCTGCTTCCTGTAGGTAAGCATCAGTTTTTCACCTTTGCACTGTTTCCTACTATCATTCATCTGTGCAGTTCATACTCCTATGACAATATGAGTATTCTTTTTTCTATAGCACTGCTGACACTGTGTCTGTACTACAGTCAGCCGCAGGTTAAGCTCCACGCATGGGATTTGGTCATCATGGGAGCCTGTGTCATTATCCTCATACCTAATAAGCAGGTGTATGCCCTCTTTGCCGTGTGGATACTTGCTATTCCGGTGAAAAAGTGGTGGACGGATGTGCTGCTGAGCAAGAAGTGGTATGAGTATGGCATTGTGGCAGGACTTGTATTTGTACTTGCGGTAGGACTCAGGAAGTTTTTCATAAAGTATTACTATGCTATAGGTCAGCAGATTTTCTGGAAATATGCCGGAGAGTCTATCGAGCAGGACGGCACCAGAGAGGCGTGGACTTGGGAGTATTTCAAGGCCCACAAGCTGGAGACTTTTAAGTTTGCCTGGGATGGCATCAAGGTAGATTTTTGGTACAACATCAAGCATGTCATCGGAAGTGAATTAGGACATGTCAACCTCAACGCTGAGGTGCCCATGGCTTGCATTATTATATTACTTGTCATCCTTTTGGCAGGTATTATCTTCATCAAGGGTAAGCGCATCAAATGGTGGCAGTATATATTTATCGGAGCAGGATTGCTGCTCTGCCTCATTGCTATATTTATTGGCTGCATGACCAGATTTACACCTATGGACAGCCAGCGTATACAGATATCTTTCAGATATCTGATACCTATATATATGGCACTGTGTATCGTACTTGGTACTGACGCCAAGGAAAACAAACTGGCACTGGCTCTTATATATGTGCAGAATCTGACACTTGTATTTTCACTGTGCGGACTTTTATATTTCTTGCTTCACTTACGTGATGGCATGCCGGCACCATTTTAGAAAAAAGTGCCATATGATATTTTGAAATTTGGGAGAGTATATGAAAAAACATATATTGATTATATGCCAGTTTTTTTACCCTGAGCCTTTTCGCATCAACGATATAGCCTTTGAATGGGTAAAAAGAGGCTACAAGGTCACGGTAGTGACCGGCCTTCCAAACTATCCGGAGGGCAAGATATATCCGGGGTATGGACTTTTTAAAAAGCGAAAAGAGACGATTAACGGAGTAGATGTGTATCGTATTCCGGAGATTCCCAGAGGCAACAACAAGGTTAGTCTGATTGCAAACTATTTTAGTTTTCCATTCTTTGGTTTTTTCTGGAATCTGTTTACAAAAATAAAAGCGGACGAGGTCTTTATGCTAGAGACTTCTCCCATGAATCAATGTAAGGTAGGCGTGGCCTATGCCAAGCGGCATAATGTGCCATGCTACTTGTATGTACAGGACTTGTGGCCTGAAAATGTAGAGATGGTCACAGGCATACACAGTCCTCTTATTATCAAGCCGATTGAGAGGATGGTCAGAAGAATATACGCAGGATGCACTCATCTGTGGGGCAGCAGTCCCAGCTTTGTAGAGTCAATCCGTAAATACGTAGACCCTGCCGAGCATGATAAGGTCACTTTCTGGCCCCAGTATGCAGAGGAGTTTTACGAGCCCAAGGACAAGAAAAAGCACAAGGGATTTAACGTAATATTTACCGGCAATATAGGCCAGGCCCAGGGACTGGAGATATTGCCTGAGGCGGCAGCTATTATTCGAAGCGAAGGCATATGCGACGTGCATTTTACTATAGTAGGTGACGGACGTGCCCGCAAGTCATTTGAGAGCAGCATCACAGAGGCCGGTGTCTGGGATTTGTTTGAGTTTAAGGGAAGAGTGGCGGCCACCGAGGTGCCGGATATTCTTTCGACGGCGGATGTGGCATTTATTTCCTTTGCAGATGACGATTTGTTTGCCAAGACCATACCGGCTAAGCTACAGTCCTATATGGCTTGCGCCATGCCTATCATTGCATCGGCGAAGGGAGAGACAGCCAGAATCATAGGCGAAGCAGGCTGTGGCATGTGCTCGGATATCGGAGATGCGAGAGCCCTTGCGGACAATATCATCTCCATGAGGAATCTGCCTGTCACCAGGCTGATAGAGATGGGTGAAAATGCATACGCCTACAACAAGGAGCATTTCTCAAAGAAGAAGCTTATGGACGAGATAGACGTCTACTTCAGATAGTCCTATGTTGCCAAAGATTCCTATTAAAAGTAAAATAACTGGAGAGAAATAGATATGAGAACTGCATTTGCAACAGTTATTTATAAGCAGGCTAAGCCCTTTTTAAAAGACTTTATTGATTCTGTCTACAGCCAGACTGATACAGATTTTGAGTTGCTTTTGATCAATGATAATTATGTGAAAGAAGAGCTTGGGGATATTAGCGACTTGCTTAAATCCGGCCCTATAGATTATCAGATAATAGACTTAAGAGAGAAGCACCTTTCCATTGCAGGCACCAGGATAGAGATGTTAAAGCATGCCAAGGATTTGGGATTTGATCTTTTGGTACTTGGGGATGCTGACGACACCTTTAGCGCTGATAGAGTTTTACGGTGTAAAAATGCTTATAAAACACATCAGGATGCAGTGTTCTTTTATAATAAATTGATTACAGATAAAGGATATGATGTATTTGATATTCCAGATAAGGTGACAAATATAAAGGATATATCCCAGAGTAATTTTCTTGGGATGAGTACTTCGGCCATCAGGATGTCAGCTTTGTCTATGGACTTTATTGATTCCCTAAAAGAGGGGGACAGTCCTGTTTTTGACTGGTATCTGTTTTCCAGATTAGTGCTTGATATCGGTCAGGGAGTGGCGGTGAAGGAAGCAGCTACTATATATCGTATATACGATAATAATATGGTGGGTGTCACCAGAGATGTCAAAAAAGAATATGAGGTAAAGAAGACTCACTATAATAATTTGGCCAAGAGATATGATTATTTCAGGTATTTGCTGGAGCAGTTGAAAAATACAGATATAGATAATATTAAAGAAAATGACAACTATCAGGGTTACTGGTGGAGTGATATAAAAATGGAGGATTCCTATGAGATTTAATTATCAGGATATGGTAAATGGCGATAAGAAGCCATATGTAATTGCTGAGCTAGGAGCCAATCACAACGGTGATATGGACCTTGCCAAGACACTTATCAAGACTGCTAAGGAGTGCGGAGCTGACTGCGTGAAGCTCCAGTCATTCACTAAGACTAATCTGTTTTCCAAGAAAAATTATGAGGACAATTATTTCCTGGGAGATGATTACCGCAACAGGACTGACTATACTTTGGAGTCTATTATGGAAGCTTACGCTCTATCAGTAGAGCAGCACTATGAGTTAAAGGCTTACTGCGATGAGCTGGATATTGATTTTGCATCTACACCATTTGACAAGGCAGGGGTGGATCTCCTTGTAGATGAGCTCCATGTGCCGTTTATCAAGGTGGCTTCTATGGATGTGGAGAATATTCCATTTTTAAAATATATTGGCAGCAAGGGCGTGCCGGTAGTTATCTCTACCGGACTCACAGGTATGGATGATGTGTGTGCTGCCATTACCGCCATCGAGGAAGGCGGATGTCACGAGATATGCGTGCTTCACTGCGTATCTATATACCCGCCTAAGGACGAGCAGGTCAATCTCAACAACATCGATATGTACAGACGTACATTTGAGTATCCTACCGGATATTCTGACCATACATTTGGAGTGGTGGCGCCTATCATGAGCATCGCCAAGAATGTATGCATCATCGAGAAGCATTTTACAATGGATAAAAATATGGAGGGCTGGGACCATAAAATCAGTGCCAACCCTGAGGAGCTCAAAATCATCTGTGATGCCGCAGAGCAGGGCAAGAAGATGATGGGCAGCTATCGCAAGATAGTTACCGAGGACAGCCGTCAGCGTGGTGAGTACAAGCGCTCTATCGTAGCTGCCCGCGACCTGAAAAAAGGTCACATCCTCACAGAGGAAGACTTGGACTACAAGCGCCCCGGCACAGCCATCTCACCGAAGTTCTACGAAGTCCTCATTGGCAAGGAACTCAAACGTGACCTCGCCGCCGACGAACTCTTCAACTGGAGCGACTTCTAAGCGTCGAGATGGCGCGAATTACCAGATGAGCTTGAGAGCGTATCAAGCGGTTGGGATATATAAATAATTAGATGAGCTAGTAGTTATCAAGCTCTATATGTTGTCGAAGGAGACGTATCAGTCGACGAAGACAATATGTAGGCTTGAGAACGTAACTAGCGGACTATAGGTAGTTAAAAATGATATGTATAATTCCAGCCCGTGGAGGTTCTAAGGGCGTCCCGGGCAAAAATATAAAGCCGCTGTGCGGCAAGCCCCTTATCGCATATACGATAGAGGCCGCCAAAGCAGCCAAAGAAATAGATAGAGTGATAGTCACTACAGATGATGAGCATATCGCTGCTGTGGCAAGAGAGTACGGTGCCGAGGTGCCTTTTATGAGACCGGCAGAGCTCTCTAGTGATACAGCCAGCGCTGTGGATGTGTATCTCCATGCTACTGAGTTTGTAATGGATGAGACCAAAGAGCAGATAGATACTTTTATGGTGTGTCTGCCCACAGTGCCATGCAGGGATGTCAGACATATCGATGAGGCGGTGGAGCTTTTTAATAAGGAGCAGGCCACTACTCTCATTTCCTTTGCTGAGGCAGAGGTGCCGGCAGGCTGGTATCACACCATGGATGACAAGGGACGCATGGCCAATGCAGGCTTTGGTGCCTCAGGCAAAAACATGGCAAACCGCCAGGCTAATGACAAATACTACATTCCAAATGGGGCTATCTATATACTTGATTATCAGCTTCTGAAAGAGAAGAGGACATATTACTGCGATAATACCGTGGGATATGTTATGAGCCGTGAGGATTCTGTGGATATAGATTATCCTATAGATTTTGAGATTGCAGAGCTCATGATGGAGAAAAAGTTACATGATAATAATTAGGGCTATTGCCTTTATACTACATTTTACATTGATTCCTTTTGTAGTAGGCAGACTAATTACATATAAAAAGCATACAGGATTTTTGGCAGATTATCTCGTTGGTTTTTTTGCAAACTTAGGGATATTTTACATCTTGTATTCCATCATCGTATGGATTCAGGATTGGATCACTATCGTATATCCGGTATATGGTGGATTTACCATGCTGCTTAGAGCATATTTTATAGTGATAGCACTGATATGTATAGCAGAGCTTATCTTAGAGGCCAGACGTATCCCTGAGATATTCCCATATATCAAATCAAAGGCAGCTTATATCTCTTCAGAGATAAAAGGTGACAGATACGTGGCCATCTATGCTGTGATGTTTATGCTGCTGATAGGACTTCAGGGATATATGGCATACGGTTATGAGATTAATGAGTGGTCATATGATGACTATGACTATGTGGTGCTCAGTGAGGATACCATCAGCACAGATACATTATCCTATGTCAATTTTATCGATGGGTCCCTTCCCAATACTTCTGAAAAACGCACCGTCACATCATGGATGACTTATATGGCGATGCTGACAAAGATGTCGGGATTTGAGGTGACCACGGTGTGCCATACTATTGCACCTGTATTTCTTATTTTGCTTGCCTATATGGCACATTATTATATAGCAAAATTTTTGCTTAAGAAGTTAGACGACAGACTCATATTTATGATTGTACTGTCGGTGGCTTATATATTTGGACTGTACTCTCATTATTCCAGCACATTCAGGTTGCTTGGTGCTCTGTGGCAGGGCAAAGCTGTGCTTTCCATTATAGCGGTACCGTTTTTTATGATATATCTGGTAAAAGCCTATGAGGCAGATCTTGACAATGGCTATCTGCTTCCTGTGGCGGCAGTGTCCTTAGGGACATGCTCCCTCACATCTATGGCTATGATGCTTATACCCATGGTGGCTATATTTACATGGATAGTTATGAGTGTCTACCACAAGAGGATATACGGCATAAGATATCTTATAGCCAGTCTCTTTGGACCGGTGTATCTTGGAGCATTTTATATACTGTTTTGGATGTTGCAGCAGGACATGAAGAGCTACGACTTCAAGTATTTCAAATTTAGACAGAGGAATGATTGGTGGTATCAATGGTTTTATTAGAATTTTTTGCAAGTATCACCAAGAATTATTGGGGAAGCTTTGGTTTTCCTACGCTATTTACCCTTTCACTAATTGGGATACTTATTTTTGAAAAAGAAAAAATAAAGCGCTACGCACTTTTATGGTATACCCTGGTTGCGCTTATATTCATATACAACCCGATTACATTTTACGTGTGCAAAAGGACTTTGGAACCTTCCACCTTTGACCAGTATTATCTCAGGTTTTTCTGTCTGATATTGGTGATGGTAGTATTGGCTTACGGCATGACGCTCTTTATCAAGAGGTTTGACGGAGTTAAAAAGCTGATAGGAGTATGCGTGGCATGCGCTGTCATCGTTATCTGTGGCAAATGCATCTATTCTCAAGACTGGTACACCAAGGCGGAAAATCGCAACAAGGTGCCGCAGGATGTGGTGACCATCTGCGATTTGTTTGCAGATTATGAGGGCGACACTATCAGGATAATGGCACCTCAGGACATAGCTGTGTACCTGCGTCAGATGGATAGCAGATTTTCCATGCCATATAGCAGATACCTGCCGGATGAGGCATATGAACTGACAAACATGGATCCGGATCCTGCGGTCATCGTAGAGTACGCCAAGGAAAATGATGTGGACTATGTGGTGGTATCGGCTATAGACGACATCTTAAGTACCTATCTCAATTACGGATTTACTCTCTATGGCAGGACTGCAAACTATGCTGTGCTGGAGCCCAACGACCCTACATGGATATTGACAGAGTACGAGGATGCCTCAGGAGATCAGGGCATGGCCTACACCATGAAAAATATTTCTGATGGCACACTCATTGTCATAGACGGAGGCAATGCCGGCAACGAGCAGCAGATGCGAGATGCAATAGAAGAAAACGGTGGGGTAGTCGATGCGTGGATATTGACACACTATCACAAAGATCACGCGGATGTGTTTAATGCCATTTACGCGGACCCTGAGGGTATTGAGATAAAGGATATATATGTGACGCCTCTTGATGCCATGACTTTCTATAGTCTTAATCTACAGGAGTGGGATGATGTAGACACCTATGAGACTTTTATGAGTCTGACAGAGGATGAGGACAGCCTCCACTATGTGAGCAGAGGAGATGTACTTACATTTAGCGATGACCTTACCCTGACCTTTTACAATGCCTGCGATGAAGTGGTGCTTGAGGGGGCAGAGGATGTGCCTAATAACGACTCGCTGGTGTTTAAGATGGCCACAACCTCACGCAGCATACTGATATGCGGAGATGCCCACAGCGCTTATCTGGCGGAGTATCTGGTAAAGACTTACGGCGATGAGCTGGATGCAGATATATTGCAGTGCGGTCATCACGGCAACAACAGCATGCCGACAGACAGTGGCTTCTATGAGGCAGTGTCACCTGACATCGCTATATTTGATGCGCCGGATTGGCTAATGACCAGCGCTGAGTACACGGCAGGTGCCCTGGCAGCCTATCTGCAGGAGGAGGGCTCACGGATAGTGTGGTATGCCACAGCGCCCAATGTATTTGGATTTTAGAGGATACAAGGAGATTTTAAATTGCGAGAAATCTTACTTAAAAATAAAAAGATAATAACGACTATTTTAATCACAGGGCTGCTGTTTGCCAGATGTAACCTAGGGCTCTACTATGGTGGCATCTATGTGCTGACAAACGTCATTTTCAACTGCCTGGCACTAGCTTATATAGCGCTGCTTTTTACGCAGGATAAGGAGCCTGTAAAAAAGACTCTAATCAGTCCGGCCTTTGTATGGATAGTATTATTTTCTGTGATGGTATTTATCTACGGTCACTACAGACTATTTACTTCGGCTGATTATTACAGCCGCATGATGACCATACTTACGGCGCTGCCGGCCATACTGATACTCGCATTATTTTTTTATAACAGGGACGAGGTGATAGATATCCTGTCAATCAGCGGCACGGTAGTTATTATCACCACACTGATCACCAGCTTGTGTTATGATTATGTGTGGGGTGAATGGCTCCTTGGGATGTATTCCAGAGTGGGTGCCACACCTGCCGGAGGATGTATCGACACGGGCAATCTGGTACTGATATTACTTATACCTATTTTTTACCAGCTGATTGTCCTCAAAAAAATCAAGCAGTATCTGTGGATCACACTTATAGGCATATTTGAGATAGTGGCCACAGGGGCCAAGTCGTCGGTGATGCCCATAGTATTCGTATTTGCGATAATGATAATCGGAGCATCCGAGGATAAGAAAATCATTCGCAGAAATCTTATCATATTGGTAGTTGCAGCAGTCGTTGCCTTCGCTGCTATTATGATAGTGCCTCCTCTGTATGGAGTAGTGGGTTATCGTATAGCAGAGCTTTTTACCGGAATGGGAGCGACAGAGTACGATCTTCACACTAGCACCGGTCAGCGCATGGCTATGATAGCCGCCTTTAAGGAACATTTTGGAGAGAGTCCTATATTTGGACATGGGTTCTATGCATTTAGAGAGATGCCCTATTCTCAGATAGAAGAATACAAAGTAGATGGGGTGGTCATGTATAGAAATGTACAGCTTCACATGAACTATCTGGAAGTACTTTTTTCCTATGGAATATTTGGATTTGTACTGTATTACTGGTTCCCACTGTATGTGCTTATTAAGGCATTCAAAGCCGGCAAGACAGCCAGGATATTCGTATTTTCCATTATGATTTCATTTGTATTTATGGATATGGGAATAGATATGTATTACAAATATCTGCTGCCATATTACTCATATTTTTTAGCTTACTTTTTCATAACTCAAAGACGAGACACAGACAACCGATAGAGTTTTAGTACGCAAAGGGAGCAATAGTGAAAAACAAAAATACCGTTAGAAGAATTGAAAGTATAATAGAGTTGCTTGTACTCACACTGGTCTACTATTACGTCTGGAGAAATTTTATCTTTACGAAGTTGTATTTCTGGCCAATGGTAGGACGAGGTAAATACGTGCTCATGGCAGTGTATTTTATTCTTGTACTGGTAATAGTCCATCTGTGTGAGGGATTCAAATACGGCATACTAAAAATAGCCGACGTGCTGTTTTCCCAGTGGATAGCCATAGTGATTGCCAATGTAATCACCTACCTTCAGCTGTCGCTCATGGCCAACGTTATGATCAATGCCAGACCTATGATATGGTTGACATTGGGCGATTTTGTATTGTCGGGCATATTCGTATATACGTTTTTTTCTATTTACAATCGTCACTCAGAGGCCAGCAGGCTGCTGATGGTGTACGGAGTAAAAGAGTCCGTGGGACTAAAGCTCAAGATGGACACCAGAGACGACAGCTACAACATCAAAAAAATCATAAGCATAGATGAGGGTCTTGAGACTATTTTTGAAGAGCTTAAAAACTACGACGGCATAGTCATATCGGATGTCAGTGCCGAGCAGAGAAACGACCTTCTCAAGTATTGCTATATGCATGAGATAGAGACCTATATCACACCTAAGATATCAGATGTCATCATAGGTGGTGGGGAAGATATACATCAGTTTGACACCCCGCTTATAATGATCAATACTACAGGCCTGACGCCGGAGCAGGAATTTGTAAAACGTATATGCGATATAGTGCTATGTACCATTGCGGCAGTTGTGCTGTCGCCTCTTATGCTGATTATCGCCATAGCCATCAAGCTAGAGGACCATGGTCCTGTATTTTACAAGCAGGCTAGGGTCACCAAGGACGGCCAGGTATTTGATATCCTTAAGTTTCGAAGTATGGTGGAGGACGCCGAGCAGCGACCTGCCACAGATGATGATGACAGGATTACCAAGGTGGGGCATGTCATCAGAGCTACCAGAGTGGACGAGTTGCCTCAGCTTTTTAATATCATAAAAGGCGACATGTCCATAGTAGGTCCCAGACCTGAGCGTACCGAGCATGTGGAAAAATACACCGCGGCCATTCCTGAGTTTGAGTTTCGCAGTAAGGTAAAAGGCGGTCTCACAGGATTTGCTCAGATATATGGCAAATACAATACCTCAGCCTATGACAAGATCAAGCTGGATTTGATGTACATTGAGAATTACAGCTTTTTACTTGATGTCAAGCTGGTCTTGATGACCATTCGTATATTATTCAAAAAAGAGAGCACCGAAGGTTTTGACAAGGTGATTTCAGCGGATGAGATATTGGCCTCATTGGAAGATGAAAAACACAGTGGAGAATAGATTATGAAGATACTGCATTTGGCATTGGCATCTCATTTTACAATAGGGATGCTGTATCAGGAAAATCAGATGATAGACTGTCAGAGGGCTGATGGTCACGATGTGACTATCATAACAGACAGATGGCACTATGAGCAGGGCGAGTTGGTAAAAGGTCCCGAGGAAGATACTATTATGGACAACGGCGCCCGCCTGATCAGACTAGAGCTGGACAGGATACTCTGCAGCGAGCTATGGACAGAAAAGATTCAAAAGAGTCACAAAGTAAAAGGTCTTATCGAAGAGATACAGCCGGACACTATCCTTTTCCACGGCATGTGCGGCTATGAGATAATGACAGCGGCAGAATATTGCAGCAAGCATGAGGACTGCCTGCTATTTATGGATTGTCATGAGGATTATAGCGATTCTGCCAGGACTTTCCTTAGCAAGACTTTTTATAAAGTTATTCACGGGCACTATATCAGCAAGGCTATGCCTCAGGTGGACAAAGTCCTCTATATAGGTGCCGACATGAAAAAATGGATGAACGACCTGTATGTAATTCCGGAAGAAAAGCAGGAATTTTTGGCTCCGGGTGGCACCATATACACAGCCGAGCAGCAGAAAAATGCCAGATTGGATATTATCAAGGAATACGAGCTCCCACAGGATGCCATTATCATGGCTCATTCCGGAAAGCTGGCTGCGCCAAAGCGTACAGTGGAACTGCTTCGTGCATTTAAAAAGGTGCCGGATCCGAGGATGGTGCTGTTTATATTTGGCTCTATTCCGGAGGATATGGAAGATACCATCAGACCTCTCATAGATGCAGATGATAGAGTGCATTTTATGGGATGGAAGGTCAACAAAGAGATAGAAGAATTTTTAGCCGGCGTAGACCTCTACTGTCAGCCCGGCAGTCAGTCATCTACATTTGAGACGGCTATGTGCGCAGGCTGTGCCAACATGGCCTATCCATTTGACAGCTACACTGATGACAATTACACCGACTGCAATTTTGAGAATTACTTCTTCGTGGAGACAGAGGAGGATATCGAAAAAGTATTTAGAGATATTTCAGCTAATCCACAGGTGTTAGAGCAGACCAAGGCAAAGTCATTCTCGTTTGCCAGACTCAACTTTGATTACGCCGTTATTTCAAGGAGAATATATACGTTGTAATGAATACAGAATTTGATTATAAGGTAGATCTTCAAAATAAAAATATATTGATTATCATGCCTCGCTTTTATGCCTACCAGTCCAAGATGAAAGAGGACCTTTTGGCACGCGGGGCCAATCCTCATTTTTACGATGAGGAGCCACCAAAGACTAAGTTTCTTGTGATGAAAAATCTCGAAAATATATTTCATAAGAAAAATATCTTCGAGAAGTTCAATAAAAAATTAAAGGATCAGATATTGGTGGAGATGCCGGCAGGAGGATACGATTATCTGCTGGTGATTAGGGGCAATGTTCTCACAGAAAAGACTATACATGACCTGAAGCTGAGAGCCCTAAAATCCACCGGCAAATCCATCTATTATGCATGGGATTCATTTCAGAATATGCGTCACAAGGGAGAGCTGGGCAGGCTCTTTGATTGGCGAGGTACCTTTGACTCGGTGGATGCAAATAATTCTGCAGGGGAGTATCACCTGTTGCCACTTTTTTATTCGGACGATTTTGATGCCGACAGGATAGAGATGCCCTCAGAGTACAAGTATGACTATGTGAGCGTATCCGCATATTTTCCTTTTAGGTATAGGTATTTCAAGGCGTTCAAGGAAGCCAACAGGGATAAAAAGATGTGCCTCAAGCTCTACTTGAGCCCCAGCGTATACCGTGGCAAAAAGCTCAAAGATCCTAAGCTGGTAAAAAATCTCGACATGGACATAATCAGCTTTGAACCCTTTGCTCCGGAGACCATCCGAGATATGTGCAAAAATTCTAGGGCAGTACTTGATCTGGCCCATGAAAAGCAGCAGGGCTTGACTATGCGTACCATGGAGACATTGGGCATAAAGAGAAAACTTGTCACTAACAATATTTATTTAAAGGACTATGAGTTTTATAATAGAGACAATGATTTGATATTAGAAGACTTGTCAAGTAAGTGCGATATAGCCGAGCAGACCGGCGACTACAGTGCCTTCGCACTGCCGGGCGACTCGTGGCTGGATGCGCCCTACGTAGAAGATGATATCATCCGCCGCCGCTACTCAATCCACGCGTGGATCGATAATCTCTTCTCGTAACGCGTACACCAGGGCTATATAGC
>FLNY01000038.1_pt1 | contig 26081 bp, 23 predicted proteins | sample 1140381 | NCBI WGS metagenome assembly FLNY01 (sample SAMEA3878172, study PRJEB12797) | bioreactor metagenome | biome: Moose rumen | place: Sweden | collected 2011-10
TATGAGTCTGTAAAGACTGGTAACGAAGCTCAGATTTCAATCGACGCTAACTCTAAGCCTGACTATCGCGTAGGTCTTGAGAAGGAGCTCGCTGCTCTGCATGACTCTGAGATGTGGCGCACTGCAGAGACTGTACGCCAGCTCCGTCCTGAGAACAACTAATTTATAGTTGAGTTTTCATAATTCACTCAATAATTAAGGCCGTGATTCCCGAAATAATGGGTTTCACGGTCTTTTTTTCATGTTTTTTTCCTTTATTAAGCAGTAAATTCAAATATTTTATGTATATTTGCATTTGACAAATAAAATTGCAAGGAAGATGACACAGGAATTTATTTTACGCATAGTTCTCGCTGCAATTCTCGGTGGTATCATCGGTTTGGAACGCGAGTATCGTGCCAAGGAAGCAGGTTTTCGCACCCATTTTCTCGTTGGAATGGGAGCCGCAATATTCATGATATTATCAAAATACGGTTATGATGATGTAGTAAAAACAGAATTGGTGCGTCTTGACCCCTCACGCATTGCTGCGCAGGTGGTCTCTGGTATCGGTTTCATCGGCGCAGGATGCATTATTTTCCAGAAACACGTAGTGCGGGGGCTCACCACAGCAGCAGGACTTTGGGTTACATCAGCCATAGGACTGGCATGTGGCTCGGGTATGTATCTACTTGCGGCAGCTGCAACGTTGCTCGTTGTGATATGCCTTGAAATGGTTAGTATGCTGCATCATCATTTCGGTTCAAAGACGCTAATGCTGACTATATCTTCCACATCACGCGAGGGAATACGCGAGGTTCTAACCAAATTTGAGCACGATGCCGTAGAGGTTCTTTCTTATGAGATGAAGACCCACCACCATACTACGGGCGATACCTATACCGCTACTATGGGGATAAAAGTAAAGCGCGACCATTATAGGTCACGCTTCTATCCTATGTCGCTAATTACAGAATTTGACGGTATTACCGTAGATAATGTAGAGTAAAACAAATAACAAGTGTGAGTTTTATTGTAACAATATGCTACTCTAAACACTCCATGTTAACGAGCGTCCTCTACAATCTTAGCGAAATCCTTCCAATATTTGCCTAACAGATATTTCTTCTTGCAATTAAACGGCACATGCAGTGTGGCTTTGGCATAATTGGAAAATGTGTGCCGTGTTATGGCTTTTGGTTTCTCAGTCATGGAGATTACATTAACAAGTGCGGGACATTTGTCGAAAGCAGCAGTACCTATTGTCTCCACACTTTCTGGCAGGCGAGTTGATTTTAACTGTGTACAGCCAGAATATGCAAAATCACCGATTACATCCACACCATTGGGATGTATGGCTTGTAGCAGGGCTTCACAGTTTCCAAATGCACCATCATCAATAATCCTTATGCCTGCTGGCAGCGGAACATCTACAAGGTTTTCGCAATAGGCAAAAGCATAGCATCCGATTCTGACGATGCTTTCTGGCAGACGCACACGAGTAAGACTTTGACAATATCCAAAAGCCTTATCACCAATAGTATCTATACCTTGTGGCATAATTATCTCGCTTAACGACTTACAGCCATAAAACATCTCATTGCTTATCATCTTCACCTTCGATGGAACCGACACTTTTTGCAATGCTTCACAATGATAGAAAGCACCATCTTCTATTGACGTGATGCTCTCTGGTAAAGAGATGCTTTTTAGTTTAATGCAACCAGCGAAAGAGCCTGTACCAATGATTTTTACCTTATTATGTAATAAGACAGTTTTCAGAGAAGCACAATCACCAAACAAACCATCTTCGATAATCGTCACACCTAAGGGTATTTTTACAGTCTCAAGCATAGAACAGCCTTGAAAGGCCGATACTCCAATTGATGTTACGCTCTGAGGAATCACCACCTCTTGCAAGCCAGCACAGCCATAGAATGCATTATCACTGATGGTCACTGTACCTTCAGGTATCATAACTTCTGGCAAAGCAAGGCACGAACAGAAAGCCCATTCACCTATCTCTTTCAACGAATACGGCAAGGTAATGCTGCGTATCGTAGCATCATTAAATGCATAATTACCAATGCGTACAACGCGGTAAGTACCTTTGTCGGTCTTTACATACATTGGTACCACTACCGAGTCAACGGTGTATGGATCATGATAATAATCTTTTCCATTGTACGTTACCTCACAAGTCGAATCCTTCTCCGATAGTATTTTGTAACACAAATATCCTGACTTGAAATCACTTGCACTTGCCGCAATAGCAAATGTAAAAAACAGTAAAAATAAAAGTCTCTTCATCAATATTCAAACATGCTACCACCCAGGAATTCCCTTAGCAAACTCGTAGGCGGTATCTGATTTTCGGGTATTGGTTTTATGTATTTTAAGAAATGTCGTAGTCTGTGTGCTTCACTATATTCGTCACAATTCTCTGGCACCTGCTCAAGCAGAGGTTCGGCCTGTGTCTTGATAACAGCAAGTTCGAAAAGCATTGCCGTGTTGAACATTACATCGGCATTCTCTTGGAAGGGGAATATCCACTTGTCTTCACCTGCTCTTACCGATGGCCAACGTTTAAGTGTCTGCTGAGCCGTATTATTGCGGTATTTATAGTCACGTATGATGCGACGGAGTAGTCGGTTATCAGTAGTCGGTATATAGTTGTGGTCATCCATGGTGATGGTAGTCAGTGCTGAGGCATACACTCGAAATATCTGATTTGATGGTATTTGTGCGGTCAATTCGGGATTTAAGGCATGGATACCTTCTATCACAAGCACCTCGTTGTCATGAAGTCTCAGTTTCTTACCACTCAACTCATTCTTACCTGTGAGAAAATTATAACGTGGCAATTCCACTTCGCAGCCAGCAATGAGTGCATTGAGATGCTCATTAAACAACGGAAGATTCAGTGCATACAACGACTCGAAATCATATTCACCATTTTCATCGACAGGCGTTTTATCTCTATCAAGAAAGTAATCATCGAGTGATATGCCTATGGGACGTATTCCGTTTGTAACGAGTTGTATTGACAGGCGCTTACAAGTAGTTGTTTTTCCACTACTTGACGGTCCTGCTATAAGTACTACTTTAACACCTCTGCGAGCAGCTATCTCATCAGCAATACGCGATAGTTTCTTCTCCTGTAAGGCCTCAAACACCTGTATTATCTGCATGCTATGCCCCTGCATGATTACGTCGTTGAGCATTCCCACTGTGCTTATCTGCATCATATCTTGCCAGCGGTGGTACTCATCGAAAATATCAAACATCTTTTTTTGCACGATAAAATCGCCCAATTTATCGGGGTTAGTACGCTTTGGGATGCGCAGGAGTAATCCGTCATGATACATCTCTAGTCCATACTTCGTAATTTCGCAGGTATTAGTAAGCGTTGGACCATAGAAAGAGTCATTATAATCATCGATTGAACTGTATGTAGTATATAGTCTGCCCTGTGTTTCGAGTAGTTTCACTTTTGAGGCATCACCCGCTTTCCTGAACAATTCTATCACTTCTTCCGACGTACGGTTATGTCTTACAATAGGGATGGCAGAACTGATAATATTGTCCATTTCACCGCGAATATCGTAAACATCGTCAGGTGTCACAGGACGACCTATCTGCAAGTAGCAGTAGTAGCCATTGCTTACGGGAAACTCTATCTTTATCCTGCCCTCTGGATATAGTTTGCGTATTGCCTTGCACAGCACGAAAAACAGCGTGCGCGTATATATGCGTAGTCCAGCGGGGTCTGTGATATCGATGAACTCAACTGTTTTATTGGAAAATACACGAAACCCCATGCTAACCAACTCGTTATTGACCTTGGCTGCCACTGGCGGGCGTTGCATCTTCACATTGAGCAAAGCATAAATGTCAGCAAGCGTGCTGCCTATCTCGCAACGTTCCTGCGCGCCATTGTTTTTGCATATTATCTCAATACTCTTCATAACCATGTCGTTTTATTCATAGGTAGTTACAGCTGTGTCATTCTGCACTTTTTACGAGTGTGCCGATATTCTCACCCTCCATGACCTTCTTCAGGTTGCCTACGATATCCATGTTAAATACGTAGATAGGCAGTCTGTTCTGCATACACATAGCCGTAGCCGTAATGTCCATTACCTTTAATCCGCGCTCTATAACCTCCTGATATGTTATCTCACTGAATTTCGTAGCCGTAGGGTCTTTCTCTGGGTCTGCCGTATATACACCATCTACTCGTGTACCCTTGAGCATCACATCAGCTTCTATCTCTATGCCACGCAGTGACGATCCCGTGTCTGTAGTGAAATAAGGGTTACCAGTGCCAGCAGACATGATGACCACCTCACCACGCTGCATTGCTTCAATAGCCTTCCACTTGGTATAGTATTCGCCTATCGGCTCCATGCGTATTGCGGTGAGCATGCGGTTTTTCTGTCCAACGGCATCAAGAGCAGACGAAAGTGCAAGTGAATTGATTACCGTAGCACACATACCCATCTGATCACCTTTCACACGGTCGAAGCCCTTGCCTGCGCCTGACAGCCCACGGAATATATTGCCGCCGCCTATTACAATGCCTATTTCCACGCCCATTGATGCTATTTCCTTAATTTGACGTGCATAATCATTGAGGCGGACTGTGTCGATGCCGTAACCCTGGTTTCCTTGCAGGCTTTCACCTGAGAGTTTAAGTAAAATGCGTTTGAATTTCATAGCTTCTGTAATATATTATTATTGTATATCCGTTATGCAAAATATCATTACAAAGTTAATAAAAATAGAATGATTGACAAAACGTTTTGTGCCGTTATCCCATTTTTTTAACAATATTTGGTTATTTGGAAAAATATTTGTAACTTTGCAACTAATAATCAATCTTTTCAAAACCAATGGCCAAGATACTATACTGCCTAACAATTGTTATCCTCTCGCTTTTCACATCATGCTCCAACAGTACACTACAATTGTTTGGAGACTATTCGTCGGAGTTCGGCAAGTATGCTGAGCAACTCGACACAGACAAGCAAAAGCAGGCTTTGCAGCAATTGATGGAGACAGACAGTTCAAAATACAAAAGCGACCTTACGGTAAAGGCTTTTTACGACAGCATAAGTACTGCAGGCATGCCATGGTTGTGGTTTACTGATGAAGGTATATCTTCAGATGTCAGCGATTTACTTGAAGTTATGAAAGCAAATCTGGAAGATGCTTTGCTCAATACAGAAAGTTTCTATATTGATGATATCGATACAGACCTTGACGTGATACAAGGGCTGAAGTTTGATTCGGTAGGGCGTGACATCAACGAGGTGCTGATGCACCTTGAATATAACCTGTCAAAGGCTTATGTAAAGTATGTTACGGGCATGCGCTATGGTTTCGTAAGACCCGACAAACTACTCAATAAACTCTATTTCAGGGAAGACCGTGGTTACTGGGCGCACTTGTTTGACTATGAGGTAATGCCACCAAACTATAAAGAGACGGCTGACCATCTGAGCAGAGGCGACCGCATGGAGTATCTTCTTGCATCAAAACCAGCTGCACCTAAATTGTACAAATCGTTGGTCAACGGTCTGAAATCGGAGAGCGATACAATAAAACGGCGCAAAATCCTCGCAGGCATGGAGCGATGCCGCTGGCGGCTGAACCATCCAGAGTATGAAAAGCGCAAGGTACTGATAAATCTGCCTGCACAACAACTATGGACAATAGATAATGGTTCTGTGGACTCTATGCGCATCTGCTGCGGTGCATGGAGCACTAAAACTCCGCTGCTATGTAGCCAACTGGCTTATATGCAGATAAACCCCGAATGGAGCCTGCCACCGAAAATCGTGGAGAGTGATTTCGCGCGTCATGTGGGTGATTCGGCTTGGTTTGCACGGCATAAATATTTCGTTGTAAACCGCAAAACAGGCGATACACTAAACATTGCCCATATAGGACGCGAAGGACTTAAAAATGGAGGTTTGCGCTTCGTGCAACGTGGCGGTGCAAACAATTCGTTGGGACGCATTGTATTCCGTTTTCTGAATAACTTCTCTATCTATCTGCACGATACGAATACGCGTGGGGTGTTTCAGCGCGACCGACGCACGGTGTCACATGGTTGTGTAAGGGTACAGAAACCTTTCGAATTGGCCTGTTTTCTACTACCAGATGCAGATGACTGGACGCGCGACCGCATACGTATCTCAATGGATATACCGCCAGTTACAGAGCGCGGCATGAAATATTTGCAGACACATACCAACGCCCCACGCCCACTGCGACTGATAGATTATCACGGCATTAAACCGAAAGTACCTGTATTCATCGTGTACTACACTGCATTCCCAAATCCTGACACAGGATTGTTGGAATACTGGCCAGACTTCTACGGCTATGACAAACCTACGCTGAATGCCATGACGGGATTGCTAAAGAAGATCTGATTTCAAGAATGATACTTCTTTCTCTTTTTTAAAAGTCGTACTGCTACTCTGATTACCTGCTGATTAGTATCTGAGCTTCATTATTTTGCATCTGACTACACTAAAATTAGCATATTATTGCAAGATAATGGATTGTTGTCAGTCATTTATCCCTTAAAAACTACTCCATAAGGGCATAAATGCCATCGCAATTATGAACGAAAATATCGGTAAAGACAATATATACATGTGAATTATCCTAATATAGCGTCTTCGCGCGTACATTGATATATAACGTAGAAATATTAGGTTATTAGTAATTTACAAAACTATAAAACTTCACTACACTAAAAATACAAAACACAGATGACAAAAGTGACACTTTTCGTTTCAATACCGATAAATACTAACAAAAAGGTTTGTTTGTTTGAAAAAAAATAAGTAACTTTGTATCGTTTGAGTACTTAAAACATTCAAATGTTAGCTAAAAATATACTAATATACACCTAAAATATACCCAAAAACACTATGAAAATATCAAGAATTGACCATTTAGGAATCGGTGTGGAAAGCATTGAAGCCGTTTTGCCCTATTTTGAAAACGTACTCGGACTGAAATGCTATGCCATTGAAGAAGTGACTGACCAGAAAGTAAAGACAGCCTTCCTGCGCGTAGGCGAAGTAAAACTGGAACTACTCGAACCCACATCTCCAGACTCAGCCGTGGCAAAATGGCTGGAGAAAGGCGGCAGGGGCGTACATCATGTTGCTTTTGCCGTAGAAGACGGAGTGAAAGAAGCCCTAATGGAGAGTGAAGACAAAGGCGTGCGTCTTATTGACAAGGCACCACGTCCAGGAGCAGAGCAGATGATGATAGGTTTCCTACATCCGAAATCAACCGCTGGCATTCTTACGGAACTCTGTGAACCGCAAAACCAATAAGCTACGCACAACACAGACTATTAATCATCAAACTTTTTTAAAAAACACGTATAAGATGTCAATACAATCAGAAAAGATAAAGAAACTCATCGAGAAACGTGAGCAAGCCCGTCTTGGCGGTGGTGAGAATGCAATCGAGAAGCAACACGCACGTGGTAAATACACCGCACGCGAACGTATAAATATGTTGTTAGACGAGGGCTCGTTTGAAGAATACGATATGTTCAAACTCCACCGTTGCCACAACTTCGGTATGGAGAAGAAACAATACTTAGGTGACGGTGTCGTGGTAGGTTCTGGCACCATTGACGGACGCTTGGTTTACGTGTTTGCACAAGACTTCACGGTAAACGGCGGTTCACTGTCAAAGACCATGTCAGAGAAGATATGCAAGGTGATGGACCTAGCCATGACCATGGGGGCTCCCTGCATAGGTATCAATGACTCTGGTGGCGCACGCATACAGGAAGGCATTGATGCATTGGCAGGTTACGGTGAGATATTCGAGCGAAACATTCTTGCATCGGGTGTAGTACCCCAGATATCAATGATATACGGACCATGTGCAGGCGGTGCGGTTTACTCCCCTGCCCTAACCGACTTCACACTGATGATGGAAGGCACATCATACATGTTCCTTACAGGACCTGCAGTAGTGAAGACCGTAACGGGCGAAGACGTAGATGCTGAACATCTGGGCGGAGCATCCGTACACAGCTCAAAGTCTGGTGTAACCCACTTCACCGCAAAGACAGAGGAAGAAGGCATTGAGATGATAAAGACGCTCATCTCATACATACCATCAAATAATATGGAAGAGGCTCCGCGCAAAGAATGTAGCGACCCTGTGAGTCGTGTAGATGACTCACTCAACGAGATAATACCCGAAGACCCCAATCAGGCCTACGACATGTACAAAGTCATCGCTGCTATAACCGACAACGGCGAGTTCTTCGAAGTACAGCCGAGGTTCGCCAAGAATATTATCATAGGTTTCGCACGTTTCAACGGACAGTCAGTAGGCATCGTAGCCAACCAGCCTTCGGCATACGCTGGTGTACTTGACGTAAATGCATCGCGCAAGGGAGCACGCTTCGTACGCTTCTGCGATGCCTTCAACATACCTATTGTATCACTGGTTGACGTGCCTGGATTCCTGCCTGGTACAGGTCAGGAGTATAACGCCGTAATACTACACGGAGCAAAACTGCTCTACGCTTATGGCGAGGCCACAGTACCAAAGGTAACGGTGACACTCAGAAAGTCATATGGTGGTTCACACATCGTGATGGGTTGCAAGCAGTTGCGAGCCGACATCAACTTCGCATGGCCATCAGCCGAAATTGCTGTAATGGGAGCAGCAGGGGCAGTAGCAGTATTGCAGGCAAAAGGCGCAAAGCAAGTAAAGGAAGAAGGCGGTGACGTGAAAGCATACCTTGCAGAAAAAGAAGCAGAATACTCAGAATTGTTTGCCAATCCGTATCAGGCAGCACAATTCGGATATATTGACGACGTGATAGAACCACGCAACACACGTTTCCGCATATGTCGAGCACTGGCACAGTTGGCCACTAAACGCCAGAACTTGCCTGCAAAGAAACACGGATGTATTCCTATGTAACGAAAATGAAAACATAAAATGAACAACGAAATATTTGCCGCCATAGCTATGGCGCTCCATGACGAGCAAGGATATAACATGCATGATACGGAATTAGGCATACTAACTATTACTGCCCACAATACGGAGTGGGCGTCGAAGCAAGCAAAAATGACACAGAGATGAAAGACTACAAATACATCATTAACGGTCACGAATACGCCGTCAGCGTAGGTGAGCGCAAAGAGGGCTTGACAGTAGTCACTGTCAATGGTGAGAACTACGATGTCATACTCGTGCCAGAACCTAAGACTGAGAAGAAAGTAGTGGTAAAAAAGCCTGTTGCAAGTACTTCCAGTGAAAGGAACGACCTGCAGGATGCCTTGCGCTCGCCACTGCCAGGTACCATTGTTGCCATACCAGCCACCGTAGGTAAGAAGGTAAGAGAGGGCGATACTCTCGTGGTACTCGAAGCGATGAAAATGAACAACAACCTGACTGCCGAACGCGATGGACGAGTTAAAGCCATACTTATAGAAGAAGGCGAAACAGTAAAAGAAAACACACCACTCGTGACGTTTGAATAATGTAAAGCCCCATAAAAAGGTTAAATTTCCGTAAACTATTGACGAAAATGTCGGTAGTTTGCGGATTTTTTTGTAACTTTGCACTTGATTTGTGCGCATATGCGCATATTCAGGCAGACACATACGATATCAAATAAATGAAAAAAGTACTTTTTGTTAATCAAGACATCATCCCTTACGTGGAGGAAACAGAAGTTGCAAGACTGGGTAAATTTGTTCCGAAGAAGACCCAGGAAGCAGGCAGCGAGATACGCACGTTTATGCCACGCTGGGGTAATATCAACGAACGTCGCGGACAATTACACGAGGTGATACGCCTATCGGGTCTGAACATTTCAATAGAAGATACAGACTACCCACTCATAATCAAAGTGGCAACCATTGCCGGCACGAAAGTGCAGGTATATTTCATCGACAACGAGGAATTTTTCTCGCGCAAAGGTCAAATGGCAGATACAGAGGGCAACTACTACGAAGACAACGCTGAGCGTATGGTATTCTTTGCACGTGGCGTGATTGAGACGATAAAGAAACTGCGCTGGATACCAGATGTCATCCACTGCCAAGGACAGATGTCAAGCCTCGTACCATTGTTTGTAAAGAAGGCTTACAAAGACGAGCCTGGAATGGCTGATGTAAAGATTGTCACCTCTCTATTTGAACAAGTGCAAGATAAGCCTTTTGGTTCGAACTTCAAGCAGTGTCTGCTATATAATGACATAACGTTGGATGAACTTACAAAGTACAGCGACACAGTTGACAGCAAAGAGCTGGCAAAGATCGCCATAGACTATTCTGATGCATTAATTAACGTATCAGAGAATACTGACAAGGATATACTTGGTTATGCAGAGCAGTCTGGTTTGAAAATGATAAAACACACAGAAAACGAAGAGAACGACTTCGCTAAAGACTACGTAAATTTGTATGAGTCTCTTTAAGAAGATATATTTTTATGCTGGCATCATCGTAATGATGTCGTTTATTGCTGTGTCTTGCGATGACACAACCGACACTCTGGGTGCCTCACTCACAGAAGTGTCTGACATGGTTGAAATTCAGGCAGATGAATTCAACGTTGCGTCAAAATCTGTTGCTGCAAACAACATCGTATCGCGTTCAAGAGACGGTTTCCTTGGCAAATTCAAAGACACGGAGACAGGCAACTATATAACATGCAACTACATGACACAGTTTTGCGTCATGGACAAATACCAATTCCCTGGTCTTGACACCATATACATAGACAGTACGAAGTATGACGCAACAGTAAACAAAAGATTTCAGGTAGAGGCTGACTCCTGTACGCTGGTGCTTTATATCTCGAAAACCATAGGTGATTCTCTGGCACTGATGAAAGTCACAGCAAACGAACTCAGCGAACCATACGAGGAAAGTCAGACGTATAACACTGATTTCGACCCAGAGGCAGAACATATGGTGCGCACTGATGCTGGTAGCGTACACTCACAGCTGACATATACCACGTCTAATCGTATCTATACCGAGACACAACGTAGTTCCTCTACCTTCACAAACCGTATAAACCTGTCGCTCAACGACGCTTATACCGATAAGCAGGGAGTAACATATAACAACTACGGTACATACCTGATGCGTAAATACTATGACCCCGAACATCGTGGCAGTTTCAATACTTTCTATGGTTTTGCTCATGACATCTGTCCTGGTTTCTACATAAAGCATCAAGGAGGAATCGGTAGCATTGCTACTATATACAAAGCACAGATTATAGTGTATTACAAAGGTTTCGTCGAAAAAGACTCTATTATCGTCATGAACTCTTCATTTGCCGGTACAGAGGAGGTTATACAGAAGACGACAATAAAGCAGAATGAAAATGTGTTAAACAAACTTATTACAGACGAGAGTTGCACATATCTGATGTCGCCAGCAGGCATATTAACCGAACTGACACTGCCCGTGGATGACATACTCAACGAGCACGACAACGATACGATAAATACAGTAAGATTGTTTGTACCAAGAATTAACAACACCGAGAGCAACGACTATTCTCTCTCTGTACCGCAGACTTTGCTCCTGATACCAACTGACAGCATACAGTCTTTCTTTAGCAAAGGAGAGGTTGCAGACTACCGCAATTCATATATTGCCACCTATTCCTCAACGACAAACGGATATACATACGGTAATATTTCGTTACTAGTTTCAAATCTGAATACAAAAAGAAAAGAAGCACAGAACAAAGGAGAAACACTGTCAGATAACTGGAACAAGGTAATGCTAATACCCGTTAGCACAACCTACACCACGGTATCTACATCGACCAGTTTGCTGACGAAAGTTACCCACGATATGTCTTTCGCTTCTACAAAACTTAAGAGGGGAAAAGATGATTCAAATGCCATCAAAGTCAGTGTGATATATTCAAAATTCAAAGAATAATGGCAGACAATTATCTTGAATATGCCCGAGAAGACTACGAAAGGCGAAAAGCTCGGTGGATGGCAAAGAAAAGTCATAAGCCATTTGCGAAGCGAAACATTCAGAAGCCTGACGACGAGGCACTATAAATAAAAAAATTTACACCTTATATATTATATACACATAGAAAAATGGTAAAGATAACCTTTCCTGACAGTAGTGTGCGCGAGTATGAGAGCGGCATAACTGGACAGCAGATTGCAGAGAGTATTTCACCAGCATTGGCACGCAGTGTCGTGGCTTGCGGTGTGAATGGAGAAACAACTGAACTAAACCGTCCTATCAATGAGGACGCTAAGATAGCCCTCTATAAGTTTGACGACGAAGAGGGTAAGCATGCTTTCTGGCATACTTCAGCCCACTTGTTAGCAGAAGCGCTACAGGAACTATACCCTGGCATACAATTCGGCTTTGGTCCTGCTGTAGAAGCTGGTTTCTTCTATGATGTACTCCTTCCAAATGGAGAAATGATTAAGGAAGGAGACTTCAAAAAGATAGAAGATAAAATGCTTGAACTCGCTCGCAAGGACGAAGCCGTAGTACGCAAGGAAGTAAGCAAGACAGATGCCGTAGCAGAGTTCTCAGCTGCTGGACAGACTTACAAGGTAGAGCACATTGAGCAGGACTTGGAAGATGGTTCTATCACTACATATACTCAAGGTAATTTCACTGACCTTTGTAAAGGACCGCATATTGTAAGCACTGGTATCATCAAGGCAGTTAAGCTGACAAGCATAGCTGGCGCATTCTGGCGTGGCGATGCTTCAAAGGCACAGTTGCAGCGTCTCTATGGCATCACTTTCCCTAAGAAGAAAATGCTTGACGAATATCTCGTCATGCTTGAGGAAGCCAAGAAACGCGACCATCGCAAGATTGGTAAGGAAATGGAACTGTTTATGTTCTCAGAGCGAGTAGGTAAAGGTCTGCCAATATGGTTGCCAAAAGGTACCGACCTGCGTCTTCGCCTACAGGAGATGTTACGTACAATACAGAAGCGTTTTGGTTATCAAGAGGTCATCACTCCGCATATCGGTTCAAAGAACCTCTATGTAACCTCTGGTCACTGGGCACACTATGGAAAGGATTCATTCCAGCCTATACATACACCAGAAGAGGATGAGGAGTATATGCTGAAGCCAATGAACTGTCCTCATCATTGTGAGATATTCGCCTCTAAACCTCGTTCATACCGAGAATTGCCTTTCCGTTGTGCGGAGTTTGGAACAGTGTATCGTTATGAACAGTCAGGTGAGCTTCATGGGCTTACACGCGTGCGTTCATTCACTCAAGATGATGCTCATATCTTCTGTCGTCCAGATCAGGTGAAGCAAGAGTTCCTGCGCGTGCTCGACATTATTCAGGCCGTATTCGCAATATTCGGTTTCAAAGATGATCAGGTAGAGTTCCAGATATCTTTGCGTGACCCTGAGGATAAGGAGAAATACATCGGAACAGATGAGATGTGGGCATCAGCAGAGCAGGCTATTATCGATGCTTGTGCAGAGCGTGGTTTGAATGCACGCAAGGAGACTGGCGAGGCAGCTTTCTACGGTCCAAAACTCGATTGTATGGTAAAAGACGCCATCGGTCGCCGTTGGCAGTTAGGTACAATTCAGGTAGATTATAACCTGCCACAGCGCTTCGAACTTGAATATACAGCTGATGACAACACGAAGCAGCGCCCTGTCATGATACATCGTGCACCTTTCGGGTCTATGGAGCGTTTCACCGCTGTATTGATAGAGCACACAGCTGGTCATTTCCCACTGTGGTTAACACCAGAGCAGGTTGCCATACTGCCAATATCTGAGAAATATAACGAGTATGCAGAAAAGGTGCAGGATTACCTTTCAACCGTAGGTGTACGAGCCGTTGTTGACAATCGCAACGAAAAGATTGGTCGTAAGGTTCGCGATAACGAAATAAAGCGAATACCCTACATGGTAATCGTTGGAGAGAAAGAAGAAGCTGAAGGCAACGTTGCCATGCGTCAACAAGGTGGTGGTGAACAGGCTGTAATGTCAATGCAGGAGTTTGGACAGCGTATCAACAGCGAAGTAGCAGAACAGTTGCAGGCTATGAATATCCGTCCGCGCGACTAAAGCACTGATATTAAATATTAAAGGATAAGATATTAAAGTAGAAGAAAAAGAAAACAAAAAAGATTAACGTATAAAGGATATGGAAAGAGACCAGAAGATTTTCGATCTCATAGAGAACGAACACCAGCGTCAGCTTAAGGGAATTGAGCTTATCGCTTCAGAGAACTTCGTAAGCGAACAGGTAATGGAGGCCATGGGGTCATACTGCACCAACAAATATGCAGAGGGCTATCCTGGACATCGTTACTATGGCGGTTGTCAAGTTGTTGACCAGATTGAGCAGTTGGCAATAGACCGTGCCTGCAAATTGTTTGATGCAGAGTATGCTAACGTACAGCCACACTCAGGTGCACAGGCTAACGCTGCTGTACTTCTTGCAGTGCTGAAGCCAGGCGACTGTTTCATGGGATTAAATCTTGACCACGGTGGTCACCTCTCTCACGGCTCACTCGTTAATACTTCTGGTATCCTTTACCGTCCAATCGGTTATAATATCAACAAGGAAACAGGACGTGTTGATTACGACGAGATGGAGAAACTCGCCAAAGAAAATAAGCCAAAACTTATCATAGGTGGTGGTTCTGCTTACAGTCGTGAGTGGGATTACGCTCGTATGCGTAAGATTGCCGATGAGGTAGGTGCTTTGCTAATGATAGATATGGCACACCCTGCTGGTCTCATTGCAGCTGGGCTACTTGAGAATCCAGTTAAATATGCTCATATCGTAACCACTACTACCCACAAGACCCTTCGTGGACCACGTGGCGGTTTGATTCTACTCGGCAAGGACTTTGACAACCCATGGGGATACACAACTCCAAAGGGTGTAGTGAAAAAAATGTCACAACTTCTCAATTCTGCAGTATTCCCAGGACAGCAGGGAGGACCGCTTGAGCATGTGATCGCAGCTAAGGCTGTAGCCTTTGGTGAGGCTCTAAAGCCTGAATTCAAGGAGTATGCTATGCAAGTAAAGAAGAATGCTGCCGTATTGGCTGACGAACTGACAAAGCGCGGTTTCGCAATCGTATCAGGCGGAACTGACAACCACTCAATGCTCGTTGACCTGCGTCCGAAGTATCCAGAACTAACTGGTAAGGTGGCAGAGAATGCTCTTGTTGCAGCTGACATCACAATCAACAAGAACATGGTTCCATTCGACACCCGTTCTGCATTCCAGACATCTGGTTTCCGTCTCGGTACACCAGCAATCACAACTCGCGGTGCGAAGGAAGACCTCATGATAAAGATAGCAGCATGGATTGAAGAAGTGCTCAACGCTCCAGAAAATGAGGAAATAATTGCAAAGGTTCGTGGTGAAGTAAACGAGGAAATGAAGAAATATCCTCTCTTTGCTTGGTAATTGTATTTTATACTTTCACAGAACAATCGCCATTTAGTCGTTTGGGAACATACACACCGAAGTTCCCAAACGGCTGGATGGACTTACAATAATAACAAGATGGCGCGACAAAGAAAAAGACGCTGGCACTGTCTGCCTGGAGTTCCACCAACAGAGATGGATAAGAAAATCATGTACTGGGAGAGCAAAAACAAACTTGTACCAACGCGTGATTTAATAAAGACACCAGAACAGATCGAAGGCATACGCCGTGCTGGTATAATCAATACAGGAGTACTTGACGCAGTAGCATCAGCAATTCATGCAGGCATGAACACTCAGGAGATTGACGATATATGTATGGAATACTGCAAGGAGCATGATGCAATACCAGCTTGTCTGAACTATGAAGGGTTTCCAAAGAGTGTCTGCACCTCTATCAATGAAGTAGTGTGTCACGGCATCCCCAAGGAAGAAGACGTACTGCAGGAAGGCGATATTATCAATGTGGACTTCACAACGATAAAAGATGGCTATTATGCAGATGCATCACGTATGTTTATCATAGGCAAAACCACTCCCGAAAAAGAACAGCTCGTGCGCGTAGCAAAGGAATGTCTTGAAATAGGTATGGAAGCTGCAAAGCCATATAGTTTCGTGGGAGACATCGGACATGCAATAGAAAAACATTGTAAGAAATATCACTATGGTGTGGTGCGTGACTTGGCTGGTCATGGTGTTGGTCTGAAATTCCATGAAGAACCAGATGTCAATCACTATGGTCACAAAGGAGAGGGCATGTTGCTCGTGCCAGGCATGGTATTCACCATAGAACCAATGATAAACATGGGGTCGTACAAGGTGTTTATTGATGCTGATGACCCATACGGCTGGGAAGTGATATCAGAAGATGAAAAGCCATCAGCACAGTGGGAACATACATTTGTAATGACAGAACATGGTGTTGAGATACTGACATATTGATACGCTGTACCATAAATCTCTATTATAAATATTCCGTTTTGCATGCATCTTTTTATTTAGAAAATAAAAAGATTATAAAAGAATAAAAAGCACAATTTATTTGTAAATTAGAATTGAAAGAAGGAGATTACATACTGGCAATAGAATCGTCATGTGACGATACCTCGGCTGCAGTGATGCGTGGCACGGTGTTGCTGAGTAATGTCACAGCGTCGCAGGATGTACACAAGGCATACGGCGGTGTAGTACCAGAATTGGCTTCAAGAGCCCATCAGCAAAACATTCTCCCTGTTGTTGACCAAGCACTAAAGCGAGCAGGAATAAACAAAGAACAATTGGCGGCAGTTGCTTTTACCCGTGGTCCTGGTCTTATGGGCTCGCTGCTTGTAGGCGTGAACTTTGCAAAAGGCTTTGCACGCTCACTCAACATCCCGCTTATAGACGTAAACCATCTGCAAGGACACGTCATGGCCCACTTCATTGACGAACCTATGCCAGATGAGCCAGAAAAGATAAATCCAGAAACGAAGCACCCCCCCCTCCCCTTCCTGTGCCTGCTGGTATCAGGTGGTAACTCACAAATTGTCAAGGTAAATGCATATAACGACATGGAGGTGTTGGGACAGACCATAGACGATGCAGCTGGTGAAGCTATTGATAAATGCTCAAAGGTAATGGGACTGGGTTATCCTGGCGGACCTATAATCGACAAACTGGCACGAAAGGGAAATCCGAAAGCCTACACATTCTCAGAACCACACATACCAGGATTAGATTATAGTTTCTCAGGTATGAAGACTTCTTTCCTATACAGTATGCAAAAATGGATACAGGAAGACCCAGACTTCATTGAGCACCACAAGGAAGATATAGCCGCAAGCCTCGAACGGACAATCGTTGATATTCTGATGAAGAAACTGAAGCAGGCGGTGAAGCAGACTGGGATAAAGCATGTGGCCGTAGCTGGTGGAGTATCGGCGAACAATGGACTACGAAATGCATTTCACGACCATGCAAGACGTTATGGCTGGACAGTATACATACCAAAGTTCTCTTATACCACAGACAATGCAGCTATGATAGGATGCGTAGGCAGCTATAAATTAAACGACAAAGAATTCTGCGACATTGATGCTCCAGCATTCTCTAAAGTAACATTTAAGTAAAAAGATTATATGGAATTTGAAAGTAAGATATTAAGCAAAGAAATACTCTACCGTTTGTATGAGTCAGGAAAGACCATAGGTACAGCCGAGTCATGTACAAGCGGACGCATTGGTGAGGTTATTACATCTACACCAGGTGCTTCTGCATACTATAAGGGCGGAACAATATGTTACTCTGACGAAGCCAAAACAAAAGTTCTTGGCATTGATGCTGACCTCATAGCAGAAAAGAATGCCGTAAGCGAGGAAGTAGCAATAGAGATGGTGAAAGGTGTAACAAAACTGCTCGGAACAGACTTTGCTATAGCTACCACAGGCTATGCCGGTCCTGGTGCCGCAACAGGCATTCCCGTAGGTACTATATGGATAGCTTGTGGCACTGCCGATGACATACGCACCCTTAAACTGGAAGGCGATGAAGGACGCGACGAGAATCTGCGTAATGCCACACATCGTGCCCTTCAGTTCTTCTTAAACTATTTGTGCGAATTATTCCCAGAGCCAGCCGATATGGATCAAATACCGAAGCCTGAAGCAAAGTAGGAATAAGCAAGATATAGAAATAAGAGTTAAGGGAAAGGGAAAAATAAAATAGAGACAAGAGTTAATGGGAGGAAAGAGCTATTGAGAGGGAATAAGGATTAACTATAAAAACAAAAACATCATGAAAAATAAACTCCGCAGTTCAGTCTGCACAGAAGGTCGCCGTATGGCTGGAGCCCGTGCTCTGTGGGTAGCCAATGGCATGAAGAGAGAACAGTTTGGCAAGCCAATCATTGCCATAGTAAACTCTTTCACTCAGTTTGTACCAGGTCATACACACCTGCATGAAATTGGGCAGATAGTAAAAGCTGAGATAGAGAAGCTCGGATGTTATGCAGCCGAGTTTAACACTATCGCCGTAGATGACGGTATTGCTATGGGTCACGACGGCATGCTCTACTCTCTCCCATCACGCGATGTGATAGCAGACTCTGTGGAGTATATGATAAACGCACACAAGGCTGATGCCATGGTGTGCATCTCCAATTGCGACAAAGTAACACCAGGAATGCTTATGGCCGCCATGCGACTGAACATCCCTGCGGTGTTCGTAAGTGGCGGTCCTATGGAGGCCGGCAAGGTTAACGGAGAAAATGCAGACCTTATCACAGCCATGATAAAAGGTGGTGATCCAACAGTAAGCGACGAAGAACTCGACATCGTAGAACACTCTGCTTGTCCAGGCTGTGGTGCATGCTCAGGAATGTTTACTGCGAACTCAATGAATTCGCTGACTGAGGCTATTGGACTGTCATTGCCTGGTAACGGCTCAATACTTGCCACCCACGTTAACCGCATACAGCTCTTCAAAGATGCTGCAAAACTTATTGTCAAAAATGCTATGGCATACTATGAGGATGGTGATGACAGCGTCCTTCCACGCTCTATTGCCACTCGTCAGGCATTCCTCAACGCTATGACACTTGACATTGCCATGGGTGCATCAACAAACACAGTGCTACACCTTCTTGCCGTAGCTCAAGAGGCAGAAGTAGATTTCAAAATGTCAGATATTGACGCATTAAGCCGTAAAGTGCCATTCCTTTGCAAACTGGCTCCTAACTGGCAAAAGTACAGCATACAGGAAGAGAACCGTGCAGGCGGTATTCTCGGTATTCTCGGTGAACTGGCAAAGGGTAACCTGCTTGACCTCTCATGCAAGCGTGTTAACGGTGCCACACTCGGTGAAGATATTGAGAAGTATTCTATACTCAAAGATAACATTGACCCAGAAGCAGACCGTATCTACCACTCAGCTCCTGGCGGTAAGTTCTCAACAAAGATGGGTTCTCAGGATACACGTTGGCCATCACTTGACACAGACCGCGCAAACGGTTGCATACGCGACATAGAACACGCCTACACCAAGGACGGCGGTATGGCTGTATTGTTTGGCAACATTGCACAGGACGGTTGTGTTGTAAAGACAGCAGGTGTAGCACCAGAGCTCTGGCACTTTGAGGGACCTGCCGTAGTATTCGACTCACAGGAAGATGCATGCGAAGGAATACTCGGTGGCAAGGTAAAGAAGGGTGATTGCGTAGTTATAACGCATGAAGGACCAAAGGGCGGTCCTGGTATGCAGGAGATGCTCTACCCTACTTCCTACATCAAATCCATGCACATGGGTAAAGAGTGCGCCCTTATAACTGATGGTCGTTTCTCTGGCGGCACTTCTGGTTTGTCCATTGGACACATCTCCCCAGAGGCTGCTTCAGGTGGTAATATAGGAAAGATTAAAGATGGTGACATCATCGTTATTGATATTCCAAGCCGTTCTATCAACGTTAAACTGACGGATGAAGAATTAGCGACACGTCCACAGCAGCCACTGAAGCGTAAACGTGTGGTGAGCAAAGCTCTGCGTGCTTATGCACAGAGTGTAGCGTCAGCAGATAAGGGTGGTGTAAGAATTATTGATTAAAGGCATAATGTTTAATTCATAATTTATCAATAAAATTGAAATTATGAATTTTGATTTCTAAATAATGAATTGCAAGATAACTGGTGCAGAAGCACTGATGCTCTCACTTAAAGCAGAGGGCGTAAAAACTATTTTCGGTTATCCTGGGGGGGCTATCATGCCTACCTACGATGCCCTATATGACTATACCCGTGGCGAGAAGAAGGCTTTTGAGCATATTCTCGTTCGCCACGAACAGGCAGCTGCACATGCTGCCGAGGGCTACGCACGCGTAAGCGGCGAGGTTGGTGTTACGCTCGTGACCTCTGGTCCTGGCGTGACCAATACACTGACTGGCGTTGCCGATGCCATGATGGACTCCACACCTATCATCGTGATTGCCGGTCAGGTACAGACCGCCGTACTGGGTAGCGATGCCTTTCAGGAAGTTGACCTTGTTGACGTGGCACAGCCAATCACTAAATGGGCTTATCAGATACGCTCTGCAAAGGATGTGGCATGGGCTGTCAGCCGAGCTTTCTATATAGCAAAGAGTGGTCGTCCAGGTCCAGTTGTGCTTGACTTCACGAAGAATGCACAGACTGAGATAATCGACTATAAACCAGCAAAAGTAGATTTCATACGCAGTTACGTGCCATATCCCGAACCTAAGCAGGAGAAGATTCAAGAGGCTGCTTCACTCATCAATAATGCAAAGAAGCCTCTGGCTCTCGTCGGTCAGGGTGTGGAACTGGGCGGCGCACAGGAGGAGTTACGCACATTCCTTGAGAAAACTGACATTCCTGCTGGTCGCACGCTGATGGGGCTTTCTGCCCTTCCTTCTGACCATCCGCTCAATATGGGTATGCTGGGTATGCACGGCACGTATGCCGTTAACCTCAAGGAGCAAGAGGCCGATGTAATTATAGCCATTGGTATGCGTTTCTCAGACCGCGTGACTGGTGACCTCAGCCGCTATGCAAAGCAGGCAAAGATTATACACCTCGACATTGATCGCTCCGAGATAGACAAATGCGTGAAGACCACAGTAGCAGTAGTAGGCGATTGCAAGGTTACTCTGCCAGCATTGACTAGTCTATGCCAGAAGGCAGACCATACAGAATGGAAGGATTCTTTTAAGTCACTGCACGAAAAGGAGCGCGAGCGCGTAATCATCCCTGCTACACAACCAAAGGAGGGTCCGTTGCTTATGGGCGAGGTAGCGTACAACGTAGCACAGTTATCGCCTGATAATACGGTACTAGTAACCGACGTCGGTCAGAACCAGTTGATGTCGGCTCGTTATTTCAAGTATCTGAAAAATCGTTCTATCGCTACTTCTGGCGGTATGGGTACCATGGGCTATGGTTTGCCAGCTGCCATGGGCGCAACATTTGGTGCACCTGAGCGCACGGTCTGCTGTTTCATGGGAGATGGCGGTCTGCAGATGGTGATACAGGAGTTTGGCACTATCATGGAATATAAGATTCCAGTGAAAATGATACTGCTGAACAACAGTTATCTGGGCAACGTGCGCCAGTGGCAGGATATGTTCTTCAATCGCAAGCAGTCGTTTACCCCTATGACCAATCCTGACTTCAGTCAGATAGCTCATGCATATGGCATAGCCTATCGCAAAGTTGCAGACCGCACTGAGTTGCAGGATGCAATACGCGAGATGCTTACCACTGACGGTCCTTTCCTGCTTGAAACTGTCATCAAGCCTAATGCCAACGTAGAACCTATGACGGCTCCAGGCAAAGCTATTGACGAGATGCAACTGAACGTAGAGTGCTAATTCACAAATCATAATGCATAATTCATAATTCCTACTGCTGAATTAAGAAAAAGATGAACGATAACGATAATAAACTTTTTACGCTGCAGGTATATACGGAGAACACTGCTGGTATGCTGAGCCAGATTACGGCAGTGTTCACCCGCAGACAGATAAACATTGAGAGCCTTAACGTTTCACCATCGAGCATAAAGGGTGTGCATAAATATACAATCACTGCTTATAGTGATGAGGAGACGATGAAGAAGGTGGTGAAGAGCATAGAGAAGAAGATTGACGTGGTGAAAGCTCATTTCTACACAAATGCCGATCTTTTCCTCGTTGAGGTGGCACTGCTCAAGCTTTCAACTCCGCTGGTGATGCAGGAGCCTGAGATTTCACGCATCATACGTCACGCCAACGCCCGCATTACTGAAGTGAACGATACTTTCTGCATAGTAGTGGCACAAGGTACGACTGACCAGATACTAGAAGTGTTCCATGCAATACGCAACACAAACAAGGATTGCATACTGCAGTTCACCCGTTCTGGGCGCATAGCCGTTACACGTAGCTGTCAGGAAGAGGTAAGCACTTTCCTGCATGAGCGTGCGGAGGAAATCTGAATATTCTGTTTTAGAGTGTGAAGAGAAGAGTTTTTCCTAAATTAAGAATGAAGAGTGAAGAATTTGAGTTACATTCGTGTATTGATTAGTTCAATGATATAGTCAGTGGGTAGCTTAAATTCTTCACTCTTTTTTCACTACATCCACTTCACAGTGCAAGTACTTCATTCTTCACTGTTTTTCACTTCGAGTCAAGCGCAACTACTCCGTTCTCATAGTCTTTGCCGGTTCTACTGTTGACACGAAATAACTGGGCAATACAAGCACGGCAACACTGATGAGCAGCGTAGCCACGTTGAGCAACAATATAAGCGTCAGGTTAATTTCAACAGGTGCCTCGCTGACATAATATACAGAGGGGTCAAGTTTCACGATACCGAAGCATTTCTGCAATAGGCATAATCCTATGCCCAGCACATTACCAAGCACCAATCCCTTGACAACTATAAACAGTGCAAGCCATCGGAAGGAGCGTCTGACGAGCGCATTACGTGCTCCAAGAGCTTTCAATAATCCTATCATCTGTGCGCGTTCAAGAATGATGATAAGCAATCCGCTGACAATGGTCACTCCTGCCACGCATACCATCAGCGCAAGGATTATCCACACGTTCAGGTCGAGCAACGAAAGCCAAGAGAATGTCTGCGGACTCAACTCATATACCGTCATTGACGATAATGGCCGAGCGTCGCTGTCGGTAGTTTTGTTTATATGGTCTATGACATAATCTGCCACGTGTTCCAGACTATCGAAGTCATTCACCATCAGTTCCAATCCCGATACGTCATATCGAGCGGAATCCTTGTCAATCGACCAGCCATTCAGCCGGCTTACGGTGTAGAGGTCAGCAAAACAGAACATTTCGTCATACCGCCCCATGTTCGACTGATATATAGCAGCCACCGTTAGAGGGCGTGTCCTTACATCGTCGTCGCCCATGAAGTAGGCTAACACTTTGCTTCCCACACGCAGACGCAGTTTATCAGCCATCGTCTTAGACACCACAAGCTTCTGCGTACTTTTCTCACTACTGAAACAGGGCAACGTGCCATCCACCTTATTCTCTGCAAGGAAAGTCGTGTCGTAGTCCTCACCCACACCCTTCATCATCACACCTAAGAAGTCGGTATTAGTCTTCAATACTCCCTGCTTCTGTGAGTATCTGCCTACGTGGCGTACTCCTGGGATCTTCTTCAATATCCCTACCAGACTATCGTTAGCATTGACAGCATGACGTTGGTCAGTAGTTTGAAGCGTCATATAGTTTGACACTATGATATGGCTGTTGAACCCTACTATCTTATCCCTTACGGCATGCTTGAACCCCAACACTACGCATACAGACACTATCATCACCGCCACGCCCACTGCTACGCCAAGCATAGCAATGCGCACAGCAGGTCGGCTGACGTGACCTTCCGTATCGCTGTGGTATAAGTGTCGTGCAATGTATAAAGGGAGGTTCATGGTTATATAGCTACGCTCAAAGTGAATAGTGAAAAGTTATTATTATTTAATTCTAAAACTTTTCTACCCTACCTGGATATGCCTCCAGTGCCTTGCGTAACACTACGAGTGCACGCTCAAGATCTGGTTTTTTCAGTACGTAGGCTATGCGCACTTGATTCTGTCCGGCCCCTGGTGTGGTGTAGAAACCTGCTCCTGGTGCCATCATCACCGTCTCGCCTTCATAATCGAATTTTTCCAGACACCAGCGACAGAATTTCTCTGCATCGTCAACAGGCAACTGAGCCATGGTATAGAATGCTCCCATTGGTATCGGAGAATATACGCCTGGTATGCGGTTCAATCCATCGATAAGTACCTTACGTCGCTCCACGTATTCGTCATATACGTCGCGATAGTACTCTTCGGGTGCATCGAGCGATGCCTCTGCTACTATCTGTCCTATCAGTGGTGGCGAGAGTCTTGCCTGACAGAATTTCATCACGGCCTTGCGTATCTCCTCATTCTTCGTAATCAGTGCCCCGATGCGTATGCCACACTCTGAGTAACGCTTTGAAACGCTGTCAATCAGGACTGTATTCTGCTCTATGCCCTCAAGATGACAGACGGAGATGTAGGGGCTACCCGTGTAGATATACTCACGATACACCTCGTCAGAAAAGAGGTATAGGTCGTACTTCTTCACCAGATCGCGTATCTGGTTCATCTCGCGGCGTGTATATAAGTAGCCCGTGGGGTTGTTTGGGTTGCATATCATTATGGCACGCGTACGCGAGTTGATGAGTTCCTCGAATTTTTCCACCTTAGGTAGTGAGAACCCCTCGTCAATCGTAGTGGCTATGGTACGTATCTTTGCCCCTGCCGATATGGCGAACGCCATGTAATTGGCATAGGCTGGTTCAGGCACAATTATCTCATCGCCTGGGTTCAGACACGCCATGAATGCGAAGAGTATGGCCTCGGAACCGCCGCTGGTGATGATGATATCGTCGGGTGTTACGTTGATATTGTATTTTGCGTAATAGCCCACGAGTTTCTCACGATATGAGAGGTAGCCTTGCGATGGGGAATACTCCAGTATCGAGCGGTCTATGCCTTTGAGGGCATCAAGTCCTACCTGTGGCGTAGGCAGGTCTGGCTGACCTATGTTGAGGTGATACACGTGGGTGCCGCGTTTTTTGGCGGCAACAGCCAGCGGTGCGAGTTTTCTTATGGGAGATTCGGGCATTTCTACGCCCCGATTGGATATTAGTGGCATGATATATATGCTGTTTCCGACCGTTTTTTTGGTCTTTTTTGTTGATTTTAGTTGCAAAGTTACTTATTTTTTTTCAAACAAACAAACCTTTTTCTTTGTATTTATGGGCATTGGAATGAAAAGTGTCATTTTTCTTCGTACACACACATATTTACTTGGTTCTCTGATTGCCCTTTCCCTAATTTCTGAGACATTTTATTCCTTATTTTAATTTGGATAACGCATTTTGGGGCGATAAAAAAAATATTTCAAGCTACCGGAGCTTCAATTTTCGAGCATCAGATGCAATTTCCTGACGATCTGATTCCAATTAAAATGTAATATGATACTGATTGTCTTGTAATCTGCACCTGATTACAGTGCAATCAGATTGCGATTACTGCCTGATTTGATAGCTTTTACTATGAATAATCATAAAAAATTCCCACAAGTTTCATAGAAGCCTGTGGGAATTTTTATGCTATTGTCTTGCTATATTTCAGCAATGCCAGTTTTTATGCCGCGGCAGCAGCAGTGTGGAGCATATCATAGATGCAGCTGCATACGCCAAAGAGCAGTATGCCAGCCGTACATACGGCAAGGGTCAGTTTTGTATTGAAATCCATCTTGAATGTTGGCAGAGCCTCGCCTTCGTTGTTGATATACATAGCTTTGACGATGAGTAGGTAGTAGTAGAGTGACACTACCGTGTTGACCAAGGCTATGAATACGATGCAGTATGGCCAGAAAGAGAAGCGACCGTCAACAGCTGCAAGGAATACAAAGAACTTTGAGAACATACCAGCAAACGGAGGAATGCCACCCAGAGAGAAGAGTGCCAGCGTCATAAGGAATGCCATCTTCGGGTTCTTCTGATACATGCCATTATATGCTGCCATATCCGTGCGCCCGCCGTTAGCATTCTCTACAGCCGCAAT
>FLNY01004314.1_pt1 | contig 26069 bp, 19 predicted proteins | sample 1140381 | NCBI WGS metagenome assembly FLNY01 (sample SAMEA3878172, study PRJEB12797) | bioreactor metagenome | biome: Moose rumen | place: Sweden | collected 2011-10
GAAATACAAATAGAAGAAGTGAGGGACGACACCCTGGACGCCGAAGTGAAGGAGCTGAAGCCCATAGACAACCGCATGGACCCGCCGGAAGGCCTCCCGTGGTACAAGTTCCCGAGCATCGACCTGCTGCAGGATTATTCCTCCGCGAAGAGGGAGGTGTCCAGCGAAGAACTCACCCGCAACAACAACAAGATAAGGGCCGCCCTCCAGACCTACCGCATCGAGGTCACGGACGTGAAGGCCATCATAGGTCCCACCGTAACCCTTTACAAGGTCAACCCGGCCCCCGGAGTCAAGATTTCGGACATAAAGAAACTGCAGGAAGACATAGCCCTCAGCCTCAAGGCGAGGGGGGTGCGCGTGGTGACGCTGCCGGATTCCGTGGGCATAGAAGTCGCCAACGACTCGCCCAGCATCGTGCCCCTCAAGAGCCTGCTCAACAGCAGCAGTTTCAGGGACAGCAAATACGACCTTCCCGTGGCCATAGGCTACACCATCACCCAGGAAGTCAAGGTATTCGACCTGGCGGACGCCCCGCACCTGCTCATAGCCGGCGCCACCAAGCAGGGAAAGAGCGTGGGCCTCAACGTCATCGTCTCCTCCCTCCTGTACAGCAAGCATCCTTCCGAGCTCAAATTCGTCTTCATAGACCCGAAGATGGTGGAGTTCAGCGCCTACAACGACCTGCTCAAGCATTACCTTGCGGTACTTCCCACCGCCGGGGACGAGGAAGAGGAGAAGCAGAAGGCCATAGTCAAGAACCCCAAGGACGCCGAGAAGGTGCTCCGCAGCCTCTGCCTGGAAATGGACGAGCGCTACCGGCTCCTGAGCGAGGCGGGTGCGCAGAAAGTAACCCAGTACAACGAAAAGTTCAAGGCCCGCAGGCTCAATCCCGGGAAGGGCCACAGATACCTGCCTTACATCGTCACGGTGGTCGATGAATACGCCGACCTCACCATGACCATCGGAGCCTCCCCCGAAGTGAGGGCCGCCTCGAAAAGCATAACCAACAGCATCATACGCCTGGCCCAGAAGGGACGTGCGGCCGGCATACATGTGATACTGGCCACGCAGAGGCCCTCCGTGGACGTAATATCCGGCATCATCAAGAGCAACTTCCCGATGCGCATAGCCTTCAGGGTGGCTTCCAGGGTTGACTCCCAGACCATCCTGGACGCCCCCGGCGCGGAAAAGCTCATAGGACGCGGCGACATGCTCTGGAGTGCCGGGCTCGACACCGACCGCATACAGTGCGGTTTCGTCAGCGGTGATGAGATAGAGTCCATAACCGAATTCATAGGATCGCAGCAAGGCTACAAGAAGAGCTACAACACGCCCTACTATCTGCCCGACGTATCCGATTCCGCCGGCGAAGGCGGCGGCGCGGGAGGCCTCCAGGGCGAAAAGGACGAGCGCTTCGAAGAAGCCGCGAAGATGGTGGTCATGACCCAGAAAGGCTCCACCTCCGACCTGCAGCGCAAGCTCGGCATGGGATACGCCAAGGCGGGACGCGTCATGGACCAGCTGGAACAGGCCGGAATCGTAGGCCCCCAGGAAGGAAGCAAACCTCGCACGGTTCTTGTACCTACACTCGAAGATTTGCAAACCATTCTGGACAGTCTCAAATGAAAAAGCTCTTAGCGGTCCTCCTCTTCATGCTCCCGGCGCTGTGCGCCATGGGGCAGGCCGGCACCCCCGGCGAAGTCGCCCTGATCATACGGCGCGGCGATCCCGTATCCTGCCGCTACACCCTTTCCGCCCGCGGCACCATGCCGGTGAAGGAGAGCGGCACCGCCCTGCTGTGCGGCGGAAAATACCGCATCAGCGGCCCTGCGCTCGACACCTTTTCCGACGGCGTAACCGTATGGACGGTGGACCGGGCCGCCAGGGAGGTTTACATAAGCGGAGCCGGGGAATCCCTCGCTTCCCGCCTGGAGGAATACCTCGGATTCGTCAGCGATTTCAACTACGACGGCAGGAACCTTTCCTGCACCCTGCGCAGCGACGACGGCAGCGTGGATCTGGACTTCTCCGCGACTGACATCAGCTTCACGTCCCCACCCGAAGACGGCGCATTCGTCTTCGACGTTTCCTCCCTGGACTCTTCCTGGGTAGTCACGGACCTGCGATGAGCGAATTCCTAAGACAGCTCGCACGGCATTACTATGCGGGCGGCGACATCAGCCGCCTGTGTTTCGTCTTCCCCAACAAGAGGGCGGTTCTTTTCTTCAGGAAATATCTCGCCGAAGAGGTGAAGGAAAGCGGACGGGCCAGCATGGCCCCGGCCTGCTGCACCATGGACGATTTCTTCTGCCGCATCACCGGCAGCCACAAGGCCGACCGCATCCTGCAGCTGCTGCGCCTTTACGAATGCTACTGCCGCCTGGTGAAGAATCCAGAATCCCTCGACGACTTCCTCTACTGGGGAGGAGTCATGCTGTCGGACTTCAACGACGTTGACAAATACCTGGCGGACCCGGAAAAACTCTGGAAGAACGTGGGGGAATTCAAGGGGATGCAGGACCTCTCCTTCCTTGACGAAGACCAGAAGGCCGCCGTCCTCGAGTTCATCGGGCATTTCGAACGCGACGGCGAAATAAAGCGCAACTTCCTGAACATCTGGAACATCCTGCTGCCGCTGTACAAAGATTTCGGCGCCGCCCTCCGCTCCGAGGGCCTGTCCTGCGAGGGCATGATATACCGTTCCCTGGCCGCGGAGCTGGACAGGGAGAGCGTCACGGACATTCTCGCCCGCAACTTCAGTCCGGACACAAAGTTCGTTTTCGCCGGCCTGAACGCCCTCAACGAATGCGAGAAAAAACTGCTCGGCCGCATGAAGGACGCGGGCATGGCCGAGTTCTGCTGGGACTGGGAGAGCCCCGAGATAAGGGACCCGGAGAACAAGTCCTCTTTCTTCATGGCCCGCAACGTGGAACGCTTCGGACAGGATATGGAAAGTGCCGGAGGCATGGCCGGAAGGCCCGAAATCAATGTCCTCAGCGTACCTTCCTCCGTAGGCCAGGCCAAACAGCTGCCCCGCATCCTGCAGGCCCTGGGCGGCCCCCACGACATCCGTACCGCCGTCGTCCTCCCCGACGAAGGCCTTCTGGTGCCCGTAATTAACAGCATCCCGGAAGATATAGGCAAGATAAACGTCACCATGGGCTACCCCATGAAGGGCAGCGAATGGCTGGGGCTCCTGAGCCAGGCCGGCGCCCTGCAGCTCGGAATGCGCGACACTCCGGACGGCCCCGCCTTCTACCACAGGCAGGTATGGGGCATTTTCTCGAACGGGGTATTCCGCAGCGTCATCGACGAGCAGGAGCGGCAGACGGTGGAGAGGCTGAAGGCGCAGGGGAAATTCTACATCCCCGTTTCCGAATTCGCCTCCGGAGGCCTCCTGCAGGCCATTTTCTGCAAGGCGGACGACAAGGCCGCATACCTTAAGGACATCATCCTTCGCATCGCCCGCGCCATCCGCGAAGACAGTTCCCGCGCAATGGAGCTGGAGTTCGCCATGCACAGCTACCGCACCGTCACGAGGCTCGGGGAGCTCAACCCTCCGGTGAGCGACAAGACATGGTGGAAGCTGCTCATGCAGCTGCTTTCGGGCGATGCCGTCCCCTTCAAGGGCGAACCTCTCGAAGGCATGCAGATTATGGGGCCGCTCGAAACCCGCGCCCTCGACTTCGACAAACTGGTAATCCTTTCCTGCAACGAGGGCATGTTCCCGCGCAAGTCGGTGGCCCCGTCGTTCATTCCTCCCGAACTGCGCAAAGGCTTCGGGCTCCCCACCTACGAGTTCCAGGACGCAATCTGGGCGTACTATTTCTACCGTCTCATCCAGAGGGCCCGGAAAGTCTGGCTCGTATTTGACTCCCGCACCGAAGGCGTCCGTTCCGGCGAGGAAAGCCGCTACATCAAGCAGCTCTCCCTCATCTACGGCTTCAAACTGAACCGCTTCGTGGTGAGCTCCGCGGCAAAGGGCATGGACGTGCCGGACAGCATCCCCAAGACCCGGGAAGACCTCGCCGTCATGGAGGCTCCCGGTTTCCATCTCAGCGCATCCGCCATGAAGCAGTACCTGGACTGCCCTGCGGCTTTCTATTACAGCAGGATAAGGGGCCTGAAGGAGCCGGACGGAGTGGAGGAGGATCTGGACGCCGCCAAGCTGGGAAACGTGCTGCACACCGTGATGCACGCCCTGTACTCCTCCAACCCGGACGAGCCGGAGGAAAAGCTGCTGAAACCGTTCGCAGAGGTTGACAGGGCCCGCCTGCACTCCCTGCTGAAGGACCGCGCGGGCCTCGAAAGGCAGGTGCACATGCGCATCCTGCAAAAACTGGGGAACGCCCCCGAAATCACCGGCCGCAACCTCGTCTATGAAGACATCGTCCGCCGCTATGCCCGCAGGATCCTCGAATGCGACATCGCACTCCTCGAGCGCAAGGGACTCCCCTCCTTCAGGATACTCGGCCTCGAGCAATTCGGCGAAACCACCATAGGCGGATTCCGCTTCACGGGCTACATGGACAGGCTGGACAGTTTCGTGCCCGGAACGGTCCGCATCGTGGACTACAAGACCGGCGGGGTGTCGGACGAAGAGATGGAAATCACCGACGAAAACTCCAAAAAGGTGCTCGGCGCCCTCTTCGGGAGCGATAATTCAAAACGGGCGGACGTCGCCCTCCAGCTCTACATATACGACCGCTTCATGGAAAGCAGGGCCGGCGGCCGCATCATCCTCAACAGCGTTTACCAAACCCAGCGCCTGTTCACCGAAGGGGTGCGCGAATCCAGGCCCAGCGAGGCCTTCCTCCGCGACATCGAGCCGCTCCTTGCCGCGAAACTGGGCGAACTCCGCAATCCCGAAACAGGGTGGAAACGCACTCCCGATCCCAAGGACTGCAGGAATTGTGACTTCAAAACCGTCTGCGGAAGATGATAGAAGTAAAGAAAGCGTCCGCCGGGAGCGGCAAGACATACACCCTTGCGCACACCTACATCGACCTGCTTGCGGACGAGCTCGCCTACAGGCACATCCTCGCCGTCACCTTCACCAACAAGGCCACGGCCGAGATGAAGGAAAGGATACTGCAGTACCTCTCCGAAGACCCGGAAAAGCGCGACATGCTCGTGCGTATCCTGCACGATTACAGCGCATTCGCGGTAAGCACCATCGACCGCTTCTTCCAGCGGGCGCTCAAGTCCTTCGCGAGGGAGATAGGGCAGGTGGCGGACTATCAGGTCGAACTCGACCGCAATTCGCTCATCGAAGAGGCCATGGACAGGATACTCGACTCCCTCACCGGAGACGGGTCCCGGGAGGAGATACTCGGCTGGCTGCGCGAAAACGTGGCCGACAAGCTCGAAAACGGAGACAAGCCCGTCATGGAGAGAGCCCTCCACGAAATGGGCCGCAAACTCGGCAGCGAAGAGCGCCGTTCCCTCCGCGCCGCCCACGGAGTCACGGACGAAGAGTTCTCGAAGGAAAGGCTCGCCAGGGTGCGCAGGAGCTGCCGCGAGACTGTCCGGAAATTCGCCGCGGACGTGAAGGCCGCGGCGCAGGACCTTCCGGTTTACGGCAACAAGAATGCCGACAAACAGCGCGAAGGATACCTCGGCACAGTCTGGTACAAACCCATAGAATATCCGCAGAAAACCTTGGAAAAAATGGCCGCGGACACGCCCTTCATGGCCCTGTTCGGAAAGCCTTTCACAATTTACAACACCGCAAGGCTGGTGGAAGCACAGGTGTTCAGCCTCGGGCTCGCCCGCGAGTTCTTCAAGGAGTTCGAAGCCCTCATGCGCGAGAAGAACGTCCTCTGCCTCGACGATTCCAACACCCTGCTGGCCAGAATCATAGCCGGCAGCGACGCCCCCTTCGTGTACGAAAAGCTGGGAGTCCGCTACGAGCACTTCCTGCTGGACGAGTTCCAGGACACCTCCAACATACAGTGGGAGAATTTCCTGCCTCTCCTGCGTGAAAGCGACTCCTTCGACATGCGCTCCCTCATCGTGGGAGACGTCAAGCAGAGCATCTACCGCTGGCGCAATTCCGACTGGACCCTGCTCGCCGAGAACGTGGAACGCGAATTCCCACGGGCCAGGGTGGAAAGCCGCAGGGAGAACCGCCGCAGCTGCCGGCAAATCGTGGAATTCAACAGCGGTTTCTTCCAGTACGCGGCCCGCACCCTCGGTCTCGAAGAGCTCTATGCCGACGCGGCGCAGGTTCCCATGACCCGGGACAGGCAGCAGGGCCATGTTCAGGTGACATTCTGCCCGAAGGAAGAGGAAATATCCAAAGTGGAGGAATCCATAGTCGCGGCGCGCTCCGCCGGAGCCGCTTTCAGGGACATCGCCATACTCGTCCGGAACAATTCCGAGGGTTACAAAACGGCTTCCTGGCTGATATCGTGCGGGTATCCGGTCGTTTCCGACGACTCCCTCAAGATAAACGCCTCCGCAACGGTGCGGAAGCTCATAGGGCTCCTCAGCTGCCTCGAAAATCCGCAGGACTCCATCAACGCCTTCATCATAAAGGATGCGAAGGTGCAGATTCCCGCGGAATACCACTCGCTGCCGGGGCTCTGCGAAAATCTGCTCGGGCAGCTCAGGGACGCCGAGCCCGAGACTTTCGGGAGGGAGACGCTCTTCATCGAGGCCTTCATGGACTTGCTCCGCGAATGGACCGAGGTGAACGGCAACAGCCTGCGGTATTTCCTGGAGTTCTGGGCCGAGGACGAGCGCTGCATCAGTTCCCCCGACAATTCCGACGCCATCACCGTGATCACCATCCACAAGGCCAAAGGGCTGGAATTCCCCTATGTAATCCTCCCCTTCGCCGAAAAGGTGAATCTCTACAAGCCCGCCGACCGCTGGTGCTGGCTCGACGTGTCCGGCACCCCCCTCGACCCGGCCGTTTCGGGAATCTACTCCGTGCTTCTGAGCGAAAAGACCGCGGACACCCTCTTCGCCCCCGCTTATGAAGAGGAAAGGCGCATGCAGCTGGTGGACAACATGAACCTCTTCTATGTGGCGCTCACGAGGGCAAAGTGCTGCCTGCACATAATCTCCGACAATCCGTCGAAAGCGTTCCTGAAAGACGGCACCGTGAAGTACATGTCGAACCTGCTCTGGAATTTCTGCGGAGGGCAGTCCGAGTACAGGAGGGGCGCGATGTACGACTTTTCCGCCTTGGAACGCAAAAGCGGAAAGGAGGGCCGGGACTTCCCGGCGGAGTACCCGGTAATACCAATAGGCGGAAGACTCGCCGCCTCCACCGACGCCTTCGACTATTTCGGCCCCGACGGCGAGGTGGGCATCGAGGCCTCTCCGCGCCGCAACGGAGTGGTGCTGCACGGCATACTGGCGGGAGTAAGGAGCCCCGGCGACCTCGAAGGGGCCGTCCGCGAGGCCGTGCTGGACGGGCAGCTCGACATCAGCCAGGCGGAAGACGCCCTCGCGCTGCTTTCCTCCCGCATCGCCGCCCATCCCGAATTCTTCGGCGGCGACGGCTACAACGAGGTTTCGATAATAGCACCCGACGGTTCCGACCACCGCCCCGACAGGGTGGTCGCGGACGGCGGAGCGGTGACGGTGATAGATTACAAGTTCGGAGCCCCCCGCAGCGAATACCGCAGCCAGGTGCGCCGCTACATGGATCTTTACCGCGGCCTGGGTTACCGGCAGGTCGAAGGATATCTCTGGTATGTCTTTCCCGACAGGGTGGAGGCCGTGGATTAGCGGTTTTTAAACGTAGATAAATAAATGTGCGAGAGCCTTTACACCTGAAAAACTGCCGCCGAAGCATGCAGAACGGTGAAAAGGACTTGCGAAAGTTGAAAAATGATTATTTTTGCGTGATTTATGGGAAACGACGACTTTTCACGGCTGGAGCTGAACCTGCCGGCCTTCATGGACAACTACCGCTATTTCAGGGGCCTGCTGGAACCTGAAACCAGGCTGCTTGTGCTGGTGAAGGCCAACGCCTACGGGCACGGCGCCGTGGAATTCGCCAGCATGCTGCAGCACTCCGGCGCGAATTACCTCGCGGTGGCGCTCCCCGTGGAGGGCATGGAGCTTCGCAAGGCCGGCATTTCGCTTCCCATACTGGTGCTCACCGCCGGCACCGACTTCTTCCGGGAGTGCATAGACTATCACCTTGAGCCTTCCATTCCCAACCTCTCTTCCCTCAAGGCCCTGGTTTCGCTGCTGGAGCAGCGCGGCATAAAGGATTTTCCCATCCACATAAAAATGGACACGGGCATGCACAGGCTCGGATTCATGACGGACGAGCTGCCGGAGCTTTTCACGTTCCTGGCTTCCTGCCCTTACGTGCGCGTGCAGTCCACCTTCTCCCATCTGGCGGCCGCCGAGGACCCGCAGCAGGACAGTTTCACCCTCTCGCAGATAAGGATGTTCGCCCGGAATGCGGAAAATCTCGGGAAGGCCCTCGGGTACAAGCCCATGTGGCACATCCTCAACTCGGCGGGAATCGAACGCTTCCCGCAGTACCAATGGGACATGGTGCGGCTGGGAATAGGCATATACGGCATCTCGGCGCTTCCGGACGTACGGCTGCGGCCGGTGGCTTCGCTGAAAGTGAAAATCCTGCAGCTCAAGCGCATCGCTCCCGGAGACGGCACCATAGGGTACGGCCGCCTGGGGCATCCCGCCCGGGAAGGGTCGGTCATCGCCACCATCCCCTGCGGCTACGCGGACGGGCTCGACAGGCATCTCGGCCGCGGGAAAGCATCGTTCAGCGTAAACGGCCGCCGCGCCCCCACCATAGGCAACATCTGCATGGACATGTGCATGCTGGACGTCACCGGCATCCCATGCGAAGTGGGAGACACGGTGACCATCTTCGGGGAGGACCCCACCGTTACCGAACTGGCGGACATCCTGGACACCATCCCCTACGAGATACTCACCGGCGTCCCGCGCAGGATAGAGAGGATAATCGTCCGCAAATAATCACGATTCCAAATCGTCCCACAGGGCGTCCAGGGTGCGGCGGTCCTTCTTCGTGGGACGGCCGGCACCCTTTTCCCTCCGCACGAAGAAGGTTTCGGCGGGAGCGTGGAACTTGGCAAGCTCGCTTTCAGGAGTGATGTTCTCGGCATAATCCGGCACAAGCGCGGCCCCCACGCGGTGGTCCAGACCCCGCTTTACCCGGAAGCTCAGTTCCGCGGGGCCCTTGCGCACCGTTATCACGTCCCCCGGCTTGACCAGCTTGGAGGGCTTGGCGGTGGTGCCGTTTACCTGCACCTTGTTGCCGTGGCATGCTTCGGCGCTTTCGCTGCGTGTCTTGAAGACGCGGATGCACCAGAGATATTTGTCTATCCGTTCATCCATGATATCCGAGGCCGGGGGCTATATCGTGCTGAGATACAGGGAGTTCCTTACTTCTTCGAGCTTTTCCGGCCGCACTTTGGCGACAATTTCCAGGGCGAATGCGAGGGCGTGCCCCGCGCTGCGCCCGGTGATGATGCGTCCGCTGGTGACAGCCGGGCGGGGCTCGAAATGCGCGCCGGCCGCTTCCAGCGCCTTTTCAAAGCCGTCGAAGCAGGTGACGCTTGCGCCACAGATGCCCTTGAGCTGGCTGAGCACCGTACCGGGAGCGGCGCAGATGGCGGCCACGGTGCCTCCGGCGTCGTAATGCTCCTGCATGAGCTTCATGAGCGGCATGCACGCCGCGAGGTTGCGGCTGCCCGGCATGCCCCCGGGGAAGATTAGCACGTCCTTTTCCGTAGTGCCCGCGTGGTCCGTGTCCATGAAGGGCAGCATGTCGTCCACGCTCACGGTGACCCTGTGGGAAGATGAGACAAAGGGTTCCTCCCCTATTCCGACGAGCTCGCAGGGAAGCCCCGCGCGGCGCAGGACATCGTTCGTGCCGAGAGCTTCGACATCCTCGAAACCGTCGGCCATGAATATGTAAATACCTTTCATATCGTAAAAATTGAGTATCTTCGTAGCTGTAAAGATAAGGAAAATAATGGAAGAAGAAAAGAAACTCACGCCGTTCAGGCTCCTCCCCGTGGAAGACAGCTTCCCCTGGGGAAGCGAACGCTGGAACCTCGCGGACCTGGGCTGGCGCGACACCATGGTGCGGGACGGCTGGCTGGCCGGGAACACCATGGGAGAGATGATGGAGACCTACCTGGACCGGGTGGTCGGAGACGACGTGTTCGAGTGGTACGGGCAGCAGTTCCCCTTCCAGATAAAATATCTGTCGGTTGACACCCGCACGCCGCTCATGGTCTGCCCCTCCGACGAAGTGGCCGGCCCCAGGTTCGACTCGCTCGGAAAGGAGAAACTGTGGTATGTGGCGGACGCCGCGCCCGACGCCAGGTTCATGCTGGGCCTCAGGAAGGACACCGACGCCGGCACATTCTACGCCGCCTGCAGGCAGGACGCTCCGGAGCACCTGCTCAACTCCGTCCCCGTCAAGGCCGGGCAGTCCTTCCTCATCCCCTCGGGCACGGTGCACGCCGTATGCGGCAGGGCCACGGTACTGGAGATAAGCGAATCTTCCGCCATGGACTTCCGTCTCTGCTGGAACGGCGGGGACTCCCCCGACTTCGGGCTCAACCTGGACGAGGCCCTGGACTTCATAGACTACAGGCGCTTCCCGCCCGAAATGCTCCTGGGCTTCCGCCTGGAGAAGGGGCGGGCGGAGCCCTCCCCCGGAATAGTCCGGCTCGCGTCGCTTCCGCAGTTCACCGCAAGCAGGATAAGCCTCTCCGACGCGCTCAAGACAGGCCGCGAGGGGCTGGACTCATGCGTCGCCTATACCTGCGTGGCGGGCAGCTTCATCCTTCAGCTCCCCTTCCGGGAAGAAGACGGGAAGGCGGATTATCTTTCCGTGCGGAAAGGGGAAACCGTTCTTGTGCCCGCGGAGGTCGAAGAATTCTTCCTGGTGCCGCAGGAGCAGGGTGCCGAACTGGTTGAAGTGCTGGTGGAAAAACGCTCCGGAAGGGAGGACTGAAAAAAGTGCCCGTTTACACGAGCACTTCATTTTCAGGGTTCAGAAATTCATATTGCAGGATGCTGTTTGAGGTGCTTTCCAGCAGCCTCAGCTGACAATTGTACTTGCGTTTCCACTTCGAGATGAAGGAATTCCACAGTCCGCGCGAGAGATACGCCCCGAGAATGGGGCCGGTGCGCAGAGTGAGCTTCTTTTCTCCCTTCTCCTCCACGAAATAGGCCAGGCGGCGCTCGATCTGCTCGTCGATGACAACGGTGGATGCGATCTTGCCTGTACCATGGCAAAGCGGGCACTGCTCGGTGGTCTCGATCTGGGTGGCCGGGCGTATGCGCTGGCGCGTGATCTGCATGAGACCGAACTTGGTGAGCGGCAGCACGTTGTGCTTTGCGCGGTCCTCCGACATGCAGTCCTGCATGTACTTGAACAGGGCGTTGCGGTGCTCCACCGTATCCATGTCAATGAAATCGACTATCACAATCCCACCCATGTCCCGCAGCCTGAGCTGGCGGGCGATTTCTTCCGCGGCGAGCTTGTTCACCTCGAAGGTATTGCTTTCCTGGTCGGTGGTCTTGGCCCTTATGCCGCTGTTGACGTCCACTACGTTGAGGGCTTCCGTGCTCTCGATGACAAGATACGCGCCCTGTTTCATGGGCACCACCTTGCCGAATGAGTTCTTGATTTGCCTGGTGACCTCGAAATGGTCGAAAATAGGCTCCTTCCCTTCGTAAAGATGGACAATTTTCTCCTGCTCCGGAAGGATAAGGGAGATGTAGTTCCTGATTTCCTCATAGGTCGTCCTGTCGTTCACATAGATGTTCCGGAACGAGTCGTTGAGCAGATCCCTGAGGACCGTGGTGGTCTTGGAGTACTCTGTGAAAAGGAGTTCCACGCCCTTCGTCCTGGCGATTTTTTTCCAGGAACTTTCCCATTTTTCAATGAGAGCCCTGGTCTCCGCCACCAGCACCGATGCGTTCTTGCCCTCGGCAGCGGTGCGGATAATGGCGCCGTAGTTGCGCGGCAGGATACTCTTCACGAGTGTCTCGAGTCGTTTCTTTTCCTCTCTCGAGGAAATTTTCTGGGAGATGCTGACCTTTTCTGCGAAAGGCAGCAGTACAATGTTGCGTCCTGCCAATGAAATTTCCGCGGTGAGCCTCGAGCCCTTTGTGGATATAGGTTCCTTCACGATCTGCACTATCACCATCTGGCCCACGGAGAGATGGTCTTCGATACGGCCTTCCTTTTCCAGGGCTTTCCCGAGCTTTATGCCCGCATAAAGGCTGCGGAGATTCTTGTTGGGATTGCTCTCCTTCACGAACTTGTCGTAAGCTCCGAAGTAGAAGCCCAGGTCCAGGTAGTGGATGAATGCTTCCTTGCTGTCACCTATGTCCACGAAAGCGGCGTTGAGCGAGGGGAGGATCTTCTTGACTCTGCCAAGATAGACGTCCCCGACGGCGAAAGTATGGCCCTGACTGGACTCGTGGTTGTATTCGAACAGCCTGTGGTTTTCCATCAGGGCTATCTTCACTTCCGACGCGGTCACGTCCACGATCAGTTCCTTCTCTTTCTCCAGTGTCTTCTCTTCTTCCATGGGAAATTCAATGGGACTTTTAAATCAAAGAGGTCCGCCGGATCCCCCGTACGAACCTCTCTCGACAATAATTATTTCTTCTTATGTCTGTTGAGGCGCAAACGTTTCTTACGTTTGTGCGTTGACATCTTATGTCTTTTTCTCTTCTTTCCGCTGGGCATAATGTATAAAATTAGGATTATTTCTTGAGTTCGGCAATGAAGACTTTTGCAGGCTTGAACGCCGGTACGTTATGGGCGGGGATAACGATGGTTGTCTTGGCCGTGATGTTGCGGGCCGCCTTCTGTGCACGGTGCTTGACGATGAAACTGCCGAATCCGCGGAGATAAACAGGATTGCCTTTGGAGAGGGAGCCCTTGATGGTTTCCATAAATGCCTCAACTACAGATTGAACCTGAATTTTCTCGATACCAGTCTGCTTGGCAATCTCATTGACGATTTCTGCTTTAGTCATTTTAGGTACTGATTAGTAAATAATTGTATTATGAGCTATTAACCATGCCTGTACGGCATTTCAAGGTTGCAAAATTAGAGATAATATTTTAAAAATCAAACAGCTGTATCGAGTTTTTCTCCTTCCGCCCCGCATGGCACGGAGATTGACAATATAGCGGGATGGGGCAATCCGTCCCCATTTAATGACATTTTGGCAGAGAACCATGAAAGAAAACAAAGAATATGCATTTCCCGCAGGAGCGGAAGTAAACATAATCCCGGTCATGCAGGGGGAGGAACTGAAGGAGGTCAACGAGGCCGAGCTGCCCGACACCCTTCCCGTCCTGGCCCTGCGCAACGCCGTCCTGTTCCCCGGCGCCGTTTTTCCCGTCACGATAGGCAGGGAAAAGAGCATACGTCTCATAAAGACGGCGGAGGAGCACGATTTCTTCGTCGGCTGCGTGCCCCAGACGGACGTGACGGTGGAGGATCCCAGGGAAAAGGACCTTTACCCTTACGGCACCGTGGCCAAGATCATCAAGAGCCTGGAGATGCCGGACGGCACCCTGACCGCCATCCTGCAGGGCATCAAGCGCTTCTCGCTGGACGCCGTGCTGGACTATGAGCCTTTCCTCACCGCGCGCGTGCACTACCTTGACGACTATCTCCAGGACCAGGACAGCGCCACCGTCAAGGCCATCGCCGACTCCCTGAAGGAAAGCGCCATCCAGATAGTGCGCAACACCAGCATGGCCTCCCGCGAAGCCATAGCGGCCATAAGGAGCATCTCCAACTTCCGCTTCCTCGTCAACTTCATCGCCACCACCGTGGAGGTCGATGATTTCTCGGACAAGATAGAACTGCTGCAGTACGACGACATCCGCGCCCGCGCCATGAAGCTCCTCTCCATCCTCAACATGGAGATAGAGCTCAGCAAGATAAAGCAGGACATCAACCAGAAAGTCAAGAGCGAGATAGACCAGCAGCAGAGGGAATACTACCTGAACAGCCAGCTCAAGACCATCCAGGAGGAACTCGGCATCGACGAGGGCGAGGACATGGACAAGTTCAAGGAGCGCGCCGCCAAGAAGAAATGGTCCAAGGAAGTGGCCGAAACCTTCAACAAGGAGCTCGCCCGCCTGCAGAAATACTCCCCCACCTCCCCCGACTACAGCGTGCAGTACAACTATCTGGACTTCATGCTCACCCTCCCGTGGGACGAGATGAGCGTTGACAACCTGGACCTCGCCCACGCACAGCAGGTGCTGGACGAGGACCACTTCGGCCTTGAGACGGTGAAGGACAGGATCATAGAGTATCTGGCGGTACTCAAGCTCAAGGGCAACATGAAGTCCCCCATACTCTGTCTCTACGGCCCTCCGGGAGTGGGAAAGACCAGCCTCGGAAAAAGCATAGCCAGGGCCCTGGGGCGCAAATACGAGAGGATATCCCTCGGCGGCCTGCACGACGAAGCGGAAATCCGCGGCCACCGCAAGACTTACGTGGGCGCGCTTCCGGGCCGCATCCTGAATGCCATGGCGAAGGCCGGCACGTCCAACCCCGTGATAGTGCTGGACGAGATAGACAAAGTAGGCGCCGACTACAAGGGGGACCCTTCCAGCGCGCTGCTGGAGGCGCTCGACCCCGAACAGAACTCCACCTACCACGACAATTACCTGGACATCGACTACGACCTCTCGCACGTCCTGTTCCTCACCACGGCCAACGGCATCGCCAGCATACAGCCCGCCCTTCTGGACCGCATGGAGGTGATAAACGTAACCGGCTATCTCGCCGAGGAGAAAATGGAAATCGCCAAAAACTACCTCGTTCCCAAGCAGATGGAGGCCCACGGCCTGAGCGGCGGCGATCTCCGCATAGAGTCCTCCGCACTGCGCGAAATCATAGACGAATACACCCATGAATCGGGCGTGCGCGGCCTGGAGAAACAGATTGCCAAAATCGCCCGCGTCACGGCAAAGAAAATAGCCCTCGGCCAGGAGCGTCCGGACGAAATAAAGAAGGAACACCTCAAGGAATACCTGGGCCTGCCCGTCTCCTTCCACGACAAACAGAAGGGCAACGAAGGCGCCGGCGTGGTGACCGGCCTGGCCTGGACCGAGATGGGAGGGGAAATCCTCTTCATCGAGAGCAGCGTATCCGACGGCAAGGGAGTGCTCACCATGACGGGCAACCTGGGCAACGTCATGAAGGAATCCGCCACCATCGCCTACCAGTACATCAAGGCGCATCCGGAACTTGCCTCCCTCAGCAGCGAGCAGTTCGCGGCCAGGGACATACATGTCCACGTGCCCGAAGGGGCTGTGCCCAAGGACGGCCCGTCCGCCGGCATCACCATGGTAAGCTCCATGATATCCGCCTTCAGGGGGGAGCCCGTGAAGAAAGGCATCGCCATGACGGGCGAGATGACCCTCCGCGGCAGGGTGCTGCCAGTGGGCGGACTGAAAGAGAAGGTCCTCGCGGCGAAGAGGGCCGGAGTGCACACGATACTCCTGAGCGAAGAGAACCGCAAGGACATAGAGGACATCAAGGACATTTACGTGAAAGGCCTTGAATTCGTGTATGTCAAGAACATAAAGGAAGTGATCGACTACATCTTCGAATGAACGTAAGAATAGAAGAATCCTGGCGACAGGCCCTGCAAAGTGAGTTCGAAAAGCCTTACTTTGCGGGGCTTGTCTCGTATCTGCACGCCGAAAAGGACAGGGGCGAGACCATTTACCCTCCGGGCCCGAGGATATTCCGGGCCTTCGAGCTCACCCCCGTAGGGAGCGTCAAGGCCGTCATCCTGGGGCAGGACCCGTACCACAATCCCGGACAGGCCATGGGCCTGAGTTTTTCGGTGCCGCGCGGAGTAAGCGCGCCTCCTTCCCTGGTCAACATATTCAAGGAAATCCACGACGACCTCGGGATCGAGATGAGCGGGAGCCCCGACCTGGAGCCCTGGGCCCGCCAGGGAGTGCTCCTGCTGAATTCCATACTCACCGTGCGCGCGGGGCAGGCCGCATCGCACCAGAACATAGGCTGGCAGGAGTTTACCGATGCCGTAATCCGCTACATATCCGACAATTGCGACGGAGTGGTCTTCATGCTGTGGGGAAATTTCGCGAAGGGCAAGGCCGGCCTCATCGACCGCACCAGGCATCTCGTGCTGGAAGCGGCCCACCCGTCCCCTCTGGCAAGGGGCGCTTTTTTCGGGTGCAAACATTTTTCAAAGGCAAATAATTTTCTTACCTTTAAGGGCAAAACACCCATCAACTGGCAACTTTAAAATGGCAAGTACGGCATTATTCCCCGGATCCTTCGATCCCTTCACCGCCGGGCACCTGAACATACTCACCAGGGCTCTCACCATGTTCGACAACGTAGTGGTGGCCGTGGGCATAAACCAGGACAAGGCAGGGTTCTATTCCACGGAACAGAAAACGGACATCATAAGGCAGGCCACGAAAGATCTGGCGGGTGTAAGCGTCACCCATTACGACGGGCTCACCGTGGATTTCTGCAAAGAGCTGGGAATCAAGCATATAGTAAGAGGGGTGCGCAACTTCCTGGATTTCGAGCAGGAGCAGAGCATCGCCGACGCCAACCGCAAGCTCGCCCCGGAAATCGACACCATAATAATACCTACGGCGCAGGAGTACTCCCACATATCCTCAAGCGCGGTCCGCGACGTCATACGCCACGGCGGCGACACTTCCAGTTTCATGCCCCGCGGCGTAACGCTCCCGGAATACAATGCGTAAATACATCATACTTGCCTCGCTCCTCCTCTCCGGCCTGGCCCTGTACGCCCAGGACTACTCCAGGCTGGACAGCCTCATGGACGTTTACACCAACGCGATGAGGCCGGAGGCCAACGACCTCAAGACCGCGGAGGTCGATTTCATGATAAGCGCGGCGCAGGATTCCCTCACGCGCCAGCATATCGCCCTATACCTCTTCGACTACTACAGGGAATCTCCCCTCATGGGGGAAGAAGCGGTTGCCGTCCACATCTACGACGAATGGTTCGCCGGCGGCAAGGTGGCCATGCGCGGGGAGATCGAAGAGATGGATGCGAAGCTGTTCGCCGATTTCAACAGGTCTTCCCTCATCGGGAACCAGGCACCGGAACTGCGGCTCCGGAAGCCATGTAACGGCACGCTGACACTTCCCCGGCAAGGCAGGACGACCATGCTGTGGTTCTTCGACACCTCCTGCAGCAAATGCCGTCTGGAAGCACAGGTGCTGCCGGAAATCCTCAGGCAGGAAGCAAGCCTGCCCGTCGATTTCTGCGCCGTTTACTGCGGCCGGGACAAAAAGGAATGGAAGGCCTTCCGGAAATCATTCAAAGTAAACAGTCCCAACGTAAAGGTGATTCACGCGTGGGATCCGGAAATCGATTCGGATTACCTCCGCCTTTACGGCGTGATATCCACGCCCAAAATCTACATGATAGACAGCCGGGGCGTAATCATAGGACGCAGACTGGAACCGGACTCGTTCCCCCAGATCTTCGAGCTGGCCGGAAAAATAGAAAATATTTATCGTAATTAAATAATTTTTTACCGTAATTACAAAATTTATGCTTACATTTGCCGTATGAAAAAAATTCTCGTAATACTTGCGGCGTCATTCGCCGCCCTGGGCCTTAGCGCCCAGAATCCCATGCAGCCGCTTCCCAACGACCCCGCAGTCCGCGTAGGCAAGCTCGAGAACGGCCTCACCTACTACATCAGGCACAATGAGTTGCCCGAACACAGGGCGGAATTCTACCTCGCCACCAACGTCGGCGGCATCTACGAAACCCCCGACCAGGACGGTCTCGCCCACTTCCTCGAGCACATGTGCTTCAACGGTACCGAGAGCTTCCCCGGAAAGGGCATCCTCGACTACCTGCAGAGCATAGGCGCCGAGTTCGGCCGCAACATCAACGCTTCCACGGGCTTCGAGGAAACGCAGTACATGCTCAACAACATCCCGGTGGAACGCCCCACGGTGGCGGACTCCTGCATCCTCATACTCAGCGAATACGCCCATTTCGTCACCAACTCCACCGAGGAGATAGACCTCGAGCGTCCCGTCATCATAGGCGAGAAGCGCCAGCGCAACACCGCCCAGTGGCGCAACTTCGAGAAGAGCATCCCCTACTATTTCGGCGACACCAAATACGCCACCTGCACCCTCATCGGCAGCCAGGAGAACCTCGAGACCTTCGACCCGCAGAGCCTCCACAATTTCTACTCCACCTGGTACCATCCCGACATGCAGGCAGTGATAGTCGTGGGCGACGTCGATCCCGACCGCATCGAGGCCAAAATCAAGGAGTACTTCGGCCGCATTCCCAAGTGCGAGAATCCCCAGGCCAGGCCTGAGATACCCTTCCCCGCCAACAAGGAGACAGTCGTAGGCATAATCACCGATCCCGAAACCACCAACCCCTCGATCGAGATGGCATGGAAGAGCGAGGCCCAGCCCGAAGAGATGAACGCCACCATCATCGGGCAGCTCAACAACCTCGTAAAGAGCCTCGTCGGCCGTATCATGGACGAGCGCTTCACCGACATCACCTCCAAACCGGGCGCACCCTTCCTCAACGCGAACTTCTACATTGGCGACCTCATCTATGAGACCGTTGAAGCCGCAGCCGGAGACGCCGACCTGCGCGAAGACAATATCCTTGAAGGCTTCCGCGCCTTCTACACCGAAATCGAGCGCATGAAGCGCTACGGTTTCACCGCCGCCGAATACGAGCGTGCCAAGGCCGACATAATCTCGATGGAAGAGGCGGCCGTGGAGCGCGCGGCAACCCGCAAGAACCCCGAGTTCATCCGTGAACTGCTGAACAATTTCTTCGACCAGAAGAGCTATCTCGAGCCCTCCATGAAGAAGCAGATTTCGGAGGCCCTCCTCGGACAGATCGGAGTTGACCAGATCAACCAGATAGTTCCGCAGCTCATCACCGACGAGAACCTGGTGGTCATCTACAGCGGCCCCGAGAAGGAAGGCTATCCCACTCCCTCGAAGGAGCAGATCCTGCAGATAATCGAGGAGGTCAAGGCCTCCGACATCGAGGCCCCCCAGGTCGAGGAAGTCGCCGCCGAGCTGCTCAACCCCGCCTCCCTGAAGGCCGGCAAGGTGAAGAACACCGCTCCCGCGAGCTACGGCTCCACCAAGTGGACGCTCAGCAACGGCGTCGAAGTCTATCTCCTGCCCACCGACTACCGCAAGGACCAGATACTCCTCAACCTCTGGCGTGAAGGCGGCGAGACCCTCATCGCCACCGCCGACCTCCCGTCCTTCGACGACAACGTCATCGCCCTGTTCGAGCAGAATTCCGGCGTGGCCGGCTTCTCCGGCACCCAGCTCAAAAAGATGCTCACCGGCAAGAACGTCAGCATGTCCCCGTACGTCACCACCCTCACCCACGGCATCTCCGGCTCCTCCACCAAGAAGGACCTCAAGACCGCCTTCGAGCTCATGCACCTGTTCTACACCGCCCCGCGCTTCGACGCCGACGAGTATCAGGTAGGCATCGACCAGCTCCGTTCCATGCTGCCCGGCCTTGCCGAGAATCCCCAGTACAAGCTCCAGAAGAAATTCTACGAAGTGCTCTACGGCGGCAATCCGCGCCGCATCATGATTTCCGAAGATGTGCTGGACAAGGCTTCGATAGCCACCGTCGAAAAAGTGTACAAGCAGCTGTTCTCCGGCACTGCAGGGCTCAAGCTCCAGATCACCGGCGATTTCAACCCCGACGAGATCAAGCCCCTTGTCGAGAAATACATCGGCAGCATAAAGAAGGGCGGCAAGGCCCTCGCATGGGTGGATAACGTTCCCAGATTCGAAAAGGACTACATCCAGGTGACGGATCCCGTCAAGATGCAGACTCCGCAGAGCACCGCCGTTCTCGTTTACCACGTACCCATGGCCTTCACCCAGGCCAACCAGGCTGCCCTCGACGCCATCAGCTACATCCTTGAAATGCGCTACACGGCCACGCTTCGCGAGGAGATCGGCGGCACCTACGGGGCCAGCGCTCCGTCCAACCTCTCGGATCTGCCGGAAGGCATTGGCATGGTGCAGGTCGTGTTCCAGTGCGACCCCGAAAAGCGCGAAATCCTCGTGAAGACCGCCAAGGAGCAGTTCGCAGAGCTCGCCCTTAACGGCCCCACCAAGGAAGAGTTTGACATGACGGTCCTGAACCTCAAGAAGAACGTCCCCGAAAAGAGGCTCAACAACAGCTACTGGCAGAGCCTCGTCAAGAGCTACATCCTGCTTCCCGTGGAAGTCGACAAGGCTTATGAGGACGCAGTGAACAATCTCACCGCGGACGACATCCGGAACGCCGCCAACGCGCTCGTTGCTTCCGGCAACCTGGTGGAATTCGTCCAGATTCCCGAATAATCGCTACACATATTGCCCACGGTGAAATCGCCGTGGGCAATATTCATAGTTGATTGTCAGAAAAAAAAGTATATTTGCAAAAATAAAGCACTTAACGTTATGGCAGCAAGGAAAAAAAACGGCGTGGATGTCCGTTATCAGGACAAGGAACGCGCCGCGCTCAAGAGGAACATCCGCAAGACCGTTTTTTTCAACAAGCACGAAATGGCCGCCATAGCGCAGTACCGCAAGCAGTTCGGCCTGCGGAGCCTGAGCGCCCTGATCCGGCAGGCCACCATGGAGCACGTGCTCAAGCAACTGGACGAAAATCACCCGACGCTCTTCTGAGCGCCGGGCTTTTTATAAGCGGAACGGCTTTTAATTTAAGTTTCGCAGGTGCGAAACAACCCCTTTCGGAGCCTAAAAGGCGACAAAGTCCCTTCCCCGAGGGAAGGGATTTAGGGATGGGGTAACGTGAAGGACCCTGGGACCCGCAGGGTCCCTTCCCCGAGGGAAGGGATTTAGGGATGGGGTAACGTGGACAAACAAAACGTGCGCAGGCCTTTACACCTGAAAAACTGCCGCAGGAACAGGCAGGACGGCGAAAAGGACTTGCGGGAGTTGAGTTTTTTATCCGCAATGGAAATAAGTGCGGACAAGGTCGGCCACCTTGTTCGGATTCCCTTCTATGTCGCGGCGCAGGGTCCTGTCGTTGTAGCTGCGCAGTTTCGCGATGGTGCCGTCGATGGCCCTGCGGTCGAACACTCCCATGGCCTCGTAGAAGGCGCGCTGCCTCTCAAGGCAGTCGGCACTGGCCACGCAGCTGTCGGGAAGACTGTCAAGCTGGGCGAGACGGCCGGCGTTCTCCTGCTTGTGGATATCGACATCGACGAAGGTCCTGGCGGCCTCGTCCAGACCGTTCTCCATTTCCAGGCCGAGCCGGCAGCCCACGCAGAGGGCGGCGAGAAGCAGATAGGCGTTGGCGCTTCCGTCGGGAGAGCGCATTTCGAAGGTCTGCTTGAAGCTGCCGTCCGCCGCAACTTCGTCCTCCTGCGGATTCGCCACCGCGCACATGTCGGTCCTGCTTGTCCATCCGAGGGGCACGCGCACCAGCGCGCTGCGGTTGCTGTAGCCCCAGCACACGTTGGTGGGCGCTTCCTGGTGAGGCACGAGGCGGAAATACGAAACGGGGGCCGTATTGCCGAAGGCGGTGATGGAAGGGGCCAGGAGCATGAGCCCCGCGATGGCCCTCTGGGCCAGCTCGGAAAGAGCTCCGTTCTCTACGGTGACGCTCCTGCCGTCCTTCATGAGCCGCATGTGCACATGCATTCCGCTTCCCGCCTTGCCGACAGTGATCTTGGGTGCGAAAGTTACGTCCAGGCCGCGCTTCCATGCCAGGGTGCGTATAATCCACTTGGCGAGAGTGAGCTGGTCCGCCGCATCCTCCGCGGGAACGGGGAGGAATTCGATCTCGTTCTGTTCGTAGTTCCTGCCCCCGAGGGTGAAGTTGCCCACCTCGCTGTGGCCGTATTTGATGCGCCCGCCGGCCTGGGCGATGAGCTGCATGCACTCGGTGCGGAACGAGTTGAACTTGGCAAAGGGATCGGACTCGTGATAGCCGTGCTGGTTTTCTGCGGGAAAGGCGGCGTCTTCGTCGGAGATGACGTAGTATTCCAGCTCCCCCATTGCCTGGAAATCCACTCCGAACTCGTCGTGCAGGGCCTTGCAGGCCTTGTGCAGGGTGAAGTCGGGGGATGATTCGAGGCGTTTCCCGTCGCGGTCGAAATAAGCGCAGAGCATGGTGAGCGTGGGAATTTCGGCAAACGGATCGACGAAGGCCGTCCGGAAGCGCGGCACTACGTAGAGGTCGCTGCGGCCGGCCTCGATGAAGGGGAAGAGGCTGCTTCCGTCCACCCTCTCGCCGTAGGTGAGGATAGTCTCCAGGTAGCGCTCGTCGTTTATTACGAAATTAAGGGTCTTTATCCTGCCGTCTCCGGCTGGATACATGAAGTCCACCATCTTTATGCCGTTTTCCTTTATGAAACGGATTATGTCGGCACGGGTGAATTCGTCGGGGGATTTTTTCAGGTACTCTATGACTTTGTTCGCGTTGAGCGAAACAGCCACTTCAGGATTGGTCATTGTTCTATTGGTTATCAGTGTCTGCAAATATACGCCATTTTTTCATATCTTTGTACGACATGAGAAAACCTTACGGAACACTGTGGATACTCGTGCTGCTTTTCGCGGCGCTCATGAGCCTGCCCTGGCTGGTGCCCCATACGGGCGTCCTCGCCCTGCTGGGCTTCGTGCCCCTCCTGTCGGCGGAAAGGGTGGCCTCCCAGAACGGCGTCAGGCATTTCTGGATATGGCACTACAGCGCCTTCCTGCTGTGGAACGCCGCCACCACGTTCTGGATATGCAACGCCACCGTGGGGGGCGCGGTCTTCGCCATCATGGCGAACGCCCTGCAGATGTCTCTCATCTTCGGCCTCTTCAGGCTTTCGAAGAAGCGCCTCGGAGGAATACTTCCGTACGTCTTCCTCATGGCCGCGTGGATCGCGTGGGAGCGCTGGTATTTCACGCAGGCCCAGATTTCCTGGCCCTGGCTGGTGCTCGGCAACGCCTTCGCCCGCAGCATCAGGACGGTGCAGTGGTACGAATTCACGGGCACCCTCGGCGGTTCCCTCTGGGTATGGCTCTCGAATCTCGGCATATTCGGGCTTTTCGTAAGCATCATGGAAGGCACATGGTTCCGCTGGAACAGGCTGGCCAAATCCTGCTCCGTGCTCGGAGTCGTACTTGTGACGGCCCTGCCCCTCGCGGCGTCCGCGCATATCTGGCATCACTTCGGGGAGGATTCCCGGGGCAGCGTGGACGTGCTCATCGCCCAGCCCGACTTCGACCCTTACCAGAAATTCCAGTCCATGACCCAGCAGCAGCAGAACGAAGTGCTGCTGGAGCAGTTTTCGGCGGCGCTCCCCGACACTGCGTGGGAGGGCCTTCTCATCGCACCCGAAACATTCACCGGAGACATTTTCCTGAACAACGTGGAAGGGTCGCACACATGGTCCATGTTCCAGGATTTCCTGCAGGAGCACAAAGGCGCCGACCTGCTCTTCGGGGCCTCCACCTACGATATTTACGCGCAGAAATCGGCCCCGTCCATCCTGGCCCGCAAGCATGGCGACGTCTGGCTGGAGAACCACAACAGCGCGCTCGTGACCGACTTCACCGGACGCCGGGAAATATTCCACAAGAGCAAGCTCGTGGTGGGGGTAGAGCTCACTCCCTATCCCAAATTCTTTGTTCCCATTGACGACAAACTCGGCGGGCTCATGGGCCGCTGCATAGGGCAGGAGCGCATCAGCACCCTGGATTATGTCAGCCGGGACTCAGGTGCCGTGCCTTTCGGCTGCGCCATCTGCTATGAATCGGTGTATCCCGAATATTGCACGGGCTACGTGCGCGAGGGAGCCCGCTTCATGACCGTCATCACCAACGACGCATGGTGGGGAGACACTCCCGGCTACCGCCAGCATGCCAGCTTCTCCTCGCTCCGGGCCATAGAGCTCAGGCGCGACATAGCCCGCTGCGGGAACACGGGCATAAGCGCTTTCATAAACCAGAGAGGGGAATTCACCTCGCAATCGGACTGGTGGCAGCGTCAGACGCTCCAGGGCAGCGTAAACCTGTCGGACAGGCAGACATTCTTCGTAAAGAACGGCGACATCACCGGCCGCGTGTGCACCTTCGCCTTCCTGCTGCTTCTCGCATGGCTCGTGGTGGCCATGTTCATTCCCCGTCGCTGATCCTTTCTTCGGGCATGTTGGAGGCGTAACGGCGCCACTTGTCCAAAAGGGCGTCCATGTCGGCCGGAAGGGCCGAATCGAACTGCATCCACTTGCGGGTCCGCGGATGCTCGAAGCCCAGCGTCTTGGCATGCAGGGCCTGGCGCGGGCACAGCTCGAAACAGTTCCTGATGAACTGGCGGTACCGGGCGTAGATGGTGCCCTTGCGGATTTCCGCGCCGCCGTATTTGACGTCGTTGAAAAGAGGATGCCCAATAGAGGACATATGCACACGTATCTGGTGCGTGCGCCCGGTTTCCAGCCGGCATTCCAGCAGCGTGACGAAGCCGAAGCGCTCCAGCACGCGGTAATGGGTCACGGCGCGCTTGCCGTCCCCGGGATCTTTCGCCACACGGTAGCGGGTGCGCTCGGAAGGGTCCCTTTCCAGCGGAGCGTCCACGGTGCCTTCGTTCTCCTTCACGTCCCCCCATACGACAGCCTGGTAGCGGCGGTCTATCGAATGTTCATAGAACTGTTTCGCAAGGCACATCTGCGCCTCGTCGTTCCTGGAGATGACCAGCAGCCCGCTGGTGTCCTTGTCTATGCGGTGCACCAAGAATCCTCCCCGGCCCTCTTCGTCCATGTCGGGAGTAACCCCGAGGTGGAATGCCAGGGCGTTCACGAGGGTGGAATCGTAATGGCCATGGCCGGGATGTACCACCATTCCGGCCGGCTTGTCCACCACGAGCACGTCGTCGTCTTCATATACTATGTCCAGGGGGATGTCCTGCGGGAGCACCTCCACTCCGCGACGCTCATAAGGCATCACGAAGCGTATCACGTCGCCGGGGCGCACCACATAATTGGCCTTCACGGTCTTCTCGCCCACTTTTACGTTGCCGTCTTTTATGGCGAGCTGGATGCGGTTGCGGGAAGTCTTTTCAAGATGCGTGGACATGTACTTGTCCACGCGCATGGGTTCCTGTCCGGGATCCACGCACAGACGGAAGTGTTCGAACAGAAGGTCTTCTTCCATCACCTGACGCCTCCGGGCACTTTTTCGGCGTCCAGGGTGAGCGACAATGTGACGCCGGCCCCCATGGTGAGCGCTATGTCCGAGGGGGCGGGGCTCTGCCTGTAAACCACGGCGTCCAGGGAATCGGAGTAATTGCGGACGCTGTCGTCGAAAAGCAGTCTGGTTACGTTGAGGGAATTGTCATGCACGGCGTCCACGGCGCGCAAGTATTTCAAGCCCACGACGTTGGGTGCATAAGTATGCGAGTCGTCCGAATTCAGGCCCACCACCAGGTCTATGGCGGAACCGCTCTCTATCTGCGTGCCGGCCTTTATTTCACGGTCTTTGTAGAGCTGGCGCAGGACATTGTTCGTGGCGATGTCGGAGACATAGACGAGACGGCCCAGGGCGAGACCGCGGGAATTGAGTTCGGCCTTTGCCTGGCGCATGGAATAACCCACAAGAAGAGGCATGGACACTTTCCTGGGCACTACGGCATTGATGGTGAGATGCACCCGGCGGCCGTTCTTCACCTTGCTGCCCGGAGCGGGATTCTGGGTGAACACAGCGCCCCTGGCCATGCGGCGGACATATACGGAATCGACGATATCCACCCGGACTCCCGCCCTTTCTCCGGTAAACCGGGCCTCTTCGAAAGTCATGTTGGTGAAATCGGGGACGATTATTTCCCGGCCGTGCTGGGTGATGAGCGCGAGAGCGATGTTCGCAATCAAAACCAGGCCGACGACGAATACGACGGCCCAGAAGAGATTCCTCACTATCCAGTTGCTCCGGAAACTGTTCTTTTTGGGTTCCTGTTCTTCCATTTCCTGCAAAGATAGCAATATTTTTGGAGTT
>FLNY01000132.1_pt1 | contig 26056 bp, 23 predicted proteins | sample 1140381 | NCBI WGS metagenome assembly FLNY01 (sample SAMEA3878172, study PRJEB12797) | bioreactor metagenome | biome: Moose rumen | place: Sweden | collected 2011-10
AACTTTTTTCTTCTTACAGAACTCCCCTGACCCTCTTGATTCAAGGGGGGGATGACCTACAAGCAGGCATCCTTGCAACCAATTGATTACCAATGACTTGTATTTGAGCCCCAAACGCCCTCCGTTTGGGGCTCAAATGCATTGCGTTTGGGCGGCAGTTGCGAGGCGTTTGGGGCCCAAACGGAAAACGACTTTTCGGGATTCGTCGCACAGCCATCCAGAAAACAGCCTGAAATTTGGCTTAAACCATTTGTCATAACTCTACAAAATTGCTACAAAAACTCTACAAACCAATTTTTATTTTTATTATTTTAACAATTAAAATACATTCTAATATTTTGTATTTCAATAAGATACATAAATTATTAACATCAATGATATATTTTTAGTATTACTGAAAAACTCTACTTTACAGTTTTGCGTATTCAAATAATGTGCTTATCTTTGTTTCACCCTAAATCTAAAACCGTGACGCTTTATGTTTGGAATAAACAAGGTGAAGCAAACCATTGACCAGTTGGATGTATTCTTCGAGACGCTGAACGAGTGTACCTCTATATATAAGAAAGGTATACGCAACTATCTGGAAGGCAATTCGGTTGAATTTTCGCAGGACATTGAGAACATCACCCATCTGCGGGGAAGTTCCACGGAGACCCGCCGTACCATTGAGAGCAACCTCTTCACCCATTCGCTGCTGGCCGACCGCCGCGTGGAGATACTCCAATTGCTCGAGCATCTGGACCGCATCGTCACCCTGCTTTACAAGAACCTCCTTCAGTATGAGATAGAGGTGCCCTTCATCCCCTCTGAACTTTCGTTCGACTTCCTGAAACTGGTGGAACTGTCGTCGCTCTCCGTCAACATGATAGTGGATGCCTCGAAGGACTATTTCCGCACGCCGCAGCTCGTGAACGAGAAAATCTACCGCATCTACTACTTTGAAAAGGAAGTCGGCCAGTTGGCACAGAACATCAAGCGCAAGGTGTTCCACGAAATGGAAAACCTCAAACTCAGCCAGAAAATCCACCTCCGCTACTTCACGCTCCATGTGGAAGAGATAGCCGAGGAGTCGATGAAGACCGCCGACCTGCTTTCGCTGATGCTCGTCCGCCAGAATTTCTAGCACTTACACCCCTGCACAGAACCCATGCCTACAGCCATGACAGCCATCACCCTCATCTTCATCCTGCTCATTGCCTACAGTTTCGGTTGGAAAGAAGTGGCCTACTCCTTCTACGACATCCATGTGGGCGATGTCATCAAGCTGCGGTGGTTCTGTGCGGGCATGGTTGTATCGATGGTGCTGGGCGGCTCGCTGCTCCTAATGTCGTCCTCAAATGTGTGGGCCATAGCACCAGAGGAAACCTTTCTGGTCAGTGCTGCCATGGTGGTGACCGTTGCCTTGCTCTGGATGTTCAAGCGCCACTACTCGTGCATGACAGCCTTCCTGGGCACCCTCTTCGCCGTCCATGTGCTGCGCGGAGACGATCTCCGGTGGACAGTCACCGCCGCCGTGCTCATGCTGGTGGTCGCCCCCCTGCTCTCGGCAGCCCTTTCCCTCATCCTCCTCAGGCTCTTCCGCCGCGGCATGCACGCCGGCAACACCCATCTGATGGTAAAATACTGGCTGGTGAAATGCCTGCTCTATGTCGGTGTTCCGGCCTGCGGCATTGCGCTGGCGTACAACTATTCGCTGCTGATTGACACCCTCCTGGGGCAACACCGGATACTGCCTACCGACCAGCCGCTCACCTGGCTCCTGCTGGCAGCCGTCTGCGTAGTCAGCCTCGTGCCTGTGTTCTTGCTCGTCAGCCGCCGGCGTGGCAACGGGAAGATATCAAACGCACTGGCATCGCTCTACGCCCAGACCGTCACCCTCCTGGTGTTCAACATTGCACTCCCTGCATCAGAACTGACTCCTGTGCCCATCATGCTCTCCGCCAACCTGCTGAAGGAAAGCAACACCATCGCCATGGAGCGCGACAGGGAACTCAAACGCCTCATCAATGTGCTTACCATCGGTGCGATTACGCCGCTGCTGGCCTTTGTCACCACCCTGCTCATTGCCTCAGCCCTGCACGATACGGTGCTCACCCTGTCGCTGCTGCTGCTCGTTCTGATCAGTTCCGTGCTGGTAAGGCTCTACTATCTGCAGCGCGACAAGCAGCGCTCGGCCACCTGGCGCCTCAGTAACGAACTGCAGCACCGAACCGAGATGAACGAAGAACTGAACCGTCTGGATGTGGCCGCCGTCACCTCTCACTTCAACAGCCTCTCGATGGCGATGGACTTCAAGCAGAAAGAACTCATCAACCTGTCGCTCTACATCAACCAACAGCGCGACTACCTGACCGAAGTGGAGCACCGCTTGCAGGCAATTATTGCAAAAATTACCGATGAAATGGCCAAAAATGAGCTCTCGGGACTGCTCCGCGACCTGAAGCAAAGCCTCCGCCTGCCCCAAGAAGTGGATGCCCTCTACCAGGAAGTGGAGGAGAAGCACCGCGACTTTGTCAGCCGCCTGCAGATGCGCTGCCCGACACTCTCTCCCCGCGAGCGCCGCCTCTCCATCCTGTTGCGCCTCGGCCTGTCGAGCAAGGAGATAGCCTCGATGATGAGCCTTGAGCCGAAAAGCGTCGAGATAAACCGTTACCGCCTCCGCAAAAAGCTCAGGCTCTCCCGCAGTGAGAACATCGTCCGCTTCCTGCAAATGATTTGACAGCAAGCATTTAACCCTAAATTCATATAACAAACAACCAAATCTATTCATTCAACCTCTAATTTTTTTACTATTATGAAAAAGCGAACATTTTTAACCTTAAGCTTGATTCTGCTCTTTGGAGGCAGTATCTTTGCACAAGAGACAGAAGAAGTACGCTACAATCAGTATGGAGTTGAAGTCGACAGACAGGAACTCCATGCCGAAGCGCAGAACAATGTCCTGGTACTGGAGTCGAAAGACCGCAGCTACAAACTCTGGATGGACAACCGCGTTCAGGTGGACGGCGCCACTTTCTGGGGCCTGAATCCCGACTACGACAAGATTGGTAACGGCGTGAGTGCCCGCCGCGTGCGTTTCGCCATCAAGGCGCAGATTACGAAAGACTGGTACGGCGAGGTCGACATGGACATGGCCGACGGTGTGTTTGAACTGAAGGATGCCATCATCGAGTACGACGGCGTGAAGAACATGGAGTTCAAACTCGGCAACTTCAAGGAGGACTTCTCCATGGAACGCACCACGAGTTCGCGCTTCCTGCAGTTCATCGAGCGCCCGATGGTTACCCAGGCACTGGCCCCGAGCCGTCACCTGGGATTCCAGGCCAGCTACCTCCGCGACCACTTCCGGGCATCGCTGGGAATGTTCTTCCAGACGATTGCCGGCTCGGAGGAAGCCGAATATGTAAAGGATAACAACAAGGACTTCGGCCGCAGCCAGGGTTACTCCTTCACATCGAAGGTAGGCTGGATGCCGTACACCAAGGATCGCCGCATGGGCTTGTACATTGGTGGTAAGGCATCTTACCGCACCCCGAAGACCGACGAGGCCACCAACGATTTCGGCGGCATGCGCTTCAGCACCCGCAGCTCCACCAGCATCAACCGGAAGAAGTACCTCGACACCAATGTTATCCCCAATGTGAACCACAAATGGCTCTATGGCCTGGAAGGCGCAGCCTACTATCGCGGCCTGAAAATCCAGTCGGAGTGGATCGGTACCCATGTAACCGGCAAGGACCTGAACTACAATTTCGGCGGACATTATGTACAGTTGGGCTACCTGCTCTTCGGAGGCCAGCAGCATTTCAATGTTGCCGAGGGTGAGTTCACCTCTCCCGGCCGCGGCAAGAAGTGGGGAGATGTCGAACTGAACCTGCGCTACGACTACCTGGATCTGAACGACAACGGCGTCTGGGGCGGCTCGGGCGAGAACTACGCAGCCGGTCTGAACTTCTATATCAACAAGTTCTTCAAGTTCGCCATCAACTACCAGCACACCAAGAACGACCGCTACGCCAACGGCAAGGGCAAACTCTTCGTAGGCCACGATGCCACCGGCAAGCCGACCACCGACTTCACGAAGGTTGTAGAGCCCAAGGGCAAGGGCGGTGTGAAGTACAACATGCTGGCCGTCCGTTTCGAGATAGACTTCTAATCAATGCTGTCAATCCTCTGAAAGAAGTATAACAATTTTATAACCATCAAATACAAGAATTATGAAAACAATGAAATATTTATTCATGTTGGCTGCCGTGTTCATGTTTGCCGCATGTGTTGAGGACGAGGTCTACCAAGGACCATCTACCATTGTTTCTGTAACGACCTCCGTTGCCGCCCCGACTTCGTTCGACGATGTGGTTGTTACTGTAGTGATCGACGGCTTGCTGCCTACCGAATCCGTTGAACTGACCTACACCGTGAACGGACATGCCACCACGGTGCCCATGGTCGGAGCCAATAATGTCTACGCTGGCACCATTCCTGCCCAGGAGGATGGCACCACCGTCAGCTATTTCGTGAAGGTGCGCAACTCCGCAGGCTATGTGGCTGAGTCGCCCGTGAAGGAATACACCGTAGGAGACCTGCCGGCCGACTACACCAAACTGAAGTTGAACGAGCTCTATGGCGCAGCAGCATCGGACGATGGCAAGTTCATAGAAATCTACAACAGCGGCGATGTTCCCATCAAGTTGAAGGATGTGATGCTCTATAAGGACGGAAGCCTGACCTGGACCGGTATTGCCGGTGAAGTGATTCCGGCACACGGCGTATGGGCTGTCGTAGGCGCAAAGGGTACCACCGAGCGCGGATTCTCCAGTGGTTTTTCCAACAAGAAGTCCGTACTGGTAGAACTCTACGACCCGAACAACAACAAGCTCGACACATTCCAGCGCGGCGAGGAAGGCACAGGCTGGGGCGACCAGTCGCTGGCGAAGGTTAGCGGCTCCTGGAGTCGCGTCCCGGACGGAAGCGGACAATGGAAGATAACCGACCCGACCTGCGGTGAGCTCAATGCAACATCGGGCGAGGATGACCCCACCGTCGTGCAGTAAAACACAGTATTAAAAAGCAGGACTTCGACAGTCGTTTTCCAACTGAGCCCCATTCGGGACATGAAAGCCGCCCAAACGCACGCTGTTTGGGGCTCAAACGGAGGCCGTTTGAGGCTTAGTTGTAACTCGCTGGAACACAGCCATTTATAAAGAAGAAGCCGTTCGCGCTTAAAACGACTGCCAGTCCTACCTTAAAATAAAATAAGAGAACATATAAAAACCATAATACCATGGCAAAAGAAGAATTGAAGATAGGCGAAATCTCGAAGCCCCGTTTCGAGTTCCGCAGCTTTGGCCGCTGCTTCTGCGACGCAGCCAAGCGCATGGCTCGCCTGAGCCAGCCCGTTCCCGAGAAAGTTTGGGAACGCCATTCGACAGAAACCTACATTGTTTCCCGCACCAACGATGTGAACAACACCAAGATCCGCGACGGCAAGATGGACATCAAGACCTTCGTGCAGGCCGTTGACGGGCTGGAGCAGTGGAACCCCTTGATGAAGGGTGAGTTCCCGATTGCAAAGGAAGTGCTCGAGAACGATGTGTTCCCCGCATTCAAGGTGGAAGGCCTCCCCGTGCTCGACAAGCCGACATACACCCTCGAGGAGTTCCTCGGAATGATTGAGGCGCACCCCGACCTCCAGGCCGTCAAGGTGGAGAAGGTACGCTACGGATACATGGTGAACGGCACCATCTGCGAAACCGGCGATGTCTACATCAACGGCGCACTGGTAAAGACCATCAATTCCGAGTCGACCGAGATTGAAGATATTAAGAAGACCATCGCCGATGTAGGTCTGGAAGGCGTTGAGAACATCAACTACCTGCAGGCCATCAAGCGTGTGATAGGCATGATTCGCAAACCTTTAGCAAACTGATACGACTATGGCACAGGAAATAGAAAGGAAGTTCCTCGTCAAGGGCGACTTCAAACCGGAAGTGTTCAAGCAGACACGCATCACCCAAGGCTACCTCAGCAGCGTCCCGGAGCGCACCGTTCGCGTCCGCGTAAAGGGTGAAAAGGGATTCATCACCATCAAGGGCATCGGCAACGAAAGCGGTGCATCGCGCTTCGAATGGGAAAAGGAAATTCCCGTGGAAGAGGTACGCGAACTGCTGAAGATATGCGAGCCCGGCGTGATTGACAAGACCCGCTACCTCGTTAAGAACGGACCGTACACCTTTGAGGTGGACGAATTCTACGGCGATAACGACGGATTGACCGTGGCAGAGATTGAACTGCCCGACGAGAACGCCGCCTTCGAAAAGCCCGAATGGCTCGGTGAGGAAGTAACAGGCGATGTCCGCTACTACAACTCCATGCTCATGAAGAATCCGTACAAGAACTGGAAGTAACCGTCTCCCACTCTTTTATCATTCACTCAGGGGGTGCGTGGTCGCCCGATTGCGCACCCCCGTCTTTCCAACGCCCGGGACTGCCGCCGTCCCACTCACACTGAGTGCCTGCCACCATTAGGGAAAGGTGCTCCACCAGCATAGAAAACACCAACAATAACATAAACAAACAATCTATACATACCATGAACGACCAGACCAATATCAGCAAGCCTTTCGACCCGCTGGACATGAACAACTACCGGATTGAAAAGTTGCCCAAGATGCAGAAGTCGGGATTCGAACGCTTCCTGCAGCGCATCGGCGCCCCGCTGGCAATCCTCTCCTTCATCCTTATCTACTGGGTGATTGACATTCCGTTTATCAACCGCATCGACACCAACCCCCAGACAACGCAGCTCACCGAGTCGGCCCAGGACCGCTACGGGCAGATAGCAAAGAAAGTAGAGAAGCAACTGCAGACGGACGATGCCCAGATGCAGCCCGCACAGATAGAGCAGACCGTCAAGCAGACCACGCACGACAAGTTCCTGCGCATCAACTACGCCATGCTTGCCATCTTCGTGGCTGCCATCATCCTGTGGATAACCGAGGCCATACCAAACTACCTCACCTCGCTCATGGTCATCCTGGGCATCGTACTGACCAACATCACCACCGACAAGACGGCCTATGCCCAGCTGGGACACCCCGTCATGTGGCTCAACATCTTGTCGTTCATACTGGCAAGCATGCTCGTCAAGACCCAGGTTGCCAAGCGCTTTGCCCTCTGGTTCGTGCTGAAGTTCGGCCGTAACGCCTCCGGCATCATCCTCAGTTTCATCGTCATCAATCTTGTCCTCTCGGCATTTATCTCCGCCACCACCGCAAAAGCAGCCATCCTCCTGCCCATCTTCATGGTCGTTGCCGCCATCTACGGAGCCACCGGCGGCGAGCACCGCAACAACTTCGGCCGCAACCTCATCCTGCAGAACCTCTTCCAGATCAACCTGGGCGCCAATGCCTTTCTCACCGGCTCTGGCGCAACCCTGCTGGCAGGCTCGCTCATTGCCGGAGCCATGGGCATCGGTGCCTTCAGCTACCAGGACTGGTTCAAGTGTGCCTTCCCGATGAACCTGCTGCTCATACTCATCGGCTGGTTCGTAGGATCGAAGATATTCTTCCCCCTCAGGAAAGAGGAGCGCGTACCGCAGATTGCCGGCGGTATGGAACGACTCCGTGAGGAACTCAACAAACTTGGAAAGATGCGGCTGGAGGAATGGAAGGCCGTGGCCATCTTTGTCTGCGTGCTCATCCTCTGGGCCACAGACAAGCAGCATGGCATCAACCAGACGGCCGTCGCTTTCATGGGAGCGGTCATCGCCTTGCTGCCAGGCATCGGTGTGGTGAAGTGGAACGATGTAGACATTCCCTGGCACCTGCTGCTCTTCTCGGCCGGTGCGTACACCCTCGGAGCCGGTCTCGATGCCACGGGGCTGCCCGGTACGCTCATAGATGCCCTTTTCAACAGCATTGGAATCACCCAGGAGACGCCCTTCTGGATTCTGTACTTCATACTGACGGCCGGCATGCTCCTTTTTTCGCTGGTGTTCCAGTCGAAGACCATGCTCACCCTGATATTCGTCCCCATAGCAATCGGAGTGGCACAGAAGAACGGCTATCCCATCATGAGCCTCGCATTCCCCGTGGCCATGCTCGTCGGGCATGTCTATGTGCTCCCGTTCAACAGCAAGCCGGCAGCCTTGCTCTACACCACCAACCAGTACTCGTGGAGCGATACCTTCAAGTTCGGCATCACGATGATGTTCATCAGTTGGCTCACCATCATACTCTGGGGCGAGACCGTGCTGAAGTGGTTCGGCTACACCCAGGGAGTGTTTTGAACAATAGCCGTTGGCCAATAACCCATAACCGTTGAGAGAAATTACGAATGATAAGTATCCAGCCGAAGATACACGACCAGCAGACCTTGGAGTTCAAGGTGGGCTACATCGCATCGAAGGGAACTGCCTACAACAGTTTTGAGATGAACACCTGGATTTACATCCCGGAGACCCTTGATGTGAACCGCCATACCTATCCGAAGGAAAGTTTCTACCGCGATGTCTTGTCCTATGTGCGGCTCATCACCCCCGACTATCCTCTCTCGGAACTGTCGTCCAAGTCGGCATTGCCCTTTGTCCGGCTGTCAAAGGCCTGCGAGTCGGTCAGCAACGGCCTTTCGCCGGAAAGCCGCGAGGCACTGGCCAGCGAGGTGAAGATGTTTGCCTCGATAGCCAAGAGTAGCATCCGTGATGCCTACAGGGAGGTGAGCAAGGCCCGCTCGGCCGGACAGATTGATGCTTTCGTCAGTGATATCCGTCACCTGCTGGAGAACTACCGCAGCCTGTTTCCCTGCGTTGTGGAGGCGCTGGACTACGGAGACGAGTTCATCTCCAATGTAGTGGAGCAGCATGCCTATCACTTGCTGAAGGATTGCGGAGGTCGGACAGGGTCGCTGCAGCGGCTGCTGGCCGACGAGCACGCCTATCGCATGAACCGGGGCTTCCTCTGCGTGGAGGTGGACAGCGCCGACAGCAACAGCCAGTTTCTCTATCATGCGGGGCAGCTGAAGAAGTATATCGAGAGCAATCTCTACCTTCCGACCCACAAGCGCCGCAATGCCGTCTTTCTGGAGCAGGCCGTCTTCAGCCTGGCGGCAGGCCTTTCCATGGTGTTTGCCACGGTCATCTCCTTCGCTTTCCAGCAAACCTACGGCAACTTCACCCTGCCGTTCTTCATTGCGCTGGTCATCAGCTACATGTTCAAGGACCGTATAAAGGAGCTTGTCAGGATGTACTTCTCCACGCGGCTGAGTTCGCGGCTCTTCGACTATAAGATTCAGATTCGCGTAGGCAACCGCCAGGTGGGTCTCTGCAAGGAAGGTTTCGACTTTGTGCAGCCCGACAAGGTTCCGCGCAAGGTGCGTCTGGTGCGCAACCGCCACCGTCCGCTGGTCGTGGGAAAGGGAGTTGACGAGCAGGTCATACAGTATCGCAAGCGGGTGCACCTGAACCGTAAGGAGGTGAGCCGCCTCTCGCCCTATCCGCTCAAGGGTATCAACGACATTTTCCGCATCAACCTCTCCGAGTTCATGCGCAAGATGGACAATCCGGAGATACCGCTCTTTGCCCGTATCGACGACAGTCAGTTCAGCCAAATCTGCGGCGAGAAGGTCTACTACCTGAATTTCGTCATCCAGCTGAAGTACGACAGCGAGATGCATTACCACCGCTACCGCATCTGTTTGAACCGTCAGGGAATCAAAAGCATTGAAATCCGATAAAGACTTTTCCGAATATGACAGCCCGAAAACCTCACACATTCCACCTTCCTCCCTCCACCTTCCACCTTCTGTTAGGCCTGCTTCTGCTCTGTTCGTGCAGCAACCGCCGCTCGGTCAACATCCTCATATCCAACCCCACCGACGAGGTGCTCCGCCGTCAGGAGGTGTCCCTTTCCGTTGCCGAAGTGCAACGGCTGCTCCAGGTGAAGGGTGTCGACTCGCTTGTGCTGCTCAACGAGAAGAATGTAGCCGTCGACTATGTGGTCGACCGCAGGGCAGGACAGCTGCGCTTCATGGTTCCCGTCATCATGTCTGTCTCGCAGAAGCAGTACACCCTCGGTACGGGCGAGCCCACACTGATGGACAACCTCTTCCGTTTCCGTGCCGAGAAGATACAGGTTTCGGTCGGGAAAAAGCAGTAGGAAGCGTCTTTTTGCAACGCTTGTAACCTGCTGTTGTACAATGAGATAGGCTTATTTGCACACGACTGCCCTCCTGTGCAGTTCCAAAAGGGTCCCAAACGCATTCCGTTTGGGGCCCTTTTGATGTGCGTTTGGGTGGAAAACGGAGTGCGTTTGGGGCTTAAACGGAAAACAGGTGTTTGCCGCCCGATGGCAGGAGCCCTTCTCTTGTCTCCGGAGAAAGGCTTTCATAAGACAGGATTGCCGTACTGTTAACGCCTTTTTTAATAATTATAAAGAAATAATAAGCAATTTTATTCCCTTCTTTTCAGGAGAAAAGAATACCTTTGTCGCACTGTATTGACAAACTATTGTAGTAAGAACAGACATGACAAAGAAAATATTCTGCCGCTCCATGCTGCTCACCCTCCTTGCCGTTGTGCTCTGCGCCGTTCCTGCCGGAGCCCAGCGCACCCTCTCGCTCGACAGCTGCCGGGCGCTGGCGGTGGAGAACAACAAGCAGTTGAAGGTGGCACGGCTGAAGCAGGAAGTGGCACTCAACACCCGCAAGGCAGCGCGCACCAAGTACCTGCCCAAGGTCGATGTGATGGGTGGCTACGAATACACCAACCGTGAGGTCTCAATCCTGAATAACGACCAGAAGTATGCCCTGTCCAATGCCGGCAGCATGCTGGCCGGAAATGTAGGCGGCCGGGTGGGGCAGGCACTCACCGACATGGTGGCACAGGGCCTCATTTCGCCCCAGACAGCCCAATATCTGGGCACGGTGCTCTCGGAGCTCGGCGGGCATCTCGGACAGGCAGGCGACGCCGTGGGCCGTGACATCGTCAATGCCTTCCGCACCGACACCCGGAACATGTGGGCCGGAGCCGTCATGCTGCGCCAGCCGGTATTCATGGGAGGGGCAATCACGGCCGCAAACCGCATGGCCGACATCGGTGAAGAACTTGCCGGAAACCAGTACGAACTCCAGGCACAGAACACCCGCTACACCATCGACCAGACCTATTGGCTCGTCGTCTCCCTGCAACAGAAGCAGCAACTGGCAAGAAAGTACCTGGAACTGGTGACAAAACTCGACAGCGACGTGCACAAAATGATTGACGAGGGCGTCGCCACCCGTGCCGACGGGCTGAAGGTGGATGTGAAGAAAAACGAGGCCGAACTTACCTTGACGCAGGCCGACGACGGAGTGGCACTCGCAAAGATGCTCCTCTGCCAGCTCTGCGGACTGCCGCTGGAAGAAGACATCGTGCTGACCTCCACACCGCAGCACGACGGTGGAGTGGTGGAACAGGTGCAGCCGGACGGCAACCTTGCCCAGAACCGGCCCGAACTGCGCATGTTGCAGAACGCACTCGACCTCAGCCTGCAGGCCACCAAGCTGGTACGCGCCGAATACCTTCCCCACATCGCCCTTACGGGAGGCTACCTCGTGTCCAATCCCAATGTCTACAACGGCTTCCAGCGTCGCTTTGCCGGCACATGGAATGTCGGCGTCCTGGTGCAGATGCCCCTCTGGAACTGGTTTGAGAGTTCCTATAAGGTACGCTCTTCCAAGGCTGCATCGGCCATCGCACAGACCGAACTCTACGACGCACAGGAGAAAATCAACCTCCAGGTGCAACAGTGCCGCTTCAAACTGAAGGAAGCACGCAAGCGGTATGCCATGGCGCAGCAGAACATGAGCAGTGCGGAGGAAAACCTGCGGTGCGCGAATGTAGGCTTCCGGGAAGGCGTCATGGACTCGACCGATGTCATGGCGGCGCAGACAGCCTGGCAGTCGGCCCACTCCATGAAGATAGACGCCGAGGTGGAGGTGGCCATGGCACAGCTCGAACTGGAGAAGTCGCTCGGCACGCTTACCTTCTGAAAAGGCAATTCGTAAATACTAAATCCGTAAATCGTAAATCTGTAAATAGTAAATCCGTCAATTAGTAAATCCGTAAATCCCCATATCTTCCCATGTCAGCAAAATCACAACACAACAACATCCTCCTGGCCGTGCTTGGATTCACCGCCGTAGTCATCGTCGTAGCCCTCATAGGCTTCTTCACCCTGGGCCGCCAGCCGGAAACCATTCAGGGCGAAGTGGAAGTGGGTGAGTACCGCGTGTCGAGCAAACTGGCCGGCCGTGTGCTCGAACTCCGTGTCAAGGAAGGCGATTATGTCCACAAGGGCGACACGCTTGCCATCCTCGAGGTGCCCGAAGTGGAAGCACAGAAACGCGCGACGGAAGCCACCAGCGAGGCTGCGGAGGCCATCAGCGACATGGCCGACAACGGACTGCGCAAGGAACAGATACAAGCCGCCTACCAACTCTACCAACAGGCACAGGCAGCATCCGAGATTGCCAAGAAAACCTACACCCGTATGCAGCACCTCTACGACGAGGGCGTGCTCAGTGCACAGAAGCGCGACGAGGCATTTGCCGCCTACAAGGCTACCGAGGCACAGGTGAAAGCAGCCAAGAGCCAATACGACATGGCCCGGAACGGTGCCCGCTCGGAAGAACGCCGCGCCGCAGCCATGCAGGCACAGGCTGCCAAGAACGCCGCCGATGTGGTCCGTTCGCTCCTCAGGGAGGCCGTGCAGGTATCGCAGGTCGACGGCGAAGTGGCCAACATCTACCCCAAGGTGGGCGAACTCCTCGGCCTGGGATCGCCCATCATGAGCATCTCCATGATGGACGACATGTGGGGAACATTCAATGTCCGGGAGGATCAGCTCAAGGGAATGAAGGTGGGCGACGAGATAACCGCTTTCCTGCCGGCCTTCAACAAGGAAATAAAGCTGAAAGTCTTCAATATTAAGGATGAAGGCTCGTATGCCGTATGGAAGGCGACCAAGACCACCGGGCAGTACGACCTGAAGACTTTCGAAGTGAAGGCCCGTCCCGTCGGCAAGTTCGATGGGCTGCGCCCGGGCATGTCCCTCATCCTGACCGACAAGCACTAACCCTCTCTTCGTCTTTCCGCTTGCAGCAGGTACTCACCATCATACGCCGTGAATTCAGCATACTTTGGAGGAATCCGATCTATGCCTTCTGCATGATTGTGTTCCCGCTGCTGGTCATTGCCTTCTTCACTTCAATGATGGGCAGCGGCCAGCCCACCTCTTTGCCGGTGGGAGTGGTGGACCAGGACAACACCGCTACTTCCCGGCAGATGATTCGCAGGCTGGACTCGTTCCAGAGTTCCCATGTGGTGGCACACTATCCCAATATCAACGAGGCACGGCAGGCCATCCAGCGCAATGAGATCTATGCCTTCCTGCTCATTCCCAAGGGCACTACCGACGAACTGCTGGCACAGCGTCAGCCCCACATCTCGTTCTACTACAGCAGTGTTTCCATGGTGGCCGGCTCCATGCTTTACCGCGACCTGAAGACGATGGGCATGCTCTCGTCGGCCAGTGTGGGCTCGGCGAAACTCTCCGCCATAGGAAAGACCGAGCGGGAGATACGCACTTTCCTGCAGCCAATACTCATCGACCTGCACCAGGTGGGCAATCCGTGGACCAACTACAATGTATACCTGAGCACGATGCTCATCCCCGGACTGCTCATGCTGTTCATTTTCCTCATCACGGTCTACAGTATCGGCACGGAACTGAAGTTCAACCGTGCCAAGGAATGGCTCTCGCTGGCGGGCGGCAACATCTACCGGGCCATGCTGGGCAAGCTGCTGCCGCAGTTCCTGGTGTTCTTCACCATCTTCGTCGGCTTTGAGGTGTATATCTACTATGTGCTCGACTTCCCCCATCCGGGCGGTCTTGCGCGTATTGTCCTGCTCGGCTTGCTCACGGTGCTGGCGGCACAGTCGTTCGGCGTGTTTGTGTTCGGGCTGATGCCATCGCTGCGCATGTCCATGAGTGTCTGCTCACTCTGGGCGGTGCTGAGCTTCACCACCAGCGGCGCCACCTACCCCGTGTTTGCCATGAGCCCCCTGATTGAGGGCATGGCACAACTGTTTCCCCTGCGACACTACTACATGGTCTATCAGATAACCATCTTCAACGGCTATCCCCTGGCCGATGCCTGGTTCAACCTGATGGCGTTGCTCATCTTCATTTGCCTTCCCTTCTTTGTCATGGGCAAGATACGCCGCGCCATGCTGGAATACATTTACATACCCTAGATGCCATGAAACACGAATCGCTGCTACTCCGTATCCGTCAGGGCATTGCCGACATGTGCTACATCTGGAGCCGTGAGATGCGCCAGACCATTGCCGACGAGGGTGTGCTCATCTTCTTCCTGCTGGTGCCCTTGCTCTATCCGTTGCTCTATTCGTGGGCCTACACCAACGAGGTGGTGCGCGAAGTGCCCGTAGCCGTGGTGGACATGGACCACAGCCACACCTCGCGCGAGTTTCTCCGGAGGGTCGATGCCTCGCCCGATGTGAAGGTGGCGTACCACTGCCAGAACCTGGTTGAGGCGCAGGACCTCATGGCCAAGCAGGTGGTGCACGGCGTTCTCTATTTCCCTGCCGACTTCTCCGTGCGGCTGAACCGCGGCGAACAGTCGCTGGTGGGTGTCTACTGCGACATGAGCCTCATGCTCACATTCAAGGCCATCTACCAATCGTCGCAGTCGGTGGCCACCGCCATGAACTCAAGGATACAGATTGCCAAGGCCGGCGGAGTCACGCGGCGCGACAACGAGGTTACGGCCGAGCCCATGCATGTGGATGAAGTGCAGATTTTCAATGCCACTGGCGGCTATGGCAACGCCCTGCTGCCTGCCGTGCTCATCATGATCATCCAGCAGACGCTGCTCCTCGGCATCGGGCTTGGAGCCGGCACGGCACGCGAGAGCAACCGCTATCAGGACCTCGTGCCTGTTTCCCGCCACTATAACGGCATCTTCCGCATCGTGTTGGGTAAGTCGATGGCCTACTTTATGATTTTCAGCGTGATGGCAGCCTACCTCACCATGGTGGTCCCCAGGCTGTTCCGCTTCACCACGATGGCCACGGCCGGAGCGTTGCTGGGGCTGATGGTGCCTTACCTATTGGCCTGCATCTTCTTCGGCATGGCGCTGTCGTGTCTTGTACGCTATCGGGAGAATGTCATCCTCCTGGTGGTATTCACCTCCGTTCCCCTGCTGTTCCTGACCGGCATCTCCTGGCCGCAAAGCAGCATTCCCGGCTTTTGGCAGGGCGTTTCGTGGCTGTTCCCCTCCACCTTCGGCGTGCGCGGTTTCCTGCGGGTGAGCAGCATGGGCGCAACCCTGTCCGATATCGCCGTAGAGTACCAGGCGCTCTGGGTTCAGACGCTTGCCTATTTCTTCCTCACCTGCGCCGTCTACCGTCATCAAATCATCAGTGCCCGCAGTCATGCCTTCGACCAGTTGGAGCGTCTGCGCAGCATTGCCGCCAAGGCATTGAGGAAGAAGTCGGAGCCTGCTTCCTAATACATTGATAACCAGTTGTTTGCAAATGCATTTCAAAAGCCGCCCAAACGCACTCCGTTTGGGCCCCAGTTGGCACGCGTTTGGGCTCCAGTTGGCCGGCGTTTGGGTCCCAAACGGAAAATTAGTGAAAAGTTGTTGTTTTTTCAAAGAATAATTCCTAACTTTGAAACCACATTTCTACCTTGTCTGAATGACCGCCAGGGAAACACTCTCCTCTGTCTATCGATTCTACCGCGATGGCTTCCGCTCAATGACTTTGGGCAAGACCTTGTGGGCCATCATCCTGATAAAGCTCTTCATCATCTTCGTGGTGTTGCGGCTGTTCTTTTTCCCCAACTATCTGAAAACCCACAGCCAGGCTGGCGGTGAGCCTGCACTGGTCAGTTCCGAACTGCTCGACAGGGCAGGGGAGTAAATCCGCAAAATAGGTAAATCCGTAAATAGTAAATCTGTAAATAAGTAAATCCGTAAATCTATGCACAACCTGTTTTTAGACATTACAGCCGGCACAATCGACTGGTCGCGTGCGCAGTTTGCGTTGACCGCCATCTACCATTGGCTCTTTGTGCCCCTGACGCTCGGCCTGGCCCTCATAATGGGCATTGCCGAAACGCGCTTCTACCGCTCGCGCGACCCGTTCTGGCGCACGACGGCACAGTTCTGGCAGCGCCTTTTCGGCATCAACTTCGCCATGGGCGTGGCCACCGGCATCATCCTCGAGTTTGAGTTCGGCACCAACTGGTCGAACTATTCCTGGCTCGTAGGCGACATCTTCGGCGCACCGCTCGCCATCGAAGGCATCGTAGCCTTCTTCATGGAGTCCACCTTCGTGGCAGTGATGTACTTCGGATGGAAGAAAGTAAGCCCCGGTTTCCACCTGGCATCCACCTGGCTGACGGGTCTCGGTGCCACCATCTCGGCATGGTGGATTCTCGTTGCCAACTCCTGGATGCAGTACCCCGTGGGATGCGAGTTCAACCCCGACACCATGCGCAACGAGATGACCTCCTTCCTCGATGTCGCACTCTCTCCGTTTGCCGTCGACAAGTTCTGTCACACGGTGACTTCCGCCTGGATTATCGGTGCCGTCTTCACTGTGGCCGTCTCTGCCTGGTACCTGCTCAAGAAGCGTCACCAGCGCATGGCTGTCGAAAGTATGAAGATAGGAGCTGTCGTAGGCCTGGCAGCCACGCTGCTCACTGCCTTCACCGGCGACAACTCCGCCTACATGGTCTCGCAGGTTCAGCCCATGAAACTCGCAGCGATGGAAGCCCTCTACAACGGTGGCGAGCAGCAGAGCCTCACCGCCATCGCCTGGGTCAATCCCTTCGAGCAGGCCGACTACAAGAACCAGGAGGAACCTTCGCTCCGCATAGGCATCCCCTACGGACTGTCCATCCTGGCCACACATTCCAAAGACGGATATGTGCCCGGCGTGAACGACCTCATCAACGGCTTCACCCGCCCCGACGGCACGCAGGAACCCTCCTATGCCGAGAAGATAGAACGCGGCAAGAATGCCATCCAGACCCTGGCAGCCTACCGACAGACCGACGACGAGGGCCAGAAGGCCCAGCTCAAGGAGCAACTCATGAAGGACATGCCATACTTCGGCTACGGCTACATCAAGAATGTAGATGAACTCGTCCCCAGCATCCCGTTGAACTTCTACGCCTTCCGCATCATGGTGGGACTGGGATGCATCTTCATCCTCTTCTTTGCCGTTCTCCTCTTCGTACTCTACAAGAAGGACATCACCCAATGGCGCAAACTGCTCATCGCGGCAATAGCACTCGTCCCGCTGGCCTACATTGCCAGTGAGTCGGGATGGATGGTAGCCGAAATGGGACGCCAGCCCTGGACCATCCAGGACATGCTGCCCACCTCTGCCGCCGTCAGCGACATCCCTGCAGCCAGCGTGGCAACCACCTTCTTCATCTTCCTCGTGCTCTTCACCACCATGCTTGCCGTTGAGATAAACATCATGCTCAAGCAGATAAAGCGCGGCCCGGAAACTGAATAAGAAAGCAAAAAAACTTGTTTACTCGTCCGCTCGGCCCCATCGGGGACGCTTTCATAGCGCAGCGGAGAAAGAACTTGTTTACTTGTCTACTCGTCAACAATAATATAAAAAATATGATAACCTATTCATTCTTACAACAATACTGGTGGTTCCTGGTGTCACTGCTGGGAGCCCTGCTGGTGTTCCTCATGTTCGTGCAGGGCGCCAACTCGCTGGTGTTCAGCCTCGGACGCACTCCAGAAGAGCGCCGGCTGGTGATGAACTCCACCGGACGGAAGTGGGAACTCACCTTCACCACGCTCGTAACCTTCGGCGGAGCCTTCTTCGCTTCGTTCCCACTGTTCTACAGCACCAGCTTCGGCGGTGCCTACTGGCTGTGGATGATCATTCTCTTCTCCTTCGTGCTGCAGGCCGTCAGCTATGAATTCCAGAACAAACTGGGCAACCTGCTTGGCACGCGCACCTTCCAGTCGTTCCTCGTGTTCAACGGAATCGTCGGTCCCCTCCTTCTCGGTGGGGCAGTGGCCACCTTCTTCAATGGCAGTAACTTTGTCATCGACAAGATGAACCTGTCCGACGGACTCCAGCCCGTCATCAGCCGCTGGGCAAACGCCAGCAACGGACTCGATGCACTGCTCGACCCGTGGAACCTCATCTTTGCACTTGCCGTGTTCTTCCTCGCGCGCATATTGGGCATCCTCTATGTGATGAACAATGTCGACAACGAGGATATCCGTTCGCGGGGCAGCGTCCGCCTCGTGGGCGTCACCGTTCCGTTCCTCATCCTCTTCCTGGCATTCCTCGTGCGTACACTGCTGAAGGACGGCTATGCCTACGACCCAGCAACGGGAGTAATCTTCATGGAACCCATGAAATATCTACACAACCTGCTCGATATGTGGTACCTCGCCGTTGTGCTGCTCATCGGCGTCGTGCTGCTGCTCTATGCCATCGTCCGTACCGTTGTGAGCAAGAACTACATCCAGGGCATCTGGCCTGCCGGCATCGGCGTAGTACTCGTGGTGCTCGTCCTGCTCCTTTGTGCAGGATGGAACAACACCGCCTACTATCCTTCCAATGTAGACCTGCAGTCCAGCCTGACCATTGCCAACTCCTGCAGCAGTGAGTTCACCCTCCGCACTATGGCGGTTGTCAGCCTGCTCATTCCTTTCGTGCTGGCATATATAGCCTACGCATGGTATGCCCTCGACCGCAAGAAAATCACACTGGACGAACTCAAGGACGAAGAGGGGTATTGACAATAGCAATAGCCAATAACCATTAAACAATCAGCATTGAGATATGATAAAACGGCAGGCGTGACAAGCACCATACAACTTGTCTACTTGTCATCTTGTTAACTTGTCAACTTAATATAAAAATAAGAATTATGTTAGGACTCGGATGTATCGGTTCCATCATCGTAGGAATCATTGCCGGCTTCTTGGCCAGCAAAATCATGAAGGGTGGCGATAAAGGCTGCCTGATGAACTTAATCTTGGGTATTGTCGGCGGATTTGTTGGAGGCTATCTCTTCCAATTCCTCGGCATAGAACCGCGCGACAGCGTGGTGGGTGCGCTCGTCACTGCCACCGTCGGTGCCGTCTTTGTACTCTGGCTCGCCGCGCTCATCAAAAAGTAATGGCTTGAGCGACGACTTTCATCCTTCATCCCAGCAAATTTCCATCGGTATTTTTTGCTGGGATGAAGAATTTTGCTTATATTTGCAACATCCATTTTGGAAGCAAACCTTTTTTATCAACTAATTATTTAATCCTAAAACAAAACAACTATGAAAAAAATGTTCGTGATGCTCCTCGGAGTTATGGTATTCACTTTCTTCGCATGTGGTGGCAGCAACAAGAATCAGGAAGCCTCCGATGGCGAAAACAAAGAGGCCGCTGAAGAAGTTGAGAAGGCAGCCGAGCCCGAAAAGGCCGACACCGTGAAAGGTCCGACCATTCTTGAATGCGAGAACTTCGATGTGAATGTTCCCGAAGGCTGGTATGTAAAATCCAAGGGAAGCAACTCTTGTACACTGGAACCGCTGGTATCGCCCAACATCGACGGTAAGAGCAACTTCGGATGGCGCGTGGACATCTCAGCCCTTTCTGGCGATGTCTTCAAGGCAGAAAAGTTCATCGAGGACGACAAGAAGGTATTCGAGAACACAAAGAAGATGCCCGACCTCAAACTCAATGGCGTAAACTACATGTATAACTTCTACGACTATGAGTTCGGCAAGCACAGCGTGCTGGCAGCCTCACTGCCGTCAGCAGGAGCCATTCAGGTGAAAGTCGGCGGCTACGATGTGAAAGACAAGGATGTGGACGCCATCCTGAAGAGTCTGAAACTGAAATAAGTCAAATCCTTTTCAACAAAAAAGCCTTCTGATTTGTTCAGAAGGCTTTTTTGTTTTAGTGGCTGTGGCACTGTTACAGCATAATGAGCGTCAGCCAGCATTTCTTTCCGTTCAGGCTGTCGAGCACCTGTTTCTCAATTTCTCCCTTGAAGAACTCACCCGTTCGGCCACAGCCACCCGCCACAACATCGACAACACCCCGACGGCCGACATCGTTGACAACCTGCGCCTACTGGCCAACGATGTGCTCGAACCCCTTCGGTGCCGGTTTGGCGTGCTGCGCATCACCAGTGGCTACCGATGTGCCGAACTCAACCGACGCGTGGGAGGCGTGCCCCGTTCGCAACATCTTGACGGCAACGCTGCCGACATTCACATCGCATCGGCCCAGGAAGGCGAGAAAATGAAACAATGGGCACTGACACACGACCTGCCCGTGAGCCAGATTCTCGTCGAGTACAACCGAAACACGGCCTCACGGCGGCTCCACATTGGGCGAAAACCATCTGCTTAACCACAAACTAACCCTCTCTCTCTCTTGACAACACCCACACCACAACCTAACTTTGCAAACGCAATCAGGAACAGTCCGGACAAAACACCTGAACCAGCAAACCACTTAAAAACAACAATCAAATGAAAAAGTCAACCTGGAAATTCATCATCCAAACCTTGATGGCCGTCCTCACGGCCATTGCAACCACCCTCGGGGTAACCTCTTGTCTGGCTTGAACAAGCCCTCAGCAATCCTTACTTAAAAACAATTACTAACACATTAAAAACAAAAACACACAACCATGATTACTTACAAACTTTATCAAGACAACCGTCGCAACAACCCTAACAAAGGCAAATGGTATGCCCGTGCCATCCATGTGGAAACCATCGACACCAACAAACTCGCTGCCGTCATCCAGCGCAACTGTACCGTCAAGCGTAGCGACGTCGTGGCCGTCATCACCGAGCTCGTTGAGGTCATGCAAGACGAACTCCAGAGCGGCAAGCGTGTGAAACTCGACGGCTTCGGAACCTTCAAAATCAACATCAAGACCATAGGAGCCGACACCGCCGCCGACTTCAAGGCTGGCAAGCACATCGTGGGTTCCCGCGTGAACTTCTTCCCCGCAACCACAGTCGACGGCAACAAGAAGCGCCATCACACTTTGCTCGACGGAGCACAGTTTGGCGAAACACCAAAGAACGATGTCGTCACCGACAAAGAAGACGACGACCAGCCCAATCCGTAAGCCTCAGTCCGCACCAATGGCTAACCCAACCCCTGCCTCTCCAAAAAGGCAGGGGCTTTTTATTCAACAGCCTTCTGCGCATAAAGCAAACTCTCATAGAGAATCATAAAGGGACGCGACTATAACGAAGAATGGGAATGTGTGCAATAGACACATTCCCATTCTTCTTATGCTGTCCTATTTGTTTAAAATAAATAGGCAAATGAAACATTAAAGATACGATTTTTACTGTCGCCTTGTCCTTTTTCTTTTTTGTAGATGTTTTTTAATCCTAAATTATATCCCAAAGATAACTGATAGTGATTGTGGATTTCAACTCCCAAATTGGCACCGACACCCCAATCAAAGCGTTCCTGCAATTTGTCTTTGAACAAGTTATCTGATGTCGTGGTCTTTACAACTTTGTTTTTTGACTCAACACGATAGGTACTTTTCCCAAACAGTCCCAATCCGGCATAAGGTCCTACACTGCCCAAGATTTTGATATTCTCCCCGGCAGAAACCTTATAGCCCAAATGGAGAGGTATCTCCAAATAATAGGGTGTACCTTCCCATTTCTTGGTTTCCTGTGTTGTTGCATCATAGTAGCCTTTCGACTTCCATCCTTTTGAACTTAAAGACAATCCCAATTCAAGGTACATGCTATTTTGGAATTGTAATTCTCCTTTGGCACCGATATTAAACCCCAACTTAGAATCCAATTTACTTGGGCTGCTGATATTCATCCCTGTGAAAACACCAAGTTTAATTTCTTGTGCTTGTGCTCTTAGTCATCCCCAATATAATGTGGCTAACAGCAATAATAGAATTTTTTTCATAATCGATTATTTTAATAATTAATACTTAATACGGTGCAAACATACTTTATTATTTCAGGGAGGACAATCCCTATAAATGATGATTTTTTGTATCATTCTTTCAGTGCCTATGCAAAAATCACAGCGCACTTTCTCATAAATAGGTATCAATTTATTTTTCACTTCTTAAAAAAAAGTATTGAAAATTCTCGTGGCTGAATGAAAAATCATATATTTGCACACAAGAACAAACCATTTTCACTGCACCGACAGACTAATCTACCAAACAAAGCACCTGTCAAATCATATCCCAATCGGCAAAGGCTACCATTGGTGGCGTTGGCTTTCAGTGTGGCTGAAACTCTGAAACAATGATATAACCAACACCATACAATTATGAAAACAAATCTACTGAAAACGTGCATCACTGCACTACTGTTGCTCATGGCCTCAACCATGGTTCATGCGCAGACTTATTACGGAATCTCGCTGGGTGGTTACTCTTTCCACAGCGAGCGATTGACATTAGACAATACCATCGTAGATTACATCACATCTGGTTCAGCCACCTACGACCCTTCCACTAACACGCTGACATTCAACAACCTGCAAGCCAGCGTGAACGATTACAATATGTTCATGAGAGTGGATTGGGATTCTCCACTGACCACGATTAACCTGGTAGGAACAAACACCATCAGCAGTTCTTTTTCCAGTTCAACATTCTACGGGATTCTCTACCGCAATGGCGGGCTGACCATTACGGGAAGCGGTTCGCTCACCTTCAACTTGAGCGGCGAATGGGAGCAAGTCATTTCGTGTGACTATTCGGGCGACACCCACCCGCTGACCATCAAGGACACTACTGTGCGCTTGAATTTTGGTTCCACCTGCAAAGGTTATGGCCTCCGCAATGATGGCCCCAATTTGCTCACCATCGACAACTCAAACGTATTGATCGACATGAGCGCTTGTACAGATGCATCCAACTGCTATCCAATCTCTGGGTTCTCATCTGTCAGCGAGGTAGACGTTATGTGCCTTGTAAATGGCAAGCGTCGCGAGTGGATTCCCCTTGACGGTGTGGCCCGCGCAGTGAACATCGCATCTACCACCAATGGCACCGTAACGCCGAGCGCTGCAACAGCCGTGCCAGGCGCAGAAGTAACACTCAACATTGCACCGGCCACAGGCTATGTGCTCGACGAACTGACCATTACCGACAGCGAGTCAAACATCATTCCTGTTTCTTACGGACCGCTCACCGCAAATGTTTCGTTCACCATGCCCAACAAGGCGGTTACCGTGACAGCTACCTTCCGTGAGACTACGGCTGCCGACCGCATTGTACAACTCGCACCAGGCACCAACACCGACGCAGTCTATGAAGTGACCATACCCGAAGGGTTCGGAACCATAAAATTCTACGACACTGGTGGAACTTCAACAACCTATTCACGCGATGAGCAATATACAGTGGCATTCAATGCCCCAGCCGGTTATATTCTCAGGATGAAAACCAACAACGGCGATTACCGTGCGGAAGGTGGTACCTACGACTATCTCATGATTGGCGAGGGCACCGGCAACACCATTACCGATTTCCGCTTCTCGGGCTATAGACACGCAAGCGGCCCAATAGATATAACCACCACCGGTCAACGCCTTCTGGCTTACTTCAAGTCTGACAGCGGAACAGAGGCTTACGGATGGGACATCGACGTTGACATTGTGAAGATAAGCGACATCAACCGTGAGTACACCGTGACACCTGTAGTTGTTGGCGAGAATCATGGTACCATAACCCTTTCACAGACAACTGCTGCCGAAGGTGAACAGATTCTCTATGAGGTGACCGCCGACGAAGGCTACTATGTTAAGTCTGTTTTGCAACGCGATGCTGACGACAATGCGTTGACCGTCAACCAGCACCACAAACTGGTGGCTGGCGAAGAGTCGGATTTCTACTTCTTCTACATGCCGGCAAAGAATGCCATGGTCAAAGTGGAATATGCCGCATTGCCTACCGTGACCATCCATCAGCAATCACATGCAACTGTTTCGATTGAACCGGCAGTTCCCAAACCAGGCGAACAGGTAACCATCACTGCCGTATGCGATGAAGGATATCGCATCAGCACCTACGAACTCTATTTCGGAACCAGTCCGGTCTATGTGGGACCCATGAGCTCCAGTGATATTGCTACATGGCGCCACACCTTCACCATGCCGACAAACGAAGTGGAGATTACTCCGGTTGTGAACGAACTGAACACCGTTACCTGCAACTCAGCAGAGCACGGTAGCATCGCACCGAACAAAAATAAGCCACTGCCGTATGAAAAAGTTTATCTGACAGCTTCGCCCGATGCCGACTATTGGCTCACAAGTGTAAGTGAATCCGATGGCTATAGCACAACCAATTTGGGTGTAGATATGTGGAACAACACTGCATCGTTCACGATGCCGTACGACAGGGATGTAACGGTTGATGCAACCTTTACCCATAGCGACGACCTTACCTTGCTGACCATTCCCAACGGCATCGTTGGTAACTTCACCCTTAACGGTACCACTCTGACAGTGACACCTATGCAAAATACGGGTGGTACTTATGCAGATAATCTGAGCGGCACACTCGTTGTAACAGTACCCGCAGGAAAGGTGATAAAGATAACCGGTACGGCCCATCTTGAGGCTTCATACGACCACCTCTACATTTACGACGGTACCGACAGCGATACCGAGTTGCTACACGAAAGTAGCGGCACCACTGTGGACCTGGACTATATGACAACAGGCAACAAGGTGACCATCAAGTTTAATAGTGACGGATCGAACGGCTATACCAACAACAACATTATCCTTACCGTGATGGGTGCCGACGATGTGCCAGTAGAAATTGGTGCCACAGGCTACGCTACGCTCTACTACAGCGACCGCAACCTTGCAGTTCCTTCCGGACTGACGGCACAAACCTACTATATGTATAACCAGAAACTGACACTCTCGGGCGAGCATGCCATCATCCCCGCTGGCGAAGCCGTTGTGCTTCAGGGTACACCTAATACAACTTATGTACTGACGAAGACAGATGCAACCGAATCTAAAGATGCACGCAACCTGCTCTATGGTACCGACGCCGAAACCTTGGTTGACGCTTCTGGCTATAAATACTTCATCCTCTCGCTCAATGCCCTGCAAGAGACTGGCTCCGTAGGCTTCTACTATCAGGCAGGCACCGAGGGAAATAAGGTGACCAATGGCGCACACAAGGCATATCTGCGCGTGCCTCTGGCTGATGTTCCTGCCGGCGTAATGGGCTACAGGTTCGACGACGGCTCATCCACTACGGGTATTGACGGTGTTGAAATCGAGAAAGAAAACATGACCGACGCTAATGTATATACCATTGACGGACGTAAGGTTTCAGCCAACCACATGCAGAAAGGCATCTACATTGTGAATGGAAAGAAAGTTGTTGTAAAGTAAAAACATGACGATTATGAAGAAATACAATCAACCGGCAATCGACCTCCTGCCCATCAGCATTGAAGACTTGCTTTTAGACCTGTCAAAGGTGGAAGGTGGCGGACCACAGCTCATTCCTGGTCAGAAGCTCTTCCAAGAAGAGGACGAAGACAAACTGCCAGAGAATCCAAACCTCTGGAAAGAAAAATAAAATAAATGCTGCATTATTTCTGTCAGCGGCTTCCGAACAAACGGAAGCCGCTGCTGTATTTTTAGAATAATGCTCTTTCGCGTGTGCGCGCATTATATATTATGGTATAGCCACAATAAGAAAACAACGAATTTGTAAAGATTTCAGAAAAAGTTAGATTTTTCTCAAATTTTTCTTGAAAAGTTTTGGCGGTGTGAAAATTTGTTGTACTTTTGCAACCGCTTTCGGCTCAAAAATGAGCGAAACCAAAGAAGCGTTCTTTGAACAGATTAAATAGAAAAGAAACAGAAGTAGTACAAGAATAAGTCTGCTGCAGCAATGCAGCAGATGGGATTCCAGTCAATTAGTTTTCTTAAACTTGATAACTTCAAG